>ENA-ORNR01000228-ORNR01000228.1-human-gut-metagenome-genome-assembly--contig:-NODE-228-length-54745-cov-8.617864_pt1 | contig 54745 bp, 88 predicted proteins | sample MGYA00242114_ERZ509020 | MGnify/ENA primary metagenome ERZ509020 (study PRJEB26280, sample SAMEA2338758) | human gut metagenome | biome: human gut; feature: human-associated habitat; material: faeces...
CTCAGGAGTGCGCAACGTGCGCGCGCCGCAAAAGCCCGCATTTCCTGAAGGATCGCAAGGGCTACGACTTCCCGGTGATATCCGACCAGCTCGGACGCAGCCATCTTTACAACAGCGTTCAGCTGGATGTTGCGCATGCCATCCCCGATATCGTTCAGGCTGGCATCACCTGGCTTTTGGTAGACAGCACGCTTATGAACGTGCAGGAGACCACCCAGGCGGTGCAGCGCGTTGTGCGCGCCCGCAACGTGGCGCATGCTCAGGGCACGGCGTTGCCGAAAGAACCCGGTTGCACCAGTGGACACCTGTTCCGCGGCGTGCAGTAAGCCGCATGTGCTAGAATCCCGAAGATACGCGTTTAGAAAGAGGAAACCATGCTGTCCGCAGAAGAACAACTGCACATCATCGCATCGGGCGCTGCGCAAATCGTGCCCGAAAGCGGCCTGCTCGAGAAGCTCAAGCGCGGCAAGCCGCTCAATATCAAGCTCGGTGTCGACCCGACCAGCCCTGACCTGCATCTGGGTCACGCGGTCCCGCTGCGCAAGATGCGCCAGTTCCAGGACCTGGGTCACAACGTCACGAGCAAGGGCGGCACGACGGCCAAGGCAATCGAAGCGTTTGAAGCGCACGATCTGCGCGGTACCGTCAAGGCGGCGGTGCAGGCTTGCAGAGCCCGCAGCAAAGAAATGAGCGAATTGTTTTCCTGATGTCTTCCTCTGATCAATCAGAGGCTTGACGGCCTGGACTGCAAATCAAAAGCAAGACGCCGACTCAACCGAGCCGGCGTCAAACGTTTGGTCGATCAGAAAGCGAGATCCAGAAGTCCTTTGGGTCTGTAGCCAAGCGTCTGCACGCACAGGGGCACTTGCGTTGCGGTGAGCTGAAGCGTGTCGTGCACCTTTTCCGAGTCGAAGGTAAGTCGCGCCAGACAATTGATGTTAAGCGCAGCGCAGAGGTGGAGCGGCAAAAAGAGCAGGACGCGCGCGAGACCATCGCCGCAGCTGTCGCGGCTTATCCGCTCAAGGACGGTGCGCCCTATGTCGTCATCAGATGGAGCGAGCACCCCGGCATTGATGAGGGCTTGGCGCTTTCCGTCGCCGCCGCTGATCTGGTGCTATCCCATCTTGACGAGGTGCAGCACGCGCGCCGCGTGAATGATGGGTTGCGTGGGTATGATAAGACGGCGTTTGTCGTCCACTACACCAAGGACGGCGAGCCGCTGACTTTTGCCGACCGCTACGACATCGGCGACGGTATCGGCGGACTGGTCGAGGCTGTCCGCCGCTGTGATGGCGATCTGGCCGAGATGCTGGAGGCATACGGCCCCACCTTCACCGCGCCCGCCGAGCAAGCGAGCACGGAAGCCGCCGGGCGCGTCCTGTCCTTTGCCGTCTGCAAGACCTCCCGCACGTATAAGCAAGTGGACGCCGCCGCCGACAGTATAGCCGGGCTGCTGCTGGACATCCTCGGCGCTTCCGCGCCCCATCTGCCCACGCGACAGGCTACCCCGCAGCCATCCGGGCGCGTGCTCACCTTCCACCGCTGACCCTTGCGCCTGCCTGTTTGCGGTGTTTCCCCTTGTCCGGGTTCCCTTCATTGACATACCCGGCGGGGGTATTCATTCCGTGGCGGTCTGCCAGAGGGCTACTTCCGCCATATTACACGAACATTTCACGTGTAATATGGCAAGTTGGCGGGGCGATTCTACAAAATCCCGTTCAAAAGCACCCCTGTACCTTTTTTGAACGCGAAAAATTTGCTTCCAAATTTTTTCTGAAAATTTTAGTTTCGCAAAATTGGCTAGGGAATTTGAAAAAAGTTTTTCGTACGCGTATAAAATCAAGTATTGATGATATAATGTGTAAAAGGAGGAATGTTAGCATGAAGTTGAAAAAAGGTTATTCGCTCGTTTGGGGCGAACCTGAAGGCCACGGATTTTGTGGCGACGGCACGACTGTGCCGGTTTCCCTTGTCCGTGATGGGCAGATTGTGGCAAAGTTTGTCACCTGCCCTTGCGGCCGCGGCTGCGGCAACAAAGACGTCGTGTTGTGCGACGCTTTGGGCAGCCATGACCTTGAGGAGACGATCGAGGAGGTGCGGGCGGATGCGCTGGGCGTTTCGACTGACTATCTGTGGGGCGACGCGTAACGGCTGACCGTCTATGACTGGACGACCAGATACACAGAAACGCCTCCCGGTGTCCTGTCTAAGCTCTTTTTCCTGCCTTCCTCATTTCTGTTCAAATCTGCGTACTTGTTACAATAAGTTGTCAATCGATATCAAAAATCACGCCTTTATACCTTCTTCACCCCTCTATATTGACACAGATTTATCATAGCTACAGATATGAACCGATTCCGACACTTTTCGCCTTGAAAGTGTGCAAGCCCCACGGGGAAAGTGTACAACTTTTTCCTTATTTCAAGCATAACATGGGGGTATTTTATGATACAAAATTCATCCGAAATCCTGCTTCCGCTGTTCGTCTATCAAAACTGTGGGAGATTTGAACAATCAGATTTGAGCGCCCACGCCATGTACTACATCGTTTCAGCCTATCATGAGGGCACAGGCGACCGCTTCCGCCTGTCCTATCTGGTTTCCCCTCTTTATGACGAGCTGGAGGAAGCCGTTAAAGCCGGGGAGATCACAGACCGAGAAGCGCGTGCTCGTGTGATAGGCTCTATCCGCTGGGATATGCCGTCCAGCGTAGAGACAGACTAACGGCCTTTCCAGCCTGCCTTTTTCCCGCCCTTCAAACCATACCGTCCAGCAGGCAGAAGCGCCCACAGACGGCACAGAACCGCCGTAGAACGATTCCGGTTTCTGCGAGTTACCGCTTGTTTTCTCAAAAATATCAAGAAAAAATCGACCTCAACTTTTTCGGAGGCCGATTTTTTGATTCCTAAAATTTTTCTGAAAATTCTGATTTTGAAAAATGGCTGGATAAGTTTGAAAACTTATCATTCAACATGCACGTCGTCATCGTCTCCGCCAACGCCGAGCTGCTTTATAATCTCCTCGCGGCTCATTGCCGGGTGATCGCTTTCGGTGTTCGTGCCGATGTCAACAGTCTGCTTATTGACCAAGCCATAGTAATTACATCCACGAAAGATATACGGAATGGCCGGAATCTTGCCAGTTGTGACCAAAGTCGCGTCCAAAGTTGCAAGAATCTCTCTAGCCTTTTGGGCGATGTCCTGTGTAGTGAAACCTGATTCCGTGTCCTGAAATCCCTTCACCGCCCCCGTAGACCACTGGTGCAGCGTTTTCCGCGAATATCCGCAGTAAAGCCCAAGTCCTTCCCACGTCGGCGGGACTTCTTCGTCAATACAGTACCGAAAATAGTCGTCAATTCTTTCCATCAGTTCTTTATTGGAGTTCACTTTTTTCATCCTCATGAACCCTGAAACCCTTTGAAGCACACCTGCCATGTAATGTCTATTCTCATCACTGCTCATGATGATTTTTTCTGCTTGACATTGAGGCGGAACATTTTTCATGCTTGTGAAAGGTTTTGTTTCTTTGTTTGGTTCCTTGAACCAAACCTCTCTTTCTGCATCCTTCTTTGTTCTTGCCATTGTTGCTCTCCTTTGCGTCTATTTTCCCTTCTGACGGGTCTTGTTCCAGTGGATGATATTTTTACCGCGTTTTATGTTTATTCGCATCCTACGGCCATTTACGCGCTAGTTCTCTCACTTCTTCCATGGCGTTCCGCTTCTTTCTTCCTCTGTCGGCTTATACTTCCAGCAGCGCCAGTCCGTTCCGTATGTTTGCTCTGGTAGACTGCGATCTCCTTCTTCTCCCGGAGCATAAAACTGAATGTATGAATAGTTGATTCCTTCATGTGTCTTCGGCTCGTACCACCCGTCATACATATCATTTTCAATATATACGATTTCGTCACAGCTTTTTCCAAGCTCTTTCACTTCATCCAACGCCAGAACCCGATTCACGCATTTTTCACGATGTAGTGCCCTATCGAGCAAATCCGCCAGTTCAATCATTTCAGCCCTTCGTGCTTTTCCTTTCTTTTCGATTTCGGCCTTGAACCAATCTGGCATTTCCGTCATGCCATAATTGCAAATATCGTCTTTCATAATCTTTCTCCTCCTTCTTTCATCATGTCTTCAATTCTGCATCCCAGCCGTTCACAGATTCTCACCCACATCTGCACCTTTCCCGTTGAACCTTTCCCATTTTCCAGCTTCCACAGCGTATTTTTATGTACGCCGCATACAATCGCCATCTGTTCCAGCGAATACCCGCTTTCTTTACGCAATCGGTGGAGGTTTTTTCCCATGATCTCCGCAATGTCACTCATAGGCATTCTCCTTCTGGCAATTCTGGTGCGGGAAACCAGAACGGATAATCTTTGGCGGCTTTATGTGAATAGGATTCATAGGCTCTCAGGATTCTCCCCGAAGATTTTAAAATCGTTCCATCTCGATACCTTACAAGAATCTTCCCTTCATCCTCCGACGGCATCTGTTCGCTTGTTTTTCTCCATTTCCTATGTTTTTTTTCCAAAAGTGAAACCATCATATCAGTCATAAAAGCACATGTTGTAAGTAACTCTTCAAGGTTGCATATTACTTTTGCGGCATCTTCTTTGATAGTCTCACATTCCCCATGCCACGGACACCTCTCGTTGCATAGCTCTTTATTTTTACCGCACGCTTTGAGGTATTTTTCTATGATTTTCGGTGCTCTAGGACGTGCCTTTTCTTCATAGTCCTTGCACATGTCTTGGCACAAATCAAATGGGCATTCCATCTGACCATATGCCGCAAGCATATTATCGCACACATGTCCGACGCGGTGTTTGCACTTCATGATTTTCATCTCCTTAAAAGAATGTTTCCTGACTTATATTCACAGTTTCTTGCGTAAAAATGCTTATCTGTGCTCTTTCACGTTCCAGCCTTTCAGACGCTTGTCTATAATAATCCGCATCAAGCTCAAACCCAACATATCGGAATCCCATTCTGTGACATGCAATAAGGCTTGATGCACTGCCGACGTGCGTATCAAGAATTCTGTCCCCTCGATTTGCATAATTTTGCAAAATCCATGTATATAGGGCTATTGGTTTTTGTGTAGGGTGAATCCTGCTTTTATCCAAAGGCGAACACTTAAATATTCTTGTCGTTGCGTTCAGGTTTGTCCATGCCATTTCACATTCCGAAAAGCTCCTGCCATACATACTTTCCGCTTTGTCCCACACAATGAAACACTTGCAAGGCGGAAGATTAAAGTAATTACCCCCCCCAGATGATCTGATGCTTTGAGACTCTGAATAGCTCTTGAAAATAAGCATCATCTGGCATTCCGATATCCCAGTCCTTGTTTGTCCAACCCCTATATGCAATGTTAGAGCATCGTTTTCCTTTCCCTGCTCCCATATTCATGTTAGCAACATTGATTCCATATGGAGGGTCTACAATAGCAAGCTCAAAATACTTATCCGGAAAGTGCTTCATCCCGTCCATGCAGTCCATCTTATAAAAACCAAAATCAAGAATATAATCACCTCCTCGCCTTTTTCTGAAACTTTTCCCAGCGCTCATGACTGCGCTTTCTGCCCGTGCCTTCTATACAAGCTGTGTAGCGGTTTTCCAGCGCTTGCTTCCGTCCGTCGGCATACGTCTTGTATCTCTCGCATCCCGCGTGACAGCCGACCTCGCGGCTCGTAGAGTCGCGGCATGGCGCGTCATTCATGGCTTTTTCGCCTCCATGTACTCCGGCAATACCTGCCGCCAGTCTTCAACCCGCATCATCAGCGATGTGCAGCGCATTGAATCAGTAGAAATCTGCTGGATGACGCGCAGAAATGCGCTCATCCTCTCGTGATCGTCCACCAGCACGCGCACCTCTTCAAATAGCCTCGGCAAATCGTTCCAGACGGACGTGATGTTGTCTATCGCCTGCTCGTGCGTAATTCCCTTGTCAGTGTGCAGCAACGTATTACCGTTCTCAGTTGCAATCCGCAGATTGCCGACGTTTCGCCAGTCTTTGGCCATCTCGTCCAGTTCTTTATAAGTCATTGTGTGTTCGCCTCCATCTCTTCTTCCACCGTCTGCCTCGTCATAACGTCGCCGACCTCATACTTGCCATACTCATCCGCCGATGCCTCGAACCAAAAGTTTACAATTTCCCCATTTTTATAGCCCTCGATGCAGAGGGTATATCTTTCATCCTGATAACCATATTTTGTAACACGCCCAGGTGTGTAATACTTGTCGATGACACGCCCACTTTGTATCTCATTTTTATTGTTTTGAATCACAAAGTTAAACGCAAACGCAATAAAGACCAGATATGCGACCAACATTATTGCGCAAATAATACCCAGTATGTAAAGCAAACGATCTCGCATTTTCTCACCCCCACGGCGTTTCCCGCCTTTCCGCTTCCGTCGGCTTGCGCAGCCAGCAGCGCCAGAAATCGTTATAAGACGCATTCTTCCGATAAAATTCATCTCCGCAACGATCTACTAGCTTTGTGAAATCGGGCTCACATCGTCCCCATCCCAGAATAACTACTTGTGCTCTCGTCCTTAGGCGGTCGTCGTACCACATGACCTCGCTTTTTGCAACCTCTTCCAGCGTCAGCACGCGATTCTTCGGCTCTGCGCGGCGCGACGACACGGCTTGCAGCCGTTCTTCAATTTTGGTCTGCGATGTGTTCCCGATAAACTCAATTCGCGGCGATGCGCTTTCGCACGTCACACATTGATACCATGCCGAGAAGAACTCCTGCTCGGTTGTATGCGGAAGAACGTGGAGCGCCATCCTGTCTCCGCAATATGGGCATTTAGGCGTGTTATTCATGAATTGATCTCCTCTTGTTATTTTTCACCATTCAACAATTCGGTCATATTCACAATTGGCGTTGCGCTGCCTCCGCTGATAATCGGCAGCTGGCCATTCCACTTTTTAATGTATTCTTTCTGGATGACTTTATCCGTAATGTTCTTCGATTCTACTTCAAGGCGATAACTTTCTGCGTCAGCTTGAATCCTAACTGCTTCCGCATCGGCCTCAGCCGCGATCTTCTTTTTTTCTGCATCAGCCTGCGCCTTAATTTTTTCACGTTCTGCTTCGGCCTCGGCAATGATGGTCTGCTGCTCCTGTTCGGTCTGCGTTTGCAGTTTCTTCTGTGTGGCAACCTGTTTAGCTTCCACCGCATCGGTAAAGGCATCAGAAAAATCAATATCCGTAATGGCGACATCTTTGATTTTTACATCATAGATTTCCATTTTTGAATAAATAGTTTCATAAACTTCGCTAGAAATGATTCCTCGCTCAGAAATCAATTCTTCTGCTGTGTATTTGGAAAATACAGCTTTGACAGCATCCAGGATGCACGGCTCCATGATTTTACTGCCGTAATCTTCGCCAACCTGTGAATAGATACGCCTCGCGCCGTCTTCAGACAGCTTGTAATTGCAAGTCATCTTGATATCGACCTGTTGGATATCCTTGCTAAACGCCGAGCAGACGACCTCGTACTTCTGCCAGCGGCAATCCATTTTGACTACAGATTTCCACGGTGGAATGACGTAGAAGCCGGGTGTCAAAACATCAGCTTCAGCCTTACCCCAATTTAAGACAATGCCGACATATCCTTCTTTAATTGTCGTTGCAGACGCGGAATCCGCGCAGAAAAAAGCGATAACAACTGCGACAATCAAAACAAAAATAATAGTGCAAACCTTTTTCATAATTTTCCTCCTGACTTTTACTTTCTATATTATTCCTTATCGGTTTTTACGCGGCTCTCAAGCTGCTCGATGTAGGCGAGCGCATCTCCGCACACATTCATGATGCACGGTTCAGAATGGCCGTCATTATAAGGGCAATCCGTGTGTTGCCCGTGGCACTCATCCACCCCGCAAGCATACAGCCCTTTCTTGATCTCATCAGGCGTTTTCATCGCTCTTCCTCCGTTCCCGCTCCTTTTCGATCTCCGTCAGAAACTCCGCCCACATCGGCGCGTCAATCTCCGCATCTTCCAGATTGTCAGCCTCGTCGATATCCCGCGCCATCACATACAGCGTATTATCGCTCAGCGCTGGCAAGACTGGCTTGATAAAGCCCATCACAGTCGCCGGCGCGTAGGTGCGCCGGCGCATCAGACAATAGCGCATTGCGCAGTTGCAGACAAATCCAAAGTCCTCTGTGTTGGCGATCTTAATCATTGGTTTCCTCCTTCGGCGGCTCGGTAAGCGGCAGCACCCTGTTCGTCATCGCTTCCTCGTGCTTCCGCAGACGGTCGCGCAAGTGGCCATATCCACTAAGCGCCGCGTATACCGTTGCAACAGGGCAGTTATCAAAGACACAATCGAAGAGAAGCTCGTCCTTTTCCTCGTCGGTCATGGTCCGGTCTGCAAATGCCGAACATCCAAACTCCGGACAAAGCTTTTTGAAGCAGAAATCCGTAATAGGCATACCATCCGCGCCATCATCACTGTAACGGATGTAGCTCCATCCATCTTTCCCATAGATCAGATTCAGCATCGTTTCAAAATTGCCCTGTGGGTTATCCGTCACCATCTTCGGTAGTTCAAAAACGGATTTTTCCGGCATTTCATTCACGGTCTTTGTCCTCCCAATCCATTTCAACCCGCAGTCCCGCGTCATAGGTCGCATGAGCTTCGGCGCGGCCATTCAGATATTGCAAAAACGCTTTCGTTTCCGCCGAATCACGGATATCCGCCATCATGTCTTCGTCCCAGTCCTCGTATTGCTCGGCGGATTCCATCATGCTTTCCACCATGTCCCGGATATCGTCCTCCCGGAAATGTGCGACGTTCTTCTCTGCCAAATAAACCACAATTCCGTGCCTGTCTATCTCGCCGTTCTGAATCGCCGCCAGCAGGTCGTCCTTGTCCATCACCTCCGGCGTACAGCCCAGCGTGTACGCGCACTCGCCGCCCGTGTAGACCATCAGCTCTCGGTCGTCGTTCAGCTCGCTGAATTTCGGTTGCTTCACGCCCTCCATCGCCTTGTTAATCACTTCGGATAGCGCTTCCGCGTATTCTTTCAGGTCAACATTTCCGTATTCGTCACTCATGGCTTTCTCCTTAACTTGCTCAGCTTTTAACTATCTGTCTTTTCCGTGGCATGATTTAAATAATAGCTGCATTTTTTAAGTTGCTGGTAACTTTCAGCCGTCCGTTTTTTTCTCCGTTTCTGCGGCAATGCGCTTTTGAATTTCAAGCTCTACGCACCGCTCGTGAAAATCCTTGGGCACAACGTCCTTTGACAGCTTTTCCAGCATGTCGGCGGCCTGCGACAATATGATGTTTCCGCAGTCAGACGCTTCGGAAAATGCACAACCGCGACAACTCGCGCTACCGCAGAGCCTTAGTGTCTTAGCCAGCTCTTCCACGCTTAACTGCGGAATTTCGGGCTGCTTTTCGGCATATTCGACATATTTGCACGCCTCCGGGTGTTCGCTCGTCGGGCATGTATCGCCGCGATACTGACACTCGCCATTGGTGCAGACACCTTCAAACGCAGCGTACCATTTACATTTCATTTCCCGTGCCTCCACTCTCGCCCTTGGTTAATCTCCATCTTCTCCCGCACCGCCTTGTCTATAAGCGCCTCCCGGCTGATGTAATCACTCATTTCAATTCCTCCAAACTAATCTGCCCATCAATGGGCGTATTGTCGGCCTCTTTCCGCTTCCGTTCCGGGACGACTTCTCGCACAAGGGGCTTGCGGCTTATTGCCTGATTGAATGCCCCACAAGCCATCCATCGCCCCGCCCAGTCCGTCGCTTCACTACGGGTAAGCCCGTACACTTTGCATTTGCAAAGCCCTTTATCGTGATACTTGCCCTTTATAAAGTTGCTACACTCCCGGCACGTATGCCCATCCAAAACGCCAAAAAACGGTGCATCAGATCAAGTTTGCGTAAAGCCATTACTGTTCCTCCACATAGCACCAACTCTGGGGCGGGCGTTTGATTTCAACAGGCGCATATCCAAATTTCGTTTTCCGCAACCCCATAAATTCGCTCAGCGGTTTCGGCGTATCGTAGATTTTCATTTTTGAAATGTGCCACTTGTACAAATCATTGCAATTCCACCATTTTTTGCCTTTCCATCCTGCATAATCTTTAATCTGCTCTGATGTTAGGCTGGTCCCCAGCAAGGCTTTTTCTGCATCTTCCTTTACGATAAAACTTTCTGCCATAAGTGGGTGGATATTGTCACACACAAACTCCCCGGCGACATGCCCGTTGAAAACGTCCCAGGTTCTATCTGCTTCTGCTCTGCCATACCCCGAAAGGCGGGTAAACTCCGTAAACCAATCGCCCCGGAAAACATCACCCCACACAAGGAACGGCCTTGTGTTTGTGCAGTATATATAGCACTTGAAAGGCGTTTTCAAATATGGCTTTGTCTTGCGAACCTCGATTGTCTTCCACTCGTTGGCAATCTTCTCCACCCACTCCGGCCGGATGCTGATAAGTACCGCTTTAGCCATGTTCTTTTCCTCCCGTCAAAACGGCAGTTCTTCATCGTCCACCTGCGTGAACCCGCCAAAATCATTGTGCGGTTGCGGCGCATAGGCCGTCCCGCTGTCTTTGCTCGCCGCCGTCGTGTATGCCCCCGGCGCGCTCTGTGTGCTGCTCTGCTGGTTCTGCGTCGTCAGGAACTCCACCTCGTCGGCGACGATATCCCACGCCGTCCGCTTGCTTCCGTCCTTCGCCTCGTAGGTTCGGGTCTGGATGCTGCCCGTCACGGCCACTTTGCGCCCCTTGGCAAGATACTTGCCGCACAGCTCGGCCAACTGCCGCCAAGCGATGATGTTCAGAAAATCCGTTTCCTGCTGGCCGGTCTGCGCGTTGCGAAAGCGGCGGTTGACCGCAATGCTGAAGTTGCAAACCGAAACGCCGGACTGGGTGGATCGCATTTCCGGGTCGCGGGTCAGATTGCCGATCAGAAAAACCTTGTTCATGCTTTTTCCTCCAAGTATTTTTTTATACATTCCGCAGCTTCGCACCATCCCCGGCACACTGCCGCGCAATAGCCTTGTTTTTGCAAGTCATGCAGCCATAGCTTTTGACAATCGCTGACCGTTCCGCCCTTCGTGCGCTTCATCTCGATAAAAAGTCCGTGAAACTCTCCGCGCGGGATGGGTAGGAAGATGTCAGGCACTCCGCTTTTCAGCCCTTCGGCCTTCATTCTGCCGCCCGTCATCCAGCTTCGCTTTCCCTCGTTGGGAATGTGAAACATCAGCGCTAATTCCGGGTACTTCCCGCATTGCATTGCCGCCCAGTGGAAAAGGGTCTGCTGTTCTTCGGATTCAGTCGGCGTTGTGTTTCTCACTCTTTCTTCGCCTCCCACTGCTGCCTTTGAAACGTCCTCATGCAGGTGTACCGACAAAAATACTTACATTTTCCTTTTTTGTCAGTAATCTTATAGGCATAGATCATCGGGTATGCTGTCACAAACTTAGTGCCGCACATGGGGCAAGTTCTGGAGGTTAATACTTGATCAAGCGCCCCTCTCGGCATTTTACTTTTCCTGCTCATATCGGCAGTCTCTCCTGCGTCGCTTTCGGCGCGTACAAATCAAGGAAAAACCGCTGTCCTTTCCCGGTGATTAGCGGTGTTTTGTTGATCTGGATACCGCTGCTTCTGGAAATCGTACTCTCATGCACCCGCATCAACCCCATATCCATGCTTTTCTGTGACGGGATGTTCCAGTTTCGGCCTTTTGAGTTCAGCCATTTGTCACTTCGTAGCCTTTCAAACAGCCGTCTTTCTCCGATATCTAGCCCCGCCTGATTCAGAATTTTGGCCAGTGTACCGATTGAGATACAGGTTTCCGCTTTCTCCACGGTTTCGGCAAACAGAACCTTCGGCGCGTCTGCTTTGATCTTTTCGTTCGCCGCTTCGAGCTGCTTGTTCCGCTCGGCAATCTTCCGCTGCGCAACCATCAGCGCGTTTGCCAGCAGCTGGTCATCGTCCATCATTTCCTGTCCGGCGATATACCCGCCCGTCTTGCGGATCTCCGGAATAACCTCGTGGGTAATCCAGCGCTTGAAGGCTTTCGCTTCGGGCTTACGGCTACCAAGAATCAAAGCGTAAAGCCCCGGTTCGTTGACGGCATTCACGGGAAGCCCGTTGCTCGCACCCTCGATTGAAACTAGGGTGCGTTCATCCTCATCCAAACGCTTAATAACATCGCTGCTGTTCCCCAGTCCCAGCGCCCTGCACACATCCGCCGCCACAAACCACGGCTCGCCCTCCAGCATCACGGCGCGCACCGCTCCGAACTCATCCTTGCGAAAAATCGTTACATCGTTCATGCTTAACCTCCTTGCATTTCCGTGAATCGCATCGTTGCGCCGTCAAAATACAGCGTAATCCTTCCGCATCGGCCGCCTCGATTTTTGTCCAGAAACAGCTTTCTTTCCGGGTCGTCCTTGTCGTTCGGCGCATGCAGCAGGAGTACCGCGTCTGCGTCCTGCTCGATACTGCCGGATTCGCGGAGGTCTGACAGTTTTGGCTCGTCGTTCCGCTCGCTCGCGCGGTTGAGCTGTGAAGCGGTCAAAACCGGGATTTTCAGCTCCATCGCAAGCGCCTTTAGCCCTCTTGTGACAACTCCGACTGCTTCCGCGCGGTTGTTTGTCTTCTGTCCTGCATCAAGCAGTTGCAAGTAATCAGCCACGATCAAATCAAGTCCGCCATGTGCTCGCGTCCTCAGCGCCATTCGGCGGATATCCTGCACGGTTCGCGCTCGCTCGCTGATGCAGAACCTCTCTGACGGGATTTCTGCAAAGCTGTCAGCGACTTTGATGATCTCGTCTTCCGTCAGGTTGTGTCGTTCGATTTTGTCCACTGAGACGCCGCTTTTCTGCGCCACAACACGCCCAACGACCTCGTCCGTGCCCATCTCGCAAGATACCAGCAGGATTCTTCTGCCTGCATCCAGCGCCCGAACGGCCATGTGCAGCAGGAGCGCGGACTTGCCGACGGAAGGCCGTGCGCCGACGACGATCAGCTTTCCTCCCGCAATCAGCAAGGATTGATCGAGCTTCGGAAACCCTGTCTTTGCGATGGGTTCAACCGTTCCGCTCGTGAGCCGTGTATAAAAGCCGCAAAGCGCGTCTGCGCCGCTGATAATGTCTCCGTCGTCTGTTTGTCCGCCCAACTCGTTTAGACGCACCACCGCGCCGTTGAGCAGCTCTGACGTGGATATCTCGCCATCGTTCGCGCTCTTGACTGTATCCAGGCACGTCTTGATAAGCGCTTTTCGCATTGCTGCTTCCCGGATATTCCGCGCTTGCTGTTCGGCAAGTGCCGTTGTGACGGTCTCCGTTGCGACGACGATAGCCTGTTCAAGGTCGTCGTCAGAAATCACGCCTTCAAGCGTCGGGATATCGCATGGACGACCTTGCCTCTCAAGCGCAAGCGCGGCCTCAAAAATTCGTCGGCAGAACGGGATTGTGAACCATTCGGCTTTAAGCCCGGAATCGCTTGCCTTTGTGTCGCCCTTGATGATTGCGCCGCAGAATTCGCGCTCAGAGATCTCTTTCGTGAGACTTTGGTACGGATCGTCCATAACTCATCCCTCCCTTGCTGTCAGGCGGCTTGTCTGCCCATGTGTATCTTCGCTCTTTCTCCTTGCGAAGAATTCCCTCAACATACCGCCAACATCGGCTTTTTTCTGTCGCTCCTTGAGTTTTGTTTATGGCTTTCAGCAGATTTTCAGCTCCGTATTCAGCCCTGAGTCTGTCCATCGCGTCAAAGTCGCCCGAAGCACTGGCGGGTAAACCCATTCGCTTTGCAGCAGCCTCCACGTCTGCCTGTTCTTCCCGCATTCGTCGCAGTTCGTCGTCCGTCACGTCGTCGTAGGGGTTTGGGGTTACGTAACCACCACCAATATTCTTTTCTTGTTCTTTTACTTGTTCTTGTTCTTGTATATACACGTTTTGCTTGACGTTGCTTTCGTCTGCTTCCGGTTGCTTGGCTTTGCTTGGCTTTGCTTGGCTTTGCTTCAATGTGCTTGCGTTTGCTTCCGTCTGCTTGACGTTGCTTTCGTCTACTTCCGGTTGCTTGGCGCTTCCGCCTTTCTTCCCGCTTGCTTTCTTTGCTTCCAAGGATTCAGCGCACTGGTCGATTTTGAATTGAAGTGTGTCCCAGACATACCATTCCGGCGCGTTCTCGCCAAACGTCGGCAACTCGCCGCGGTAGGCGTAGGCCATCATAGCCATAAAAAGCCGTCCGCGCTGTGCGTCATCATATCGCTTGAGAAGAACTTCGATGTCTGGGAAGACCTTCAGATAATCCAGCATTCTTTTTCCCCTTTCTCTTTAATGTAAATGGAGGCAAGCCCCGGAATCGAACCGGGCGGCGCGGGCAAGGTGCTGTGCGTTAAATCCATGAAGCGAATTGTGGAAGGAAAACCTTGATTAGGAGGAAGATTTCGTCTGTCAAGAAGAAGCTCCCGCGCCGATACCTGCTATGCTTGCCATAAGTGCCGCCGTTTTGCCCCGGCGGCTAGGCCGTCTGTGAAACGTCTTTTATTTGCCGTCTTTCCGGCTGCCAGAAAAAATGGTGTGCGGTCTTTCCCGCCGTCAGAATGTGAAAAAACAGTTTTGTCTTTCCGCCGTCTCTCCGGCTGTCAATTTTTTTGATCGTCTTTCCGATCTGTCGATGCTAAAGGACACGTTTCTTCGTCTTTCCGAAGCGCCAGAAATGAAATGTGCGTTGCCCGTCTTTCCGAGCAGCCAGTATGATCATAATTTGCCTTTGCTCCGCTATCCTCCCTTCCGTTGGAGCTTTCACCGTTTCGAGCAGTTCCTTCGTGCTTGACTTTACCAAACTTCTTCTGCTTGGCGCGCGGCGGTATCGACCCGCCCCTTCTTCTTGGCGCTGCTTGCCGCCTTGGAGCTGCTCTCCTGAGCTGCGCACCATGCGCAAGGGTTTTAGCCCTTGCTTAATCCGGCTCACATTTCAACCCCAGCGTCTTACAAATTTCTTTCGTCGCCTTGATGGGCTTAATGTGGTATCGTTCATCAAATTCTTCCTGCGCCATCGTGTGGCACTCCGTATGATGCACCCTGCAAAGCGGTTCAAGCGTCATCCCCTCGTGAATGACGGTCTTTCTGTTTGCACCCATGCCAATCCGTGTCCAGTGGTGGATATCGGCTCTCTGTCCGCATATGCAGCACTTTCGGCGCATCAGGCAGGAATACATATACCTGTCAATGTCGTCCGCCAGAGAAGCCAGCGGAACGCGCGTCGGAATATCGTTGCGGAGGATGAAGTCAATCAGATAGGAGATAAACTCTTTTGCTGTCGTCACGTCGCAATCCGACAGGCTGAACAGCTCTCGTTGGAGCTGTTTGAGGTGGTTTGCAACAAAGTCGTGCTTCATCACGTCCTTGATTTCGCTCTGCTCATAGCCGTAGAACTCGCCGATCTCCCGCATCAGCGCGTAAGCCTTGCGGCGCTGCTCCGGGCTGATTCTTCGCCCGTCCGGCAAACCAACCTGTACCTCGTTGTATTGGCGCTTGATGATCTTCTCCATATCGCCGTATGGCACGAAGACCACCAAGCCGCCATCAACAACGTCAACGATCTTCCCCGGCGCTATTTCCATCAATATTCACCCGATTCGTAGCAGTCATAGCAAAGGCATTTTCCGGTTTTCTTTTGTGTCGTCGCTGCAACGGCCCCAGCATCAACCCATTTTCCTTTGATCTGCTCCCCGCTTATCGCTTTTCCGCATCGTTCACATTTTGGAGGTTGCTTCTGCTTCGGCGCTGTCTCCTCTGGTGTATCTTTGTCAGCGTCCGGCGCTGTCTCCTCTGTCGGGATGCTGAAAATCTGGAACATGGCGTACTTATAAGCGATTGCCATTGCCTTGTTTGTGGCCTTGTCTCCACTATCCATTCCCTCGCCGATCACAACCGCGCTGACGCTGCTGCCGTCTTCCGCATAAAGCGTGTACTCCATGGTGACAATGCTGTAAAGGAGGTTCGACCCTCTGGAAGTCTGTCGTTCCTCGCGCTCATTTTTCAAAACCTTCGGGACGCAGAAGAGCTTGTTCTTGACCATCAGCGGGTTAAGCGCGTTCATTACGTCGTCAACACCGCGATAGCTAAAACCCTGCTGCTGATTTCGTTTGTTTTTCGTAATCGCACCGAGTTCGCTCATAACGGAATTGATCGTGCTAAATATCTTTGGTGTTTCCGCCATCTTCACCACTCCCTGTCCATCATGTCATAAAATGGGTTCTCGTCGTCCTGCTGGGTGTCCCAGATCGCTTCACGGCCTGTCAGGCGCGGAGACCATTCTTCGCCCGTGTAGGCCATATACAGCGCCAAATCACTTGACATAGCAGCTCACCGTCTGTCTCAGCTCTGCACCCTCGACAGCCTTTCCGGCCTTCAAGGCTTCTTTGATTTTTGTCTTGTCCGGCTCGTACTTGGCCGGAATCTCGCGCATGTACTCGCTGGTCAGCTTGCTTGCGTCGATGATCTCCGCAGACGGCGGATTTTTTCGGAAGGAAACTTTCGCTCTCGCAGTTTCGAACTTTTCCCCATTGAGGCTCTGACTAAGGTATGCTTTCAGCCGATCAACGCTGCTCTCTGCTGCCTTGCGCCGAGCGGATAGCGTTTTTTCTTCTGCTTTGATGTCGTCTGCCAGCGCAGCGTTGTTTTTGATGATGCAGCAGATAGATTCGATCTTGTCCGCTCTCTCCATCTGCAAAGCATCCAGCGCTTCAAAGGCGCGGGCGATGTCTTCTTCATGGCCGGGAATCTGCGCCACTTCTCCGAGCGATGCAGTGTAAATCTCGCCCGTTTCCGTGTTCACCAGCTCAAAGCCGTTAAGGATGCTCTCAATACTCGCGTCGATCTGGTACAAGCTCAATCCGCTCATTCGGGTTTACCTCTCTTTCCTGCTCTTCGATGATCTGTGTCCGTCGAAAAGCGTCTACCTTGCGTGCTTGCATCGCTGCCCATGCGTCATAACCCATTTGCTCGGCGGCCTCCTGCCGCTCAAGCTCCAACAGCTCACTTCGCATCTTCAAGCTCCTTGATTCGCTGGTTCAGGTTCTTGATATATTCCTCAATCATAATAAGTGGAAGCGCCGAATAGCCGAATTTGTGCAGCAGATTCTCCGTCTCTTTCAGCGCCTCCAATACCGTTTTCTCATCCATTCTTCTTTCCCTCCTTGCCCATTTCCGCGAGGATGCACCACACCAGCAGCAGCGCCGCACCGACCACGCCAACCGCCAGCGCATACGCAAACACCATGCCCAGCCCCTCAAGCAGCCGGGCGAAAAAACCGATAAATTGCGCTTTCAGCATTGCTTTTCCTTCCTTCTCATGCTATAATAGCCATGGTTTAAATTTTCCATTGGCTTCCGCTCGTGTTGCTGCACGGGCGGTTCTTTTTTTATACCCACTGTTTCTTTCGGCGAATCGGCTTGCCCGCTTCCTTCGCCTCGATGAACCGCGCAAGGCTTCGCACGTCAACGGCCTTACCCTCGCAGGCTCTTTCGATCTGGCCGCCCTTGAGCATCGCGCTGATTGTTGACCGCGAACAGCCGAGGATTTCCGCCGCCCTGACAGTCGTACAGGTTTCGCCGTACTGGATTGCCATTGCCGCCTGTCTGTCGCCGAGGATTGCGGCCTTGAGCGCGTCAAACTGCGCGTCTGTCAATGCCCGAATCTCCATCATCACACCCCCTTAAACAGCTTTGCCAGCAAGAAAAAGAAGCTGTACCCGTTGAGCACCGCGCAGACCAGCATCCAGACCCACATGAACGCGCTAGTCGTCTTCTGGCCTTGCAAAATGCAAACCATGCACATTACTCCCGTCAGGGCTGTCATGAGAATGTCATTGTTAAACATACTCGCACTCCCAAAGCAGCCACGACAACCAGCCGAAACAAAGCGTGACAATCAGGCTTGTCAGCGTATTCAGCACGCTTCCGCCACAAGTGGCGTTCAGCCCAGTGACAGTCGCCGCAAAGATGGTGAGCGCAGCGCCTACCCAGAACAATTTCTTCATGCTGTTTCCTCCTTGCGTTTTTTCTCAAGATTCCGAATGACGCATCCGCCGTAATCATCTCTTGTCAGATTGATAAACTCGTCAACCGTGAACGAATCATTTTCCAAATCAATCTGACGATTCAGACAGAACGCCTTTCGTCCGGCCATGCAACTTCCTGTAAGCCGATGATGCCAGTCAAACAAGTCCTGTGCAGGATATTTCTTTTCCTCGCTGTGCGCTTCAAGGAACGCTTCAATGCGCTTTTCTTCCGGCATATCGTCGAACTGTTTTTCAAGCAGCGCGTTCATCGCTTCCCGCACCGTATCTCCATGGGCGAAGATGCCGTCCTCGTTTTTTACGACGTAACAATCTTTGGTCGTGAAATCCGCCATCAGAATACGCCCCTTCGCCGCATTGCCGTGAACATGGTCGATAATCGTAGGAACGTTATCGACCATGTTCACGGGATTACCTGCAAACGAAGTTACGTAGCCGGAGCCGGAGGCGGAGCCGGAGCCGTCGCCGTAGCCGGAGCCGGAGCCGGAGCCGTAGCCGGAGCCGTAGCCGTAGCCGTAGCCGTCGCCGTAGCCGTAGCCGTCGCCGTAGCCGTCGCCGGAGCCGTAGCCTCGCGGCACTTCAAGAAACCATTTGACGGCTTCCTTTACATCCGCCATTCTCTCACCGCCTTAATGTTCTCCACGGCCTTATCCGTGCAGGCGATGATCTCGATCACGCCGAGAACCGTGCAGGACGGGACAGTTACCGTGAACTTGCAGTTCTGCGGGCACTTCACGCCCTCGGTCGCAAGCTGGCTCAAGCTCGCCGCGCCCTCCCAGTACCAGATACGCCGAGCGTCGGTCAGCTTCGCTTCGCTGCCGTTGCGCTCCTCAATGTGGGCGAAGAATACGCCCGCTCGGTCGGTTCTTACGATGTACCACTGTTTTTCCATGTTTGTTTCCTCCTTATTATTTGTTCGCTCTATCTTCACGCCGTCTGCGCGGCCTGCTTGCCGAGGTTGAACCCCGTAAGCATCGCCGCCGCAATCGCAAGCGCGTTCTGTTCCTCCGTCTCCGGCATCGCCTTGACCAGCGCCGCCGCAAGGTTCAGCTTGCTCTCGCGATCAATCTTCTTTTGCTTTTTCATCTGCTCACCTCCTATTTTTCCTCTTGATTTATACGCAGATAAGATGTATAATTAAATGGTAGGTTTTCCTACACCCCGTCGTCGTTCTGCCTTGTCCGCCTCTCTTGTGAAAGGAGGTGAAATAATGGCCAAGAACACCGTTCGGACAACTGCCAAGGTTGCGAAGCTGGCATCTAAGACCCTCGCAAAGTCTTCCAGCTCCAAGACAACCAAGTCGCTTGCGGCATCGGCGTTGTCCAATAGGAGGAAGTAATTCTTCCTTTCCTTGCCCCCTTGAGGTCACGAGACACAAGGGGGGCTTTTTTTATTTCTCCATCTCCATACCGCGAATCATCATGATTCGCGCTACTTCCGAAAGAGATTTGCGCTCGTATTCCGGCTTCTTCCGAAGATCAACAATCCTCTGGTCAAGCTCCGGCGTGAGCGCAATGCAGATTCGACGGACAATCGGTGCTTTCGGACCTTCCTTCATTCTTCCACCTCCTTTCTCAAAAAGGCCGCTCTAATTCTGCTTCTTGTTGATTACAAGACAATTATAAGTCACTTACCGACAAATGTCAATATGCCCTGTTGATTTTCTAAACATTTTTTATTGACAAATATTTTAGAGTGCAATATAATAGAAGCACGGAACGGAGGCGATAAAATGACCATCAACGAAAGAATTAAAGAGGTCAGAAAAGAAGTACATTTAACACAGCAGGCGTTTGCGGAAAAGATCAATTTGAAGCGAAATACAGTAGCAAGCTATGAAATCGGCGTTCTTGAACCTAGCGATAGAACCATCTCTGACATTTGCCGAGAATTTCAAATCAACGAAACTTGGCTTCGCTCTGGTGATGGAGATATGAAGACTCAAGAAATGCTTGATGATTCCGAACGCATGGTAAACCTCATGCGTGGTGCTAATGAAAACAAAAAGAAGCTCATCCGCATCATTGCTGATATGCCGGATGAACTTCTCGATGAGATGCTTACCTATTTGAGGAAAGTAGTTAAGTAACAGGGGAGTTTTTCTTCATTTCCATTTTGAGCAACGCTCGCGCCGTACCGAGCAGATAATAGAGGTCGTATTTATCCGTCAGCATTGCCGCGATGGCTGCTATCTCTTGCCTTTCTTCCTCGTATTCCAGATGGACAGGCGCTGCGTCGGTATCTTGTATCCGATCAGTCGGAACATCCGGCGGCGGTTTTGCCTCGTCTGTGGCATGTTCTCTCCTTGCTCGATGGGTCGGGATGTTACAGGGTCTTCGAGTTTGCTTCATGGTACGTCCCTCCTTCTATGTATATTGTATCACTACTTTAGTTGCATATCTCTGATTCGACAAACAAAGTGCAGATGTGTATGAATCTGTATACGTTTTTGTCTGCATTCGACAAATTTTGAAGGGGTAATGCCCTATTATAGCGGTCATTGTTATAGCGGTTGTATTTAGCTCTATATTTCTCATTGCAGACCTGATTATAGGCGCAGGCAAGAAAGAGATTGTCTATGACAATGATACACAATTTCTAGAGCAGGTACGCCAAATGCCGGGGCTGGAATTTGAACAACTTTCAGCCGAGCTTCTGCGGAAAAACAATTTCTTCTCCGTTGAAGTAACGCAGGGAAGCGGCGACTTTGGCGCGGATATAACAGCGCATAAAGACGGGCACTCCTACGTCATACAATGCAAGAAATATTCAAACAAAGTCGGTCTTAAAGCTGTTCAGGAGGTGTATGCGTCAAAGATTCACTACAAGGCCGACAAGGCTGTTGTTTTGACAAATTCTTTCTTTACTCCCGCGGCAAAAGAACTTGCCAAAGAAACAGAAGTGGAATTATGGGATAGAACAGCCCTCCTTGAATTGGCTAATCATACAGGAAGGTTTTCCTATTGTGAGGATAACGTAGCCGCACAAAATCATAAATTCTGTAATAGTTGCCTTTTTAACTCGATGTTAATCGGAACACTTGCTTTCCTGATCATCGGCGGCATAGCCGCTGGATTAAATGAGCAGTCAAGCAAAGCCAAGAGAAGCGAAAATCGCACAACGCCGACCCCGGCTTCAACATCTGCCGTTTCAAAAAGCAAAGCTCCCATCCTCCCAACGCCTTATTATTTAATCGGGAAAGTCAAGAATGGAGTAAATATCCGTTCTGAACCATCGAAGGACAGTAAACGGCTTGGTTACGCCGGAGATGGCGATGAATTGTTAATTGTCAAAGCCTTTTACACAGAAAGATGGCATCAGATTTTGTATGAAAACAAAATCTGCTATGTTTCGGCAAACTATATAGATATCGAAAATCCTGCAACATATCAAAAGAAAAAAGAAGAATTGAAACAATGAAGGAAGGTGAATACATTTGAGCGGACACAACTTAGCGCCGTATCTGGCGGCGGCTGTCGCTCATAACCCGCGCGCGATGCAGCGGCTTGAAAAATTTGTCGGCACTCAGCGCGGTCACATGCTTGTTTTGGCAAAAAATGGCGGTTATGCTGACCATCGGGCTATTACGATGGGTCGCGCGGAACACGCCATTTCTGCGCGGCTATTTCTGGGATTTCTAGAGACGCTTTCCGATGAAAACCCAAAAGACGAACAGAAGTTGTTCCAGATTTTCCGTAACGGATGGCCGAGGGCAATAAGCGAAGCAGAGATGAAAGAGAATCCTTCTATCGCTTTCGTCGCCCGAAGAAGCGCGGAACGAAACGCGGATGACCTGTCCATCATGTTTGAGCTGGTTGTTTTTCAAACGGCCTGTTCGCTGCTTGGAAAAAGGTCGATTGCACCGGAGACTGAAAAGGTCGATACGGAAGTGTTCAACAACTTCACCGCTTGGGTCAGAACTTTTGAAGCAGCAGCCGATAAGCAGGGCGCGCCGTATATGCTGGATGGAAAGCGATATCCCGAAAAAAGGCGGGAATACTTCTCTTCAGGCATGATTGACCACTTGAACGCCGTTCGCTTGTCCGAGGAGAGCAGCCGCGCTTTTGACATTGCGCAGACCATTGCCGGCATTGATACGGAAGCCTACACCGACGGTATCACGCTTTCTTCGCAAGAGCTTGAAGCCATATCGGCCTTTGCGAAAAGCGCAGAGGAAGCCAATTCTGCGGCGTATATGACGATGCTGTTAAAAGCAGCGAATGCGGATAAAAAGTTTGCGTTCATGCAGTCGAACGACGAGCCTACCGCACGTTATCGCGCCGCTGAACAGCAGCTTCGGGAGATGGGCGTACAGTTCGACGTTGCGAAGCAGCGAATCGATATTATCCAAGAGCAGCTTCTAGCCGAGCAGGAACGCAGCAAGCGCCGCGAAGCGGAACAGGCCGAACAGGCCGCAGACCTTGCCGAGCTGGCTGCTCTGCGAAATGCGCTGTATCAGATGGACGCAGATGATGACGATCCCGGCGATGACGCGGCTATCCAGTGGGAAAAGCCGCGCGAACTGCCGCCGCATCTCGTTTCCCTTGGCGGGCTGCCGCCGTGGCGCGCAGAGATGGGCAAGCGCATACCCGGCGCGAAATTCATTCCCGCCGACGTGACGCTGCCGGAAGATACCATTCGCGCCGCGTCGGAGCTGTGGATTGAACCCAGCTATCTTGGGCATAGCGCGTTCTATCGCGCTGTCGCCGTCGCAAAGGCGGCAGGTGTGCCTGTCAAGTATTGGCCGGGGAGAAACGTTGACCTGTGTATGAGAGCCGTTCAGACGGCGAAATAAGGCACTATCGCTTGAAATCAAAGCAAGCGATTAGAACCCGTCGAAATCGACGGGGTTGCATATAATCGAAGGAGGAAGAATTTATGAGTGAAGAAAAGAACACAAACAACGGCGGCGGTATCAATATTTTTTTCATCATTATTGGGTTGCTTCTTGCCCTTTCTGGAATCCTTGTCGGCTGGGATGGAATCGACGGTTTGATTAACGGCGGCATGTGATCGCACGCGTGCGATAAAAGAGCATAAGAAAACGCACGCGGATTGGAACGCGTGCGTTTCTGTTTCATTTAATGATTTCGACCGTCCCCCTGAGCGGCTGTGCCGCGCGGCGCATGAACGAGTTGTCCGCAAGGTATTCAAGGCCGCGCAAGGTGATGAACGGGCGTATCGGCTCTGTGATGTGCGGCCTGTCCTCTCCGAGCGCCTGCGCCGTCTCAATGCCCTTAATGTAGCCGTCGTCCTGTAAGAGAATCAGCAGGCGTTCCCATCGCTCGTGGGTTATGCCCAGACGTTCCGGCGATATCGGCGCAATGTCCGTGCTCTCCGCATCCATTGACGATTCAAGGTGCTTTAATATCTTATAGATGATTTTGAAGTTATCCACATTATCACCTCACTTATCCACATTATATCATGTTATACGGATAGAAGGAAGTGTTACCATGCCAAAACAAACAGGAAAACCCGGAAGGCCGACCACACGCCCGAAGAACAAGAAGCGTCTGCGCGCCGCCGTGAAGATACCGGGCGTTGAACAGCCCGTATGGGTCAGCGGCTATACCCGCGCAGAGATAGACCGGGAAAAGCAGCGCGTGAGGAATGAATATATCGACGGGTTGAAAATCCAAAACAAGACCTTCCACGAGGTTGTGATTGAATGGTTTGATACCGTCAAAAAGCCGAAAATCAAGACGATGGCAACCCTGAACAATTGGAGAAGCGCCATAAACAACCATCTTCTCCCGTGCTTCCAGGAGAAAAAGCTTATTCGTGCCATTCGCCGCGCTGATCTTCAAGCCTGTCTTGATAAAATGGAAGGCATGAACCAAAACACGATATTGCTGGTGAAATCAACCATCTCACATACTTTCGCTTATGCCGGCGCATGTGGGTATATCCAGCTTAACCCGGCCTTCGAGCTTATGCCCCCCTCTACACTCGATTCAAAACCCAAACGTCCGTTTACTCGCGAAGAAGAAGCCAACATTCTCAATGCCGCTTCAAACGATCCTGACGGAATCATTATATACCTTTTATACTATCTCGGCCTACGTTGTGGAGAAATGCTCGGCCTGCAATGGGGCGACATTGATTTCAAGAAGAAAACGGCTCACGTTCAGCGAGACGTGGATTTTGCGACTGCAAAAATCGGTGAACTGAAAAACAAGTCTGCCAATCGGTATGTGCCTATTCCAAACGCGTTGATGGAGATTCTCTCTCCTATTCGTGGCTTACCGTTTCAACATATCGCGTCCGAAGACGGTCACTTTCTTAGTCCTACACAGTACAGGACAAGATTCTTCAGGATTATGTACCATGCCGGATTTGCCCGTGTTGGTGAGCGGTATGCAAAAAAGGCAGAGCGCTATGCTCAAAGCGGAAGGGTTCTGCGCTCTCCTCAATTTGCCTTTGACTATGACACGGATTTCACCTCTCATTATTTTCGGCATCACTATATCACAGCAAAGGTTGAAATTGGTGAACGTCCCGAAATACTCATGTCCATCGTTGGGCATAGCAAGTACGATACGACGATAAAAGTTTATACACATATAAAGGAAAGGATCAATGAAGATGAGCCGACATTGTTATCTGAAACCCTTAAAGCAGAACGGGCTAATTTTGCCACCATTGCCAATAATTAGCCAGAAATTATTTTTTGAATATGTTTCAATATCTTATATCGCACTAATACATGAGTTTTTTAATTATTTATTGTTTTGAAAATATTTTCTGGATCAAGCTGCAATTAAATCACGTACGCGCAAAAAACGTATATATTCTTTATTTTTTGTTCAGATGTGTTCGCTAGTGTATGGAAATTTTATTGCCAATAATTTGCCAGAAATTGCCCTGAATTAGTGTATAAAAATATAAACAGCAGGGATGTTGCACCCTGCTGTTTTTTTAGTGCTCAACGATGCACTCATAATACCTTGCAGCCTTGTCCGGCACAGCGTCCTTGTCATCCAGAAACGCTTTTGCCATATCGGCGAAGAACTCCGGCTGAACCGCGTTATACCGCTTTGCTACTTCGTAGTAGTCGCTATACATCGCGTTCATGACGGCGAAGAACGCCCAGAACTTGTCATCGTCCATCGTCTCGCCGCGCTTTTGAAGCAGCGTTCTGATTTGGTCAGGAGACCACTTCCCGCCTGTTGGCGTGTTCTGATCGACATTCTTCATGCCGCTCACCCACTCCTCGGCAAGCTGGCGGCTCATCCCTTCGGACGAATCCTCCCCGATTCGATATTTTTTCATGCCATCGAGAACGATGAACATAATCGCCGCATCGGTGATATCCTTCATCGTCCCGCCGTTTCGGAAGATATCTTCAAGCTCCGCCCGAATCCCATCTTTATCAATCATGCTGAACCCCTCCGTTATCTACGGATGTTGCCCATCATCCTCCGGGCGCTCTGCTCATCGCCGTATGTCATGTCATCAAGTTCATCGTACATGTCGCGTTCTTTCCTATTATAGGGGCGTCGCGTATCATCCTCGCGGCTGTAATGCCCGCGAACGTAATGCTCACCGCGCCGTGTGTAGGAATCGCCGTCATCGTCGTAAGGACGACCGAAGAAACCGCGCGCTTCCCAGCCGCCGGAACGTCCGTAACGGCCATGTTGGCTGTATCCGTCCTCGCCGTCCATCTTCTCAATTTCGAGAATGTTCTTGATGGAACCTGTCATGTTCTTGATATCTTCCGCATCGCCGCGGTTGATCTGCCGTTTCTGCGCGATGTTCTCAAGCTCGCGGCACATCATGTCTTTCAGCTCGTGCATCGAGGTCATAGTCATAGCCTGCTCCTTTCTCACGCTTCGCGCGTGACAATGACATTGGTATTTGCCACGTCGATAGCCTGCGTGCTGGTATTTTCAAGCGCCACATTGACGCAGCATGCACGTGGAACGTCGATGTAGGTCACGCCGCTGACGTTGAAGTAGTTCCCAACCGCAGCCGGCGTAACGCGTGCCGTTGCGCTGTTCAGCGGTTCGCCCGCGATGGTCAGTGCGACAGAAATCTCTGCAACTGTACCGCCAGTCGGGATAGCGATGTTCGCGCCGTACATCACAAGATATCTCGCTTTACACTGACTGGTCAGACCGCGAAGGGTGATTGTTCCCGCGCCGTTGCGATGCTGGATGCAGGGCTTTCCGCTTTCGATTCTGTCCGTCAAGGGGACAATCTGACCTGCCGCCACGTTGACGACGCTCGTATTTCCATATTCTGCCATGATTTCATCTCCTTCAAAAAATGCGGCAGGGCGCAAAGCCCTGCCGCTTTGTCGCATTATCGGTTTCCCGAACAGTTCGGTCGTGCCGAACAGTTGCTTTTCTATGCACTTAGCAGCTGCATCCTCCGCAGTTGCCGTACTGGTACGGAGCGGGAACTGCAAAGGACGGAACCGGACGCGGGTTGTAATAGGCAAACTGCCCGCTCATGTACGCCTTGAGCGTCTCGTTCTGCGCAGCCTGAGAAGCAGCCAACTGCGCCGCGAAAATCTGCTGGTTCTGCTCAGCAATCTTCGCATCCTTCGCTTCGATCCGCTGTGCAGTCAGCGCATCGAGCACCGCGCGCGCGTTGGCGTTCTGGTTGTCCAGAATATCACGCGTCACGTTCTGAATGGTGTTGCGCGTGTCGCATCCCTGCTGGGCAAGGTTGTAATTCACGCCCTGAATCGCCTCTCGCGTCTCACAGCAGCAGCTAGCCTGCTGGGCCTGCATTGCGTTGAGCTGCTGCATCAAGCCCATCTGCTGATTGGCTCGGCTCAGTTCCGCAGTCTGGAAGCCGTTGCTCACGTTCTGGTTAATCGCCGCAAACCCGTTGAGCATCCCGGTATTCATCGCGTAGAAGCCGTCACACAGGCCGTTGTTCACGACGTCGATCTTTCGCTCCACGTTGGCAAAGTCGCTCGTAAGCACATAGCCGTCAACCGCAGACGCGCCGCGATTGCCACCCCAGCCGCCGCCGAAGCCGCCCCAGCCGAACATACCGAAGATCAGGAACAGGATGATCCACGCACCCCAGTTGCCGCCCCAGCCCATACCGTCACCGCCGTTGTTGCTATATCCGGTGGGAACAACCTGCATGGTCGTATCACAATTAGACAGAGACATAATTTCACTCTCCTTTTTCTGAATGGATAACTATTTCAAATCCGTGGCCACGGTTTTGATGCTTAGAAACCAAACATATTCTTCATGCCGTCAAACATGCTTTGCATCTGCTGTGCCTGACGCTGAATCTGATTCAACTGATTCTGATTTATTTTTCCGCTTGAAACCAGCTCGTTAATCATCTGCTGCGGGTCACGACCGCGCATCTGATTCATAAACTGCTGAAATTGCCCCATCATCGGGTTCTGATTCCCGCCGAGTATATTAAACGGATTCGGCATTGCTCATGTCCTCCTTCGCTCTCTTGCCCTTTGCAGGCTCACGCACAGACATTGCGTCCACACGCGCCGCCATCGCTTCCACACGTGCTGCCATAGCTTCCAAATCTGCCCGCGTGGCATATTCCACCATCTGTGCCTGCGGCGCTTGAACAGTCGCGTTCTTGCGCTCTACAAGGTCATAGATCGTCATCGACGGTTTACCGCTTGCATCCGCCTGTTTCAGGTAGATAACCGGGGCGCTCCTGTCCCACAGGGCGACCGCGCTATTTGGCGCTACCATGTAGTTATCCGCCTCTTGCTTGTTGGCTACCCAGATAATCGCCGCATCCTGTCCGCGCTGAATGGGCGGCTGAACAGACTGCATGGGCATTTGCGGATAGCCCTGCCGAAGCTGTGCAAGTTGGTCAGGCATCGGCATTTGCGGGTAGTAGCCGTTGTAAGGGTAGTAAGGCATCCTTTCTCACTCCTTCGACCAGTAATAGGCAGGGATTTCGTCGCCGCTGTCCCACGTGTCAAACCAGTCCCCATCCTGCACACAGACCACATGATTATTAACGGCCAAAACATACAGGCCACGAGGATGGTCTTTGCAGAAGTCCGCAACGGTATAGCAGTCCGGGCAACTGTCCGGCAGACTGCGGCGGGAGAATCCCATCTTGCGCAAATATGCGCCCCATACATGATTAGCAGACGGCATGTCATGCAGTGCAAACCCTTCAACCGCAATTCCTGTATAGGCGCGTTCCCATGATTGGCCTGTCGCCTTACACACCGCCCGAACGGCGCAATCGCCGACGTTGGCGCGGTCTGGATTGGGATTAAATGACCTGTACATCCGTCTCACCTCATGATTCATTTTTGCATTTTGGCGCTTTCATCGTGGGTCACTTACGGGTCAATTCAGGGCATAAAAAAAGAACCCGGAAGGTTTTTCCCCCTCCGGGTTCTGTCATTTAAATGTTTTGCCGGCCTCGACAAAACATCCTGTCTGTCGCCTCTGCCTTGCTCTGACGCGGCTGATTTTATCCTGCACCTTGCGGGATTCCCGCTTGACGGTTTCGGGAGAGATGTGCAGTCTCTCCGCCGTCGCGATGAGGTTGTCGGTCTGCGCGCGGGTGAGAAACACCTCTTTCTGCCTGTCCGTCAGCCCGCACGCCTGTATCAGCTCGTCACGTTCCTCTTTTGTATACTCGGTAAACGTGATCTTGCCGCACATGGTTACTCCTCTTGAGCGTTCACCTGTTCGCTTACATCCGCCGCTTCAATCATCAGCGGCGCTGTGCTTTCCAGCTTCTTGATCTCCGCGTTGACCAGCTCGGCAAGCTCGTCGGTATCCAGCTTGTAGCCATGCGCGTTAAGTCGTTCCTTCACCCATGCCAGCTTCTCTTCGCCGCGTCCGGAGCCGGTGTACAGCTTTTCGGCGGCGAAAACAAGGATAGACACGAGGTCGCGGATTTCCCGGCGCTGGTCAAGCGTCGTCTTGGCCTTGATCCACGGGACGACATACCGCGTAATCAGCGCGGCCACGAGGACGATCAGCGCTTGGAAGATGGGTGTAAGGTCGATGTTAGACATAGATAGCCTCACTTTCTGCCCGGTCTTTACCGGGCAACGTCACAAAAATTTATGCTCTTGTAAACACTTGTGATAAGCGTTTTTGATGATTTCGACGGCTTCAACCGTCTTATGATTTTCAAACTCTGGGTGTGCTTTACAGTACGTTTCGTATGATTTTACATCGTCAAAAACTTGCTCGAAGTGCTCTTTGCTGTGCTTGACGCTATTATAACACTCGTCACTAAACCGCTGGATTCGGGCGCGTGAGATTTTGGCAAATTCGAGGTCGTTTTTCGCCTCAATCCTGCTCATGCGCTCCTCCAACGATCCGACGAGCGCCTTTCGCAGTCCGCGAAACATCCATGACAGCGGCTGCACCTTGACCGGCGAAATCTCGATCAGGTTGAGTGTGATGTACACCAGTACGAGCGTCAGCGTGCTGTGCGTCGTGACAGCCGCTTGCAAGACGTCCAGCAGCTTTTGTAAAGTCACAAGCATCAATCCTCTCAGCTCTCGTAAATAATCGTCATTCCGTAAGCCTTGGCAACCTCGTGTTCGATTCTGCATCCGCGTGCATTCTCCCAGCCTTTGCAGAAATAAACAGCATGACACAAAGACATGTTTTCAAACGACTTTGCAAGAAAACGCACGGGAATGTTTTCAACGCCGCGTTCCTTCATGGCTTCCCGCGAATGCCATTCGTCGGTAAACCAAGTATTTACAATCTCGTATCCACGCTTTGTGAGCTCGGAGATGGCTCGATCACGAGTGGCACGGATTTCTTCTTCGGTTTTGCCTGCCATAGGCTGAGATAACATAGCTTTCATCATATTTCTCTCCTTTCAATCTTCCGCCAGCGCCCACGCGCCGATCAGTGTGATATACACGCCGTCGTCCCTGCACAGGGTCGTCGTGGCAGGTTTTCCTTTCTCGCCATCCTCGACGATCAGCACCGTGTCCTCAACCAGATACTCGCTGGACATGTACCCGGCCACGCCGCTTTCCAGCGTGCCGAACACCCAGCCCGTTCCACCCGCCTCGCGGATGATGTTCACCCGCGCGCCGTTCGCGGCCTTGGCGATGATCTTTGACCGCGTGCTTGCGCCCTCGCGGATGTTGAGATATCCGCTGGTGATGTTCACCGTTGCATTGCCAAACATGGTCTCACCTCCTTCCTCGCTATCGTCCTGGACTGCAATCATCCGATGCACCCCAAGCCCGTTCCAGCCGTTCTTTTCCGTCAGCTCAGTTTCCACCACACATCCCCGGCTCTTGCTTGAGTGAATCACCGTGCCCCGCTCCGTCACCAACCCGGTGTGGTCCACGTCGCCCGTGCCCACGCCCATGAACGCCAGCATACCAGGCTTCGCGCCGGAAATCCCCGTCTGCCGCCAGATCAAATGGCGATACTTCGGCACGCTGTCATAGCTGTTCCAAAGCTCGTTTGTTCCCGCCGTCGTGTAGCGCTTGTCGCCGCCCGGCGCTGTGCGGATGACCTTCTTGATGAGGTTGATGCAGTCCAGCTCGCTGTAAGGCGTTCCGATCAGCGCCCGCGCCGCGCGGATGGCCTCGCTTGTTTTAATCATTGGCTTTTCCTCCTTTCGTTTTTATCCGAGCAAATGCCCTCGCGTCCGATGGAACTGTTTCAGCGTCCTTCTGCGGGCTAAAGCATACTTTCGGATGTTTTCTTCCGTCGGTTCGATGCCCCAGCTGTACAGGTAGTCAGCAATGTACTCGATGGCCCATTTCCGCGCCTGTTTTCTTTGCATTTCATATTTTTTTTGCTTTTCATTCGTCCCACGCACCTCCCGCGCGGATGAAGCGGCCAACCAGACAGCCGACCGCGAAGATGATCGCGCCGCCGACGATGATGCCAAGAATAATCATGGTTTTGCCTCCTTAGACGATTGAAAGGCCGTCGTCAGCCTCTTCCTTTGCGTTTTCCGCATCCAGCGCATCATAATACGCCTGCGCAAGGGCTTCAATCTCTCCGATATCCGCATCGGTGAGCAGCCCATTATCAAGATGAGTGTATGCCTTGTCCAGCCAATAGGCCACATCTCGCCCGGCGGCGATCTCGCGCTTGATGGAGCGCAGGGTCAGGTCGTGCCGGGCTTTGCTTTTGATTGCCATAGTCAGTCCTCCTTTAGGTTGTAGTCATAGACGCAATCGCGTCCTCAAGATTTTTGATTACGATGTTCACATCGCGCTGATATGCCAGCTTTACCCCCGCGCCGTCTGTGGCTTGCACCACGGTCTCAGGCGCGTAAGCGGTGAGGGCTTTGTAAGCGGCGATTTCAGCAGGTGTGAGCGGGGTCTCAATGGGAGTGGCGAGGGCGTAGTAGATAACGGATTTCACATTCGCCAGCAACTGCTTAAAGGCTTCGAGCGACGAGTATTCCGAGTTTGGCGGAAAGCTGATAGTAATCTCTTGATTGTTTGCATATATCTTAGGTAAATTCTGCGGAATATCGTCCCACCTATTGTTTGTATAACGCAGTGTATTGCAAAAACACGGCTTTCTTGTAAGGGCTACATCTGCATCATAAATACGCTCTTGGAAGTTGTTGTTCCCGCTATCTAGTTTTCTGTATGCCCATGCATCATTGGGACTTAGCTCTTTCGCTTTTACCCTCTGCACCTTCACCCCTCTCTTCAAGTCCACCTCGTCGCAAATCCACTGCTGTCCCTGCGGGTCAGTGTAGTTGCCGCCAGAAGTGACAGGGATGCCGCGCAGGCCATTCGGCGTTTGCAGTGTGATCGTCCGCTGTCCATCTGCACCATCGCCGACCGTCACCAAGATTGTCCCGCCGTCTCCCGCGCTCACAATCGGTACCGGGTTATCCGGGCTTGGTGTGCCGTCCTGCGTGCTTTTGCCGTACACGGTCAGCCCGCACAGCGGCGCGGGAAAAGCGTCAGAGACAGATACAGGATTGCCCGTTTCGGTGCCGATCAAGATATTCTGGCGCGCTTTGTCGGCCTTCTCAGCAACAGTCTTCTCGATTTCCGCCAGCCGCTTTCCCGTTGCGGCCGCGTCCGCCGCCTCGCCCTCCTGGGTCAGCGTCGCGTCGATGACAGCATCCTTGCCCGGTTCGCCTTTTGCGCCCCTGTCCCCCTTGTCCCCTTTTTCGCCCTTGGGTCCCTGCGGGCCTTGCGGCCCTACAAAGTCGCCATTATCCAACCGCTGCTGTACTTCGTCCGCGATCGCCTGCGCGGCGTTTCCCGCCTGCTCAACGTTGGCCAGCGTGCCAGTTGCTTTGTCGATCCATGTTTCGACCGGATCAGGCGCTGGGGCAGTTGCGTCGCCAAGAGACTCACCGACGCGCGTACAGGCAATCGCAGTCTTGATGACCGTGCCATCCGCGTCTCGGATTGTGATTTGGGCTTGCCCGCTTCCGGCTTTATCGCCGATATCCGCGCTCGTGATCTCCCACGTCAGGATACCGTCCTCTTGTTTCACCACCGCCGGATACTCCGCCCGGCCAGGCTGCTTGACCGTGATCGACGCAATAGCATCCGGATACTGGCTCAATATGCTTTTTAGGTCGACCAGTACCCGCGTCGCGCGATTTTCGCCGACACGGCCAAGCAGCAGCGCTTGATCGCCAAAACGGTCAAACGCCAGAATGATATCACGCATCACGATCTCTCCCTCGTTTAACTCAAGTTCAAAGTAGCCCTCTTTAATCCGGGATGCACCTGTTCTCAAACTTCTTATAAGCGTCAAGATACCATTCCTTCTTGTCGCCGTTATAGGTCATCTCGTAATACATGCCGTCAAACAATGTGGATGACAGCAGATACTTCCAGTTCTGGAGCGCCTTGCACTTCCAGACCACAAACACATCAAACTCTGGCATCTTGTCGGACTTGTCCAAATGGTCAACAATATAGCTTCTTACAATCTCAATAACCTTGTTATCCATATCTTGCTCCTTTTGCTTTCATGAAAGTTTGCCCCGCTCACACGGGCGGGGCGTTGTCGGTTATTCTTCCGCCAGCTCCGGCAGACCCGCGTCCACCAGCAACTCTTTGACCTTCGCCTTGAGCTTGGCCGGAACGTCCTTGTACGCCGTCTTGCCCAGAATCACGCGCTGCGCAAAAAACATCGCCATCATCGTTTCACCCCCTTTCCCCATGATTTTCAGCATCGTCCAGATGACCAGATCACGCATACACAATTCCTGCCATCTCGGCCATGCAGTCTTCTACAAAATCGTTTCGGTCGCTGAGCGCCTGAATCTGCGCTTTGAGGAGCGTGCGCTCCTTCTCTTCAGCTGTCGGTTCGGGCGCAGGCCGCGCGTCAAAGTCCGCATCCATCTCGGCCTGTGTCCGCTGCGCAACCAGCCCGTCCACGAGCTTGTAGCGGTACACGCCGCGCTCATCCGTGAGCGGCTTGAGCAGATAGTTGTTCTGCGCGTGCCGATATCGGTCGCCCTCGCCCTCGTCAATCTGTGTCCAGCCGTCTCCGCTCACAAACGCGTCGCTGTTGATCGCCGTCACGCGCCCCGCGTCGTCGGTCTGCACCAGTACCTTGCAGCTCTCTGTGTCCATGTCACCCCTCCTTTACAGGTCGGCAGAAATGTCAATATCTCCCAGCGGAGTAATAAGGCCCGTATGGATGCCTGTTACAGATACCGCGCACTTGACGACGACACGGTTTGCGTTTGTGTTATGCGCCGTAGCCGTCTCGGTCGTCGTTCCCTGCGCGCTGCCCAGCGTGTAGTAAAACTTCCCGCCGCCCGTTACGGTCGGCGCAATCCGCATCGTCTGCAAGGGGATAAAAGCGTAAGCCACGCCATTCGCGGCGTACCCAGCGAACGTTTCGTTGTTGGCCTTGATCTTGCGATAGTATCTCAGGCATTCGGCCAGTTCTGCCGCGTATCCCTTCGGCACATACGGCGGCAGGGTCTCCGCCGTGTATTCGCCCTCGTAGAGTGCCGCCCAGCGGACGACCGCCGCCGTGCCGGTGCTTTCTGTGTCCGGCGAAATGTACACGTTCACCACTTCGTCCCCGGTCAGGCCATCCGGCTTTGTCAGCTTCAGCACCAGCGTGCGCTCCGCCGCGTCGCCCTGAAAATACGCCGTGCCAAAATTCGTCGTGCCGCTGCCGATGTAGACAAACAATCGGCACGCCACCGGGAAAACGCCGCGTACCGCAAACGTCATCACGTCGGCAAACCGTTTCGCCTCGATCCGCTGCTGAATGCCCGCCGTCCAGTTCGTCTTGTCCGACACGATTTTCAGCCCGTCCGCCGCCTGTGAAACCGTCGCGCCGCTCGTCCGCATCCAGCGATCCACAGCATACCCGGTCGCGCCGTGCGCCCCGTTCACGCCCGCCTGCGCAATCGGGTGGGCAAAATCGCTGTTGTCCAGCAGGTTGTATGGCTGTATATAATACTCAGGCGCTTTTCCTGCCAGCTTTGCGCTGTCCTTCGCCTGCGCGTCCTCGCCCAGCGCGCTTACGTCTGCCGCCGCCAGCTCGACCTTGCCCGCCGCGTCCGGCGCTTTTCCGTTGATTGTCAGGTTCCCAAGGCTGCCCGTGTCGCCTCGCGGGATTGTCAGCTCGATCACCGGTGCTTCCGCCGTGCCGGTCTGCTTGACGCTGGCTGCCGTTCCCGGCTCGCCGGTATTGACCTGCACCGTGATCTGAGGGGTTGCACCGGTGTCACCTTTATCGCCCTTCGGCAGGCCGAGCACGATATTGTAGTGTCCGTCCACCTCGGTCAGCTCTGCCGTCGGTGCAGCGCCCGCCGCAAGGCCGGTCGCCGTGATGGTCATGTCGTTGATCTTCGTTGCGGCTGCTGATGCTGCGGAAGCTGCGGCTGTGGCCGCATTTGCCGCGCTGTTGGCCGCTGATGCGTTCGCGTCAGCCGCGCTTGCTGCCTGTGCCGCGCTGGTCGCTGCGGAGTTTGCCGCCGATGCAGCTTGATTCGCGGCTTTTGCCGCCGCTTCGGTCGCTGCGATTTGGGCAAGCAGCTCATCGAGAGACGGAATCGTTTGACTTGGGTCAATGATTGCGTCGGTCTGACTGCGCGTGACGTATCCGTTCCCCCAGAAAACCGCCTTTCGTTCGCTTCCGACAGTGACCTTGATGATAAGGTTAAACTGCCCGACGACCGCATAGCAGCTTTCCGATAGCATCACTTTCGCGACACTTCCGCTCGCTGTTCCATCAACGGGAACAGTGTAACCGTCGGCGCGGATGAAATAGCCGATAACACCCGCGCCGTCGATTTTTAGCGGCTCTTTGTTGCGATAAAGCGAAAGCTCGAAAGTATGCGCATTTTTGTCACCGGACGCGTAAAGCGTCCGAAGCGGAGTCATGAGGATATCAGCGTCAACGTCAATCTTGCGCGTAAATTCGCCCGAAATCATACTTTGTCACTCCTTTTTCATTCGGATTGTCAAAGTTCCGTCATCCATAATATGCGTAAGTTTTGAATATCCTTCATAAATAATTCTGCCTTCGGCAGAACCTTCGACGATAATCTTGTCACACTCTTCAAAAGATTTCGCGACTTCCGAAATTTTTTCTTTGCTCTCCATATTAATCCAAAGCTCCCCGCTGCTGATTGCAGACGACACCCATAAAATCGGCCACACTTTTCCATCATTGGTCTGGATTTTCACGCTCTTCCTCCTCTTTGATCTCTCTCTTCTCGATTTTTACCATGCCTTTAAGCGCTCTTACGGTTTTGAATAGCCATTGCATACGGTTTATGTCTTCTTCGCTGCTCACATGGATTCGGTTGAGCGTATCAAGCATTTCGTCAAAAAGTTCTGTTAACATCATTAATACCCCAAAAAGTTGATTGTTTCAAAGTCGCCCCAAACTCCACTGATTTCCTTGATCGTTATGGTTGCGTCAGAAGGACTTTTACAGTACCGATTGGTTGTGCTGTAATGGACACCAGTGCATACGTCAATCGATTTCCACGATCCGTCATGCTCGCCAATATGAACATATCCATTCGTGACGACCAATTTTTCCGTGTAAAGCGATGTCGCTTTTACGCCGCCTGTTTTTAATCCATTTACCTCTGTAATCAGCGCGTCAAGATCAATCTTGTTTGCTTTCAGCGTGATTTTGCTGTTTGCGCCGTCGATGGCAATTTCAGCGGCAGAAATTCGGTTTCCCTGCTCATCTGTCACTTCCGCAACCTGCGTGATTTTGCTGTTTGCGCCGTCGATGGCAATTTCAGCGCTGCTTACTCTCTTACCGATGTCGTCAACAGTTGTTTTTTCGGCTTTGAGATCAACTTTGGCGTTCAGTCCATCGATGCTGACTTCCGCTGAGGAAATCCGCGTTCCTAGACCATCGACAACCGTTGCATCCGCCTTGAGGTTGATTGCCGCGTTTGCGCCGTCGATGGCAATTTCGGCGCTTGTCACGCGATTTCCAAGCTCATCTGTACGGGAGGTCAAAAGCAGAATCTGCGCGCCGTCTTCGTCAATGATTAACTCGGCTTGTGAAAGTCTGGTGTCTATGCTATCCGTCTTTTGTCTTAACCCGCCCAATCCGCGAGAAAGCGCATAATCGTTCTGCCCGTCTGTATATTCTTGGCGCTCAAACTTGCTGACCGTATCACGCTTTTGCTCACCGGAATTGGAAAGTGTTACTTTCGGAGAACCTTTCCACTCCATATCCATACTGTAAACAGGAACAGAATATGTTTCTCCTTCGGACGTTACATTTACAACGTCTCCTGCTTCTGTTGTCCAATCTGCGAAAAGCTCTGATGTTGACGGGCTAAACGGCTCGAATCCTGACAATCTGTCGTAGATTTTGTCATATGGAGTCGATGCGGCGCGCGCCCGCACTCTTGATTTTGTCCGTGCTTCATCATCAACCCGAAGAAACGGGTTGTTTTGGAGCAGATACGCGTTACCGCCTTTTCCTACCGTTTTTTCTTCTGTCGAGTTAGAATTTCTGACGTATAGCTTATCGACCTTCTCAACCTGGTACGAGTAAGGAGTAAAGTCAGAATAGTCGGTCTCGCCAAACGTTCTACCCGTTTGGTTGAACCACCGCATTTCCAGTTTTCCATCCCGGTTGAATTTTGCATAACAGCATCCTGCTTGCGCAATCCAAGCAAGAATTTCTTGCAGTGTTGCTTCCTTGAAATCCTCCGGTTCTTCAGATACGGAAATGGAGCTGTTAATGAAATCTGTCTGTACCCACTCAACACCGAGAATGTTGCACATCTGCGAAACAAGGCCAGATAGCGTATCTGGATAGCTGAAAGTCACATCCTTTGCCATCTTGTCAGCAAACAGCTGCATGTAATCGTTGGCTTCAAGGTCAACGATTCGTCGGCGTACAATGGCCGGACGCTGCGCGATGAACTCGCCCAGCTTCACATACTCGTATTTTTCCGTCCTTCCGTTTGAATACCATTCTGTGACATATTGACCTGCCTTTGCGATTCCTCTGTGTGCCGCTGCAAAACCAGCAGCCTTTTCTTTCATGAAACCGTTGCTGATATACTGCTCCGGATTCGCAAGGAAAGCACGTGGAGTTGTCGTCACATTAAAGGCTGAAACCTTTCCGTCGTCCCCAAATAGGAATGCCCGTCCGTCGTCTATCACAATCGATTTAACAGGAAAATCAGGTTGAATCGAACACTCACTGCTGTTTTCCAGCAAATACGGTTTTGTAGCACGTGCATATAGGGTTGTTTGCCCGTATGTCGCTTGCACAACATAGGATGGGGGAAATGTACCTTCTTCGATTAACGCGCCTATGGAAGCCGTAAAACGTCCAAATGTATATTCGTTGAGCATTCCGTTTCGATTGATCAATGCGACATTCAGACTGTTTTCAGGACAAGCACCCATCCGCAATTCATCAGATTCGTTAAAGCGGTCATGAAATGTAATTCCTCCGGAAGTAATGCTGATATCATCGTTCGTGAAAACTGCATCCTCAAATCGAAGCATGGCTCTTTGCGTCTTTCCAGCTTTCACAGCATCCTTAAACGCTTGGCTCGCAACAATCAATTCACATCACTCCTTAGTACTCGATTACGCTGAAGGAGAGATTTCCGATGCTGTCCACGCCATTTGGTGCCCATACGCAATCCCACTCTCTATCACCTGCGTAACAGGTACGAGTTACAATCCCGCCTTGCGAAGGGTCAGGGCAGGTAAACTCAAAGCTATCGCCCTTTACCTTTTCAAGGATCTTTGTAATCATGTCCCAATCAATATTTTTCCACTTGATTTTAACCGGATGTTTGATTGCAACCATCGTCCTATGGAGATATCCTGTTGCGTCGCGCTCTGCCGACGTATCCAACGAGCTTTCCATTCCGCTGTACTCGGTAGGGTCTGGGATAAGCTCGCCGTTGACAGCAAAACGCATATCATATCGATAATCGCGCTGCGCTCTCACGCTCAATACCCCCTTACGCTCTCATACATCTTTACAGAGCGTGAAACAGTCTTTCCAAGCTCAGGGCTTGGCTTGACGACAACATTGTTTTCTTTGCGATTGAGCTGCTCAAGTAAAGAAATCATACGCTGATAATAGGTGTTCTGCTCACGGTTTGCGTTTGCAACGCCGCGAGCAATACCGTCAACAATCTGTCCATTATTGGCAACGGCGGCCTGATTGCCAATCTGGCCAACAAGTTCAGGCCCTTGCTCGTTTGCGATGAACAGGCTCCCTTCTGTCGGGAAACCGCCGTCAGCATACGTTCCGCTGAGTTTTGGTACAACAATCGCTGGATTCGGCGCTGTTTTTGTACTTCCAATGTTCAGAAGCCCGGCCATTGCTGTATTCCACTGACGACCCATCGAAAGCGTGCTGTTCATTGCGTTTGTGATATTCGACATATCCGGCGAAGCGGCGGTAATCTTTGTTGCTTCTGTCATATCGGCATTCCACGTCGTTTCGACGTAAGACTTAGTTTCTTCAAGGCTTGGATTAAAGTTCGTGGTTGCATCAACAGCAGGAAGTGTCAGGTTTACATCTTCATCTGTCACCGTGCTTTTGAATGTTTGGATGAGCTTAGCAAACTCATCCATATTTGTCCCCAAGGACGAATTGGTCAAATCTTCCAATGTAAACCAGCCTCCAAGGGCTGCTTGGATGACATCTTGCAGTTGTATCCCGTAAGTCGCAGGTCCGTAGAGAAGCCCATCTGTCGTAGCGTTTGCACCCTTCATGACCTGCTGAATCAGCTTCACTTTGTCAATAAATTCAGAACTTACGTCGTCTGCCGCTTCCATTTCGGAAATCATAGGGGCAATCATATCATCTACATACAGCTGAACTGCCTTATCTGCACCAAGCTGTTCAGACCAATTTTGGGGAATAAGTTTGTTAAGTGCTTCTGGCGAAAGGATTGAGTCAAGTAGACTTTGATACATCGTTTCCACGTCACTTTGTGTATCTCTGACGGCTACTTTATATGTTTCCTCGTATTGCTGCAACAGTCCGTCTAAAACTTTTATCTGTCCGTCATAATATGTCTGATCAATTTCTCCATGATTTAGTTCCTGAAACAGCTCGTCCTTTGCTCTTAACACAGAGTATTTCCAGCCCTCATACGCTTCTTTATAAGTTGCGTAAACTTCGGAAGCTGCTGTCTGGATCTCTTGTACATATCGTTTCGCATCCCCGACAGGATCATCAGAATCAAGAGCAACACTAAACGGATTAGCAACCATTTCTTCAAACTTTAGCTGCCCTGCTGTTTTTTCGACATAACTTGTCAATTCAAAATATCGCTGTATGTCTTCCTTCGTGGCTGTCCCAGCAATAATACCGTCAAGAATGCCATTTGCTTCCGTCTGCCTTTTGGCCTGACGCTCACTCATACCCTGCTGGATGATAAGGAGCTGTTCTTTGTACTGCACAGCACTATTTTTCAAATACGCATATTCTTTTTCTATGGCAACATTTAATCCGGAAAACATCGTATCAAATGCCGCATCTCGTGTAGAGGTAAGAGCGGTATTAAAATCGTTCCATGCGGTTTTCAGCTCATTGATCTTCTCGACGTTAGGCTTTTCTGTTCCAAAAACCTCATCATTCAGATTTTTTACCGCAGTACGGGTACTCTCCAGATTTTCCTCCTGATTCTTCAGCTCAACATATGGCTCAATCAGAATTTTGGCCTCTGCACTTCTGGCACTGAATTCCGCTTGCACAGCAGATATAACGTCGTCAACAGTAAAATCTCCTTCACTTAATGCAGCTTCTGCTTCCGCCGCAAGCTGTTCCGCCTTTTTGCCGCTGTATACCACTATTGAACCAATTCCAACCGCGATAGCGGCAATAGATCCTAGAGTAATTGCAAGCGGCATTGTTGCGCCGAGTGAAACAGCAGAAGAGCCGATACCGAATCCAGCAATGATAGCCGCACCCGCCGCTTCAAGGACGCTTGTAAGTGTAACCCCCTCTGTCGCCATCCTTTTGGCAAGCGAAAAGGAAACCATCGCACTAGTTATTGCAAGGGACAAACCAAGCCCAAACTTAAAGCAGGCCATTTTCCCCAGCGTAGCTTCAAACCCAAGGCCTCTGGCAACAAGATAGCCAGCCGCCGTCTGAGCAATGGCATTATATGCGGTCTTTATAATATTTCTTGGTGTGAAACCCTCTCCATTGATGATTCCATCAATACCAGACCAACCGATGATGATTCCCGAAATCGATAGACCAATCGCCGCTGTCAAATCCTTAATGCCCGCAACAACCGCAGCAGATTTCCCTAGCCATTTTGCGATATTAGCAATCTTTCTTCCAATAGCAAATCCGGCAATCGCGCTTAAAAGTCCAAGAATCCAAGGCTTAAAATGCTCAATCTTCTCAATGATATCGTTGACTTGATCCTTAATACCTTTGAGGAAATCATAGGAATAATCGCCCAGCCCCCAAAGGTCACCGAGCGCACCGCCGCCGGCTCCACCACCACCGCCGCCGGAACCGGATTTATCGCTTTCCTGCTGGATGATGTTGATTTCGTCCCAGCCTGCAAGTAGACCTTTTACCTCTTTTGCCGCATCCTTGGCTGCACTTCCCGCGCCGCCTAACGCTTGTTCCAAATCTGATGCTCCCCCGACCGCGCCTTTCAGATCTGTCTCCATCCCGCCGATGCTCGGTAAAGAGAACCCAAAGATAGACGCGATTGCCTGCGCCGCGCGGCCAATGACGACAACAACCGCCTGAAAGATTGGAATAAGCTTTGCGGCAATGACAGATACAATCTGTCCAATGTATCGCGTCGCAATCGCACATTGGTTGTAAAAGATTCTCAAGCTGTTCGCCGGAGTAATGATTGTTCGTGCCAAATCACCCTGAATATTGCTGGTCTGCTCCATAATCTTGTTATAGCGCAAAGCAACCTTTTGAGCGATGGACATGCTTGACCACTTTGCTGTAATGCCTTTTGACAAGGCATATTCTTCCATCGCCGCTTTTGACAACTCAACACCATAGCGACGCATGCCTTCAACTTCGCCCGAAATGCCCGATTGAATCCGCTTCATGACGGTATCAACATCCTTGATATTAAAAGCCGACTGCATATCATAGCCAAGCTGTGTAAGCTGCTGGGACATGTTATTAGCCGTCTTATCTGGGATGCCAAAAGCCTGTAACTGCTGGTTGAACGTGCTCAGTTCCGACAGCCATTCCGTCATGTTGATTCCGGCAACCGATTCGACCTTCTGCGCATACTCAACGGCCTTCTGTGATCCGCTGCCCATAGCAACATCCGCAAGGTTCAAGGCTTCGATGTAGTCGTTGCTTGCTTCAAAGGCGTCCATGGCTGCATCCTTGATTTTGCTGAATCCGTAAGCAAGTGCTGAAAATTTCAGAATCCTCTTTAGGTAGTCTCCAAATGTTTTCTTTGATTCCTCCGCGCTTTTGGTAAGTTTTTCATTTGCCTTGATGGCCTTTCGTATGTTGGCAGGCAACGAGCTGAAGCCCTCCTTGACCGCGCGCATTTCATCTGCAAGCGGCTGAATGGCTTTTCTAATCTGTTCAACGCTGTCCGCAAACTTCTGAAGCTGTGTCGAATCAATATCAGCAACCGCTTTCATGGCGTCCGGCATTTTCCGAAGCGTGTTGACCACATTATTTAGGTTATTGGCTTTTTGGATATTGCCAAGCGGAGAAAGTTTATCGGAAAGTTCAGCAAGGGGCGACCAGTCCACACCTTGAAGAGACCTTGTTGCGTCACCAATACCCTTGATCTGCGAAGCCCAAGAAGTACTAAGCTTGATTTTGTCGAGTACACCCATCTTTGTGAGTGCGTCACTCATCATATTCAGCTTGGAAATGGACTCCGAATCCAAAATCGCGGCCGAATCCCGAATCGCTTTGATGCCAGCGGAAACGGCGTTCAGACTTCGTTGGTTCGATGCTGCTGACCGAAGACTTTCAAGGGATTTGACCATTGAATCAATTCCGCTCTTGGCTTGCGCGGCGTTTCCATCAATCTCAATAATGAGCTTGTCAACTGTTGCCATTGGCCGTCACCTCCTTGTTCTTGGCTTCCCATCGTTTTTGAAGTTTTGTAAAGTGGTCAATGATCTTTTGGCGTTCCTGTTCTGCTTTTTGTTCTTTTTCTTCCTGAGTCAACGGCGTAACCCGCAGCGGCTCATTTCTGTATGGTGTAGGCCTGCGCTTGTGCTTAGAATCAAAGACTTGACTGAAGTTTGAAAGCGCAGTAGAGAATGCTTCAAAGTTGTACACGCCTTGCAGCCACATTCTCTGACTGTCCATTTCATTTCTCAGCTCATGCGCCCTCTTGAATATTACTGTCAGTGTCGGATCGTCATCCCAATACTGCTCATGCGTCATACCTATGGCCAGATAGAACGGTTCAGCATCATCAAATGCTTTTTTTAAAGGGAACGGCACATATTCCGTTACCGTTCCCTCCATATTGCTCTGCGCTGTTACAGCACCAGCGCCAGACCTGCGTTTTTTTCGCCACCGTCTTCCTGCTCAGGCATGCATGCGGCATTGTACAGATCGACAAGGCGAGAAAGAAGTCCCTCTGCGCGAAGGCCGCCAAGCTCTTCCAAAATCTCATCTGTCACATCATGACGGATGCCCTTGTGATGAGCCTGAAATGCGTAATAGAACAGGTCAGAAAGACCCGTAACGGGCTTTCTGGGAATATCTTCAAGGATAAAGCCGTTCCGTTCTGCGAAAACAACCGCGCGTCGGGTAAATTCAAGCGTATACTTAATACTGCCATCCTTGTCCTTGATGAGAATCGGAGAATTTTCTTTCTTTGTAGCCATTTCTTTACTCCTTAAATCGTAGTCGGCTTCGTTGCCCAGCCGACAATCTTGTTTACAGAAACGTATGCGTCGATTTCCAGCACGGAATCTACTTCCATAGCGGAAAGGCCGAGCTGCTGCGGCTCAACGCGCATGAAGAACGCTTTCGTCAGCTTGGGAATGACGATTGCAAACCACATGCTCTTTCCTTCATCCTTGCCGTCATTGGCTGCCTGATAGAGTTCATCCCAGTCTGTCTGGAATTGCTCGGTATTGTTTGCGCCGAACTGAATCGAGCCGCCTGGGTCTTTCAAACCCGGAATATATCGCTTCCATTCCGAATCAGAAAGGTCGGTAACATCAAGGGACGATGCTTCCGGGTTCAAATCCGGCGTGCTTTTAATGCCGTTGATCTTTTTATAGCCCGTAGTCGGCATCGTTCCGGCTACGGTTTCCATTGCCCACTGAACAGAAACGCCAGCGGTAGAAAGTTCAAGAGCCATTTATCATGTTCTCCTTTCGTTTTTAAGATTTATAAATCAAGTTATCTTCTCCAATAACCCCTGTATATCGCGCTACCCTGCGCGAAATGCTTTTGTCAATGTTGGAAAGCGGCATGTTTGCCGTACGAACAAAGCCCTTTTCAAACATATAACCGTCAACCGTGGCAATGATGTCCTTGCATTGCTGTTTTCCCAGCGCGTCCTGAAGGTTGGAATAGACATTAACCGTGTACATAAGGCTTGCGTTATGCTCTATGTTGTCGCCCGACAAGCTGCGCTTATATGTACTGTTATCGCTCTCAACAAACGTAACTGCCGGAAAACTGGCCGGTGAGTCAACCTCGCAGCCATATACGCTGATTCCTTCATGTCTTTCACGGAGTAGTTTTGTAACGCCGGCGTATAAAATATTTTCAACGTCAAGCATTTTTAAAAACCTCTTTCACAACCCGTTCAGCCTCATCGCGCATTTCGGACAAAGCAATGTACATCGGCATCGATGCAGGGTTACCGTGTGTCAAAACATACGGCTCTGTTGCCAGCGGGTCAGAGCTTATTATCTGTCCGTTTGTCCCTGGATCTCCGCGATATCTCCACGCATCATTTTTTCCGCGTCCGCCTCCCATTTCACCAATGCCAACAACTCCATCGGGCTTTGGTATCGGATAGGTAAAGCTACTGTTGTAATGGACGCCAGAACCAAACTCGATGAAACAAACCGCGTTGCCTGATGCAACAACGGTATATCCCGCCTCTGTTTGTTCGATGCTGACGGAGGAATCATTTGTTCCGTCATATGGCGCATTTGCGAACCTAACGTTCGCTTCTTTTAGACCGATTTCAGCAAGTCTCTTGCAAATCTGATTCGTCAGTGTTTCTATTTTGTTACGATATTCTGTGAGTTGACGAATTGCGTTTCCGATGCTCCGGCCATTCAGTTTCACTTTGATGTTACGTGCCATATGTGCCCACCCCATCAGCAATATTTACCTTGCTGATTGCGTATGCTTTGTGGTTGAGAGATTGTGCAACCTGTTCAACAACATAGTCATGGCCAGTTGTTGTCTTTCCTTCGCTATCCATCACAGGCGTTTTGTCAATCCATAGGACAGTTGTTTCCTCAATTGGACAATTTATCGGCATAGGGTTGATGGTTCGGGAATACTCGGCGTTTAATCCGAAAAGCTCACCGCCAACAGAGCCACGAGAAGCGGAGATATTGCCTTGTGTCTCTACAGGCTTTCCGTAAACAGGTCTCGTCCCATTCTCGTTCCCCCATTGGTCATGTGTTGTTTCGTTTTTGAGAAACAGGGAGTACCAGAACGTACGTTCGTTACGAGCCATTCCCCTCATCAAACCACCATCCCATATGGCGTTATCTGGGCAAGCAATTCAGGCGGAACATCCGTTGAGCCTCCATAGCTTCTTGTAACTCCGTTTTCCGTGTGCCCTGATTCGCCTTCTGCTCCACGTTTGTTGTACAGAAAGATAGCAATTTCAATTTGCACTTGCTGATATCTCTCTTCCACTTCTGTGTCATCGGGAACACCGAACGGATATTGCCGATTCAAAATCTTGCTTTCGGCCAAATCAAGATAAGCAGACAGCATATCAAAGTTCTCAACAGCATCAATTCCGATGAGCGCGCCCGTCTTTTTGACCATCTCTGTTTCCGAAATCCGTTTCACTGCCTGCCTCCTTGCTTACATCTTTTTGGGTCTCCCTCGTTTGGCTGGCTTTTCGTCATCCTCTTGGACAATAATTTTTCCATGCCTGTTCATTTCTTCTGCATCTTCGTCCTCAATTTGGAACGCAACGCCCGGAGGATGGAAGATGCCGCGATAAGATACGGTATAGGCCGGAATCAGTTTGGTCACGCAATCACCTTCATCACCGCAACTTCGTCCATGCGTTCAAAAGACGGCAAGACGATTTCAGACGCGAAGGTGTTGATGTTGACCGGGTGTTCTTCAACAATTCGGGTGATTGCAACGCCCGTGTTTACAATGGAAACATCAGCTTTGCCGGACCCCTGCAAGTCTGCCTCCTCTGGAGTTGTGCCGTACCACGTGCCGCCAATGATGCCTTCCGGAATGAAGCAAACATAGCCATCCGGCACAAACGCCTTGGCTGCCTTATCTTCATCGCGATACATCTTGTCGTAGATGACAAGATCCACGCCAACGGTTCCACTGATAACAGCCTTAACTTCGGCATCTGTCAGATAGCTCAACGCGCGGCCGTTCACCGTCAGATAACGATTCTTGATTGCATCGGTAGCCGCAAGCAGGTTGAAGGTGTTGGTGTTCATAATCGCATGCACAATCTCTGTTCCAGTCTTGGAACGAATCGTGTCCTTGACCTTCTTGATCGCTTTAAGCGGATCTGCGGTTGTCGGCGCGGTCCACAAATCAGTGGTCGTCAGTGCGGTATAGTTGTTAGTTTTCCAGCTCTGGTCGGGGTCGTAGTTATAGGTGTAATCTACGCCGTTTGCCTTGATGGAAATGCCAGCTGCGCCGTTAATCGGGAAAAGCAGCTGCATAATCATTCTTTCGGGCACAACGTTTGCGCCTTCGATCAGCGCGTTTGCGTCATCGTATACGCGAGCAATGATTTCATCCGCATAGGGATCGTTGGAATCCTGAATGCGCAAAAGCTCCTGCCGGTCTCTTTCCTTGATCTTGAAGCCTTCACGGAAGAACGGCATTTCGGTTTCGAGCTTCTGGAAACCGATTCGATCCCGAAAGGTTGCCTTAGCGTCAAACGCGCTCGGCATCAGGGAAATCGGAAGCCCCTTAGAGCCTTTGAGCCACTTCAGATCAAGGCCGGCTTTCTTTCGCGCTGGAAACAGCATTTCGCCCAGATACGGAATCCGGTTGCTCTGAACTTCCGTCCAGTTCGCCGCAATGGTCTGCGGCGTGAAAAACTCTCTAAGATTCATGCGTTATCCTCCTCAGCTGTTCACACCGATATTCGTCCGAAGAATCAGACCCGGAACAGCCGCTTTCATTGCCGCCACATCCAGCTTGCATCCGGAATTAGCCTTCGCTTTCTTCTGATCGATTACACCCTGAACCACAAGCGTTCCATTCGGATTTTCGGTAGGGTCAACGTCGTACAGAAGAACACCGTCTGCATTCGTGCTTGCGGCGTTGCTGCCATCTGCATCTGCCTCGGTAGCTTTAACGCCGCCAAGCGTCATAGGCGTACCGGCCTTGACGACGGACGTACCCGTTACGGTGATGGGAACGCCCACAAATTCATCTGCGGCAAGGATTTCCACCGTGCCTGCAATACTCGCAGTTGCAAATTTCACTTTTTTTGCTCCCTTCACATATAGTTTTTCAGCCCTTTTCGGGCCGTTTCGTCAGCCTTTGCGCGCAGTGCGCCGAGTCGTTTTGCCATCTTCATGGCTTCATTTTCATCTGCTCCATCGTCACCGCCGCTTAGCTTCTTCATGCCGCGCATCGCATCAGCTTCAACCTGTTTCTTATAGGATTCATTGGCTTTCTTTTGGTTCTCGAATACCTTGTCCATCTCGCCGTTGAACAGAGCTTCCGCCGTCTCATGGGCCAGCTTTTCGTCGTATCCCGGCATTGCCATATACCGCGCCGTATGGCTGGCAATCGTCGTGTTCTTGAGCAGATCGTTGTACTTGTCCTGGAGCTCCTGCATGGCCTTAGCCTGCTCGGACTTTTCAGCCTCGTCATCGGTCTGCTTAGCTTTGAGCTGCTTGCTCACATCGGCAAGCTCCGACAGCTTCTTGTCAAAAAGCGACTTGTCCACATACTGCTTCAGATCAACCCTGTCTGGGATTTCCACCTTGAGCAGCGCATCTACCTTTTGGGCATCCGTCATTCCGTCGAACCCCTCAATGGTGCTGGTGTCAATGTTTGGCATGATTCTTTCTCTCCTTTTTGTGTGTTTTAGGTCTTTCTCTCGACCATATTGTGTTTTTCCTGTTCTCTCAGGGCTTGTGTTTAAACGCTTCTCTGCGTATTCAATCGGCTTTCGCCGTTCAAACCAAAACAAAAACAGGTGCTATACCGTTTGCATCATGCAAACCATGTATAGCCCCTGTCGGCTGTTTCCCACTGACCAATTACAGTGGTCAATATGTTATTCAGTTTTCAACGATAGGCTCTTTGCTTTTTAGCTTTCGCGTGATGTCTACGACGACAACATTGTCCTTTTCGCGCTTTACCGTCGCTTCTCCACGGTTACTCAGAATCGCTTCGATTGCTTCAACCGTCGCCTTGCCCAGCTTCACCCCTGTCGCCTCCTGTTTCGTTGTTTTTCTGTTCGCTATACCACTCCATACCGCGAGTGTACGCGTCCTCGGCATCCGGCGTGATATCGCTGACTTGATAGGCAATCTGCGGATGAACCTTGTCATTCGCAAGAAGCGTCGTCAGCACAGTGGCCTTTGTGCCGATATCCTCATAGTTCCGTCGCGTAAACTTGCCGACTACATCTTCCGGGTTCAAATCCAGATCGCCAAGCTTTTTACAGATTCTCAAAGCAGCGTTCAAGAATCGCTTGTCGGAATACTCCCAGAGTGTGGCCGTATCCTTTGCCCGCGCTTCTGCATGATACCAACCGTTCCGAACGATGGTGCTGCCGTTGTTCGAGCTGTCCGACGTGTTGCCGTCACCTGTGCTGGGCATCCCGACAATCGTCAAAATATCCTTGTAGATATCGTTTGCTAGGACCTGCTGATCCGCCTGCTGTAAATCAACGGCTATCGCCTTGATGGAGGGCGTTGAAGCATTTGGAACGGTTTTGGTAAAAACAAACGCTGACGGCTGACTTTTCAATTTCGCCTGCTGTTCATCTGACAGCGTGATGTCGTTAAACCACATCAGGCTTTGAACGTTCTGCTCCGTCGCTTCAATACGGTTGCTTTCAAGTACATTGGCCGCATTCATCAGGTCGATCACCTGTTCAAATGCACCTAAGCGGAACTCGTTGTTGACGTATTCAATGATCGGATTTGCGCTAATCAGGTTTTTTTCTTCCGCTACAGTGTTTCCGTCAATGATGAAGTGACTATCATCGGTGTACACATCGTAGATATTGCGTTTTCTCCCGTCCTTGCCCTTTTTGTTGACATAGGTCACGGAGAACACTGGTTCGCTGTCCCTGTATGGCGCATTTTCATAGGCAACAAACGTATTCATAGGATCAAGCGTTCGGAGAATGAACGGCACACCATTTTTATCCTCATTGGGATACACAAAGCGGTATGCAACGCCGCAGATGGAGAAATCATCTGCTAAACGCTTATCCGACGCATGCTTGCCCGCCAGATACATATAATCATTTAATTTATTGATCCTGTCAGTCAGCTTTGCCCCCTTGCTTCGGCTGACATAAACAACAGGAGCGCCCAAAAGGTAGGAGACTTTGAAAGTGACAATTTCAGACGCACGGTTTACAACTGTATTATGAACAATATCCGGTCTGACCGTTTTGCATCTGTCACAAATTGGCTGACCACCGCGGAAATACTTGAACAGATAATCAATTTCTGTCCTGTTCTGAATGTGGGCGGTCATCGCCTTGTTCACAGCATCTTTGACATTTTCTGCATTTATGGATGTGTAATCCGTCAAAATTTCACGCCGTCCGAACAGTTTCAAAGCGTCCCCTCCCTTCATTTTTCCTTTCCTTGATTATATAAAAGAATAAACTCTATTTCAATTCGTGCGACAGCTAATCACACAAAAATGTGTCTACTTTTTGTGTGATTACCACAGTCTATCCATTAATAAGACCTTGACAGCCGTCGATTGATCCATTTCGATGGCCTGCGCCAAGCTGTCCGGCGCATCGTCATTTTTGTTCTTGCCGATCATTTTGAATGAAAACACGTTTTGCATAAAAAGCTGATATTCCTTTGACCTCTTTCCTTCCGCAAGGAAAATCATTCTTTCCCGAATATCCGGAGCTTTGTCAAAAATGCGTTGTGCTTTTCCGCCGATTGTGATTGCCGTCGTCTTTGTCGTTAAGTTAATCCTCTTGTTCTGTGCTTTCAAAAGCTCTTCTACGCCCTCTGCATAAGCAATGGTTGTTTTATTCGCCTCAAACTGCAAAGCCGCCACATCGTTGTTTATGACACTTTCAGCGACAAGCTGCTGAGTTGTCCTCTTATCCCCGTTGTTGTAAACCACGGCAGGAACGTAAATATCATTGCCATACTTCACGCAAACAGGCCCGGCAACAAAGTCGCCTCCGCCCCACGCGGGATCAACCGCCATGAATATCCTGTCCGGCACACTGTCTGGTAGCTCACCGTTGTAGTAACGGAAATCGTCAGGCTCAAACACTGCCCCGTCACGCTCAATCGGCGCACCCATGTACTGGGCAAACCACGAGGCCATATCATTATTCCGTTCAAACGACGCACGCCTCTGCTGGTAGACTTCGGTTGAGAATCCCACGCCGTAGAGATAATCAAAATTGCTTTCGTCGTTCTCATCTAGTGCAGGAAGATTGATAATTCGATACCGATGATCTTTGAACTTCTCGCTGTTCATGATTGTGTCGATCCTTAATCCAATCGGATCAAGCAATGACCATCGCGTACCGCACCACAGAATCTTTGCATTTCCCTTCGCGCGGGACAGCATGTTGTTATCCACTTTGCCCCACGCAGAAATCAGGCGGTCTTTACTCATTGCTTCTTCAATGCCGCTCAAAAGGTCGTCCGACATCAAAATGCCGTCAACGTCAACGCTGCCGTTCAGCGTTCCGTATAGTGAACGGCACGTCAGCGACGCATATCTCTTGTTTCGGTCGATATTCAGCGTTTCCATCTTGCTGTTTGTTGACGCGACCTCTTTCCCCGGAAATATCTCTTTCCACAGGTATGTTTGGGGATCGTTCAGGATTTCCATAACGCCATTATAGAACGCGTTTGTGATGTTGTCCGAATACGCGCAATACAGGTTAGAGCGCTCGCTGTCTCTGCCAATCGCCCACGTCATGTAGAACATGAGGATCGAAGTTTTTCCGACGCGCGGCGGCATGGATAAGAACAGCTCGTCCAACCGATCATCCGCCAAATCCTGCAAAGCTTCAACAAGCGTGAGCAGTGTCTTTCTGCGCGGCAGGTAGAATTTCTCCTCCGGTTTTCTATTCCACTCCAGATACAGCAGATAGCTGTCAAAATCCTTTGGAGCAGCCCACTTATAAGTTTCCTTTACCAGCTCATACGCCTCCATATCGCCACGCACGGCCAGTCTTTCGGCATACTTCCGCGCTTCCTTGCACAAAGCCAAATCATCCGTATTCTGCGCCATACTGAACAGCATCGTCACATTGTCCAGATTGCTCATATTCGATGCTCTAATCCGCTTAACAATCTCTTGATCTGTCATATTCCCTCCAAAACGAAAAGCCGCAGTTTCTCACTACGGCTCTACGGAAATATAAAGAGGGCCGCAGTCCAATGACTACGACCCCTATTAGTCGTCTACGAGCACCCTATTGCGCTGATTTGATTATATCATTCCTGCTTTTCTTCGTCAACTTTCATCCGTGCTTCCTCGATTAGCGGCTTATGGTACTTTTCCTCCGCTTCTTCTCTGACAGCTATTGCATCTGACAAACGGCTGTAAAGGCCAATAGTTTTCTTCTCCCCGTTTACGCCAATCGTCACGCCCCATCCTTTCTTCCTGCTGTTCCAGAATACACCCTTTCGCCCTGACTTATTATTCTTAGATGTTTTCCGCGTCAGCTGGTACACGTTGGAGTGTTCCACATCGCCCAAATGCAGCCGCCTGTGCATCTCTTTCACTACGTCCGCATTTGCACACCCGCATGACACAGCGCGTCCACGTTTAAGGTCTGTTCCGCTTGCCAATCGCTCCTTTCCGCAGTCGCAGACACAGCGGTACATCATGTTTCCCGCCTCGCCGCTATTGCACTGCTTAATATCTGTCCGTTCGACGACCGTCAACCGTCCAAACCGCTTGCCGATAAGTTCCTGTTCAAGCATCTTTCCTCTTCGCTTACAACCACAGGACACGCTTGCGCCACTCACCAGCTTTGCCGCCCGCACGCTGACCTCTTTACCGCAATCGCATCTGCAAACATAGCTCACTGTCTTCTGCGTTTCGTCCCTCTGTAAGACTGTCAGATACCCAAACCTCTTGCCCGTTAAATCCGGCAGTCTATTTTGACATCCGCAGGACGTTGTATGCCCGCTTCGCAGATTTCCAAGCCTATATTCCTTCACGCTGCCGCACAGCAGGCATTTCGCCTCGCACATCGGGATTGTTCGAGGCGGCTTGCCCGGTCTTAGATACGGCGCACGCCACTCTCGGATTACCTCAAGATTGCCATAGCGTGTGCCCATAGAATCACCCCTTTTTGTTCTTGCGGGTGCTCACGGGGTCTACCCCGCGCGTCAGCCGCTACCCCCTTATTACCCCCGCCGGGGTATCCCCGCGCGCGTGTCTCGGTGCGTGTGCCGCCTGTATGGGGCATATACGCCGCGCATCCTTCCCACGGTTGGCGATGGCGCCGCCGTGAACGTGTGCCCCGGTGGATGCGTCGCCATCTGTGCGCGCTGTCTGCATCATATCGGCAGGCCGTCAGCCTCTCCCGCTATCATCCGCAGGCAGACCGCAGACGGGAACACCTGCCGCGCATCATCTGCCGGGCATGTCCACCGCACCGCCGGACATCCGCGCACCTCTTGTATCAGTCAAGCCCCGGCAGGCCGTGAAGCGCACCGGGGCTGGTTGTCGTGTGTCTGGCGCTGTCATCCTCTGACAGCTGCCGCCGTCGTCCGCGATCTGCTCACGGCGCGAGCGCGTCGCCCTCGTGATCTTCGGCGCGCCCCTCTACGGGCTTGCCCGTCTTGGGGTCGTACCCGTCCGCGATCATGCACCGCGCAATACATCGCCGCATCATTGTAGCGCGCGGAAGCCCCAGCGCCGCCGCGTATGCGTCAAGGGCGGCGCGGTCATCTGGCGAAAGCTGTATAGTGATCTGACGCGCCCCGCTTATCTCCCTATATCGCGCATTTGCGGCCATCTGTGCGGCCTTATCGTATGCCATCGTATCACCTCCACATAATAATAACACAGGCGTTAAAAAAAATCAATAATAATTTGGAAAATCTCTTGACATCCGTTAATAGTAGTGTTATAATATAGGTGTCAAGAGGAAAGGCCGACGGGCGGCCGCCTCCCCGGTGCTATGAGTGAGACGCAACCGCGACACGACGAGCGCACAGGAGCCAGGGCACGAGCCGGGAAAAACCCGAAATGAAGCCGAAACGGCAAGGAGGAAAAACCATGAAGAACTATTATTACGTCAATTATTACAGCGATTTTGCAAATACCTACACGCTGGCGAAAGCTCCCGCAAACGTCACCCTGCCGGAGGGCTGGGAGCGCATCACCCGCAAAGAGGCCGAGCGCCTCGCCCGCCGTGAACGGGAGCGTGCCCGCTATGATGCCGCATTTAGTGGCTACGCCTCGGACACCGTCGAGGATTGGGAGAGCATCTGCCGCGAACGCGCCTAACTCCACCCGATGAGAGCCGGACGGCAACCGGCCGAAACGCCGCCCCACGGGGCGCGCGTCGTGGAAAGCCACAAAAAAGCCCCCAAGCGGGGGCGGGAGGTATGAGAAAATGAAAACACGTCAAGAGATCATCTCCGCACATGGCGGACGCGATTTTAACGCCGTCGCCGTGTGTAGTGACGGCGTGGAGCGCGCCGCCGCGTATGTCGCAAGGTACAATATCATCTTCTGCGTGCGCCCGGCGTACGCTGAGATCATCGGATACAAGGAGGTTGCCGCATGAGCGAGACCATGTTAGCGGCCAACGTCGCCGCAATCGTCGCGATCCGCGCCCAAATTGAGGCGCTGAGAACCCAGCTTTGCCCGCTTGAGGATGCCGTCAAGATCGAGATGGCCGAGCGGAACGCCGAGGAAATCACCGCAGCCGGGCACGTTGTCCGCTGGAAGGTCGTAACCTCTAAGCGGCTCGACACAGCCGCGCTGAAAAAGGCGCTGCCGGAGATCGTCGAGCAGTACACCAAGGAGGCGCGCGCCTGCCGCTTTACGGTGGATTAAAAAACGGGTGTATGAGTTATGGCGACTCATACACCCAAGCGCCGCCCCACTACGACATAAGGCCGACGCGGTTATTATAGACCAAGCGCGCCAAAAAGTCAAGCCGAAACAACGCCCCCCCGCATGGGGGCTTGTCCGTCGGGAACAGCCGCCCGGCGCTGATGATGGCAGGCTAACACACTACGACAGCCCAGACGGGCGGGAGGTTGCATCATGTATCAAGAGACCAAAACCGACACCCTGCGCATTTTGGCGCACGGACTCCGCGTCAACGGCGCAAAGACGCTTGTGAAATGCTGGTACAGCATCGACGGCGACAAAACTCAAATCTATGCGCGCAGCTACTCCGACAAGCTCCCGCGCGACATCCTGCCCGTGCAGAATGATACCGACATCATGACAGATTATTTTGACGAGGACAGCGCTACGCTTTCCGCCGAACATCCGCTCTATCCCTTCTTCCGCGCGGCGGCAATCCGGGAAAAGCTGGCATTTGCCAAAAAGCACCCGGCACAGAACGCCACGATTGACAGCGCCCGCGCCGAAGAGGCCGCGCGCCTTGGCATGGAACTTGCATTCCACAACTCGGCCGGATGGGCCAACTCTGGCGCTCCGTGGGTCACCCCGGCCGACGCCATGCAGAAAGTTGTTTACACCGAAACGGCTGTCGCCGGCGGCAGGAAAGTACACATGGCTCTTGAGCGGCCCGAGGCCGTGCGACAGTACTACAGCGATATCGCCGTAGTGGCATTTCCGAAGCCCGAGGGAACACACCGCATTCCCGATCTCGATTTTAAAAATCTTTCGGGCCGCATCCGCAACCATCTGTGCCCCGACACAG
>ENA-ORNR01000229-ORNR01000229.1-human-gut-metagenome-genome-assembly--contig:-NODE-229-length-54677-cov-3.908773_pt1 | contig 54677 bp, 47 predicted proteins | sample MGYA00242114_ERZ509020 | MGnify/ENA primary metagenome ERZ509020 (study PRJEB26280, sample SAMEA2338758) | human gut metagenome | biome: human gut; feature: human-associated habitat; material: faeces...
ACGCTATCAACACAGCTATGAGAGAGCTTTTCCTCCAGATCGTTTACGGTCGTTCCCAGTCCGCATTCTCAGAGGACGGTCTCGTAGTAGGCGCAGGCCTTGAGGATCTCGGTAAGGGCCTTCGTTCTCAGGTTGGTACAATGTACGGTACTCTCGCAAAGGGTCCCCGTTACCTCGAGATGACTGACGGCTATGTAACAGGCATCGCTCTTAACGCTGACGATGAGATCATCGGTTACCAGTTCGTAAACTTCGGTAAGATGATGGACTTCATCAAGGGCGGCGACGATGCAAACACTGCTTTTGAAAAGGCTAAGGGACAGTACGGCCGTGTTGCTGATGCTGTAAGAATTATCGACCCCAGAAAGCAGTAATAGTCGAAGAAAAAAATAAGGAGGATAAACTACAATGGCTTTATTTGAATCTTATGAAAGAAGAGAAAAGCAGATTCTTGAGGTTCTTAACAAGTACGGAATCAGCTCTATCGAAGAGTGCGCAGATATCTGCAAGGCTAAGGGATTTGACCCCTACAAGATCACAGAAGGCATTCAGCCTATCTGCTTTGAGAATGCAAAGTGGGCTTACACTGTAGGCTGCGCTATCGCAATCAAGAAGGGATGTACAAGAGCTGCCGATGCTGCTGCAGCTATCGGTGAGGGACTTCAGTCCTTCTGCATCCCCGGTTCTGTTGCTGACCAGAGAAAGGTTGGTCTCGGCCACGGTAACCTCGGCAAGATGCTTCTTGAGGAAGAAACCAAGTGCTTCGCATTCCTGGCAGGTCACGAGTCTTTCGCAGCTGCTGAGGGTGCTATCGGTATTGCTGAGAAGGCTAACAAGGTTCGTAAGGAACCCCTTCGTGTTATCCTTAACGGTCTCGGCAAGGACGCTGCTCAGATTATCGCTCGCATCAATGGCTTTACATATGTTGAGACTGAGATGGACTACTACACAGGCGAAGTTAAGGAAGTATTCCGCAAAGCTTACTCCGACGGACTCCGTGCAAAGGTTAACTGCTACGGCGCTAACGACGTAACAGAAGGCGTTGCAATCATGTGGAAGGAAGGCGTTGACGTTTCCATCACCGGTAACTCCACCAACCCCACACGTTTCCAGCACCCCGTTGCAGGTACATATAAGAAGGAGTGCATCGAAAAGGGCAAGAAGTACTTCTCTGTTGCTTCCGGCGGAGGAACAGGCCGTACACTTCACCCCGATAACATGGCTGCAGGTCCTGCTTCCTACGGTATGACTGATACCATGGGCAGAATGCACTCTGATGCTCAGTTCGCAGGTTCTTCTTCCGTTCCTGCTCACGTTGAGATGATGGGTCTTATCGGCATGGGCAACAACCCGATGGTTGGTGCTACTGTCGCTTGCGCTGTTGCTGTTGAGGAAGCTATGAAGGGCTAATCTACGTGGTTTGCTCGATTTGCTGAATTGACTGAACGTACTCAATAAATAAAAAATCCCCTTTCGTACTCTAAACGTACTCCGATTTTGATTTGGAGTACGGGAGGGAGTACGAAAGGGATTTTTTATTTATGAAATTTTACGAAAATAAAGCTTTATTTCTTTACGTGTTTTGATTATAATATAATTTCAATAGACTAATGTATATGTAAAGCTGCCTATACAGCTGTTATAGATTGACTTTATCAGAACGGAGAAAAGCAATGCCCCATAAAGATGTATCTGAATCAACTGTTCTAAAATATAGTAATCAGTTACTTTCTATTTTACTTAAGGATAGAACAACTGGGAAAAATATTACTTGGGCTTCAAGTGATTATTCTGAGTTGGGTGAATCATATGAGACCGAGTCTGAAATAAGGCTATTTAGTGATAGATTGCCTGGCTTTATAAAACCACGTAGTAGCAAGGCTAAAGAAAGCCAACTGAACCGAACCAGAAAAAAGGCAGAGGTATTCACACCTTCTTGGATGTGCAATAATCAGAATAATTTAATTGATGAACAGTGGTTTGGCAGAGCTAATGTGTTCAACGAATCAATGAACCATAAATGGAAAACTCGCAAAGATAAGATTGAGTTTCCAATTGAAAAAAATAAAGATTGGCGTTCTTATGTTGATGCACGAAGAATGGAAATAACCTGCGGGGAAGCTCCATATCTTGTAAGCAGATATGATACAGTAACAGGTAAGTATATTTGCATAATTGATAGAATTGGGCTTCTTGATAGAAAACTTAGGGTTGTTAATGAAAATACTGATACTGAATCTGAATGGCTGCATTGGGTAAACAGAGCATATCAGAGTATTTATGGATATGAGTATCAAGGAGATAATCTACTTCTGGCCAGATTGAATTTGATATATACATTTGTTGATTATTATATGTTCAAGTTTGATAAAGTTCCAGAATTATCTAATCTCAAAAAAATTGCAACAATAATTTCGTGGAATTTGTGGCAAATGGATGGAACTACATATTCCGTCCCTACTTGTGATGTAGCGAAAAAAGCATATCAAATATCTTTTTTTGATGATGAGTTTATAAGTGAGTCTACCAACGAAACTCAGCAACTATGCAAAATTAAAGATTGGCGTTCAAAAAGTATAATAATCTACAAAACATTGATGGAGGAATAAAGAATGGAAAGTACATTTGAAACTTCATTTAAATATAAATTGATTTATATTTTTGAAATACGTGACGAAACACACAAGGGCTTGTTAAAAATTGGCGATGCAACAATTGACACACAAGAATCAATAGATAAAATTTATCCAAATAGTAAAGCACTCAATTCAGCAGCTATGAGCAGAATAAAACAATATACCAACACTGTTGGCGTTGACCCTAAATTGCTGCATACTGAATTAGCTATAAAAACAGTAAAAAATTCAAACGGTTCAATTGTAACTAAGGCTTTTCGTGATTTTGATGTTCATAGGGTTCTTGAAAATTCAGGAATAAAAAAGAAGAATCTTAGCGGTTCAACAAGTCGCGAGTGGTTTAAAACCGATTTGCAAACTGCGATAAAGGCTATTGATGCTGTAAAAAAGAATTATAATAATCTTTCAAATGCATCATTACAAGATTTTGTCCCCATTGTTTTTAGACCAGAGCAAGAAGAGGCAATAGAAAAAACGTTGAAGCAGTTCAGAAACGGAAATAGTATGCTCTGGAATGCCAAAATGCGTTTTGGAAAAACATTGACGGCTTTGGAGGTTGTAAGAAAATCAGGATTCAATAAAACTATAATTATCACACATAGACCTGTTGTTGATAATGGCTGGTATGAAGACTTCAAAAAGATTTTTCACAATGAAGACTATATATATGGTTCAAAAAGCCACGGATATAGTGCAGAACAGCTTTTGAAACAAGATAAGAAATTTGTTTATTTTGCATCAATGCAAGATTTACGCGGTTCCGATACTGTTGGTGGAAAATATGATAAGAATAATATTGTTTTCAAGGCTGATTGGGATTTTGTTATAGTTGATGAAGCACACGAAGGCACTAAAACAGCTTTAGGTGAAGAGGTTATAAAGCAGATTGTAAAGGATAATACAAAATTTCTTGCATTGTCTGGAACACCATTCAATATCATCAGAGAATATGAAGATAATATCTATACTTGGGACTATGTTATGGAACAGAGTCATAAGAAGGAATGGGATATGCTTCATTTTGGAGATTCCAATCCATATGAAGAATTGCCCGAACTTAAGATATATACCTATGATTTAGGAGAAATTCTTAAAAACAAGTATGAGGAAATAGAGGATAAGGCATTTAATTTCAGAGAATTTTTTAGAGTTTGGACTGGTGACATAAAACACGATAGAAAGCCTATGCCTCCCGATAAAAATGTCGGCGATTTTTATCACGAGGATGATGTTAACAGTTTTCTTAATCTTATATCTAAAACCAGTAATGACAGTAATTATCCTTATTCAAAAGATGAATACAGGAATCTTTTCAAGCATTCATTGTGGATGGTTCCTGGAGTAAAAGAAGCAGTAGCATTAAGTAAATTAATGAATAAACATCCTGTATTTGGATGTGGACAGTTTAAAATTGTAAATGTTGCTGGAAACGGTGATAAGGATGAAGAGTCAAAGGATGCACTTCAAAAGGTGCGTAATGCTATTGATAAGGCTGGAGACGGATATACTATAACTCTATCTTGTGGTAAGCTTACTACGGGCGTTACAGTGCCTGAATGGACAGCCGTTTTTATGCTTGCAGGTTCATTTTCCACATCAGCTGCGAACTACTTGCAGACTATATTTCGTGTTCAATCCCCTTGCAACAAAGATGGAAAAATCAAAAGTTGTTGCTATGTTTTTGATTTTGCACCAGATAGAACATTAAAAATGGTGGCAGAGTCTGTGGCATTATCTACGAAAGCAGGAAAGGCTAACGAATCTGATAAGCGAATTATGGGCGAATTTTTAAACTACTGCCCTGTCATCTCAATTGATGGTACGCAGATGAAAAAATATGATACTAACTGTCTGCTCCAACAGCTCAAGAGAGCTTATGCTGAACGTGCTGTGCAAAATGGTTTTGATGATACAAACTTATACAATGATGAATTGTTAAAGCTTGATAATGTTGAACTTGACAAATTTCAGAAGCTTAAAGGTATTGTCGGAACTTCAAAGGCTGCACCAAAAGTAAAGGATATTGACATAAATAATCAGGGCCTTACAGAGGAAGAATACGAAGAGCTTCAAAAAATTGAAAGGAAGCCCAAAAGTCAGCGAACACCAGAGGAAGAGCAAAAGCTCCAAGAGGCTAAAGAAAAAAATAAGAACAAACAAAGTGCTATATCTATTCTTCGTGGTATTTCAATACGTATGCCACTGCTTATTTATGGTGCAGACATTGCTTTTGATGAGGATTTCACTCTGGAAAAATTTCTTGATGATAAAATTGTAGACCCTGATTCCTGGGAAGAATTTATGCCTGCAGGAGTAACAAAGGATTTATTTAAAGAGTTTATAAAGTATTATGATGCAGAAGTTTTCATTGCCGCTGGCAGAAAAATCCGAAACACCGTAAAAGGCGCTGATGAATTAAATCCCACTGAACGAGTTAAGAAGATAGCTGACTTGTTTTCTTATTTCAAAAATCCAGATAAGGAAACTGTTCTTACACCTTGGCGTGTTGTAAATATGCATATGAGCGATTGTATTGGCGGATTTGATTTTTATGAGGATACTCATACACAAATGATTGAGGAACCACGTTTGGTTGACCGTGGCCAGGTTACAAAAGATGTATTTGAAAATCCTGATACAAAGATACTTGAAATCAATTCGAAAACAGGATTATATCCTTTGTATGTTACCTATAGTGTGTATCGTGAAAAATGCTTGAATTACTCAGAAGACCAGTTCACAGCAGATAAACAAAATGAACTTTGGAAAGAAACTGTTGAGCAGAATATTTTCGTTATTTGTAAAACCAAAATGGCTAAATCTATAACAAAGAGGACTCTTGTCGGATACAAGGATATACCCGTAAAAGCTCATTATTTTCAGGATTTAGTTAATATGATGAAGAATAAACCTGAAAACTTTGTTGATAAGGTTCAAAAAGCTGATTATTGGAAAGTGAAAGGAAATGATAAAGTGAAATTTGACGCTATTGTTGGCAATCCACCTTATCAAATTATGGATGGCGGTAGCAAGGCAAGCGCAACCCCAATATATAATTACTTCGTTGAAAATGCTAAAGCTATCCACCCAAATTATTTGTCAATGATAATTCCAGCCAGATGGTATTCTGGTGGACGTGGATTGGATTCTTTTCGTGAGAATATGTTAAATGATGAAAAACTCGAAAGAATATTTGATTATATTGATTCCAATGACTGCTTTAGCGGTGTTGATATTGCTGGTGGTATATGTTATTTTTTATGGAACAGCTCATATACAGGTGTGTGTGATGTTGTAAATATCCATAATGGTAAAAAGACAAGGACATCTCGAAATTTAAAGGAATATGACGTATTTATAAGATACGGACAAGCGTTGTCAATTTTCAAAAAAATCTGTAGTATGGAAACAGAATTTTTTGATAAATATGTAAGTTCTCAAAAACCATTTGGACTTAGGACATATGTAAAGCCAACAGAAGATGGGGAACTCAAATTACGATATAATGGTGGCACAGGACCATTTAGACGTGAATTAGTTACTGCTGGAATAGATTGGATTGATAAATGGAAAGTTATTATATCATATCTGACAAATGACCACGCAGGACGTTCCGATAAAGAGGGTAAAAGAAAGATATTTTCTACAATGGAGATTCTACCACCTCAAACTGTTTGTACAGAAACTTACTTGGTTATTGATGCATTTGATAATGAACAGTATGCTAAAAATCTATATACCTATCTTTGCACAAAATTTGTAAGATTTATTGTCGCACAGTTAACATCAACACAGCATATTTCAAAATCAAATTTTTCATTTGTCCCCTATCAAGATTTTAGCAGGTCGTGGACTGATAAAGAGTTATATTCTAAATATCACTTAACTGAAGATGAAGTTGATTTTATTGAAAATATGATTAAGCCGATGGAATGAGGAGTTATTTATGTGGTGTAGATTCAAATGGAATATGTTTATTACTTCTTTTATTCCACTATGGTTGTCAATAATTATCGCAGATATTTGGGATATTATATGTAATTGCTTAAAATCCTGGGATAACAATGTTAATATGAGGTGTAATATTTTTAACTGTATGAAGTCTAATTTGTTGCTTGTTATTAGCATTCTGGTTATTACTATCGTTGTTATTTTTAGTATTTTAGGAATTAACTCATTTATTAAAAGAGTTAATTCAGACAATAATATTATGCGTGGAAAAATTATTAAAGCACGTAAAGCTAATAAGCTGTCGTCTGAATTTTTACTTGCTTATATTTTACCAATGATTGCATTTGATTTCGATAAACTAAAAAGTGTAATTATGTTTATAATCTATTTTTCAGTTTTGGCTTTCTTATGTTTAAGGAACAATAATATATACACAAATATTTTATTGGAATTTAAGGGCTATAAAATTTATAATTGTGACATTGAATGTAATGTAATGAATTCAACCAAAGTATATGAGGATAGCTTTATAATTAGTCAATATGACTTGACTGTTAATGAGTCCAATTCAGTGAAATACTGGGATTTTGAAAATTATATTTATATTACTGCCAAGGAGGATTAAAGTTAATGAGCAAACAGTTTTTACAAAGTGTATTCAGTAAAATTGAAAATGATAACTATGTGTGGTCTTTATATTTTTTTAGAATAGACCATCGTGGAAGGCAACAGCCATATCTTACATATAAAGTACGATTTAAAAACAATACATATTTGCCAACATACGCCAATAGTCTTATAAATGCTACACGAAGGTTTCAAATTGAGCCATTAAGTTGTGTACAGGATTATGATGGTGAAAATACAAAAGTAACTTGTGATAAAATTAGCGTTGAAAATGCACTAATTTCAGAACAATGGAATAGTTTCTTCAATTCTGTTTCAGCAGCAACAGACAAAAAAATAAAAGGTTCTTTGCAGGGATATATTTTAACTGGTCAACCGACAAATAGTGAATTAATACCAATAACTTTTGTGAAAATAGCAAACCCGATTACAAAGGTGAATTCTAAAAAATCTATTGTATTTACAGATAGTAATGACGAATTAGATTTGATGTCTGATGATGTATACAGATTATATCTTACTGTTGACTTTATTGTTTTGAATAAAGTGATGTATACTTTTAATCATTCGTTTGAAAAGTTATTTAATATTGAAAAAACAATGTCAAGAGTAAAAACAGCTGCAATTGAAAGTATAATTAATACTAATGGCATTTCTAATTCGGAGGACTTTCATAATTATGCAAAGCAGTATTCATCAGCTCGTACGTTTATTACTTTAAATGACGAAAGGCTAGAGAGAATCAAGGATGAAGAGAAAAGAATTGAAGTTGCTAAAAAGTTGTGTCTTAAAGTTGACGAATCTAATAAAAATATAATAGTGGAAGATTTTGAGCAAGCATCTCGTTTGATACGTTATTTATGTTATAAGTTATTTGTTGATAAAGAAACTGATGATTTGCTTGAAGCAACGACAGTAACAAAGGTATCCTTATAAAAAAATATCCCTCGACCTAAAAAACAGAAAAGGTCCGAAGGATATTCTTTATAAGGAGTTCTAAGGAATTAAGTTGATTATAGTTGTTTAAAAAGTAGATTTTAGGTTAAGTAGTTTAAAATGGCTTGATATTTTTTATTGTGCTGAAATTGGTGCATTCTTTCCTTTGTTGTGCCGATAACCGACTGGGTGAAGCTGTGGTCGCCCATATTTTTGAGAATTGGGCAAACCGTATCCAGTACAAAATCGGCAGGAAAAACATCATAAAGATTTTGAGCTGTGATTTTGACGCCGTGGGTGCGTTCCAAATCATTGAATTGGCTTTTCCCGATGCGGTTTATCAATTGTCGGTTTTCCTCTGCGATTTTATCCCGTGCCGTAACACAGTATCGTCTGCTGTTCTGCATATTGCTATCCTCCTTTAACTGAATTATCATTTACTGACAATTGAATTATATCATAAAAAATAAAATAAACAAAAAACAGCCCGAATCTATTGACAAGCAGGGGAACACGGTATATACTGAGAAAAAATAATCAAATCGGAGGAATGTTTTAACTGGATTATAAGCACATTATTTCAGCATTGGAAAAGAATCTTACGGCTTTGGAATGTCTGGCAGGATTGGACGGCTTTGAGGAATCGCTAATGGAAAACATACATATCTGCTTATACTGGGAAGCGGTGTGTGATAAAGCTTTGGCTTATGCTTTTTATCTGTCCGAAAACAGCAATGATGTCGTTAAACTAAAAGAAATATCCCAAAGTCTGGCAGATGTTCGAAAAAAGCTTATGAACTCCTTTGGAAACAAAAGAATTTATATTCCTTTTGAAAGATGTTGAATCGGAGGCGTTTGTATTATGAGAAAGCCAAGCATCAATCCGTTTTCCGTACAAAATGTAGTGTACCACTTGCTGTTGGGAAACAGTTCTATGACCACGCTCAAACTGAATGTTATGCTCCATATCATAAATCTGCAATTCAAGAGTGCATTCGGCGACCTGCTATGGAACGTCAGCGAGTTTTACGAGGCTAAGGGAATACAGAGGTCAATATGGGTAGACTTGCGATTTGGATTTATGCCCGAAACCGAGCTTTTCGGTGTAGAAATGTTTAATGCGCAATCAGATTCAAGACACTGTAAACTGCCAAACAGCTTGAATGGCATCGTGCAAATGGTTCGTGCGATTTATAAAAACCTTAACAATAATGAATTGATGAGTGCCTGTATATTTTCGTCAATACCTTTGCGTGTTCCTGCCGAAAACTTCAACGGTGAAGCGCTTGTTTCCGAGTTTAAGCGGTATGACGAGAAAATATTCTTTGTTGCATACAATGTAGATACTATGGAAAAGATTATAAAGGGATAAACGCTGTTGAGGTCGCTCCCCCAAGCTTCGCATAAGCTGTAAGAACGGCTTCGCTGGTTGCTTTATAAAGAAAAAATATGTGTTTTTCTTTGAGCGTAAAAAGCTCTCGGAAAAGCACATATTTTTCTTTTGCCTACATAGCTTCGCATAACTATGCAAACTCATTGGCTTCGCAAATGATAATGTGTTACAGTATATTCTACGCTTTGAGAGTAATAATGCACATTAAAGCGTTTACACACATTATTACTCACTAATATTGATTATATCAAAAGAATTGTGTATAACAAAATAAAAAAGCCCATTTGCATATCTTGAATGAATCTTTCAGATAAATCAAGCTCTTGAAAACCTTTTGCACCGTAATTCATTTATGAGTTTTGAAAACAAGGGTCAATGTTTCCTCTTGAAGAATTCTTTCAGATTAAATCAAGTCCCTGGAATCTTTGGCTATGGTGTTCTCGGAATCTTTTTCCCTGTAAAAGTTAATTACCCTTGGATTTCGTTTCAATGGGAAGAAATCCTGCATTGAAAATGGAAAACATATCTTATGGGGGCTGCACTTTTTATGGTTTTGCTCTTTTTCTTGCAGGATATATGTTGATGGATAAGAAAACTCTTTGCAATTAACCATCAAAGGATTTTTTATTGGGAAATTTTTTGTTTCCTTTTATAATAATATAGGGGCCAATCGGCTGAAACTGGCCAGAAATGACGTAAATAGGTCGTTTGAAGCTTGTTTTTCCTATGACAAAACAGGCACCCGTGCTTTTTATGAAAAGTAAGCCGTTTATGCCGTATTTGCGTCATAATCTGATATTTATGCTGTGATAAGCCTGTGCCTGATTTGTCATTTATACTGACATTTCAGGCATTGCACGGCTTGGAAAAAATATTTTTATTTTTTCCGAGTTGACCCTTGAATCCGAAAATATCTTTTTGTATAATTTGGCTGCAAATAAATTTTACAAGGAGATATCAAATGACTCAATCAATACAAAAATACACACAATGTTTCGCTGCACACTCAACGCTTAAGAAATCATATTTCAGCTTGCGGGATTTGATGAACACATCAATTATTGTCGCTATCGTCTTGTCGTCAATCGCCTCGGACTGCGATGATGTTATGGACGGTTATCAGATGAATGTTTTCACGCTGGACAAAGACAGAAAAGAAATTTTGTGCAGGGAATTGAACCTGACAGCAAATTCGCTTAAAAAGAATCTCATTGAACTGGAGAAACACAGGGTTATTGAAAAGCTTGAAAATGATAAGTACAGAATGAACCCTTTTATTTTTGCAAGAGGCACTGAATCCACAATAAAAAGATGCAGGGTTTTCTGTGAAAAAGATTTTCAATGTCCATTTGAACCGCTGGCAGAAAGCCAAAAGAAATTTTCATTCCTTTTTAATAATATTGAGAATTTAAAGAAATTTGCCTGTTTCACGGGTGCGTACGGCTCAAAGAGAATAAGCAAAACGGAGCTATCAGTATTTCTGATGCTTACAGCAGAAGCACAGTCCTGCAAATGTTATCACTCTCCCGAGTATTGTAATATTGTTGAGCTTAAATCATCGAATTATAAAAGTCTGGCCAGAACGCTCGGCATTGATGAGCGTTCTGTACGCAGAGCAATTACATCTCTTGTCGATATGCACCTTCTTTATAAGATACCGAATATAAACTATACTTATATGATAAACCCGTTTGTTGCGGCTAAGGGAAACATAAAGCTTATCAGAAACCTGCAATATGAAATGCTTAACGGCAAGCATAATGATTTATTCAATGGTTGTGCTCAGGGTGATATTGAGTATTATCGTAGGCTATCATTAGGAAAAAGCACAAAGTAAAATTATCCCTCAGAAGCGAAAATGCCTCTGAGGGATAATTTTGTTTGTCAGTTTATCTTTTGATATGACTCGAACCGTTTTATTCTTCGGTAAAGTGAATTTGTAGTCAAGCCGACAAGCTCGGCGAATCGTCTGGCGGTTATTTCATCCGTTTTCCACTTCTTATAGCTTCGTTCAAAGATTTCCTCGTCGATATGTTTGAATTGCTTTCCTGCATATTTTCCCTGTGCCTTGGCAATTGCGATGCCCTCACGCTGACGCTGTAGAATTTGCTCACGTTCCAGTTCCGACAGGGCGGCGAAGATGGACAAAACAAATCTTCCCTGCGGAGTGGTCGTGTCGATGTTCTCCTTGACAACAACGAGCTGGACCTTCTTTTCATTGAGAGTATCTACGATAGAGAGCAAATCTCTGATGCTTCGGGATAATCTTGATATGCTTTCCACATACAGAATATCGTCCTCACGAAGATAGTCCAACATTTTTCTCAATTCTGGCCTGTCCGTATTCTTGCCGCTGCCTTTTTCCATAAAGACCTTATCAAGCTTATAGCCGTGGAGCAGTTCTTCCTGCCTTGCAGTCTCCTGTTCTATGGTCGAAACTCTGATATAACCTATTTTACTCATATAAACATCTCCTTTACTGTAATATAGCTGAACGTTTGTTCATTTGTATTATAGCAAAACTGAAAACGTATCGTAAGGGTGACTTTTTCATACGATACATAACGTAAGAGGAATAGTAATTCATACGTTACACATTTATAATAGTATATAAGGGCATACCTTAATGAGACGTTTATGACTAAAGCTTCAAAAGTGCTTTTGGTAATATTCAACAGTTATCGGTGCTAAAAATTGTTGAAAAAACAAAATTAAAATCCTTGTATGAAATCTATTGACTTTTAGTATGTCCTATGATATCCTATAATTGTAGAAAGAAAACAGTTCCGACTACAAAAAACATTTAATATCATTTTGATAGTGTTTAAATCAATCATACAAATACATACGAGTGCCGGTAAATCTGTTTATGCTGGGAACAACGCTCAAGACTTTGGAAGGAATAAAGCCTATGTAATATTAATTACGAATGACGATTACGAGTTAATATAAAATGTATATGAAGATTTAAACCCTCTTGCAGCTTGTGTAAGTCAGGGTTATTTTTATACCCATAAAGCAGATACACGAGTTGCTTTATGGGTTTTATTTATCAAAATGGATGGAGGTATTCACAAAATAAAATTTGAAGGGAGCATTTAATATGAATTCAACAACTAATTACGATTCAATGTTATATACAGTTAACGAGGTGGCAAAGATTATGCACACAAACAAGCAGTATGTGTATAATCTTATCAGTTCCAACCAGTTGCCCGCAATAAAGCTTGGTTCTTTAAAAGTACGCCACGAAACTCTTTGTAATTTCTTTAAAGCCAATGAGGGCAAGGACCTCACTGACCCGTTTAATATAAAGCCTATTTCTTATGTGAGAGGTGAATGCTAATGAAACTCTATACCATAGAAGAAACGGCTAATATGCTGAATACGACCAAAGCGGATGTTTATAAGCTCATCAGAAATAAAGAACTCTCGGCGATAAAGTTTGGTGAATGTAAGGTTAAAGGCGAATCACTGGACAGCTTTTTTGCCGCTAACAACAGCACAACTATCAATTGCTTCTCTGTAATTGGAGGTGAGTGCTGATGAAACGTGGGGATGGCGTAAATCTCCGAGACGGCAAATGGCAGTATCGGTTTGAGGGACCTAAAATAGATGGGAAGCGTAAACAGATAGTCAAAGGCGGTTTTAACACACGGGAAGAAGCTTTTGCGGCAAAACTGAAAGCAATGGCTGAATTTGAAGCCACAGGTGAAGTTTTCAAGCCGTCGGAAATAAGCGTTTCTGACTTTATGGACAAGTGGTACAATGATGAGTGTGTGAATAAGAAGAAAAAGACAACTCTTAATAATTATGAAAAGATAATTCGTTTGGATATAAAGCCAGAAATCGGAAAATATAAGCTTCGCACTATATCGCATTCCACGCTTCAAAAACTTATTGATAAACTGGCCAGCGAAGGCCGCAGCAGAAACACTATATCCGTTATCAGCGGAGTACTTACCAGCAGCTTTAATTATGCGGTCGAACCGCTTCATTATATACAGAAAAATCCGATGGAACACGTAAAGCTTCCTTCTAAGAGAGCCGAAGGTAATATTGCTCTCAATACAAAAAGCCGTGTTTATATCGATGAAAAACGAATGAATGAGATTTTAACGAGATTCCCAAAAGGTTCATCGGCATATATTCCTTTGCTTCTGGGATACAGATGCGGACTCAGGCTTGGTGAAGCGTATGCACTTACCTGGGATGACATAGATTTCGAGAATAAAACATTGTCCGTGAATAAGCAGGTTCAATGGCAGAGTAACGGAAATAATAGCGGATATTGGTATTTTTCCGCACCCAAATATGATTCCAATCGTATAATTCAGATAGATGACGCATTCCTGAAAATCCTAAAAAACGAAAAGGAAACTCAGGAACGCAAAGCCAAAGCGTATCTTGATACCGAATATACATTTTATTATGAGGAAAAAGGTACGAGAATCATCTGCACTAACGACAAAGGCAAGAAAATCAATTTCGTATGCAAAAGAGAGGACGGTACATATATTCAGCCTCGAACTATGCAGCACACTTCTTCGGTAATCCATAACCAGCTTGGATTTCCTGAATTTGATTTTCATTCATTGCGGCATACACATTGTACAATGCTGCTTGACAATGGTGCTGACCCAAAGTATGTACAGACAAGACTTGGACATAAGAGCGTACAAATTACGCTTGATATTTATCAGCATTTGACGCAAAAGACAAAAAAGACCTGTGACAGCATACTTAACAATATATATGACAGCGATAATCAGAATACAGTCAATTAAGTAAATACTCACGTTTTTACGTGTTATTTAAATATATAGAAGCCCAAAGCTTCGCAATCAAAATTTAATAGCACCCATATTAAGTAGTAAAATCGGGGTCAGAGCGGAAATTCACAACTTCCGCTTGAAAAAAGAACAGTGCTGAAAACACTCGGAACCCAGCCCCCTCCAAACTTTCTGGCAGTGGAGAATGCTGAACACATTAAAGCTTGTCAGGTGAAATCACAGATATCATTCCGATTTGTGGTGAGGTGCATAAGGTGGTGAATGTGCAGAAAAGTATAAATTTATAGTGTTCTTCCGTGTTTTCGGGTAGGGCTTGGTTCAATATACTCTTTTTGCGCTTTTACCATCTAATGTGAGGATGGCAAGCGCTTTTTTTATGCCTAAAGGGAAACGCTTGGTGTGTGAATATACAAAATTGTTTGTTGGTTTTGCACAATAAGCAACTCGGGTATTTGTCACTGTTTAACCCTTGAAACATTATATCCAGTTGTTATAATTTAGGCACACAAATAAAATCCAATCTATATTTATCAACATAAAACTCAGGAGGTATAGTTATTATGAATTCTTTCAGTACATTTGAATTAGGAAGAGTGGTTTTGACCTATGGCATTTCAGAAGCATTACACGATAATCCACTGTTCGAGGAAGAGATTATGGGAGCTTTCATCAGATATTGCGTAAGGGACTGGTCAGATATGGAGCATCAGGAAGATAAAGATATGAACGATGAGGCTTTAGCGACTGGAGAAGGAAGAATCCTGGCGTCATACCAAACCTCACAAGGGAAAATTTATATTATTACAGAATGGGACAGAAGCTACACAACGATTATGTTTGCCGAAGAATATTGATTTAACGTGATATGGTTTGTCACCGTAAAAGTGTTTGTGCTTTCCAAGCTTATAGAAGAGTGCAGGAAAGCACTTTTTTAATGTTTTGATGTTAGGGGTGAATATGGATAATAATATCAGTCGATAATTAAGTCAATAAAAATAAACAAATATAATATTTTTCTTGACTTAAAAGTATAAAGGTGATATACTGGTTATAATAAAAAGCCGAAAGGAGTACAGCCTATATGATTAGAAAGGTAACTGGCCAGCTTATCAACTGGAAGAACAGCACTACCCGAAAGCCTCTTATCCTGAATGGGGCAAGACAGGTCGGAAAGACATATATTCTTCGTGAATTCGGTAAAGCAAACTATAAAAACGTGGTATATATAAACCTTGAAAGTAATGAAACAGCGGCATCAATGTTTGATGGTGACATTGACCCAAAGCGGCTCATCAAATGCCTTGAAGCAGAGGCAGGAGAGCGTATTCTTCCCAATGACACTCTTGTTATTCTTGATGAAATACAGTCCTGTGAACGTGCTGCCACTTCCCTAAAGTATTTTTGTGAGGAAGCTCCCGAATACCATATCGCAGCGGCAGGAAGCCTGCTTGGCGTAGCTATAAATCGAAACAAGACATCATTCCCAGTTGGAAAGGTGAATATTATTCAGCTTTTTCCTCTCGATTTTGAGGAATTTATGTGGGCAACGGGCAATGATATGCTTTGTGATGAAATAAAACGCTGCTATAACAGCATAGAACCTATGAACGAGGCGCTTCACAAAAAGGCTGTTTCTCTGTACTATGATTATCTTATTGTTGGAGGAATGCCAGAGGCTGTCAAGTCATTCGTGGAAACAAATTCATATATAGATGCCAGCCTTGTTCAGACAAGTATTATAGACAACTATACTGCTGATATGGCCAAATATGCAAGCAATACCGAAACTGTGAAAATCAGAGCTTGCTATAACTCCATTCCCGCACAGCTTGCCAAGGACAATAAGAAATTTCAGTATAAAGTCGTCCAGAAAGGCGGCTCGGCATCTATATTCGGAGCATCTCTTGACTGGCTCAAACAGGCAGGTGTCATACTTGAATGTCAGCGAATCGACCAGGGAATGCATCCTCTGGCCGTTTATGCGGACCAGACCGCTTTCAAAGTGTATATGTCCGATGTTGGTCTGCTTGTAAACAAGTCTAAGATGTCGGTCAATACTATTATTTCAGGTGAAGCGAATATCTTTATGGGTGCGGTTACGGAAAATTATGTTGCGCAGCAGTTCGCAGCCAAATGTTATCCACTGTACTACTGGTCAACAGCCAATTCGCAGGCTGAACTGGATTTTGTCCTTCAAAAAGAGGACGAGATTTACGCAGTCGAAGTCAAAAAGGGCGAACACGTTCGGTCAAGAAGTCTCAGTGTGTTCTCACAGAAGTTTTCTCCGAATGTGGCTATTCGGCTTTCACAGAAGAATTTCGGAAAGACAGAAGATGTTATTTCCATACCGCTCTATGCTGCGTTTTTGATATGACTTTATTGTTGGTCGGGTATATACAAAACAGTCCGCATTCTTTTGGGATACGGACTGTTTGGGTCATAATTTATATTTAAGAAAAGGCAGAACCTGTGTATGAATGATGCTTAAAGGGTAATTAATGTAGGATACAGTTTGCCTAACATTCAAAATTGGCATTAAATTGAAGGTTTATCTGATTTTTTTACTTTTAGCATTAACCTTATGTATCTTTTGTTTGAATGAAATTTTATTTATCCCCATTGATTTTATTATAAGTTTTCGCTCTATATCGTATGTCAAAAAAACATCATCCTTTTTATTTGACATATCGATAAACATTATAACAAGAAGTGCTATTATTGGAGAACATACAATTAATAATAACAATATAAAAAATGACAATAAAATAAAAAGGAACAATATAATTATAAATAAATTAGCATTTGAATTAATGACCTGAGAAAAGCCATTAAGTATTTCTGTAAATATAATCCTGAAATTAAATTTGTCATCTATGAAAGTATAAACAATTAAAGTTGATATTAAACCCGTAATTATGGAATTAAGTATTCCTGTATATTGATTTTCTACGTTATTAATAAAATGTAGTCTTTTTTGTAAGCTTTTTATGCTATGTTCTTGACTATAAAACTCGTGTAAATATATAATCAATTCTCTCCTTTTTTCTTTGAATTCATCTTTGGTGTAATTATCATTATATAACTCATAAGTTTTTTTATTAATTAGTTTAGTAAGATTTTTATTCATAGTTATCCTCACATAGTAGTAAGCACATCTTGTTCTAGTTCTGCCTGAACAAGTGTCAACTTAATATTTGTTTTTTTGCGTTCATCAAAAAAGTTGTTATCGTTAAAACACCCATACAAGTTTTGGATATCTGTGCCTTGGATACTTTTTCTATACTTTCTGCATCGAAATATGTAATATAATCGTCAAGATATAGCTTTAATGCAACAAAAATGATAGATTATACCCATTTTGACTACAAGGCAGATTCGTTCCGTTCCTTATTTTGTTGATATTCTTATATACTCTAATTATATTATAACAGATTTAGTGTAAAAAATCAATACAAATATTGACAATAATGTCAATAGCGGTGGACTTTTATGCTAATATAGTTGATTTTGCAACATAGCCTTTATAATGAAATTGCTTTATATCATAATTTGATGATATCTTTATGAAACGATACATTTTGTATCATTTTTTAAAATAAATATTGATTATCTTGAAAAGATGTGATATACTATAAGGAGATGACAAAAAGGAGGCTGGCTTTATGGAAAAGCATTTTGTACGAATTGAAGAGATAGTGATATCTGATTTCAAGAACGTGGTACACGGAACACTTTGCTTTGACAATCCCCGTAAAAATTATGCTGCAAGCGTTGTGGGGTTGTATGGCCAGAACGGTTCGGGAAAAACTGCAATGATTGATGCTATTTCTCTTTTGAAGCATCTTTTGTCTGGTAAAAGGCTTCCCGTTTACTTTTCTGACTGCATAAATGTTGATGCAAACTCGGCAACAATCAAATATACATTCAATGTACAGGCAAACAATACAGAATATACTGCTATATATCAGCTTAGTATTCGCAAGGATATAGATGAATCGGACAGAAATATTGACGATGTGAACGGTGATATACATTACAAGACAACTGTTTTCAATGAAAAGCTTTCCTGTTCTTACAAGAACGATGCCGAAAATGCGCAGATGTCTGTTATAGCCAACACAGACACAGATGCAGTTTTTGTGCCAAATACCAAGTTTAAGATGCTCTGCGGAAATGATAAGGATATAACCACTTCACTGCTTGTTGCAAAAAGAATCGCTCAGGAATCCTCAACATCGTTTCTTTTCTCTAAGGCTATGCTGAATGCTTTGCGTAAGAATGACAGCGAATCGGATGGTGACGGTAAATCTGCATATCTGAGCCTTTTTGAACGTCTGATATGGTACGGAAATTATGAGTTGTTTGTTATTGATACCAAAAGTACAGGTTTGATACAATTTAATGCGCTGCCTTTGACATACAGATTGACCGAGGACGGAAAAACATCATTAGGCAGCATACCGATAAACCTCAATGATGTTACGGTCATTCAGGTTGAATTATACGAAACGGTATGCAAAGTTATCAAACGAATGAACATCGTGCTTGAACAGCTTGTTCCAGGGCTAAATATTTATGTGAAAAAGTTAGGCGAGCAGCTTATGCCCAACGGACAAACCGGCTGCAGGATACAGCTTGTGTCAGGAAAGAACAGCAAGGAAATACCCTTGAAATATGAATCTGAGGGAATAAAAAAAATAGTATCCATATTACAGCTTTTGATAGTTATGTATAATTCAGCTTCAATTACAGTTGCTGTTGATGAACTGGATTCTGGCGTGTTTGAGTATTTGCTTGGAGAAATTCTCCGAATCATTTCCGAAAAGGGCAAAGGTCAATTGATTTTCACATCGCATAATCTCAGACCGCTTGAAACTCTTGATAAGGGCTTTGTTGCATTCACTACCACTAATCCCGAAAACCGATATATACGTCTTACTAATGTGAAGACAAACAATAATCTCAGAGATTTTTACTATCGTGATATCATTCTCGGCGAGCAGGATGAGCCGCTTTATGAGCGGACAAATAACTCTGAGATTGCACTTGCATTCAGCTGTAATGAGGATTGATTAATTCGTTATTATACTAAAATGCAATTAAGTCCATAAAAGTATGAAATTATAATACTTTTATGGACTTAATTGCATTTTTGACGCTTATAAATTGTTCTTTTGCTCCTTTAGATATCGTTTTAAAAGGAATGCACAGAAGTAAGGAAAGGTATATACATTGTCCGAATATCCGATATTTCCGTGGATAAACTTAATACCATATCTTATATCAGGATACCTGTCATTTTGTATGAGTGTTCTTAATGATTTAGCTTTTCCGTTTGTCGCTTTAACTTCGACTGGTATCAGATTATTGGCAGTTCTTACAAAGAAGTCTTCTTCAAGCGTGGAATCCTCACGCTTATAATAATAAAGGTCGTATCCGCTCTTTTTCAGAGCCTCGGCAACAATGTTTTCATATAAAGCACCTTTGTATACACCTAAATTTTTATTGGCACGAAGGTCTTCCTGTGCCTCTTCATCAAGCATTGCAACAAGCATACCTGTATCAGCAAAGTAAAGCTTGTATTTTGTCTCGTCGTAGTTTCCCTTGAGCGGAAGTTCGGGAAAGCTGAGGCAATAGCAGATATTTGTCATACCTGCATCATTCAGCCATTCGATACAGCCTCTATAATCCTTGAATCTTGCTCCAGACGCTACCTTTGATATCTGAAATTTCTTATTATCCTTTGAAAGCTGCGGCGGAATCTGATTAAAAACATTAATGATACGTGCTTGGTCCATACCTTCGGCATATTTACGGATATCTTCTCTGTAATCTGCCAAAAGCTGCTGCTGTGTTGCAAGAGAGCCCTCAAACGTTCCTTTTTGGATATATTCCCTGACTACTGCAGGCATTCCCCCCAAGATGCAGTAGTCCATAAACAGGCTATCACATATATCAAGCATTGGCTGACTGAATGGCTTAAGTTCCAGCATATTTGTAAGCATTTCTTCCGCAAAACTGTTGTCATATCCCTTGGCCCATATAAATTCCTCAAAATCAAGCGAGTACATTTCATAATCGGTTTTGTAACCAACGCTGTTGCTTTCAATTCTGCGGTAATTGATGCCAAGCATTGAGCCGCTGCATATAACATCAAAACGTCCGTCTATCTTGAAAAATTTCAATGCCGTGGCAATTTCGGGAAACTCCTGCAATTCATCAAAGAATATCAAGGTTTTACCTTCTTCAAATTTTTTTGAAGGGTCCATTCTTGAAATGATTTTTATGATATCATTGGTTTTATATCCATCTGCTGTGATTGTTTTGTATTTAGGTTCTTCGACAAAGTTTATCTCAATGACGTTGTCATAATGCAGTTCACCAAAGCGTTTTATAGACTCGGTCTTTCCTATCTGACGAGGTCCTTTGACGATAAGTGGCTTATGGTCGGCGTCTTTTTTCCATTCTTCAAGGAAAAGGTCGATTTTTCTTTTCAGGTACATACTATCCCTCTTTTTTAGTTGATATATGTATTATACACTTTTTATAGTGAAAAATCAATAGCTTTATACAAAAAGATGAGCGAAAATAACAAAATAAAGAGCAATAAAATTAGCGAATAATCTATAATATAATTCAAGAGTCTTAAAATCAAAAGTAAGATTATATGTTGCAAAAAATAATTGACACCATTTGATATGCGTGATATAATATAAGTATTATTTGTGACGATGTTATGATTTTTATAGATTTTAGGAGTGGCATTTGATGGATGAGATTACGGAATATGACCCTGATTTATATAGAATAAAGACTATATCTGATAGTCAAAGTCCTCAGTCTCCATTGTTGTATTCAAGTGTTAGTAAAGCAGTATCATTTATCAAGGAACGAATAAACAGTATACCTGCTATTGCAGATGCTATTGAGAAGTTTAAAACATCTGGGAAGGTTGAATTTGTTGCTAATCTTACCAAAGAACAGCTACAGCAGCTTGAAAACGGTGAAATAAAACTTGGTAATTCACAACAATATGCTGATGCATATACGCCTAATATATATATACCTGGAGAAAAGGGTATTAAAGGACAATTGTCTTTATCTAAACAACAATTACCTAGTGATTTTATGAGTTCTATGGTAAGCTATAATATGCAAAAACAGCTTCAGCATATATCTCAGGAATTGATTGAAATCAACTCGAAACTCGATTATATTGAACAAGGACAACGAAATGACCGTATTGCGTTGGTCTTTTCAGCAAGGCAGCAGTTTATAGAGGCTTCTCAGATAGAAGATTTAGATTTTCAAAAGTATATCTATTCTCAAGCGATTACAACAGCAAACCAGGCAAGGTATCAACTGCATACATCACTTAATAGCGATATTGAAGCATTATTGTCATTGAGTAAATCTGTTCTTAATAAAAATAAGGTTAATGATTTAAGCTTAAAGATTCGTGAATCACTTACATACATTAACATTTCTGCAATTATTACGGCAAAATCCTATGCGGCTTTAGGGCAACAAAAAGCATATCTTGAAACTTTAAAAAGTTATAAGGCTTTGCTTGATGAAACATTTTATGAAAGTACATTTAATGGAAGTACATATGCTCAGGCACTTTATGATAATTGGGATGTTGAAAAGTATGGAAATTCCATTGACTGGCGAGAGCTTCCCAAAGAAATTTCAAATGAAATATCTGAAATTATCGACAGCAGTGACCATATGCAGATTAATCTTAATGAGATATATGAACTCCCTGATAGTAAGGGAAAGTTGATGCTGAAAATTAATACAAAAGATGATTCTGATTACAGTGAAAAGGTGGTGTTAACAATTGAGCCAGAAGTGTAAATATTGTGGAAAGGACCTTCCAGAAAATTGGAAAGGAGATATTTGCAAAAGTTGTAAAGATACACGTCAGAATAAAGCAGCTAAATTTGGTGCTGCAATTGCAGCTGCTGCTCTTACTGTAGGTAGTGTTGTATTGAAAATTGTTTTAAAAAAATAATAACAATAAATGCATTGGGAGAGCTTTTTGCTAACTTCTATTGACAAATTCAGAGAGATGTGCTATAGTAACGATAACATTTTCGTGGTTTGCATAAGCCAATATCCGTTTAGAGTACGCGGTAAATTACGTACTCCAAACGTACTCCAAAGACAGCTTTTCGGTGGAGTACAGCAGATTACTGTGAGCAACAATAAACAAAGCATTGAAAACCACCATTCAAGCAAACCGCATACCTACGTTGATTGCGGACAACAACAGATTACACTGAGCAACAATAAGTACCCGTATCTGAAGTGGTCTTGATATGGGCAACAACCCTATGGTTGGTGCTACCGTTGCCTGCGCAGTTGCTGTTGAAGAGGCTATGAAGGCGTAAAATGCGCATTTAAAGCTGATTTAATGCACTTAACGTAAAGTAAAATATAAATGCAAGTCAGTTGGAGAAATTCTCTGCCTGACTTGCATTTTTTATTTTTCTTGACTTATCTGCCTGTACAGTGTATAATAACTTTCAATAAATAATATAAAAGGTGAAATTATGCAAAATCGTTATGCAGGTGATATCGGAGATTTTGGAAAATTGGGATTGCTTCGCACGCTTTATGCAGCAGGGTTCTCGGTCGGTGTAAACTGGTATCTTAATCCAAATCTTACTTCAAAGGAATTGAATAATAAAGACGGGAAATTTGTAGATTATTCTCAATATAAGAATTGTGATGAACAGTTATATTCAGAACTGAAAAAGATCATAAGCTGTGGGCAGCGTAATGTATCGTCACTTGAAAATAATAATATTCTTCAGGCTAAGTTTTACTCAGCTCCACTTGATTTTTCCGATAAAAATAAATCAGAACGTTTTGATTTCCGCAGTGATTGGCATGAGAACGCATTAAAAACGCTTTTAGGCATTGATGTCGTGTTTGTTGATCCTGATAATGGCATGATCGTAAGATCTGCTGCAGGCACGCCCAGAGCCAATAAATATGTTGAACCAAGCGAACTGACAGATTATTATTCTCAAGGTGCCAGTGTGATATATTATCAGCATAAGGCTCGGTACAATGATACTTTTTATATAAATCGGCATAAGGAATTGCTTTCACATGAAATGTTATCCGATGCAGCAGGGCTTTGCATTAAATTTATACCTATTTCGCAAAGATATTATTTCTTTATTATTCAGCCAAGACATAGTGAAATGATTCAAAATCAAATAGATATGATGATGTCATCTGAATGGAGAAAATGCTTTGCTCTTTTGAAGTGATTGCACTCCAACAAAAAAGCACCCGCAAAGCAGGTGCTTATAATCATATCTTATTCTTAATACGGCAGCTCAGCTGCGCCGTACATAAATGCAAGAGTTTTTGATATCTCCACAGGGTCACTTATGGGAACAGGCTGCCAGTAGTTATGGTCGCCGCCATATACGTAAAATGGCGTGAACTCTTCGTCCTGGGATATGTAGTTGCCGTTTTCATCAAATGTGAAAGTCTCGGTAAGAATAACCGTTCTGTTCTCGGGAAGACGGTTTCCGCCGTAGCAGAAGTTGCCAAGAGAATAGATGATATCCACTCCGTTGTACTCTTCCATCGGACGAAGTACATGAGGGTGAGAACCGACTATAAGGTCAACGCCCATATCGGCATACTTATGGCAAAGCTCAACGAGCCAGTCGTCAGGAACGTGCTCTTTTTCTGTGCCGCCGTGGAAATACATTATCTGAATGTCGCTGTTTTCCTTGACTTCCTCTATTACAGGAGTTATAAGCTGGTCATAATATGGACTGAATAACCCTGTACAGATTATTCCGAACTTAACACCGTCTTTTTCAACATACACGGGATTTTGCAGATCACCCCATGTGATGCCTGCTGCGTCCAGCGCTTCCTGAGTATCTTTATAGCCCTCTGCACCGTAATCTGTGGTGTGATTGTTGGCGATAGTCACAATGTCTATCTGACCTGCTTTCAGAATATCGGTGTATGATGTGGGCGACCTGAACCAGAATGCAGTTCCGCTCTTTTTTGACTTGCTCAGGTTTCTGTCCGACAAAACAAATTCATTGTTTGCAATGACAAAATCACTGTTGCTGTAATATGGGACAGCCTTCTCAAAGAAATATGACGGGTCGCATTTTTCGGCATATTTTGCAAATGTATCAGTGCGGGTATCGCCTGCATTGGTGGATAGCAGGCAGTCGCCCAAGAATGTGAATGAGATAGATGAGCTTTCTGTCAGGGAAAGCTCCTTGTCTGATGAGGGAGTGACCTCAGTTGCAGCGGTCTCCTCAACGGGGTATTCTTCTGCCGAGATGGTAGCTCCGTTTGTGCCGGATTCTTCTGTTCCGTTGTTATAAAGACGGGAACATCCGAAAATCAGCACGGCTGAAACGGCAGATAAGCCCAGCACAGTTCTGATTATTTTCAAATGACGCATCTCCGATCATTTTGTTCTTTTTATGCGGCTCTTTCTTTTTTATGCCATGTTAAGGAAAATGTATATACATACTCTTCCTCTTTATATTATAATAGTCTGATAGTTAAAAATCAAGTTAAAAAATGGTTACATTTCGGCGAAATCGCCTGTTTGCTGTTAAATTTCCTTGACAAATCTCACCGCTGTGGTATAATATTTGAGTAATGACGTTATGAATGTATGATGCAGTCGGAGGAGAAATATGTCAAGCAATGTTACTTATAAGTATATCAGACAAAATCCCGATATACACACATATATAAAGAATGCCGATGCGGCGGTCAAGGCTCAGGGCTATACCGAACATTCCTTTGCTCACGTTGAAAAGGTTGCGGATACGGTAAAAATGATCCTTGAGGGTCTTGGCTATGATGAACGCAAGGTGGAGCTTGGAATGATAGCCGCATATCTTCACGATATCGGCAATGTTATAAATCGCATTGACCACGCTCAGAGCGGAGCTGTCATGGCTTTCCGTCTGCTGGATAATCTTAATATGCCTGCCGAGGAAATATGCGATATCATATCCGCTATCGGCAATCATGACGAGGGCACTGCTCAGCCTTTGAATGCGATCACGGCGGCTCTTATAATTGCTGACAAGACAGATGTTCGCCGCAGCAGGGTGCGCAATATCGAATGTCTGGCGCAGGATATCCACGACAGGGTGAATTTTGCGGTAGAAAAGTCCGAGATTTATTTTAATGAAGATAAAACCGAGCTTATACTTGACCTTACTATTGACAAGCGTATTTCTTCGGTAATGGAGTACTTTGAAATTTTTATGCAGAGAATGATACTTTGCAAAAAATCCGCCGAATTTCTGGGAGTTGAGTTCCATATCAGGGCAAACGGCTCGGATCTGGTGTGACGCATGGCATTTGCGTGAAGGGAGAACGTATTTTATGCAGGTTATACCTTTTGCAGGGTTAAGTTTATATCAGATGTTCCTGATGTTCTGCTTCTGGAGCTTTATAGGCTGGTGCATCGAAGTAATCGACATGACCTATGAAACAGGGGAGTATCAGAACAGAGGCTTCCTGAATATGCCCATATGCCCCATTGAGGGACTGGGCGTTGTTATGGTCACGGTATTTTTCAGACCCATAGCCAACACGATAGTTCCGCTTTTTGTGGCCTCGACCATTCTTTGCACCGCTTTTGAGCTGTTTGTGGGCTGGGGAATGGAAAAGTTGTTCCACGCCAGATGGTGGGACTATTCTAATATGAAATTCAACTACAAGGGTTATATATGCCTGAGAAATTCCATGCTTTTCGGCGCAGGCTGCGTTGTGGTCATAAGATACGTTCAGCCGCTGGTCCTCAAAGCAATAAATGCAATGCCTGTGAAGCTTGGAATGAGCATTGTCATAATAATGTCAGTGCTTATCCTGCTCGATACTGTAGCGTCTCTGATGGCTGTGAGAAAGCTCCAGAATAAGATAAAACGTCTTGATGAGCTTTCAAAGCTGATGCTTTCAGTTTCCGTCAAAACAGGCAAGAAGCTTGCTTCCGGCACTCTGAAAGTAAAGAGCAATGTGGATAAGATAATCGACGCTAAGGACAATGTTGTTGAGAAAATGACAGATGTGAAAGATAACGTTGTGGAAAAGGTCGCTGATGTGAAGGATAATGTTGTTGAAAAGATGCAGGATATGAATGAGTACAATCTTGAAAAGCTTAGAAGTGAGTATGAGCGCCTCATATCCGAAAAGGACACCGCAACAGAACGTCTGCTGAGGGCGTTCCCCAAATTTCATTCTCACAATTACTCCGAATCTCTCCAGCTGCTCAGAGATAAGATGCTTTACAAGGGACACAGGCACAGCAGTGATGAAACTGAAAATCAGCCTGAAATGATAGAGGAATCCAAGGAAGAAAGCAAGGTCTGACAGCATTTTTCGTTGAAAACCACTAAATATCTGTGATGTTCATCAAAAATTCATTGCTTTTTGTGTTGACTTTGCTTAATAAGTGTGGTATAATGTTCAATAGTAAGCAACCTTTAAGTTGATCCCGTGAGATCGACAAGGCAGCTTGAATGTGAATATTTGCGTCTGCACTGTGAAGTGTATAGCTTGTGGTGCGCCGTTTTATATGAATCTTCAAAACTGTCTGTCGTACTGCGGCGGGCAGTTTTTTTTATGGAAAGGCGTGAGGGTATGATTCAGAAAGCAGTTATTCTTGACGAAAAATCCATGAATCGTGCTGTTGCACGTATTTCCTGCGAGATCATCGAGCGCAATAAGGGCGCTGAGGATCTTTGCTTTATTGGAATAATGTCACGGGGCGTGTTTATCGCTCAGCGCATTGCAGAAAGGCTTCATGAAACAGAGGGCTTGGATATCCCCATCGGTACTATTGATATCACCGCTTACCGTGATGATATCAGGGCTGACGAGGATAAGTCCTCTGTTTCTTTTGATGTAAGGGACAAAAAGGTCGTTCTCGTGGATGATGTTATCTTTACGGGAAGAAGCTGCCGTGCGGCTATTGATGCCGTTATGAGCAGGGGACGGCCTAAGTGCATTCAGCTTGCTGTGCTTGTTGACAGAGGCCACAGGGAGCTTCCCATACGTCCCGACTATGTAGGAAAAAATGTCCCCACTTCAAGGGACGAGACCGTCAGGGTCATGGTCAAAGAGGCTGACGGCTGCGACAAGGTTATAATCCTTGAGCAGGAAAGCACTATGAAAGGAATCGGCGAATGAAAACACTGTATAAAAACGTTACGGTTTACAGCGAAAATGACAGCTATAAGGCGGATATCCTTGTTGACGGAACAGATATTGCAGATGTAGGTGCAGATCTTAACTGTGATGCAGACCTTATTTACGACTGCACAGGTCTTGCAGCGCTTCCCGCCCTGTGCGATATCCATGTTCATTTCAGGGATCCCGGACAGACTTATAAGGAAGATGTTATCACAGGCTGTGCTGCTGCGGCGGCAGGCGGATTTACGGCAGTGTGCTGTATGCCCAACACAAAGCCTGTGTGCGACAGCGTTGAGACTGCCCGTTACATTATGGATAAGGCAGCGCCTACAGGCGTTAAGGTATATCCTGTGTGTGCCGTAACAAAGGGCATGAATGGCGAAGAGCTTGCCGACCAGGACGAGTATGCAAAGGCAGGCATAAAGATGATATCCGATGACGGCAGACCTGTGGAGAATGCCGAATTTATGAGAAAAGCTCTTGAAAAGAGCAAGGAAAGCGGACTGCTTGTTGCTTCCCACTGCGAAGATCTGGCGATAATAAACGGCGGCATCATGCACAAGGGCGAGATATCCGAAAAGCTTGGCGTAAAGGGCATGGACAGGGCTTCCGAGGACAGTATTACCGCAAGAGAGATCGCTCTTGCTGATTCCTGCGGAGCAAGAATACATATCTGTCACGTTTCCACCAAGGGCAGCATAGGCATTATCCGTGATGCTAAGAAGCGTGGAATAAAGGTCACCTGCGAGACCGCTCCCCATTATATGATGTTTACACATGAAAAGCTTCTTGCAAGGGACGCTGATTACAGAATGAATCCCCCTCTCCGTGAGGAAGAGGACAGAAGAGCTGTGCTGGAGGGCGTTCTTGACGGAACCGTTGACTGCATCGTCACCGACCATGCGCCTCACTCTCCCGAGGAAAAGGCTGATTTTGAAAAGGCTCCCAACGGCATCGTAGGTCTTGAAACTTCCTTTGCGGCAACTCTTACCGCACTTTATCATACAGGCAAGGTGCCTATGACAAAGATAGTAACGCTTATGTCCGCAGAGCCGAGAAGGCTCATCGGCGTTAAGGAAGCTGTCATCGAAAAGGGCGCTCCCGCTGAATTTATAATCGCAGACCTTGACAAGGAGTGGACTGTCGATCCCGGCAAGTTCAAATCAAAGTCACGCAATACAGTTTTCAAAGGCGAAAAGCTCAGAGGAAAGGTGCTTATCACCGTGTCTCAGGGCAAGGTCATATATGAATATCCGTCCGCAGTTAAAAGGAGTGATAGAATGTCATTTGACAGACTGATCGAAAAGATCATTGAAACACAGAACCCTACCGTTGTAGGTCTTGACCCCAAGCTGGAATACATTCCCGAATATATCAAGGAAAAGTGCGCTGCAAAGCACGGTGCAGGTCTCAAGGCAGCAGCTGCCGCTCTTTATAAGTTCAACAAGGGCATTATTGATGCAGTGTGCGATATCGTTCCTGCTGTAAAGCCCCAGGCAGCTTATTATGAGATGTACGGCTACTATGGAGTAAAAGCTCTGTACAAGACTATCAAGTATGCTCAGTCCAAGGGTATGTACGTTATCGTGGACGGCAAGAGAAACGATATCGGCGCTACTATGGACGCTTATTCCGCTGCATATCTGGGTTCTACTGAGGTTTACGGCGAAAGAATCGCTCCTTTCGGTGCGGACGCTCTCACTGTAAACGGATATCTCGGCACAGACGGAATCGAGCCTGCTCTCAAAACAGGCGGAAGCATTTTCGTTCTCGTAAAGACCTCCAACAAGTCCTCCGGCGAGCTTCAGGACAGACGTCTCTGCGATGGCAAGACCATTTACGAGACAATGGGCGATATGTGCGAGAAGTGGGGAGAAAAGTACATGGGCAGCTACGGCTACTCCGCAGTAGGTGCGGTTGTGGGTGCGACATATCCCGCAATGCTGGCTGAAATGCGTGAAAAGCTTCCTCACACATTCTTCTTAGTTCCAGGCTACGGCGCTCAGGGCGGCGGAGCAGAGGGCGTTGCAAAGGGCTTTGATGAAAACGGACTTGGCGCAATAGTAAACTCTTCCCGTGCAATAATGTGCGCATACAAGAAGGAAGGCTGCGATGAACACGATTATGCAGGTGCTGCAAGACGTGAGGCTTTGAGAATGAAGGAGGATATCACCTCTCACATTCCTGCAATCAAGGCTCCTTCCCAGGACAAGTGATATAACCCGTCAACTGTCGGGCAGTCTGACTTACTGCCCGGCAAAGCGGTAAACTATAAAATTTTAGGAGGATAACAAATGTCTTTATTCAATATGGGAGACAAGGCTTATGTTATGCTTGCAAACGGACGTATTTTCGAGGGATATTCCTTTGGTGCCAAGGGAACTTCTGTCGGAGAGATCGTATTTGCAACGGGTATGACCGGATATGAAGAAACCTTATCCGATCCCAGCTACTTCGGCCAGATCGTTACACAGACATTTCCCCTTATCGGAAACTACGGCGTTAACGACCATGACTATGAGTCCAAAGGCTCATGCGTCAGCGGATATATCGTAAGAGAGTGGTGCAACTCACCCTCCAATTTCAGATGTGAGGGCAATGTCGATGAATTCCTCAAGAAGCACAATATCATCGGTATCCACTCCATCGACACCAGATGCCTTACAAGAATTATCCGTGAAAGCGGTGTTATGAACGGCGTTATCACCACCGAAAATGTATATGAGATGAAGGACGAGCTTATGGCTCAGATTCAGGCTTTCTCCATAAAGAATGCTGTTAAGTCCGTAACCGTTAAGGAAAAGGAAGTCTTTAAGGCTGAGGATCCCAAGTACGATGTTGTCCTCTATGACTTCGGCTACAAGTTCAATATCAGAAGAGAGCTTGTAAAGCGTGGCTGTAATGTTACAGTCGTTCCCTCATGGACTACCGCTGAGGAGATCGTTGAGATGCACCCCGATGGAATAATGCTTTCAAACGGCCCCGGCGACCCCACTGAGAATACAGATGTTATTGAGAATCTGAAAAAGCTCAAGGAATGTCAGATACCCATTTTCGGGATCTGCCTCGGTCATCAGCTCATGGCTCTTGCCAACGGCGCAAAGACCGAAAAGCTCAAGTACGGTCACAGAGGTGCAAACCAGCCTGTTATTGATATCGCACTTGACAGGACATTCGTTACCTCCCAGAACCACGGCTATGCAGTGGTAAGCGACAGCCTTGATCCCGCTGTTGGCGAGGTTTCCCACAAGAATGCGAACGATCAGACCTGCGAGGGTGTAAGATACAAGAACTTTCCATGCTTTACCGTGCAGTTCCACCCCGAAGCCTGCGGAGGTCCTCAGGATACCGCATATCTGTTCGACGAATTTATTGATATGATCAAATCCTCAAAGGAGGCTAAGTAAGATGCCGCTTCGCAGTGATATAAAAAAGGTCCTTGTAATCGGCTCAGGTCCTATCATCATCGGTCAGGCAGCCGAGTTTGACTACGCAGGCACACAGGCCTGCCGTGCCCTCAAGCAGGAGGGTCTGGAGGTAGTCCTCATCAACTCCAACCCTGCTACCATCATGACCGATAAGGCAATGGCAGACAAGGTTTACATCGAACCCCTTACACTTGACGTTGTAAAGAAGATAATCGAAATAGAAAAGCCCGACAGCATTCTTTCCACTCTCGGCGGTCAGACAGGTCTTACCCTTTCCATGCAGCTTGCTGAGTGCGGATTCCTTGCAGAGCACAATGTAAAGCTCCTGGGCGCAAATCCCGAAACTATCCACAAGGCAGAGGACAGACAGGCTTTCAAGGACACTATGGAAAAAATAGGCGAGCCTGTTATCCCTTCAAAGGTAGTTGAGACAGTTGAGGACGCTGTTGACTTTGCAAAGGTCATTCACTATCCCGTTATCGTCCGTCCCGCATTCACACTGGGCGGCACAGGCGGCGGTATCGCAAATAACGAGGAAGAGCTTATTGATATCGCAACAAACGGACTGAGACTTTCTCCTATCACCCAGATACTTGTTGAAAAGTGCATAAGCGGCTGGAAGGAGATCGAATTCGAGGTTATCCGTGACAGCAAGGGCAATGTTATCACAGTCTGCTCCATGGAAAACTTTGACCCCGTTGGCGTTCACACAGGTGACTCCATAGTAATCGCTCCTGCGGTAACTCTTTCCGATAAGGAATATCAGATGCTCAGAACTGCGGCTCTGAACATTATTTCCGAGCTTAAGGTAGAGGGCGGCTGCAACTGCCAGTTTGCGCTTCACCCCACATCTTTCAAATATGCGGTGATCGAGGTAAACCCCAGAGTTTCCCGTTCTTCCGCACTGGCTTCCAAGGCAACAGGATATCCTATTGCAAAGGTTGCAACAAGAATTGCCATTGGCTACACTCTCGACGAGATAATCAATGCAGTAACAGGCAAGACATACGCTTGCTTCGAGCCTGCTCTTGACTATGTTGTTGTAAAGTTCCCCAAGTGGCCTTTCGATAAATTCGTTTACGCAAAGCGTACTCTCGGCACTCAGATGATGGCAACAGGTGAGGTCATGGCTATAGGAACCTCTTTCGAGCAGGCTATGATGAAGGCTGTACGTTCTATTGAGCTGGGACTTGATTCCATGAACCTCAAAAAGCTGAAAAAGCTTTCCGATGAGGAGATATACAACAAGATAAAGGACGTAGATGATGAACGTTCCTTTGTTGTGTTCGAGGCTATCAAGAGGGGAGTTGCCCTTGAAGAGATACATGATATCACAAAGATTGATATGTGGTTCCTCTCCAAGCTTAAAAACCTTGCTGATCTGGAAGCTTATCTTGCAGACGGCGAGCTTACCTGTGAAAAATATGACCTTGCCAAGAAGTACGGTTATCTTGACAGCACCATTGAGCGCATGAGCGGTCAGAAGTGCCCCAAGAGAACAAGAGCCGTATTCAAGATGGTTGATACCTGCGCAGGCGAGTTCAAGGCTGAAACTCCCTACTTCTACTCCACATATGACGAGGAGAACGAGGCAAGACAGTTCATTGACCGCACTGATACAGGCAAGAAGAAGGTCATAGTTTTCGGTTCGGGTCCTATCAGAATAGGTCAGGGCATCGAGTTCGACTACTGCTCCGTTCACTGCGTATGGGCGCTCAAGGAAATGGGCTACGATGCAATTATCTGCAACAATAACCCTGAGACTGTTTCCACCGACTTTGACACAGGCGACAGACTTTATTTCGATCCTCTTACCAAGGAGGACGTTGAGTCTATCATTGAGACTGAAAAGCCTTACGGTGTTGTTGTTCAGTTCGGCGGACAGACAGCTATCAAGCTTACAAAGCACCTTTCCGATATGGGCGTAAGGATACTCGGAACCTCTGCAGACAGCATTGATGCTGCTGAGGACAGAGAGCGTTTTGATGAGCTGCTCAACAAGTGCGGAATACCCCGTCCCGCAGGTCATACCGTTATGAACACCGAGGAAGCTCTTAAGGCTGCTCAGGATCTGGGCTATCCCGTTCTTATGCGTCCTTCCTACGTTCTCGGCGGTCAGAACATGATAATCGCTCACTCCGATCAGGATATCATCGAGTACATGGAGATCATCACCAGAACCGCTCTTGAAAATCCTGTGCTTATCGATAAGTACATGATGGGCAAGGAAGTTGAGGTAGATGCTATTTGCGACGGTACTGACTACCTTATCCCCGGAATCATGGAGCACATTGAACGTGCAGGTGTTCACTCGGGCGACTCTATCTCCGTATATCCCGCACTTACTCTTACAAAGAGAATAAGAGAGACTATCGTTGAATATACAAGACGTCTGGCAATGGCTCTTAACGTAATCGGTCTGGTAAATATCCAGTATGTTGTTTACAACAACGAGGTTTACGTTATTGAGGTCAACCCCCGTTCTTCCAGAACTGTTCCTTATATTTCAAAGGTAACAGGCGTTCCCATGGTGGATATCGCTACAAAGATAATGCTTGGCGAATCCCTTAAGGAGCAGGGATATCAGAGCGGACTTCACAAGGAGGGCGACTTCATTGCAGTCAAGGTCCCTGTCTTCAGCTTTGAAAAGCTCCATGATGTTGATACTGCCCTTGGCCCTGAGATGAAATCCACAGGTGAGTGCCTTGGTATTGCAAGGACATTTGAGGACGCACTTTTCAAGGGACTTGTTGCGGCAGGCTACAACATGAAGAAGGACGGCGGCGTGCTTATCACAGTACGTGACACCGACAAGCAGGAGATAATCTATGTTGCCGACAAGTTCGAGCAGCTTGGCTTTGATATCTACGCTACCAGCGGAACCGCTTCCACGCTTAACAGGAACATGGTCGCAGCAAACGTTGTAAGAAAGGCTTCGGAAGAAAAGCCCAACGTTATGACGCTCCTTGACAGCGGAAAGATAAACTACGTTATCTCTACCTCCGCAAAGGGACGTATCCCTGCATACGACAGCGTTAAGATCAGACGTAAGACAGTTGAGCGTTCTATCTGCTGCCTGACAGCTATCGACACTGCAAATGCGGTTGCCGATATCCTGGCAATGGGCAAGAACATTGACGATATGGAAATGATCGATATAACAAAGATCTGATGGAGCTATCCAGCTGATCTTTAAAAGCAAAAACGGGCTGTAACGGTATATAGAAATTCGTTACAGCCCTTTTACAGCATTGGAGGGCATTATGAACGACCTGGAAAAGGAAGTTGTCAGAGAGAAAAAATACGAAGAAAACCGCAGAAAAATGGACATTGTAAAAAGAAATTTGATGATTTCCCGAATTTACAATGTCTATGTAAACCTTGCTGTGACACTGATAAGTGCCGCAAGTATGTATATCTGGGTAAGCTACACAAGTGCGGGGATAAAAATGGTCCATATACTGGCTGAGGAAGTCGGAACTATCTCATTCCCGTGGTTCGGCGCAACATTTTTTATTGCTCCCATATTGCTTATCCTGAGCTTTGTTTCAGATGTTTTCTTGATACGAAAGCTGTCAAGGATATCTCAGGTCGTTTATATTCTGCTGTGCATTTTTACTGTTCTGGAGATATTCCTGAGGTTTGAGCCTATGAAGCCCTCCCATATTTTTATTCTGCTGGTTTATTCTGTGCTTGGCTTCTGGTCTGAGGATTTTGCCATACGTTCTTATAAGGAAATGGACCTGCTTAAAGATGAAGAGGGCTATCCCGAATTCAACTATCTGCTGGAAAAGGATAAGAACTCGAAGTATGTAAAATACCGTGAAAAATGGCTCAGAAAACAGAAGAAGCTTGATTATTACGGCAAGGAAGAGCGCCCTTTGCAAAATTACAGTATTACAGAAGCACCCTCGGCTAATGATATGGACAGCATAGGCGTGGAGAATTCAGACTGCGACAGGTGGTTTGACGACAGCGCCAGAATTGCCGAAAGCGAGGAAAAGCCGCAGATAGACATCAGCGAAATCGAGACGGATAAGTCCGCCATGCCCGATGAGTCGGAGTATGTTATCGACGACCCGAGAAAACGACCTTTATAACAAGAAAGGATCTGCTTATGAAATATACACAGGGTGTTTACCCTATAATCAGCAAAAAGGCTCTTGCAGCCGAAATATATGATATGACTATCAGCTGTCCCGAGGTGGCTCAGGCGGCTGTGTGCGGTCAGTTTGTGAACATAAAGGCTGACGGCTTTATGCTCCGCAGACCTATTTCCATCTGTGGTATCGACAAGGAAAAGGGTACTCTCAGAATTGTTTTTGAGGTAAGAGGAAAGGGCACAAAGGTGCTTTCTCAGCTTGCCGAGGGTCAGCTTATTGATATAGTTGCACCTCTGGGCGGCAGGGGATTTGAGCTGCTGGATAAGAGCGAAAAGGCTGTTATCATCGGCGGCGGAATAGGCAATCCTCCTATGCTCCCCATTGCCCGGCATTACGGAAAGAATGCAACAGTAATAAGCGGCTTCAGAAACGCTTCCGCAGTTATTCTCCAGAAGGATTTTGCATCGGCAGGAGCTGATGTTATCCTCTGCACCGATGACGGTTCCGCGGGCAGGAAGGGCTTTGTTACCGACGCTCTGGCGGAGGTGCTTTCCAAGGAAAAGCCCGCTGTCATTTATGCCTGCGGCCCCTCTGTTATGCTCAAAAGAATAATCGCACAGGCAAAAGACGCAGGTGTAAGATGTCAGGTATCTCTTGAAGAGAGAATGGGCTGCGGCGTAGGCGGCTGCCTGGTATGTGCCTGCCGCACCATAAGGGACGGCGAGGAATATTACGCTCATGTCTGCAAGGACGGCCCCGTTTTCAATGCTGAGGAGGTGCTTTTCGATGACTGATATGTCAAGACTTGGAATAGATTTCGCAGGTGTTCACTTCAAGAACCCCATTATCCCCGCATCGGGAACATTCGGTTACGGCAGGGAGTTTGAAGAGTTTTATCCTCTGTCCGAGCTGGGCGGTATCTCTGTAAAGGGAACCACAGGTCAGCGCAGAACAGGAAACCTTCCTCCCAGAATTGCAGAAACTCCTTCGGGTATGCTCAACAGCGTTGGTCTCCAGAATCCCGGCATCGACCACTTTATTGCAGAGGAGCTGCCTTATCTTAAAACAAAGGATACTGTTGTAATTGCAAACATTGCAGGCTCCACAGCAGAGGAGTATGCGGAAATCGCAAGGAAGCTGGACAGCACCGATGTTGATATGATCGAGGTCAACATCTCCTGCCCCAACGTAAAGGCAGGCGGAGCTGCTTTCGGCATTTCCTGCGACGGTGCGGCTCATATCACAAAGATCGTAAGACAGGCAACTTCAAAGCCTGTTATGATGAAGCTTTCTCCCAATGTCACAAGCATTGCCGACATCGCCAAGGCCTGCGAGGCTGAGGGTGCAGATGCGGTATCCCTTATAAACACTCTGCTTGGCATGAGAATAGATATCCGTACAGGCAGACCTATCCTCCACAACAACGTAGGCGGTCTTTCCGGCCCCGCTGTTTTCCCTGTGGCTGTAAGAATGGTATGGCAGGTGGCAAATGCCGTCAAGATACCTGTATGCGGCATGGGCGGTGTTTCCTCGTGGGAGGACGCAGTGGAGATAATGATGGCAGGCGCATCTGTTGTACAGGTTGGTGCGGCTATATTCAATGACCCCATGGTTCCCGTTAAGATAAATGAGGGGCTGGCTGATTACTGCGCTGAGAAGAATATCATGCTCAAGGATATCATAGGCTCTGTCAAGCCTTGGTAAAAATGAGATCTGAGCAGGAAATGTATGAGCTTATCATAGGCACAGCCCGTGCAGATGAACGTATAAGGGCTGTGTATATGAACGGTTCACGGACTGATAAAAACGCACCGAAGGACATTTTTCAGGATTATGACATTGTGTATGCGGTCAGGGAGACAAAGCACTTTTATGAGGACAAGCACTGGATAGACCGTTTCGGCGAAAGGCTTTATATGCAGTGTCCCGACGAACTGGACAGGTCATTGGGAAAAGATGTCGATTTTTCACAGTCTTATGGCTGGCTCATTCAGTTTGCTGACGGAAACAGGCTTGACCTTCATGTCGAGTCTGTCGGCTGTTTTGATTATGAGTGCGACAAGCTTTGCAGGATACTTCTTGACAAGGACGGCATTATGCCCAATATCCCCGAGCCGACAGATGAGCAGTATCGTGTGAAAAAGCCGTCTCAGGCGGAGTTTGAGGCTGCCTGCAATGAGTTCTGGTGGTGCCTGAATAACGTTGCAAAGGGTCTGTGGCGCAATGAGCTGCCGTATGTTCATGATATGCTGTCCTATGCAGTCCGTCCGCAGCTTGTGAAGATACTTTCGTGGAAGATAGGGCTTGATACCGACTTTTCCGTAAGCGTGGGGAAATCCGCAAAATATATGTACAGATGGCTTCCTGCCGATGTGTGGGAGCGCTTTCTCAGAACATACGGCGGAGCAAATGCGGAAGAGGTATGGAACGCTGTATTTATTATGTGCGGTCTGTTTGATGAATTTGCACCCCAAACGGCAGAGCGCCTCGGATGTCATTATAACAGTGAAGAGGCTGCAAACAGCAGAGCATGGCTTGAAAAGGTCAGAAATTATCCTAAGGAATGAATCAGATGGTAAAAATATATCTTGTCCGTCACGCTGAGGCGCAGGGCAATGTGGAAGAATTTTTTCAGGGACATATCGACACTGACGTAAGTGAAAAGGGCAGAAAGCAGCTGGAGTGCCTTGCAGAGCGTTTCAAGGATATCCCCATAGAAGAGGTATATACAAGTCCGCTGAGACGTGCAAGGGCTACTGCAGAGGCTGTGAATAAATATCACAGGCTGCCGCTAACCGTTGACCCTCACATTATCGAAATTTATGCGGGAGACTGGGAGGGCGTCAGGTGGAGCGAACTGCCTGAAAAATTTCCCCATGAATATGAGCTGTGGTCAAAGCAGATAAATAAATTCAAGGCTCCGCACGGTGAATCAACTCGGCAGGTATATGACCGAATGAAGCTTGCAATGAGGAACATTGCTGCAGAGAACAATGGCAAGACTATTGCCGTGATATCTCACGGAATGGCGATAAAGGCGTACCTTAACTATGCCGACGGCAGAGAATGGGAAAATTACGCTGACCCGGGCTGGTCGGACAACACGGCAGTTTCGCTTATCGAATATGACGATGAGCTTATGCCCCATATCATATTCAAGAACGACAGCTCTCATCTGAAAGATGGGCTTTCTACTCTTGCAGTATCAAAATGGTGTAAAAAATGATGTCGAAAGGAATGTATCTATGAAAATAATGTCCGTGGATTTCGGGGACAGCAGAACAGGGATTGCAGTCTGCGACAAAAGCGAATTTCTGGCATCTCCGCTTACAGTCATTTTTGAAAAGAATTTTGACCGCTGCCTTGAAAAAACCGCTGACCTTGCAAAACAGGAGCAGGCGGAGCTTATCGTAGTGGGATTTCCCAAGAATATGAACAACACTGTGGGCGAAAGGGCGGAAAAATGCACGCTTTTCGGCGACAGGCTCCATGAAATGACAGGCATTGAGGTCGTAATGTGGGACGAGCGCTGCACGACTGTCTCGGCCCATAATTATCTCAATGAGGTCAATGTGCGTGGCAAAAAACGAAAGAATGTGGTCGATGCGGTTGCGGCTGTCATCATTCTTGAAAGCTATATGGGATTCAGGAAAAATACTGCAAACAAATAAAATCAGGGAGGGCGTCGGCATGAAAAAAGTAAATATCCTTATCATGGCGGCGCTTTTCGGCGTTATGTCTCTTACAGCCTGCGGCAGCGGAGATGACGGCTCAGGCGGAGAGTTCAATGTTGTAATATCGTCAAATCCCGGAAACCTTGACCCTCAGCTTGCGGTGGACAAGGAGTCTTTTTATGTTATCCGCAACATTTACGGCACCCTTATGGATATTGATGGCAGCGGCATGATAGTCAACGGTACGGCGCAGAGCTATACTGTTTCATCTGACGGCCTGACATATACCTTTAAGCTGCGTGAAGGTCTGTGCTGGCAGGGGCTTTCATCAAGCGAGACCGTTCCGCTTACAGCATATGACTATGAATACGCTTTCAGGCGCATCTATGACCCTCAGACACATTCTCCCCATACTGAGCGCTTTTCGGATATTAAGAACAGTATGGCGGTTTACGGCGGTGCAATGAGCAGCTCTCAGCTGGGCGTTAAGGCTGTTGATGAACTTACACTTGAGATAACTCTTGAATATCCCGACTGTGAGTTCCTGAAGCTAATGGCGCACCCTGCGGCGTCCCCATGCAATGAGCAGCTGTTTCTTTCCACTCGTGGAAGATATGGTCTGGCGGCAGATGCCACATATGCCTGCGGAGCATTTTACATCACCGACTGGAACTATGACCCTTACTGGCACGATAATCATATCACTCTTGAAAAAATATCGGCAAATTCCCTTGACGGCTACAAAACCTACCCCGATATAGTAAATATCGAGATAACAGGGGACAGGGAGGCATATTCTGCCGAAAACAACATCAGCATTGATGCCTATGTGATAGATGATATTGCCCTTTACGACCGCAGCGTGCAGAAAAGGTATTCCTGCCGTGAGTATATTGACAGCACTACCTGCCTTTTTATTTCTCCCGAGTCACCCATGGCAGCAGATGAGGACGTAAGGAGAGCAGTATTTTCGTCGGTTGACCTTGACAAATTGGCAGGGGAGCTGAGCGGTAATTCAGTGCAGGCGTTCGGATTTATTCCCAATGCAGTTACCGTAACAAACAAGAGCTTCCGTGATTTTTATCCCGAGAGCAGAACAGTCTTGTCAGCATCGTCTGCAAAGGCAGTCTGGGACAGGTTTACAGCGGGACATACCGATATTGATTTCAACAGCAGCGTTCTTCTTGCAGATGACTCGCTGAACTCCGAGTCGCTGCCTTACAGTATCACATCTGACCTTGAGGACAAGCTGGAGCTGTATTGCTCGCCTGTATTCGAGGATAGGTCTGACTACAAAAAAAGGCTTGAATCGGGCGATTATGACCTGTGCATTGCCGAGATAAAAGGGGGGACCAACTCTGCTGAGGAGTTCATGCAGCAGATAGCTGATTTCCTGCCCGACGGCAACTCGGCAGATGAGCTTATAAAGCGTGCGGACAGGTGCATTGATCTGTCCGAAAAAAAGGACGCTGTAAAAGCATTTGAGGACTATATAACCGACAATGCCTATGCACTGCCGCTTTCTTTTGAAAAGGTTTATTTCATCTCGTCCGATGATACATCGGACATCTGGTATGACCCGTTCGGCGAGACTATGTTCTTCAAATATGCCAAGCAAAAATAATGTTAATAAAATGTAAAATCCGCAAATATGCCTTGACAAATAAGTATTGTAGGTGTATAATATTAAAGTAATGCGGATATGGCGGAATCGGCAGACGCGCTAGATTCAGGTTCTAGTGGTAGCAATACCGTGTGTGTTCAAGTCACATTATCCGCACCAAGCTCTCAAATGGCTATAACACGTCATTTGAGAGCATTTTTTATATTTTTATAATTGTAGAATATGTTAATATGATATACATATACGGCGCTACTACGACACTACTACGACAAAACACAAAAATAAATTTGCACAATCATCAGTCAAATTTCAGGTTGTTTGCAGCTTTAGCATTATCCCAAAGCCGCAGACAGCTTAATCATTTTCAACTCTCGGAACAATAGACAGAATATAATCTGCAAGAGATTTCAGGGTGATCTCTTCCTGCTGAATGTATTCATATATAAGGTGCTTCATTTTATCGGAGTCGAAAGCATATGCCGCAAGAAGGGCATAGCTTCTCTTTGCACTTTCGTCAAGATCACTTTCATCTGTCAGTTCTCTTATCCTTGCGGAAAATATTTCTTCATTCATAAGTGCCATAGGATCAGTCCTTTTTAGATTTAGTTTATTTTAAATCAAGGCAGCTTTATTAGCCTGTTATTTTGATTAAGCTTACCATTTTTAGCCTGTTTTGTCAAGGCGTGAAAACCAAAAGTGTATAGTAAAATCTCAGATATAAAAAAAGTCACATTTTTTTGGAAAAAACTATTGACAAATGAGAATTTTTATGGTAAACTAAATAAGTCGCTGAATGAGAGTGGTTTCAGTAATGCGGCAAGCCTCATAATGGAGAGGTGTCCGAGTGGTTTAAGGAGCTGGTCTTGAAAACCAGTGATCCCGCAAGGGACCGTGGGTTCGAATCCCACCCTCTCCGCCAACATTTTTCCTATATATTTAATTTTGTTACCATTATGCAGAAGTACTCAAGTGGTGACGAGGCGCCCCTGCTAAGGGCGTAGGTCGGGAAACCGGCGCGAGGGTTCAAATCCCTCCTTCTGCGCCAAATAAACGGTTTGGATTTTATCTGAACCGTTTATTTTTTTGCCTGCTCTTCATTTCTTGACTTTTTTATGCTGCGGTGATATAATTTTACTTGGCAAAACATATTAGATATAATGCCGCCTGCGAAAGGATAGCACATATATGGAATTAACACAGCTTAAATATTTTTATGTAGCCGCTGAATGCGGTCAGATAACCAAGGCTGCCGAAAAGCTTCATATTGCGCAGCCTGCACTTACACAGTCTGTTAAGAGACTTGAAAACGAGCTCGGTGTAAAGCTGTTTGAACGCAGAGGACGAAGCGTTGTTCTCAGCAGATGCGGGGAATATCTGCACAGGCAGCTGGGTGTTGTACTCAAAACACTTGAGCGTATTCCTGATGACCTTACAAGAATTGCTGACCTTGAAGAAAAGACCATACGTGTCAATATTATTGCTGCATCTCTTCTGGTCACTGAACTTATTATCAAATATAAAAAGCTTAATCCCGATATAAAGTTTCATCTGTATCAGAGTGCTGATGAGGAAAATTGCGACTGCACAGTCTCGACTGAATTTACGGGACTTACCCCCAATATTCCAAAGAACTGCCTTTACAGGAGCTTTACGGAGGAGATACGGCTGGCGGTGCCTGCTGATTCCAATTATGCCAGACAGAATTTTGTTAATCTTTCTGATGCCAAAGGTGAAGGTTTTATCAGCCTGTCAGGCTCCAAGCCTTTTCATTCAATATGCGACACGTTCTGCCGTACTGTGGGCTTTGTACCCAATGTGATATTCGAAAGCGATTCGCCCTCAACGGTACGTGACCTTATCGGTTCGGGAATGGGTATCGGCTTCTGGCCTGCTTATACATGGGGAGATATCAACACCGATAATGTTGCTCTGCTGCCAATTTCCGTGCCCGACTGCCGAAGAGAGATAACGGTCGTATGCAACAATACGGAGTCAGCTGCAGCTGTCGATTTCTACAATTTTCTTTGCGATAATATTGAATCGGTGCATCGTGAATCTCTGAAAAAGTTCTGATGATGTTCTGCACATTTAATGAATTTTGGAGTACTTCATATCTATTTCCAAGGAAATAGATATGAAACATAAATCTTATAACAAGGAGACATTAAATGTCTGATTTTAATACATTTGAAAAGCTGGGAGAAAGCTGTGAGATATGCGTCACAAAGGAGCATACCTTCGGCACTGACGCATTTTTGCTGGCTGATTTTGCCAAAGCACGCCACAAGGATATTGTCTGCGACCTTGGCACAGGCTGCGGAATAATTGCCGTTCTCATGCGCCTGAGATATGAGCCTAAGCAGGTATATGGCGTGGATATTCAGCCGCAGGCGATAGAGCAGTTTGAGCTGACTGTGAGCCGCTCCGGGCTGAAAGAGACATATCCCTTGCTTATGGATCTGAAAGCACTTACAAACGATGCTCCGCTGGGCAGATGTGACCTTGTCACCTGCAACCCGCCCTATAAGGCAGCCAAAGCGGGCATTGAAAGCGAGCTTTCGGCTCACAAGATAGCCCGTCACGAGATATTGTGCAACATATCTGACGTGTGCGCTGCCGGAAATAAGCTCCTGAAATACGGCGGCAGGCTGTGTCTGTGCAACCGTCCCGAGCGTCTGGCGGACGTTATGTGCGCCATGCGTGACAATGATATCGAGCCGAAATATCTGCGGTTCGTATCAAAATCGCCCAGTGATGCTCCATGGCTTTTCCTTATTGAAGGAAGAAAGGGCGGCGGCTCATTTATGCAGGTGCTTCCGCAGCTTTATATCAGCGGAAGCGGGGGAATAAGCCCAGAGCTTGCACAGATCTACGGAAAGACCGATGAAAGGACTGAATAAAATGCCAGGAAAACTTTACGTTGTGGGAACACCCATCGGCAATCTGGAGGATATCACCTACAGAGCTGTCAGGATCTTGTCGGAAGTGGATTTCATCTGTGCCGAGGATACAAGAGTTACCGTCAAGCTTCTCAATCATTTTGATATAAAAAAGCCTTTGCTCAGCTATCACGAGCATTCTGCATCACACGTTTCGGAAAATATCATAAGCCGCCTGCAAAGCGGGGAGAGCTGTGCGGTGGTAACCGATGCAGGTATGCCCTGTATCTCCGATCCGGGCGAGGATCTGGTCAGAATGTGCAGAGACCTTGATATCCCCGTGGAAGCTGTTCCGGGACCTACGGCAATGGCAACGGCGGCGGCGGTGTGCGGTATCCCTGCATCACGTTTTGCATTTGAAGGCTTCCTTTCCGTCACAAAGAAGCAGAGATTTGAGCATCTTAAATCCGTATCCAAGGATACTCACACGCTGATTTTTTATGAGGCACCACATAAGCTCAGGTCAACTCTTGAGGATATGCTGAAATATTTTGGTGACAGACGCATATCCATATGCCGTGAACTTACAAAGATACATGAAGAAGTAATGCGTACAACGCTTTCTCAGGCGATAGAATACTATGAGCAGAATGCTCCGAGAGGGGAGTATGTGCTTGTGGTGGAGGGCATGAGCGCTGAAGAGCTGAAAGATGAATATTCGGTGGAAGAAGCCGCCGGTATTGCACGCAAGCTCATTGAGGGCGGTGCAAAGATGTCCGATGCCTGCAAGGAAGCCGCAAGGATAACAGGAGTGAGAAAGAACGATATTTACACTGCCGTAATGTGATTTTGACTCTGTGTAAATAACGCTTTGAGAATTTTGTTAAAAATGCTCAAAAAATATGCAGGATTTTTTTTGCAAACTTGCGTTTTACATCTTGCAAAATCTGAATAAAGGTGTTATAATAAATTCAGTCTTTATGTGATGGAAGTTTTCGCATGGAGAAAATTATACAGGGAGGTTGTTAACAATGGCGTTAACCAACACATATCTTATCAATTTACTGGAAAATGTTAAGAAGCGTAATCAGGGTGAGCCCGAATTCATTCAGGCTGTTACAGAGGTTATTGAGACCCTCGAGCCCGTTATCAACAAGAGACCCGATCTCGTTGAGGCAGGCGTTCTTGACAGACTCGTTGAGCCTGAAAGACAGATCATTTTCCGTGTTCCTTGGGTTGACGACAACGGCAAGGTACAGGTAAACCGTGGTTTCAGAGTACAGTTCAACTCTGCAATCGGTCCTTACAAGGGCGGTATCAGACTTCACCCCTCCGTTTATATCGGTATTATCAAGTTCCTCGGCTTTGAGCAGGTATTCAAGAACAGCCTTACAACCCTCCCTATGGGCGGCGGCAAGGGCGGCTCCGACTTCGATCCTAAGGGTAAGAGCGACGGAGAGGTTATGCGTTTCTGCCAGAGCTTCATGACTGAGCTTTGCAAGCACATCGGTGCTGACACAGACGTTCCTGCCGGTGACATCGGTACAGGCGGACGTGAGATCGGCTATATGTTCGGTCAGTATAAGAGACTCCGCAACGAGTTCACAGGCGTTCTCACAGGTAAGGGTCTTACCTACGGCGGTTCTCTCGCAAGAACAGAGGCTACAGGTTACGGTCTCTGCTACTTCACCAACGAAATGCTTAAGGCTAACGGCAAGTCCTTCGAGGGCAAGACCGTTGTTATCTCCGGTTCCGGAAACGTTGCTATTTACGCTTGCCAGAAGGCTACAACCCTTGGCGCTAAGGTAATCACAGTTTCCGACTCCAACGGCTACATCTACGATCCCGACGGAATCGAGCTCGAGCTCGTTCAGCAGATCAAGGAAGTTGAGAGAGGCAGAATCAAGGAGTACATCGGCAGAACTTCTCACAAGAATGCTGAGTACCATGAGGGCAGCGTTTGGACACTTAAGTGCAACGCAGGCAATATCAAGCTTGACATTGCTCTTCCCTGCGCAACTCAGAACGAGATCGACGGCGAAGGCGCAAAGGCTATCGTTGCTAACGGCGCATTTGCTATCGCAGAGGGTGCTAATATGCCTTCTACTCCCGACGCTATCAACACATACCTTGCAAGCGGTCTCCTCTATGGTCCTGCAAAGGCTGCCAATGCAGGCGGCGTAGCTACTTCCGGTCTCGAAATGAGCCAGAACAGCGAAAGACTTTCCTGGACATTCGAGGAAGTTGACGCTAAGCTCCACAACATCATGGTTTCCATCTTCAATGCTTGCGACAGCGCTGCTAAGGAGTATGGCATGGAAGGCAACTACATGGCAGGTGCAAACATTGCAGGCTTCCTGAAGGTTGCTGAAGCTATGAAGGCTCAGGGCTGCGTTTGATTTCGCCAACTGATTTATGGAGGCACTGAATGAATTTCAGCAAGAATAATAACGGTCATAAAGACTTTACAGCTCATACCTCACAGGATACGGACTGCCGTCTTTCACCAAAGCATGATAACAGAGGAACAGCTCATTACCATGCCAAGGCAGATGGATTTACCAAGGACTGCATGAAGCCCTCATTAAATCCCTCCGATTCGCATAAATCATATATCAAAGATCACGATTAAAGCAAAGGCTCACGGATATTCTTCCGTGAGTCTTTGTTTTGTTAATGCTTCAAAGCTTCCTGCGTTATACGTAAATAAAAAAGCAACAGGCTGCACTTTTCGCATAGCCTGTTGCTTTTTTATGGTTTATCTTACTTTTTATCTATAATAAGAACATAGAATATTCCTGCACCAACGCAGGCAGCCAGTGACAATACTATCACCTTGACAGGTGTGGCAACTGTTTTAGCCTCTTCGTCACCATTTTCATCGGATTCTTCCGCTTCCGATATGTCGCTGTCAGATGACTGGGCAGTTCCTTCATCCGTTGCTGAAACTGTAACGGTTTCTGCAACTGACTGAGAAGTTTCGATAAGGTCAGGAACTGTTGCGTCCGCAGGATTGGTGTCTTCGGTAACAGCCTCTGAGCTTTGTAAAACTGTCACGCTTTCGGTAGTACCATGAGGATTTTCGGTTATGATCTTATCATCTTCATTTGCCTGTGAAGCTTCTGTGTTCCATACGCTTTCGCTGCTGTCCTCGGAAATAAGCTCCTCGCCAACGCTTCTGAGCACCAGCATATAAACGGATATTGTATCTGCATCAAAGCTTACGGTGTTGCTGCCATACTCAAAGCTGTCCGTTCCGATGTTTACAATGTCCGCATTTTCATCTATGCGGTATGCTTCGGAAAGCTCATAATCATACTGAGATGACTTGATGTTTATGTTGAAATTCTTCGTATTCACCATGTTTTTGTTTGTGAGTATAAGACGCAGCACTTCAGGGTCATCATTATCCACAGCCGCATATACCGAGCTCATTGTATCATCGTCGTTGTCAGAATATACAAGCGCATCTCCGAACTTTGTGCCCTCACCGTCATAGTCGGTGAAAAGATTCATGGCAGCCTTCTGGAAGCTGTAATCCTCCGAAACAGGGGACAGGCAGGCAAGGTAAACGCCTTCCTTTGCAAAGGTTCCCAGCACATCTGTCTCGGCAATGGCACCGCTCATATTGTCTCCGCCGCCAAAGTCATATTCAGAGAATGAAAGACGAGTTCCGGGATAATTCATTCTTATAGAAGCCTGCAATGTAGGGATAAGCGGGGTGAACTGCTTGTTCATAAGCACTGAAACGCTGTTTTCCGTGTAGTCCGAATCCCATAGTGTTCGAACCGCCTGCATACGGTAAGCGTTGCTGAACTCATCGCTGCTTGTGAGCACAGGAATGCCCACGGGAGTAAGCGCTTCGGTGTAATAGTGCAAATCCAGAACGTCCAGCAGACGATAACCCACCTGATCACCACGCATATACATATACGAGAGGTAATTATCTATAAACCATGAATACTCATTATCCGAACGGCTGCCCCATGCGTCTGAATTGTTCAGATTTATGCAGCCCTGAAGCCCGCTGACTGACGGACCGAATATAAAAGCCTTGTTGTCAATAGTCTTGACTGCATATGCAAGCTCCGCAGAACGATACAAAAGCTCGTCGGGGGTTATCTGGTCAAGACCCAGCACCGAGAAATTCTCAGCCCACTTATCAGGCTCGCTGTCAAGGAAATATCCGTTTATTCCGCCCTCCATGGCTGAACCGTAGCGGTTTACCAGATAGCTCACATATTCGTCCATATAGACCACGTCATCGTCAGTGTCGGGCTGATTAAGATATGTGTCGTTTTTATGGAACTGCACGGTACACCATCTTGTCTGCTTCGACAAAGCATCGTCAGAAACGATACCCATGGAATCCTTGGAGACATATCCCATCAGCTGGAGAGTTACCAGCCTTACGGGAATATTGTTCATCATTCCACGGGTAACAAGTGAATCAGTGTAAAGCGCAGGTGAGCTCCATTTGCTGGATGGAAAATTATCTACCAGCGATATATCGTTTGAGTTATTGCCGCTTGTTCCGGGATTTGAGAAATTTGTCTCCCAGTTGTAGGTTGAAAGAGATGTGCCCGTCTGCTTTATAACTGTAGGGGATATGCCCGCTATATTTCCCTTGTCGTTTATGCCGAAAATATAGGGGCTTATCTTAGTCTTGTCCTTTTCAGGCTTGACTGTTACGATGGTGTCGGCAGTTTCGGGGATTATCTCGATTATCATTTCGTCATCCGCATATGTTGAGCAGGGGATAGCCGCTGCGGTAAGCAGTGCGGCAGCAAAAGCAGCAATTCTTTTCACTTTTTTCAATATTACGGCCATCCTTTCTCAGAGCTATGATCGTTATAGGCGATCAGGTTACTCATATTTACATTATACAGCATTGATGTATAAAAAGCAAGTGAAATCGTGTTATTCATCTTTCATTGCCATAAAGTTGTAAACTGCTGACATTCCTTGCAAATTAAATTCCACAGTGTTGTCAGGAGCTTTTTCAAGGGGGATTTTTATTTCATGAAAATCGTCCCATGAGGCTGACGGGGGTATCTCAGCCGAGCCTATGCAGCTGCCGTTGCAGATAATTTCAATTCTGGCAGGGGAGCAGGGGGCTGAAGCATATACTATCATATGATCTGCGCCGTCAAACTGACAGCTTTCAAATGAGACATTTCCGCCCCAGTCGCCGAATTTTACATACCAGTCGTTTTTCGCATTGGAAAATCCGAGGGAACCTCTGAAGATACTGTCATTATTTTTACAGTAAACAGTTTCACCGCATTTTCTGAAAGAAGCCTCTGCCCCTGAGATCATCACATCAGCCGTGCAGCGTATATCCTTGCTTGAAGCGCCTGCCATAAATGAGTATTTTCCGCTGAAAATTTCCATTCTACCGTTAACGGTGCTGTAGGCTTCAAGGCGTTCCTTGGGAATTTCAAGGGATAATTTGGCGGTTTCGCCCGCTTTTATGGTGACTCTTTCAAATCCGCAGAGCTTAGATATTCTTTCGGGGGCAGTGTCCGCAGAGAAATATATCTGAACCACTTCATCTCCATCTGTGTCGGAGGTGTTTTTTACATTTACGGATATTTTTATGCAGTCGTCAAGCGCATTCACCGTAAGATCAGAATATTCAAAGCTGGAGTATGATAAGCCAAATCCAAAGGGATAAAGCGGCTCGCCGTCATAATACATATAGGTTGAGCGTGATGTGATGATATCATACTCCTTGATATCGGGAAGCTCATGCTCTGATCTGTACCATGTGATAGGACATCTTGCGGCGGGATTATTTTCACCGAATATGGTCGAATACACAGCATTTCCCATCTCTGCACCGCAGTGGGAGGAGTAAATTACCGCCGAAGCGTGCTTGCTTTCGCTGACTATGGCGTAAGGGTAACTTGATATAAGCATAAGCACAAGCTTTTCGGAGGGCAGGCTCATTATCTGCTCATGCTGATGAGAGGGGAGAGCAAGAGTTTCCCTGTCATAACATTCCCTTGCCACCTGCATCGGGTGATTTCCTGCACAGTATATCACAATATCCGACTTGTGCGCCAGCGCATGAAGTCTTTCTGTTCCTCTTGAAACAGTTTCAATAGTGAAAAGCCTATTCTCGGAGGGACGGCAGATTGGCTTTACGGCAAGCTCTCCATTTTCATTAACATAAACTGAGTCATCATGCCACGATTCAAAATAAACATATTCGCCGTATTCGTGGGGCTTGAACCATTCTTTTATAAACCATTCGTATGGTGTTTCCGAGGAAGCGGAGTATGTGCCGTTTTCGGTGACATATTTGCCATTGAACAGAGATTTGAAATTATAAACGCTCTTGTCCCATTTGTGAAGCTCGAAAAGCTCACGTTCGGTGATCTTATCGGCAGAAAAGCTTATTTTTCCGTCATCGCCTACAGACATATATTTTCCGTTTGCTTTGGATTTTACGGCAACATAGTCGTATCCGTTATCAAAGGAAAGTGCTTCCTTGTCAAAGTGCATTTCAAATGCTTTTCGTACAGAAATGGCATAAGATACCACGCCTGTGTACCAGTCACGATAATTTTCATCAGCTATCGGCCCTGCAATAAGAATTTTTCTCTTTTCTCCGCTGACAGATAATTTTTCACTTGTTAATGGTAAAATGCCGTTATTTTTTAACAGGCAAATCTGCTCATAAGCTGCCTGCCTGTTTATTGTGCGGGCGTATTCGCTGTCAGGCAAAGTGTCGGTATCGGAATATTTGTGTCTGTCATCAAATTCGCCCAGCCTGAACCGTCCCAGCAGAACATTTCCCACAGCCTTGTTGATATCATTTTCAGAAATAAGCCCTTTATTCAGTGCATCTCTTGCAGCGGCAGCTACCATGCGGCCATCATCGGTCATGGTATCGGTACCGTTCTTTATGCACAGCGCCAGTGATTCGGCGTGAGAATTTGTATAGCCGTGTTCAAGATAATTCTGGGAAAAAGCTCCGCCGTCACTTACTGCCAAGTCCATTTTCCACTCATCCTTAAGGACGTGCTGCATATCGGGGTTCATATCCCCGGGAACGCCGCCGATCTTGTTATAGGCAGCCATTACAGCGTGAGCGCCGCCCTCCGTGAGAGCAGGCTTGAACGCACGGTAATAGTATTCGTGGAGCAGCTTCACGGTAACATCGGAATTTCCGCACATACGGTCTTTTTCGTTGTTATTGGCGCAGAAATGTTTAAGGGTGGGGAGAGTTTTCAGCAGAACTCCGCTTTCGTCTGTGCGGCAGTCCCTGATATCCTTGTCGGCAGGCTCTTCACTGTGAGCAGCACCTGCAAGACCGATGGTGTATTCCTTTGACATCTCACCTGCAAGGCAAGGGTCTTCTCCGTAGGCTTCCTCAGTTCTTCCCCATAGGGGATTGCGTTCCATATCAACAGTGGGGCCCCAGAGCATAAGCCTGCCTGTGGGATCCTGCTTATAATAATGCCTTGTTTCGTTGCCTGCGATTTCGCCTATCTTTCGCATAAGCTCCTTGTCAAATGTCGATGCCATTCCGATGGGCTGAGGGAATACTGTGGAGACCTCATTCGGGTCTTTTGACACAAAGCCTCTGGCAGCTTCACAGCCGATAGTCCATTTTCCGACACCGAGCCTTGGCACCTCGCACTGAACCGAAGAAAGCATATTTATCTTTTCGTCCACAGTGAGCCTGCCCAGCAAATCATCTATTCTTTCTCCGATTGTGAGACTTTTATCCCTGAACTTCATGTATTCCATTTTATCAGCCCTCATTTATTTAAGTATTACGAATTTTGCCAGGGGAACGAGTACGGTAAGGAAAATTATGTTCACTATTGTAAAGCAGTTGATGAATTTCTTTGAGTCGGATTTTTCTGAGCGCAGATAGCTTTTGTAGGATATCAGGCTCGCAAGGGAAGCTATGAGGGTTCCCAGACCGCCGATATCGGTTCCGAGGATAAGGGACTTGTAATCATCTGTGAAAGCCGAAAGCATAACGGAAGCGGGGACATTGGAAATTATCTGGCTGCAAAGAACGGAGCTTTCAAACTCGTGACCCGATATCACGCTGCTTATAAACTGAGTTACCTCGGGAATATTCTTGACATTTCCCACAAAAATGAAAAAGCAGGCGAATGTGGCAAGCAGACCGTAATCTACCTTTACAAAAACGCTGGGCTGGATTATTGCCACCACGACACAGACCGACGCAAAAACGCTTATTGTGTCAACTACATTGAAAACGGAAAGAATACATAAAATAAACAACGCAGCATACAGCAGCAGGTATTTGGGGTTCTGGACAGTTGCCTTTTGTTCGTCCTTTTCCAAAAAAATAGGCTCTTTTTTTATCATCATGCAGCCTATAAAAAGCATCAGCATACTTACTGCCGTAACGGGAAGCGTCAAAGAGAAAAACTCCGAAGATGTCATCTTTGAGGCAGAAAAAAGGTACAGATTCTGCGGATTGCCGAATGGTGTAAATGCGCTGCCCATATTAGCTGCAATAGTCTGCAGCACGATAACATAAACAGGGGACTTGTCTATTTTTTCGTACATCATTACGGTAAACGGGATAAATGCAATAAGAGCAACATCGTTGGTGATGAGCATGGACATGAAAAATACCATGAAAACCAGCGCAAGAGCAAGATTTCTTGTGTCCTTGGCAAGTGCGGCAACCTGTTCTGAAAGAACTTTGAAAACATTATTTACCGAAAAGCCTGCAACAACAGCCATAAATCCGAACATAACACCGATAAGGTCGGTATCAATATAAGAAACATAATTTGTTACAGGAACAAAAATACAGGAAATAATAGCGGCTATGAATGCGATTATTGCGACAGCCTCTTGCTTTATAAACTGTTTCAGATCAGTCACGCTGAAAACCGTCCTCTCAGATCAATTTAAAACTCAGCAGAAAAGATTAAGTACAGAGCCGCTGAGAACGCCTATAAAATACAGATATACAAGGAAAATGATATTTTCTTTCAGGTTCTTGTTTGCCTTAAAAAGCACCGCAAGTCCCACGCCTGCACCAGTGCAAAGTCCGCCTACGGCAGTTCCGAAGGAGATGCTTCCGCTGGCATACAGCTCTGTTATAATTACAGATGCTGCACAGTTGGGGATAAGACCAACAAGAGCTGATGCAAACGGTTGGAGAAATCCGATGCCGTTCAAAAATGCGGATACATTGTCCTGACCGGCAAATTCCATGATAGAGTTCATTATGAGGTTGACAATTAAGATGAACACAAAAATCTCAAGTGTGTGATGGAATGCCGAGAGCCATATGCTGTGATTGCCACAGCCGCAGGTGGTGCATATCTGGTCGAATTCCGCATCATCGGGTTCTTTTACAAAAAACTTTATGAGAATGCCGAAAAGTGCGCCTGCGATTATGGCAATGATAAACTTTGCAGCAATAAGCTTCCAGAGAGAACTTATCTGGTCAGGGTGAGCAAGCAAGATGGGGATTGCTTCATCTGAGGTGGAAATAAAGACAGCCATAAGTGTGCCTGCGCCGATTATTCTGCTGGAAAACAGATTTGATGCAGCAATGGAAAATCCACATTGCGGAACGCAGCCCAGAGCCGCACCGACAGCAGCTCCGCCGATGTTTGAATGACCTGCTTTTTCAAGTGCGAGCGCAAGCTTATCGGCAGCGTGATGTTCGATAAATTCCATCAGCAAAAATGTGAGGTATAAAAATGGCAGCATTTTTGCCGAATCTAAAAGAGCGTCTAATATTATATCAAGTATTGTTGAGAGCATTTATATGGTATAAAACTGTGCAATATGGAGTTTAAATATAATTTTTACTTATCTAATTTCGCATAACTTTGATTATGCGAAATTAGATATTTTTTATATCACTATCATATCATAACAAACAGTTCTATTTCCGTCCTTTCTATTTTTATTCATAACATTCATTATACCGCATTTATGGCGCAGTGTCAAGAAATTTGCCTGTACATTTCTGCACAGGCATTAAAAATTACTTGTTTTCATTTTTTTCAAGCCTAAGAATTTCAGAATGGAGCTCTTCCATCTTTATTCTATAGTGAACAATACGATATTCAAAGATAGGATTACTATAGCCCAAATCCTTTTTGCAATCTTCATTTGATTCGTTGGCTTCATTCCACATTCTTAAAATCGAATCATAAGCCAAATTAAGAACTTCTAACTCGGTAAGTGAAGCAAATTTTTTCATATCTATTATCCTTTCATACTTGACAAAATCGGTTTTATGGATTATAATCATTGTGATGAACATGAGAGTATTCACCACATCAATTATATTTGCGTTATGTAGTCGGTGCTTTAGACGGTTGACCGACTACATTTTTTATTTGCTTTCTTTCAGCCTTAAAAAACATTGACAGATTATCAGCCTGGCTGTTATAATATAAGTAAAATAGTATAAATCAGGTGAAAAAATGTATTTCCAATACGGCGATAAAGAGATCGAATATTTAAGATCAAAGGATAAAAAGCTTGCCGAGGTCATTGACAAAGTAGGTCACATTGACCGAACCGTTGATACGGACTTGTTTTCGTCTGTGGTGCATCACATTATAGGTCAGCAGATATCCACCAAGGCTCAGCAGACCATATGGCTACGTATGAATGAAAAATACGGTCATGTCACGCCTGAGGTCATTGATTCTGCTGATGCGGCTGAGCTTCAGTCTTTGGGTATGACGTTTCGCAAGGCTGAATATATAAAGGATTTTTCCCATAAAGTCGTCAGCGGTGAATTCAGTTTGGACGCAGTATGGCATATGTCAGATGAAGAGGCTGTTGAGGCGCTGTCATCCCTCAAAGGCGTTGGTGTATGGACTGCCGAAATGATACTTTTATTCTGTATGCAGCGGTCTGACATACTGAGCTTTGGCGACCTTGCCATTCAGCGTGGAATGCGCATGGTGTATCATCACAGAAAAATAGACAAAAAGCTTTTTGAAAAATATCGCAGGCGGCTGTCCCCTTACGGCAGCACCGCAAGCTTGTATTTCTGGGCGGTATCGGGCGGCGCTGTTGAGGGAATGAAGGATTATGCGCCCAAAAATAAGCGCTGATAACAAAATTTATGGAGAAAAATTATGTCAGGTGTACTGAATGATGAGCTGATATATGAAATACTGTCCGCAGTTGAGGAGATACCTGAGGGTAAAGTCGCTTCATACGGTCAGATAGCACGCCTTATCGGTCGAGAGAAAAATTCACGTCTTGTGGGCAAGGTGCTGAGCATGGCGGAATATTACGGAAAATATCCCTGCCACAGAGTCGTTAACAGCGCAGGCAGACTTGCTCCGGGTTTTGATGAGCAGCGTTCATTGCTTGAAAACGAGGGCGTGGAATTTAAGGAAAACGGCTGTGTGGATATGAAAAAATACGGTTGGAACG
>ENA-ORNR01000230-ORNR01000230.1-human-gut-metagenome-genome-assembly--contig:-NODE-230-length-54654-cov-7.691826_pt1 | contig 54654 bp, 99 predicted proteins | sample MGYA00242114_ERZ509020 | MGnify/ENA primary metagenome ERZ509020 (study PRJEB26280, sample SAMEA2338758) | human gut metagenome | biome: human gut; feature: human-associated habitat; material: faeces...
GTTTCTGTATTTGTTTTAAGATTTAATATATTACTACGTACTTAAATTCTTTTTAAGATTTCATTCTTGAATATATTGAATTTCATTGGTTTTACTGTATGAAGTAAGATACTAGATTACATTCTTTTTAACCCCTTACAGATACAGATGCTTGTATGGGGTATAGATGCCCCATCACACAAACTCAAAAATCCGTATAATTATAGTATAATATTTGTGATAACTGCACAAAATAAAATAGTATGTATCACTAGTTGCTTGTTAAAAATGCAATACAAAAATGCTGTTTTTAAAAATATACAGAAATTCGAGTTCGTGTTTGTAAAATTATACAGAAACTAGACTAGATTTATACAGATTTTTGAGTAATGGCATATACCATATTCGTAACTCAATTTTCTGTATTATTATAAAATAGAACTACATTAAAAAAGCGGCCATATCTCAAGCCGCTTTTGACTGCATATTTACTTTTTTTATTTGTAAATTTCGGGTGAATAATCGTATTCACTTATAACGCTGTCTACAACCTCACTCCCAAACATTCGGGCGGTTGTTGCCAAAAACTCAAGGTTGCCGCCAGAGTTTTCTTCGTTTATAAACTCCACAAAGTCGCTGGCATCTTCACAATTTGATATTTTTGAATTGCCTTTTAATTTTTCAAATAAATCTTTTTGAATATATTCCATGTCGTCGTCTAATTTATACTCATAATCTAAAAAACAAACATACTCGCCGCACTCGTCACCGTCGCCGTCTATCCACTCTATATAATAATAGTTGAATTTAAAATTATCATCGTTCGGCTGTTCGCAGTCGAGTCGCTCCTCATTGACAGCATAAACAATCCCGTCCCTCCATTCCTCGCCGACCTTTGGAAGCTCGTCCGCTTCAATTTCTGTAAAGTCATTGTATAAATGCTGATTTCTGCTTTCTCTGTAACCTGTGTATGCTCTTCTGCTCATAATAACCACCTTTGCGGCATTGCCGCCCTTTCTTTTTTTATAATTTTTAGATTTCAGTGTCCCATTTGAAATCTATGAGTTCGCCGTTTTCGTCAAAGAAATCCCATTCGCTTATTGGGCGGAGGTCAACAGACGGAAGACCTCTATAATTCAGAGCATCTCTTACAAGTACGACGCTTTCCGTTACATGGTCGTATCCCGCTGGGAGATACGAATTTAACAGATGTGTGGCTGTCTCCCCTTTTTTTCGGATAGTCCAGCCTTCGTATCTTACTCCATTGTATCTAGCTCCTAAATTTTTCATAATATCCACCATCCAGCCGCTTGGCTGCCTTTCTTTATTTGTTAAATACATTATACATCTTTAAAGGGTAAAAGTCAACACCTTTTTAGATGTTTTTTAAAAATATTTAATCTTTTCATCGTCCGTCGCGACTACTCGAAAAATATCGGACGGCTGACATCTTAAAAGAATGCATATTGTGTTTAATGTTTTTGTGTTAATGTCTTTTTTTTCTCTCAAACGCTGCATAGTGCTTTCACTCAATATCTTTTCACGACGCATCTTGTTAGCTGTATAACCTCTTTCTGCTAACGCTTTCATTATATCTAACTTATATTCTATCATTCTAAAAATCCCCTTTCTTTTTTCTATATTATATATGATTTTTTGCGTTTTTTCAACACTTAAAAAAATTTTTAAAAAACACGCAAAAAAGTGTTGACATACACCCGAAAAGATGTTATTATATATACAACATAAGGAAAGCAAATAAACATTGGAGGTAAAAAAATATGAAATTTGAAAATTTATTTGATATTATGCACTGTGATTTTTTCGAGGTTCACAAAAACGGGAATATTGAAAAAATTGAATATGAAACAAGTGGCAAAATGTTAGCAGCTTGCAAAAAATATTTTGCCGATGATGTAATTGACTTTTATACAATAAAGTCAAAAAACAGCAATGAGTTAGGCTTGTTAATCAGATTGGAGGTGTAGAAATATGAAAAACGAAGAAAAGGCAAGGACAGGACTTTTAGTTGAGTGGAAAAAAGGCAGCTTAAATTCAAACGCTATAAACGCGTTTGAAAAAAATAACATTCCGTGGAGATATTCGCATCTCGGAGCATTGGAATGTGACTATTTGAATTGCGACTTGTTTTTTAAAGTCGAATTTGAAAATATTAAAAAAGATGTTTTTGAAATTTTAATATTCGGGATTTAGCAAGGTCGGCGTTCCGGGGTTCGATTCCCCGGCTTGCTTTGAATTAAAATAAAATAAAAGGCAATAACTTAGCATTGGGGGGTGATTTTATGACAGCAAAGCAATTTTACAATTTTCATCGTTCCCAGTTCGATATTTGGGAGCATGGTGAAATTAAAGAAGTCTGGACTGATGTAGACGGCAACACCTGCATCAGATACGCAGATGGCAAATGGTGGCATTACACCGTTGACAAAAAAGAAAATATAATTTTTTGGTGATTGAAAAACATCACTATAAAATATATAATTAAAAATGAAAGGTTAAAAAGGTGGTTATTATGTGGAAAAATTCGGTGGAGTATAACGGCGTCGAATACAGCGAAATGGAGTACAATGGTAAAGTGTACATTTTAGAAGGACGCACATTGTACGAAGAAATTTCAGAAAGTAAAGTGCCAAAATGGTTAAAGACTTGCGTTCCTGGAACGCACCAAGACGGCTATTTATACTCTAATGTGTATGGAATAGCTTGCCATAAGTTTTTTAAAGAGCATGAAAATATTTTTGATTATACGCTCAAAAACGATAAATATTATTACTTAGAGAAAGAAAATACAAATTTTTATTTAACTTTAGAAAAAGAAGATGCAGGAATGTATTCGACAGATGGTTTAGGTTTTAAATCTGAAAATACCATTTCTTTAGGAGAAATAAATGTTATAATTAAAGAAAAACGATATGAAGATGTGATTCGTTTGCTTTTAAAAAAACATAACATTAGATTTCAAGGTTATGCTTATGCAGCATTAGATGATGAAAAAGTTCAAAAAATATTAAATAATTTAGAGCCTGAGCGTTTAGCGGGTAAAAGAGTTAAATTAACTTTTGAAGAAGTAAAACAAACGCTTTTAGAAAGTAATAAAATATGCTTTCATATTTATATTAAGAATAAAAAGAATGAATTTTGGTAAAAAAAAGAGACTGTAAAAAGTCTCTTTTTTCGTGTCTGCTTATCTTTTTGCTACAGCCTTATATAGCCGTTTTACTTCTTAGCCTTGTTTTTTATATCCTTGCATATAATAATCGTTGTATAGCCGCTATTTGTTCTTTGACCGCCGTTGTTTTAAAAACTTATAACGAGTTTTTATAATCTTGATGCCGCCTCTATTTTCTGTATATACAATCTTTTTTAATCCAGGCGTGTAAATATATCCGCCTTTTTTGCTTCCGCTCCTGCTGCCCATCAAATCACCTCTTTTTTAGTCGTTCGCTCATCTGCTGCCAGTAGCTTGACTTATAAACAATGTCTACATCTATATCAACATCAATTTGAGAACCGAAAACAACAACTTGCTTCGGTTCTAATCGCCTGCACATTTCTTTAAATCCTTTTCTGTAACATTCTTTCCCATCCTCAGAAAAGCATCCGTTTGTCGATACCGCAAGCGTGGAGTGCATCGGTAAACCATCAAAGCAATAGTCATATGTTTTTTCACTCCCCCAGCCGACAACCGGAACGATTTTTAAACCGGCTCGGCTTAAACAATAGCTTAATGCCCGACTTCTGTATATCTGCCATATTTGCAAAGCAAGTGGCATATCATCATAGAAAGTAAAGTCGGGACCACATACATATTTAAAGTTTTTCAGTATATCCATGTATTTACTTGGATTGTTCCAAAGTCGCTCAAACCGTACATCATCTATAAAAAAATGGCAAGCACAATTTTTCGGATGCTTTTCTTTACTTGCAAGATTGAACGGTACCGGCTCAACATTCTCTAAATTTGCGTAAATAGATTGCAACTGAGGAAATCCATATTTCTCGGTCAGCTCTGCTCCTGCAATGTATCTTTCACGCAATACATCTTCTTTTGTATTTACAATTATAAAATCATTTTCGGGACTGCTCATGCTATCACCTCACTTTCGGCAGTTTGCACATTCATACGTGCATACTGTCATCTATATATTGTGCAAAATTTACAAGACAAGCATTTTAAACTTATCTTGTAATTCTATAATACCACATTTGACAAGTATTTACAATATCGAATTTTGTTTTTGTAAAATATCCATAAGCTGACCGGCTGACATGAGCGTATATTTTTGCCCGCGCTTTAACTGTATTCTGTCTGTATATTCATAACCGGTATAGATTTCCACTCCCTGCATCATTTCAGATATTGCGTAAACTCTACAACTTTTGCTATACTCTGATATATCAAGTTTAAGACTTTCTATCAAGTCCTCACACTCATACGATATTTGTACGCCTTTTATTTCTGCTATTGCCATACTAAAACTCCTTTTTATTTGTTAGTATAGCAGTTTTCCTCTTTACTGGCAATTCCTTTACTTATCATCAATGCCGTTGTCAAATAGTCACTGTATCGTATCTCAGATATAAGTTTTTCTACTGTCATGTCGGGATTTGTCTTTTGTATCTGCTCTAATAATTCCTTTGTCATGCCACACTCCTTGTTAAAGTTATCATCAAATCGTCAAGTAAATATATCAAATCTGCACCATACAAGCTTATCCAGTCAGCCAAATATTCCTCTTGCTGAATAGGCATATATATGTTATAGCTAAAGCAAAAACAATGACATAGTTCGTGAGCTATTATTTTGCGTAAATAGCCGTTTTTTACATTATCTGATACATATACTGTCTTGTCGTTAAAATCGGTCACAGCAAGGCTAATAGAGCCGTCAGAACGCATAAGTTTATTACTGCCGCTTGGTACAAATACAATTTGCCACATTATATTATTTATTATAAACATAAAATCACCTCGCAAACATTGATTTTATTATTTAAAAACAGGCTACAGATATTGCTATCTATAGCCTTAGATTGTCGGAAAATATATTATTTTTAAATCTTAGAAACCATGGTACCAAAACGCGTTCTGATAAGATTTTTTTCTTCTGCTGTTGCGTTTTTGCTTACTATATTGTTTATAGCATCTGATATTTCTTTTAAAACTTTATCTAACGCTTTCATTGAATGTTCTTTGTCTTCTTGAGTGTTTCCACTATGAAGTTCTTTTGTCTCAGTATAGTTTCGCATAGCTTTATCATAACTGCTCTCAGAGTAGTTTCTTGACATATTATTGCTACCACTCACATTGCTTGCAGGTTCGCTGTAATACATCTTTCCTCTATCATTTCTATCCATGTCTCTCATGCGCTCTCTTTCGTCGTATTCAGGGTACATATGATAAAAAGGCGGTTCTTCATATCCTCTGCGTGTTCCGCGACCTTTAGGTGCGAATCTGCCGTTTGCATAGCGGTAAGCGTCATAATATCTTCTTCCGCCCTCTTCGCCGTATTTAGCCTTGAGAATTCTGAGTAATTCCTTGTCATACTCTTTTTCTTCCTCGTCTGCTTCTTTCATGCTTTTAACAATAACAGCTTTGTATTCTGCTTCGTTTAAGTCTTTTATCATATCTACGACTTGCCCCATCTCACAAGTATCAATATTTTCAACACCTTTGTCAAATTCACATAATGCTTTTTCTGTTAAGCATTCAATCATTTTATGCATTCTTTCAATGTGCATTTTCTTTCACCTCCTAACCTATTCTGTTTACTGTAATGTTAGCATTTGAAACACTGATAGCCTGTGTAGATGTATTTTTGACAGAAATTGCCTGGCAGCATCCGCAAGAAAGCCATACATCCGTAGACGTAGCAACATTGTTAAATGCTTCTGTCGCTGTTGGCGTTGAAATTGCAAGTGTTGATAAATCCGGTTCACCATCTATTGCAATCGCAAGGGATATAGCCCCTGCCGTACCGCCATCAGGAACTGCAACATTTCCGTTAAATTCTACCCTGTACTTTGCACGGCAATTATTTGTCGCACCCTTAACATTGATTAAGCCGCTTCCTGTTCTGTGGGTAATACATCCTTTATTGCAAGTTGAAGTCGGTGTATCTGTAAATAATACATTTCCGTTTGTAGCTACATTCTGTACGGCTACATTACTAAATTCAGCCATTTTATTTACCTCTCTTTCATAAAAATAAGGGCAAACATTATAGCCTGCCCTTTGTGTTTGTAAGTAATACTGCATAGCAGACATAATCGAGTTAAACTCAATTAAGATACTCAATTATTTAATTGTTTAGCATCCGCATCCTGTATTACATCCGCATCCATAATACACATTTGGATTAGGAACTGTGTATGCCGGGATCGGGGCAGGATTTACAGCATTTATAATCTGCTGTGTCTGAGCCGCCATCTGAGTTGTAAGTAGCGCGCTCTGTCTATCCTGTGAAGCTGCTCTGCGAAGGTCGTTATTTTCTGCCTGTAAGCTAGAGATTTTTTCATTGCAGAGATAATCAAGAATAGCGCGTGTTCCTGCCTGCTGGCTGTCAATAATATCTCTTGTATTATTGTTCATTGTGTTCTGTAAAGCACAGGTGTTGGTTGCCATATTGTAGTTTACACCCTGTATAGCTTCTCTTGTATCACAGCAGCAGTTTGCAATTTGCGTCTGTAATGCGTTTGTATTCTGCATATTAGCGACTGTATCAGCGTTAATAGCCTGCTGGATGCCATAGCCAGTCTGCATGATATTTGTGTTAATACCATTAAAGCCAGTAAGCATACTGTTGTTCATAGCATAGAAACCGTCACAAAGTCCGTTAGAAATGCCATCAAGTTTTGAAACAACAGTCTGATTATCAAAGCCACGCTGAATAGCACTGTCTGTATAAGCGGCGGCAGTAGAACCCATTCCATTACCGTTACCCCAGCCGTTGTTACCAAAACCACCCCAGCCGAAAATAAGAAGAATGACAATCCACCATGCACCGTCTCCCCACATACCATCATTGTTTCTGTTATTGCCTGTTACTGCCGCAATATCGGCAAGGCTAACTCCGTTGTTAAACATATTAGTTTACCTCCATTTGATTTATTTACAAAATAGGGAACTGGTTTTTATTGTCCGGACAAAACCCTAATATGTACTATTTTTGAATTTGTTTTTGAATTTCCTGTATATTCAATCCCTGTTCATTCATAAAATTACCAAGAATTTGCTGTGCTCCATTCATGTCGCCACTGTTTATTTTCTGCAACATATTTTTTGCCATTGGATTTCCTTGATTTGCCGCTTGCTCTAATGTTTTCATAGCGGCTTCTTTTGGATTTTTTATATTTTTAATCTGATTTAACATCTGCATAATCTGATTATTCATTTACACCGCCCTCCTTTTTTAAAGTCGAAGTTTTCCTTTGAGAAGTAGCACTTTTACACATTTTGTTTTCTAACTCGTCAAATTTATTAAAAATCTCATCAAACTTCTGCATAAATACCGCTGTGCTTTCGTCTGATAGGTCAATTTTCAAGTTTTCGATATTTTCTGTATTATTTATGCCTTGACTGTTTTTAGGCTCTGTATAAGGCTTATACACGACTGTTTTTATTGAGCCGTCTGCACCCCATTGTTTTGCATAAATTTCCGTCAAGTCTTGTTTAGGAAAAAATGCAACTGAGCCGTCCATAGGTACATCATTAGCTGCAATTTGTTCAACTGCTGCCACCATTCTGCCATTTATCCCTGCTTGTATCTGTAAATTCTGCTGTTGTGGTACTTGTTGAACTGGCTGTTGCGGTAACTGCTGCTCTTGAAATCTTTGCATCGGGTTGTACGGATACGCATTATAACCCGGAGTATAAGTCATTTGCTGTTGATAAGGATTGTTTATCATGTTCTCTCTCCTCTAATACATCCTCAATAACGCTAAACAATATTGTTTGAGTTACTAAGTCTAATTTTTGTATTTGTTCCCGTGAGAGTAATCGCTCTCTTAAATCTTCATCGTACAATTCAATCACTCTCCTTTTCGTAATTTTATTTTCACACAAAAAAAGCCGCTTAAAGCGACAGAAAAACGACAGTTTAACGACCAAAAAGCGACATTTAAATTTTATTTAGTTGTAAAAGTACGATAAATACGGCATTAGCACTAACATACTGCCGTAGGCATGGCGTGTAGTATGTGCTAAAAATTCTTTAATTGTATTTCAATATCTCCATTGACAATTATTATCTTGTCAATTATACTTTTAAGTATCATATTTTTATTTCTTTTGTCGATGTTGTCCCAAACATCGGCAATTTTTTTGATGTTCTCATAAGCAACACTTTTCTTTTTATTTGCTTCTTTACTTGATAATTCAGTTTCAAGTTGTTCTTTTAAACTGCTGATAGTATCATCTGACTGTTTTATCATATCCAAAACATCGTCATTTCCATCTGCATAAAGATTAAAAAGCCTTTTGCGGCGGTTTTCTTCTTTCTTAATTTGTGACTGTATTATCTCAATTTTGCTTTGCTTTGCGACTGGCTTTTGCGATGATAAATTTAAAGATATTTTCATTATCTCAGCTTCGACTTGCTTTTCAATGTTGGCAGCCCATTCTATTGAATTATCGCAATCTTTATTATAATTCGGCAAATAAAATAAATCTTTGTTTCGTGAGCAACAGTAAATTTTTTTAGGTGCATCAGATTCACTTCCCCATTTTTGATAACGCATTTTACAGCCACACACACCGCAATAGCATAAACCTGTCAATAAATTTGGTTCTTTGTTAAGGCTAACTGTTTTCTTTTTTCTTCTGTTTTTTCTTACTTCCTGTGCAAGCTGAAATCTATCTTTATCAAAAATAGGCTCATGCAAACCTTGATATAAATTGCCTTTATATGGTATCATGCCGACATTCACTGGACTTGTCAAAATCATTTTAACAGTATGCTCATGTTTGAAATTAAGCATTTTTTTGATTGCAGCATCCGAATAGCCGTCAATAAACAAATCTAATGCTTGATTTGCTTGCTTTTTTCTTTCGGGAATGGCTACTAAAATTCCTTTTTCCTTATCATAGTTATAACAATAAGGAGTGTTGCCACCGCCCATCCAGTACCCTTGCTTCACTCTTTCCAACATACCGCCACGCATACGCAACATCATTGTGTTTTTATCAAGCTGTGCAAAAACTGCCATCATCTGAGTATATGCTTGTTCCATCGGACTGTCGTAGCTTATACTGTCATGCACGCATTTAAACAAGATGTTATTTGCTTGAAACACTCGTTCAATGATATATATTCCGTCAACCATGCTTCGTGACAATCTATCTAATTTAAAAGTAACTACACATTTTATCCTTTTTGCAACACAATCACTAATAAGCCTTTGTAACTCAGGTCTATCCATGTTTGCTCCTGTGTAGCCATCATCAATGTAGTAATCTGTAATTATATACTCATTTTTCTTACAGTAATTCTCAATGTCTCTTTTTTGACTTTCAAGACCATTGCCCTCTTCTGCCTGCTTTTCTGTTGATACTCTCATATACGCAACACATTCCATCGCTTAATCCCCCTTTATATAAAAAGAATGTGCCGCATTTATCGCACTTTACGACACATTCTAACCTCTTTTTGCTATAATGTCAATCAAGGCATGATGATATGACTTTCACAACATCAGCAGAAAGTTTTATATCTTCTGCTTTTACTTCTTTACCATCAACAGTTATCTTTACCATTTAAGCCCTCCAGTTTGCCAATCTTGTTTTTAATTTTTATTACTTTTCTATTAACAGTACGCTCGCATATCATTATATGTTCTGCAATTTCGATTATGCTTTTTCCTCTTGAAAGTAATTTGAATATATCTTCTTCTTCCTCTGTAAAATTGGCGTATTTTAAAATAAAATCAAGCTCCGGCTTAGTCAGTTCTGAAAACTTCATAAGCCATTTCTCCTATATTTCTACTTTTGGTACTGCATCAAGCAAACAATCTTTACACAGCTGCTCTCCGTCATATCCGTACAATTCTTCTACATCTTCCCCACAACAATCACATATAAGTTGAGGTATATTATGTTTCGGGCAACTATCCCCAAGGCAACCTATTTCGTTGGGGCAGTCAACGCATTCACTTTCAAATTTTATCATCTTGCTTACCTCCAAATAATAGATTGTTATTCCTTTTCCATACATCTGTATTTCTAAATTTAGGTAAACAGCTTACAGCTTTTGTTGCACACTTTACGCACAACTTCCCGTCTCTATCAAGGAGGTTTCCACAGCGATAGCAAAGTCCGTAAGCTGGTCTTTCGCTTCTTGTTATACCTACTTTTTCTTGCTGTTTTCGTATTTCTCTGCCTTTTATGCGTCTTTTCTCAAGACATTCTTCGCAATGTATATGTCCCTCTGCACGCTGTCTTATTTTACACATTACGCAAAGATTTTGCTCATCATAACGCTGTCTTGCTTTTTGATAAACTTGTTTATTGTACGCTTCTTTGCTACCAGCTGTTTTTATTGCGTGTTTAGCCCTTATTTTTTCAGCATACGCTAAGCACTCAGGGCAAGTTTTTTCGCTGCCAAACAATTTGTTTTTACCACATTTTGGACATAGTCCCAGCGTTTTGAAAAACTCTCTATCTTCTCGATATTTATTTTTCTTTTTTTCGGCACATTCCTTGCATAGAGTTTTGTTTGTCATTGCAGGTTTGCCGCACTTGGTACATAAGCTATGTTCTTTTCTTTGACGATAACGCTCTTTAAGCCACTTCTTTTTATTTTCGCTATACATAATTTTATGGAGTAAAACCGGTTTTTACTGTGCACAAAACTCTTACTCCTTTCTTAGTTAGTCTACAATCTCATACTTATCTTCGTGAAATTCTCTATCTTCTTCATTAGAATAGGCTCTTTTACAATCTGTACAAAATTCTAAATGTATCTCTATATCTGTGCTGTTCTCATATTTACATCCTTTGCAATCATTCATTGTATAATCACCTCGCTAAATTCTTATTTTTTAACTGTTCCATTATTCCTAATGCTATTGTATGTACTGTTGATTTTTCTACCTGTGGAATATTTTCATTTCTTTGTCTGTGAGATTGCTCTGCTTATCGCTCATTTTCTCCACCTCTCAATTCTTTTAAATATTTCTTGCGTTCTTTTCTGAACTTCTTGGAATGCCTAGTCAGAATTTCGTAGATAGCTATTTCGTTGACTTGCGTCTGCCCTATTGGGTCAACAACATACCAATTTTCCGGTAGCAAGTATTGAATAATGAAATGACGAAACTCTGTATCGCTCATTCCAACACCATAGATATTGTCTTTATCTTTTCTTGCTGAATATTTCTCTTTGAAAAACTCACTAATTGTCATTCTTCACCTCTCAATTCATCATAAATCCTCTTATTTGCGTAGTTTGTAATTTCTACAGGATTTATTATTTTTTTACACTCAGGACAAATTGGATATAAATCTTTTCGATAATTACTGTCCATATTTTTAAATACAGCATTTTTTATTCTCCTGTGAAACTCTTTATCTGCCATTTCTGAATACACTTTTATTTTTTCAAGTGCTTTTCCCTGATATTCTGTAAATTTATCTTCATAACAGCAAAGCGTTACTAATGCTTCAAAAGCATCTATTACAGCACCACAGTCTGTGCAAGTTACAATTCTATTTACGACATCAAGCTCATAATGTGGCGGATTGCATTTGCAAAGTTTACTTCTTCCTTTTTCGATTTTCAAAAATTCAAATGAAACAATATTGTTGTTAGCTGTTTTCAATTCTTTCACCTCTCAATTCTTCTTGGTAATTAAAATTTTCAAAATCTTTGTAATGCGGATGTACTGTGCTTATAATCAATTCGGTGTCTCCACCATCCCAAAGTAAAATATGTTCTTTGTTTTCAAACTTGCATATCCACCACGAACCTTTTTTAACCATAAATTTATCTAAAGAATTATTTTTTCTCAATTCAAAATTTTGGATGCAAATTCTTATGTCTTTGTTTCCAAAACATTTTTCGCATTGATTATTGCAATTATCGCCTAAGATATATTCATAATACCATTCACAGGGTACAAACATATTTTCAGTTCCTTTCTTATCTCAATTCTTTCAATTTCTTTTCTGCTGCGGATTGTGCTAATTCCATACCGGCAAGGCATCCGTTAGCATATGCATCCTCGTAACATCTATCTATAGCTAAATAAAATTCATCGCAAAACAATTCTGTAAGAGGACATTCTGAACACTTATAATTCTCGTGGTAGCATGTAGACTTTATATGAACACATTCTCTATATCCTGTCGTGTCATCTTTTGCCGGTAACTTAACAAGTCTACCCTGTTCCTCTAACTGCTGATACTCTTTGGATTTTTCAAACCACTCAGCTAACTGCTCATGGTCTTTTGCGACTTTAATGCAAGCTTTATTCATAGGATTATCACTCTCAAAAAAGCTCGCACGATATTTATATTCTTCTGCTTTTTCTTTTGTATGTTTTATAAATTCATCAATGTTCATTACTGCTCCTTTCTACCACACAGGGTAATAATTTCCTTTATCATCCACAATCCACCAACCTGTACTATAAGTATTAGTTAGTGGGTCATAGACTCTTCTTCCTTTAATCATTGTTATCCTCCTATATCAATAATTTCTTTGCATTCAACAATTTCAAAATCTCTATCCCAAGAAGAACAACCACTTTCAGCCTGTTTTGCTGTTCTGTATGTTTTAATTGCCGTATCTTTCAATTCATCAACTTTGACAAAATGAAATAATTCTCTTGATAAACCGCACCATATTTCAGTACGATTTCGTCTCATAACGACATATCTTGTCCTTTCTATTCTCAAAACGGACATTCATCTCCTTTCCTTAAACTCATTATTTAATGCCAAATTCTTTTTTACATTTCTCAGGCATAGGAACACTGTTTCTAACTTCCATTTTGCCTGTTTCCTCGGCTTCTTTATCTTCAAGTGATAAAGATATAGTTCTTTTATTTTCACTTGCTATTTGAGCCGATACCGAATTTGTATTTACCATTTCTATAAGTTTCCTTACATCACTAGACATTTTATTTAACTCTGTTGCTCGCTTGACCTCTGTTCTATATGTCTTTATAAAATTACTGCTCACAACATTTTCATTAAATTCACTATCGCAAGCCCAAATCTTTAACTGCTGTGGTGTTCCGACGGTTTTTTGCACTACTGTCGGCAACTTTGCAAACTCCTGTTCAGAATTGTAGCCACAATTTCTTAACGCTTTTCTGACTATCGACCACGCTTCTAGCTCGTTCAACTCAGACGGTTGTGTCAAAGTCTGTAATATTTCTATAAGTTGTCCCGGAACCGGTGCAAAACCACTTGTATTCGTAGTCATGTATGCTTTAAATGCCGCCATGACAACATTATTATCATACTCGCTTAAACACATGAGCCACGCATTTACCGCCGCTTCTCTGCTGGGTGGATTGTAGTTAGGATATACAGCCTGTGTCATGGCAAGTAACTGTCTTACTTCTTTTTCTGTCATAAGCTACAACCCCCAACCGCCTAAAAATTCTTTTGTGCTATCTTTCTGTTTAATCTGCTGATTCAGATAACTTTCAAATTTACTACCAAACAAAGTGTCGGGTCGCAAATACAATTCAAATTTAGTCCCTTGCCATTCGGCAGACTTCTTATCAATCACTGTCATGAAATCAGAAACTGTATAACCATCAGCAAATCTCGCCGTTATATGCTTTCTAGTGTTTGCTGTGTTACATCTGTAATGCGTGCCGCACTTTTTATTCAGATAAGTAACAATTTTCTTTATGTCCTCTCCTGTGATGTTCTTTTTATTATTTACAGTATCAGTTTCAGCAACAGAATCAGAAACAGTATCAGATACAGATACAGATACAGATGCTTCTATGGGGTATCTGACTAGCTCTTTATTACCATTCTTCACACTTTCTGCAACACTTAAAACATAATTTCTAAATTTTTCACATTTTATGTACTTCGCCGCTGATATAACTCCTGTGATAGTTTTTGCTGAACTGCTCCAATTATATTTATACCAATTCAGAATCAGCACTTCTTTTGTGCTTTCATTAAATTTGATAACATTATGTATTTCATCAAACCTTTTTAATAATCTCAGACAAGTATCTTTGTTATATCCTGTATCTTCACTCATACTCTTGTAACTTATTTCATAGCATCCACATAAGTTTGTCTGCGGATTTGTTAAAAGATACAAGTAAAAATATTTATCTTCGGGGGTGAACTCGTCTATCACCTTATTATCACTCCAAAACGAAAGCCTTACATTTCTGTAAATCGCCATAATCACCACTTCCTTTTTCTCTTATGTTTCTTCTCCTGTAAATAAATGCCGTACTTTTTCGGAGATGTATATTTCGTCAAATCTACATTAGTAGGCATTATGTTATATTCGCTTTTAATAAGTGTTTCAGGAAATCTCCCTTTCATTCAATCACCCTCTCTGTAAATATACTCATTATGCTCAATCATTTCTGTAATAACATTCGCCAAATCAACCCAACTGCAATACTTCTTTGTGTCCTGCATATCTTCATCGTAATACTCATATTCAATCAACTTCTGTGAAGTAGCCGTACACATTCCATGTATATAGCAAGGCTTTTTGACTGGCGAACCGAAACCGCCTGTCCCGTATTCGTTTTTCAAAAACGCAACTTTTTCTCTCAAATTATGATTTTCAAGAAAATAATCTGTTATGCTTTTCATTCCACCCGGAATTCCTGTACCACATAAAGCAAGTGCTTTCAAAGGGTTAAACTCTTTCACTTTGTTCTTATCTTCTAAGAAATCAAATATGTCCATCTGTCCGCTGAAAGAATAATTGTTACAATCCATATAGTCACTCCTTTCTCCATATTGCTTCATCAAGAATATATTGCCTAATAAATCTATCTGCGTACTGTGGGTGTATCATTGACCTTGCTGTTTTCCTGTTATCTGCCCCCGTTTTTGCATAATGCTCTTTTGTCATTATTCTTATAACGTCCTTACATTCGATAGCGTTATAACTAATTGGCTCAAAAATAAGATTGTTCTGTGGCTTACAATTTAAAAACCAATACTGCGTAGGCTTTTTAAAGTAATCTCCGCTATCTCTTCTATCTCTGTCAATTATTGCTGGGGAATAACACCAATATCTCCTTCAAAAATGCTCTTCTGAATAAGGATTTTCCATCACCAATTTCAATCCTTTTCTCATGCAAATAATAAACATTTTGTTTACCAAATCATACATAAGTGAAACTTCTTTAAGCAAATTCATATCAAATTCGCATTTTTCTTCTAAAGACCATTTTTTCTGACTTGCCGACTGTCCTCTAAACCACAGCATTATCTGATTTTCAAACCTTATGCAAGAGAAAAATGCAAATATCAAATCATCAGGGCTTATCTTATCAAACAAACTCGGCTCACCTTGATACCCCCTATCAATCTCTTCGAAAAGGTCAGTAACATAGTCGGTTTCGCCAAATTCATTCTGAATATCATAGTCGTAGGCTTCAATTCCATACTTCTTGAAAGCATTCTTGAATGTTCCCGACTGTTCAAATAAACAATGTACTATCATTCTAAATTCACCAAAAGGAAACCTCAGTTTTATGTCGCGACAACCTATTCCTTTCTTTGATTTTTTAGCTTAATTTCAAAGCCTTTTTCATAGCGTCAGCCATATCACAAATGCCCTTAATATAGCCAATAGTAATTTCCTTGTAGTTACTGTCACATTCGACAAGATTGTCATCCACAAAATCGGTTACTATTTCGTCAATAAGTCTTACCGCATTGTGGTTTATGTTTGCTTCATCAATTTTCATTGTTCTCACCCACTTTCTTATCATCAACAATCTTGATTTTCCTGCCGCAAGCATTGCAGTAAATATCAATACCTGTCGCACAGCTAAACCTTATTTTTCCACAGCCTGTATTATAAATAGGCATTCCGTGTGGTGTATCAACAATTCGCCATTCACAATATTTATTCTCTTTTTTATTGCTCATTTTTCCGTTTCCACCTTTTCAATGCTTCTACAGTCAACTCAGAAAAACCTTGCATTTCTTCTTCAAATCTTTTCCTAGCTTCTGATTTATCCTTGTCTCTTTCTTCAAACATCACACACGCTTCACCTTTTGGTTTATCCTTTATTGTGCAAGTAAAGAGATTTTTACAGTTTACACATTCGGGTATCACTTAATCACCTCAAATCTATATCTCTGCTTCGCATCAGGATATTTCTCTTTGTCAACCTCGCTCATAAACATTTCAAGAGGTCTATTCCAAATATGTCCTTCACAACCGTACACCACTGAAATTTCTGTAGTTTCTGTGTGTCTGCAAATCCCAATGATATTAACTATTTTGCCCTGCTTAAAATGTCTATATTTTTCACCTGTCTGTGGAATAGGTCGGTCAAAGTTGTAAGCACTATCACAAAAGCCTTTAAAATGTCTTGTTAATAACGCAAGGTCACAATTTTCTTCTAACTCTCCATCAGCTTCAAATTCCTCACTTTCTTCAATATGTAACTGCTGCATGACATCGTCATATTTAGTTTTAATAAGACATAATCTGCGTTCAATATCTTCCAAGCCCTCTATATCGCTATTTTCAACTAAATAGCCACTAAATCTAAATATCTTTGCCATATCATTCCTCGCTTTCTGGCTTGTCACGCCACTCAAATTCTATTACCCACACCCACGGATTAGCATCCCAACCGTAGCGGTCAGTGTCGGATTTCTTGATGGTGCTGTTCCACAATTTCCTACCAAACAACTCTCCCATAGTCATGTCGCAATATTTAATACTGCTCGTACATGGGCCATCTAAATCGCAAGCATGTCCATCTGCTGATACTCTGGTTAAGCATGGCGGTTTAAATCTAAATCCTTCATCCCACACTCCATCCTCTGTAATTTCCTGCAACCGCTCCACCCTCACATCCGTAACCTTAAGCCAAATACGTGCCGCTTCTTTCGGCATGTGAATGGATGGGTGCCACTTCGCGTCTCCACTTATTTCATCTGTTGCCCGATACATGTAGCAACCACAAGTTTTATCCAAAACGCTTTTCTTTGGCTCTTTGGGGCAATTTCCTCTTTCGTCTCCATCACAGTTCCAACATTCAAAACGCTCCCATGTTTCCCGAACGTAAAGAATATCTCCCGGTTGATACGGCGGCTTTATACATTGTGCTCCATAACGTGCTGTAGGCTGTGGCTTTACAACTCTCCTAGTACAGCTCTTTCTCCCATCCAGAATTGCTCGAACCATCTCTGTATTAAACAATATTGGTTTCATACTCATTCGTCGTTCCTCCCTAATAACTCTGGGTTGTCAAAGATGTTGCCGATAACTTCATATTCAGTATCATATTCAAGCCTGTGCTTATAATATTTTTCATTAGGAATTGTACATATAATTTCAAAATCTCTAAATGTTATGAGTACATTCACCTTGCTATTATTTATTTTTACAATATCATTCTCCCAAATAAGATCACCTTTCTTATCATTCAAGCCTGTGCATTGGCAGATTGTGGATTCATCATTTATATATTCCATTACATTTCCCTTTATATCTCTTATATAAAGTCCGTCTGGTTCTTTTACGATATTCCCTATATGCCATTTCTTAAAATGTTTCGCTTTGAATAAATATCTATCTTCCATCGAAATCACCTCACCATCAAAACTATGTTTCCTTCGTAGCCGTCCTGATACTTATGTGCTCTTGCGTACACTTCCTGTATCTTTCTGCTACCATATTCTTTTTTATCTTTAAGATACTTTCCAGTTCGTATATCACGCACTGAAATCTTAGTATCTACCGCAAGTAGCTTAAATTCGTCTACCGTCATATCTAATCTCCTTATGCTCCCATATTTGAAATCAAGACAGCCTGTTCCTTGCTAATATCAATCTTTTTAATAGATAAATTTTTAGCTTTTTTAAAGTCTCGAGAACTCCATCTTGCTCTTCGCTCAGCGTGCAAATTATCCTCTGCAATTACAATCATTTCAATATCCTCGCACCAACTGATTTTGTCTGTTCTGCTCACTAAATATACATTCATGTTATCACCTCACTCTAAATTCAAATAACACATTATGCCGCAGTCAGGAAAAATTTCAGTGTTCATATTCCCTCGTTTCGGGTCTAATTCATCAAGAAATATAGGTTTGCCATCACTGTCTTTCAGTATTGAATAACCAACTTCTCTTTCCAACTTGGCTCTGCTTTCAAATACATCGGGGAAATCCTTGCGGATGTTATTCCAGTAACCCATGCCGCCTTTTACACATCCAATACAATTATTGTTTGGATAACCCATTTCGTACATTTTCGGTCGTGCAAAATCAAAAGTTCTTTCAAACAATCCGTGTACCTCTTCTTTTGATAATTGCTTATCAATAAGTGGAAATTCATGTTGTGCCTGTGGGTTAGCTTCGATTGTTCTCTCTGCTCGATTTTTCTCTTTCAAATCAAATCCCCACACATAAGTTAAATCACACTCTTTGTGCTGTTCTTCCCACTCTTTTCTCACTCGTTTCTTCAACCAGTTCGTGCAAGGTGCAAATCCATTTGCCGGATTTCTAAAACCACCAAACACTCTTACACAATCTTCAACACTCCTATATTCCTTACTGCTCAAAACCTGTATTTCTTTTCCGATTGCTTTCTCACAATCTTTAATAAATCTAATGCTGTCGTTATGTTGGTCTGATATATCAATATAAATCCATTCGTCTATATCTCCTGCTAAATATCCAGCCATAAAACTTGATATTCCTGCACTTATCCAACATACATTTAGCTTTTTAGTCATAACACCACGCTACAAATTACCTTTGTGTCGTGGACTGCTGTTTACTGGCTTCCCATGCTCAGATGTTTTACCATCTTCACGCAACTTAAAACAGTTTTATTCTAAATGTTGTTCACCCTCATTTTGAAACCCGGTCTACCGGGTACTCTGTTATTCCTTTCTTTTTTCCTGCTCTCTTGCTTCAATCTGTAATATATGTATAAACTCTCTTTGTGTTTCTACATATTCACAGTTTTTCTTTTCAGGATATTCTTTTATATAAGTGTCTATCCTGTTTTCGCTGTTCTTAATAATCTTCTTCTCGTTTATCATATTTACCTCTTAATGTAACTTATAACCAGTCCGTCTTAACATTCGCTCAAAGTAATATTCTGCTGTGTTTTTGTCGGGGTCAAGTTGCATTTCTAAATACCGATTTGTGCAATACTCCATTATGTAATCAAGCCTACCAGTGTTTTTATCGTTACTGCTAAAATTCCATAACTCATTTAACACCATTAAGGCTATTGCGACCGATGTTACAAACAACTCATGCTTTGATGCACAATAAATCTTTGTAGGAATATCAGCTGCATCTTGATACATCCCCAGTGCATCTAGTTTCTTTTCGAACTTTTTAGCGTAGTAATTTGCAACAAATCTGACTCCTGCATCATCAAGTCTTGTGCTCTCCTTGCCCATAACATCGAGCAACTGTTGTGCCTTGTTATTGCTAAACTTGTATTTGCTGTGTAACACTTCAAGACACGCACTAACACCTATCGCCCTACCGTCAATAACACCTTGCTCTTTTGCTCTTTCAAACTCAGCCATAGCACCTTTTTTCTTCTCAATTTTGTTCCTTTGCAATCGTTCCCGACGCATAGCCGCACGCCTTGCACTCATTTGTAGTTCAACTCCTTAATCTTTTAACTCGTCTAATCTTCCTGACAACACTAATGCAGTAGCTTCTATCACTATTGACATAAGCGTCATATCAAGTTCATCCCAACTTATATCATTCTTTGTTTCTCTTCTCTGACCGGCAGTCTTCTGCGTTGTCATTTTGATAAGGTCAAAAACATACTCTTTTAAAGCCGGTATATTTTCTTTCTGACCTTTATCCATGAGAAATTTCCACATGGTAGTTTTAATTGCGTTTGCTGGATTTTGTTTCATATTACACCTCGATTTCGCTATCCTTTGGAAACTGAAAGATAATATTTCTATGGTAAATTCCATCCTCAAATTCTACGGTTTCCTTTATCCATGCTTCTCCAAGCATTTCCATAGCCTTAATTGCCTTTTCTTTGGTGGAATATATACCTAACGCAAAGCCCTTGTGTTCTCCGGCTGGCTGTATTAAAACAGCGTGTGTTCCTTTTGGGTCGATAAAAACAATGCTCTGTTCGTATGGATAATCAATTTTTCCATTCTGTGATATAACTCTCATATTCTTACTCCTTTCATAAAACCTCAATTTCCACAACAACTCTCGGATTTTCTTTGTCAACCTCTGTGTGAAAAACACTGTCAAGAACATCATCCCAGCCATCATTTCTAATGACTTTCGCTATCTGTAAAGCGTCTAAAAATGACTTTTCAATCGCACTGTACAGATTGCTTCTGTCGTGCCTTTTGTCTGCTGTATAGATGTGATAAGTACATCTGATAGGCTTATCAATATGCACCGATGGCAAGCACTTTTTTATTGCTTTTAAGCAAGTTCTGTCATTTGAAGTCTTGACAGAATTTGTATATCTTTTCGTGCGTGGGTTGTACAATCTCGCACCCAGCAATTCATTTAAACCTTTTAAAGGGAATGTATTGTTTTTCTTATCAATCATAACTTTGTATATCATTATTTCTTTTCCTCTTTCTGTGCTTTCCCTTTTTCTTCTTTCTCAGCTTCTTCAAGTAATGCAGTCATCTGACTTGCTGTCTTTGGCTGTTCAAACCAATCTGAAACCGTTGTTTCTTTCTGTGCCAAACCGTTGAAAATACCGATATACTCTGTCAGTTCATCTTCACTGATACTCTCGACAGTGTGGTCTAATCTCTTTTCAAGCATTTCCTTTGTAACACCGTATTTAGCAAATGCTACAACCATATTTTTAACTTTATCTTTAAAAGGAATGCCGTTCTGCCCTGCAAGTGTCTTTTTGCACTCTTTGATGCAGTCCTCAACCAAATCGGGCGGTAAAATTGCTAAAATACGGCTTCTTACTCTTCTTGAAGCATCGTTTGCAGTGCGTTCATAAACATCTCTTTGACTTGTCAATTTTCTGTTACCCTGTCTTGTTTCCATAATATGCTCAACGGTAAAATTCTGAACTGAAATGGTATTCGTTTCAAGGTCCCACGCATATGCCTGCATTTCTGATTTGCCCTCTTCGTGTGACAGCTCCTTAAAGCCGTAGTCAATGTTGCCGTAACATCTTGCTAATTCCTCGGCAAATCTTATAGTTACTCCTGTTACCGTCTGTCCCCCTCGTGGATATGCAAAAAACGCTTTATCTGCAAAACCTTTACGCTGGCACGCTTCAATGGCTGTTGCATAGCAATTTGTATAATTTCTCGGAAACTGCTTTGCAAGTAACAATTTTCCCTGTGCTTCTGTTATTGCTCTGCTACTTTCAACTGCGACTGTACCTTGATTTATGTTGTTAAAAGGTACATGATTGTTATTATTACTCACTTCATTCATGTTCTATTCCTCACTTTCTTCAAAATCTTTTAACTGTTCTGCTAACTTCTTACACTCTGCTGCCACATAGTCTTCTGTACGGACTGTCAAGCCACCAATGTGATATACTTTTTCAAGTTCAATCTGCATTGCAATACTTGCCCTGTACTTCGGAAATCTCTTATAAGCAAGTTCAAGTTCCCGTGCGTCATCACAATGTCCGCAGTCAAAGCCAAACCACCATAAATCACTTCCTATTGGATAGTTTGAATTTTCTCCGCCATCTGCAAAAGTAATGCCACCATGCACTGAAAAATATACTTCAATTCGTATTCTTTCGTCTTTATCAAGACAAGCTACAAGCAAAGGAAAAATACCGCTTATTTTTCGGTCTCCGACATCTGCTTTCTTAATTTCAAGATAGTCTGAATACTCTTTACCATATAAAGGGTGGTTTTTAGGAATGCCTACATATCCGCACCTATACCCCATCACATTGAATGTAACGACACACTTATATCCTGCGTGTTCAAACTCACGCTCGACAATATATTTATCGCCCATTTATTTCACCTCAAATTCTTTTCTATTCATACTGTTTCTGTAACCAGTTTGGCAAACCAAGCGTGTTTACCTTGCTATTTGTGTAACCATACCAGTTACCACTCTCTGAACACTCTTTGTAGACATTAAGATAAGTTCTATACATATCCCTACCACTTCTTAAAAAATACTCATTAGCTTCAAGAATGTTTACTGCATACGGCGGTGTTTTTTCCTGTGCTATGAAAATGACTGAGTGTCCGTGCCCTGTCACTTTATCCATAATGTCTTTATAAAATGCCATTTGCAGGTCGTACATCAAGTTGATTGCATCACGCATGAACTTATCGCCACTTGCATCTGCACAAGATTTATAGTCAATAAGAATATGTGTATCTCCAATTTGCGTTTGGCAGTCAGGACGGCACTTTATTGTCAATCCTGTTTCATCATCTTCCGTGAAGTAAGATGCTTCTTTTTTGCCTTTTAACAACTTAGGAACAAAAGGTGTATTGTATAACACTTCTCTCATGGCTTTTATCTTTTCAAAATCATCAAGGGAAATAATGTCTTTGCCCTCGTTTTGGTCTTGAAATAAAAGCCATTGAGCCTTGCCTTCTTTGGCTCTTCGGTTTACTTCGGGTGCTACCGCAAATTCCTCAGTGAACTTATCTTTTTCAAGAACATATTTATGTACTGCTCTGCCGAAAAGCAACGCTGGAGTATCTTCCTGTGGGTTATCTTTCCAGTAACGGAAGTGAGCCGGAGACTTTGCAATCTTCTTTAAGTCTGTGCTGCTTACTCCCTCTCTTGCCCGATACTCTTTATTGCTTATTATTAAATCTTTCATTTTTCTCCTTTTCCCACCTGTCTGCTTCTTCGATAGCCAACTCTGTGCCAAGTGTTCTCAGTATCTCGTCTGTTGATACATAGTTATTGTTTTCTAACATATCTAACAACACATTTACACGCATTTCCAAGCCGACAAAATACTCATATTTATAAACTGGAATACTAGCAAAAGTTTCAAATGTCGTTTCTTTTGCAAGTGAACTTTCACTGTTCAAAATCAGTAATATATCATCCGACATCAGTGTTCCGTGGCGTATAAGTTCTACTACAATATCAACTTTTGTAGAGATGCAAAGAAACTCATTGAGTTTATTTATCGTCACTCCAACAACCTCTGTTTCTTTTCCTACATTGCTTTTTCTACTTGCGTCTATCATCTATTATTTCTCCTTTCTAACAATCTTTATTTCGTTACCGTTATTGATAACAAGTTCAAACCTCAGCACTTTTGCTAACTGTTCTATTTCAAAAACCGATAACTCATTTATATCTGTAACAATCTTACTCATATCTTTTTCCTTTCTATTTTCTACCCGACAGCAACGACCAAATAATCAAAACCGCCATTTCAACGAATATTGTTGTTAAAATTCCCAAAACAAACGGATTTACAAACATATTTATATTCCTCACTTTCTGTGATATAATTCCTCTATCTTTAATATAGAAAAGAGGTGAAATCATGAAAACTGAAATAATTGTTGCTTCATACACCACCGCTAAAATTTGTGGTTATAAAGGCTCATATGATGATTTCAAGAAACTGTACGACCAATACTATTTGGAAACCATTAACTCATTGCCTACCGAAGAACCACAACTAGCAAAAGTTGAAGCAATCAACAATCCTCTCCGCAACTCAAAGTATTTCTAAATGCTGTAGCTACTGGGGATATGGCGTTAAGCACTTTGATAGATAACTCGATATTAGTTTCATCAATCTGCTTAACACCGTTTGTAATATATCTGTAGTCATCTATAATGTCGAATGCTATATGCTGTGCAAATTCATCAATGCCGATGTATCTAGCACCGTCTCTCTCGGCAATTACACTTTTGCCGTTTCTACCTGTTATGCTGTATCTGTTGTCCTGTGTCATGCTGTTACCTCACTTTTCATAAACTTATTAACAAAGTAAATCTGCCCTTTGCCTGTGACCTTAGTTGTGCGTGTTATTCTCACACTGCCATCGGGGTTCTGAATGTTGCTTTCTTTGACTTCAAACAATCCCTGTTCAACAAACCTCTGCTGTGGCATATTTCTTGATGAACCGCATTTAATAAGGAAGTTATTCGTTCTTAACCATTCAAACAACCTCTTTTGTCCGATTTTGTAACCGTTCTGAGAAATCAGCTTTGCTAAATCTCCGACAAGGATTGATGTTTCACTAGCTGATACTGCGTCAGCAAATATTTCTTTAGGTTTCATGCGTTCAATCTGTTTGTCTCTCTCAGCAATCTTATTCTGTGCCACCATAAGTGCTTTTGCCATGAGTTCATCATCTGTCATGTTTTCCTGTCCTGCTATGTAACCGCCGTTTTTTCTGATTGATGGAAGAACCTCTGATGTTACCCAGTCCGTAAATCTTTCTGCACTCTCTTTTCTGCTCTGAAAGATTGTTTTGTAAAGATTTGGCTCATTTATGTATAAGAGCTTTTGTTCTCCACCTTTTGTAAGGGTAGGAATACTACGCACACCCTTTTCATTTAATCTTTCTTTTACCTTTGATGGCTGTGTAAGTTCCAACGCTTTGCAAATATCAGTCAAACAAAACATTGGTTCTTCATTTACTACTACTGTTCGGATTTCTCCAAACTCTTCATTATTGAAAATTTTTAAATCGTTCATTTTATCTCCTTTCCGACCTTTAAAATTCAATTTAATTGGATTTATCGGGTACAAAAATAAAATCCATCGGAATGCCTGATAAACGGCTCATTTCTTTCAAATGAGATAAGCTCGGCTCAGTATTCCCTTTTTCCCAGTTAATCACTGTTGCTACCGAAACACCAAGCAATTTAGCCCAGTTTTTCTGTGTCATTTTTGCATTTACTCTTACTGCTTCAAGAGAAATCTTCGGCATCTAACCACTCCTTTCTTGATTTGATAATACAACTATAATTCAATCACATTGAATTGTCAAGACTAAAATTCAAAATAATTGGATTTTATATTGAATTTTTTTTAATTTTGATATATAATACAAAATGAAAGGAGGATAGCTATGACAGATGATAGGGAAGAAACAAAGCGTATATTTGCCAAAAACTTAAACAAATATATAGCTTTAAATCAGAAACAACAGATAGATGTTGCAAAAGACTTGAATGAAAAGCCCACAACATTAAATATGTGGTGTAAAGGCAATTCACTTCCTAGTACTGGAAAACTTAGAAAGATTGCTGATTACTTCAATATAGGAATGACCGACTTGATAGAAGAAAAGCAATTTGAAGATACCGACGATGAATATTCAGATATTGTGATGAAAATAGGATTGCATGATGAAAGATTTAAGAAATTCATTATAAAGTATGATAAGTTGCCAACAGATAAAAAAGAAGTGTTATGTGATTTTTTTGAAAAGTTTATTGATTAAAAAGTTTGTCAAACAAAAAAGGGCAGGGTTTTATTTCCCTGCCTGTTCCTCTTTATAGCCACTTTTTACAAAGCCTGCTATAAGTTTTAAAATCTTTTCACTGTCAATTTGGTCTACAAGTTCCACAATTTCTCTTTTTAGTTCTTCTTTACTCAAATTTAATCCTCCTATGTGACACATTATAGAACAACTGTTCTGTTATGTCAATCCCCTCAAAAAAACAGGGCAGTGCAACGCCAATTACACCGCCCATAAGCCGAAACTTGATATGCCGATGTGTTTATCGACATTATTATTATAAGACTTTTGACTGGGATTTTAAATAGTTGTCAGACGCTTTAATGTGCTAAAATATGCTATTATTCGACATTTTTAAACCTCTTTGGTTTTCGTAACTGTTCCATCTTCATTGAGAATATAGCCATCTTCGACAAGTTTCTTTTTGACCTCTTCCTGCCATTTTTTAGGGATGTCAGTCCATTTTTTTGTTCCTTTAATAACTCTGTATGCATACCAATCTACCATGATTTTACCTCGCTTTTTAATTTTAGTTTGCTGATGCTAAATCGTCTATAGCACTATCTTGTAATGCCTGGGATATTTCAAGCTCTTTTATTCTAATCTCAATATCTGAATACTGATGAAGATTATAAGTTGCCGTGAAAACACCGTCTTTCTCTGAGTATGTGACGCTGTCAAAAGTGTAGTTTTTGTAGATGCCAAAAATATTATCGGTATCGTTTGTAAACTTAAATTCAGATAGGTTCTCGTCTGTCAATTTTTGTCTGAATGTTTCGATACTAGCCGCATTGTTAAAATTGGTGACAATAGCAGTTGCTGTACAGCTTTCGGTAACGGTAAGTTCTGTGTTGTCTTTTAATTTGATTTTCATAATGTTTTTATTCCTTTCTTTATATAAAATCAATATAGAGTTAAATGCTATTTGCAATGGTAAAAAAATGCAGCATAAGCATTAAATTCATTACATGGCGGAGCATATATGCATATGTCTTGTCCGGATACATATCCATACGATAATACTATATTTCCGGTTGTACCATCCCAAGCACTAACGGGGAATCTATATTTATCAGTATCTATGGTATGAGCATTGTCGTTAAGTATAGCTAGACTTGTTGGTTCATTTACACGAGCTATATTATAATTAAAACTCACAAACATCATTTTTGTAATTGAATTATAAAATGCCATAATGTTTTGTGTTCCGCTAGCAACATTTGTAAATGTGAAAGGTGTTAAAGCATTATTTAACGCAGTGATACTGTTATCAACGCTTTTGGCGAAACTACCCGCCACACTTTTATTCAACTGTCTTGCATCAATGGCATATCCCTCTTCGGTCGTAACAAGGTTGTTTGCAATGCCGTTTGGTATTCTGCCTTGTGCCTGCCACTGTTCTAATTTACCATTCGCTATACCTGCTTGTTGGCTTGCATTGTTAATTGCAACAGTTACTATTTTGTTCTGTACTGGATTTGTGCTTGTTGCCGATAACTCGCTGTCAACTTCTATAGCTTCTGCTATTTCTGTCTTTTTAGCATATGTATTTTGAATGTTGTTACCATCTTCATCTGCTACCGCTTTTTCAACTGCTAAGTTTGCATTTAAGACAGCTACACCATTTGCAACACCTTTTTCAGCTTGAGTTATAAAATTACTGCCAACAATATCTTCTGCTTCTTTTGCAAATTTTTCTGCCTGCTCTGAATAGTATTTTGCATTGTCGGTATCTTCGCCATCACGAATACCGCTCTTACCAACGCTGTACGACTGAGATAACTTAGCGTCCATATCAGCATTTGTAGCTGACTGAGACGCCGCCTGTGCCGATGCAACCGCATTGCTTTCTGATAATGTTATAGCCGACATAACTTCACTTGACAGCATAGCTTTTGTTATACTGCCGCTTTTAATAGACGCATTCACTTTTCCATCACTATCAATGCTAAAAGCTATCGTATCAGTGCCTTTAAACTCATACTGAGTAATCAAAGCCGACATATCAATGTATTGCTTTTCACCGTTTTCAAGTGTAAGTATAAGTTGTTGTGTCTGTGCGTTATATTCAAAGTTTACGGCTATCTTTTCCGTTGCGGTATCAATATTCAATACTGTACCGTTATATTTTGTTATGCTGATAACACCATTTTTGTCGTTAAAAGATATATCAGTTATCATATTGTTAAGCTGGTCTTTATCGGCTTTTGTTGTATCAAGACTTTCCGCAGTCGCTGAAATAGACACTACTTCGTTGTCGATAGTGTCTATTGCTTTATCCATCTTATTTAAGTTTGTTTTACCAAGCGGTGTTGTCAGACTCTCCGACTTATTAAGCCAATTTATTCGAGTATAAACTTTTATTACTGCCATCGTGTTCACCTCTTATTCTGCTGTTTTTGTTTCCTCTGTTTCCATAAGGCTATATACATAATTGTCAAATGCCGCAAAGTCTTTCAATACTTCCTCTTTGTTTGCGTTGAATAACTCTACATTCTGAATAGCACGACTGATATTAGGTGCGCCGCCGACTGGAATTGAAGCGTTCATGTACGCCACCTGTTCTTCCTTACCATCAACTGTCAATACACATGCCCCTGTTACTGATACTTGTTTGTTTAATTTAACCATTTTATTTTCCTCCTAAAATCTGTTGTTTTAATATCATAAATTCACCTTGTAAATTTAAAAGTTGAAATTGTAACTGCTGGTTTTTCTCTATTTCCTGCTTCAAATCTCTTTTTAAACACTGACAATATTTCGTCAGAGGTGCGATAAATTCCTCATACCGCAATGCAGCATAGTCTTTTTTATCTTCATCAATTTGAACTGTTGCATATGCGGCAAAATCATCTACCGTACCCAAAACTTTCTCAGCAGTCATTTTAACTTCATCTGCTATAAATCCGCTGTGAGTTCTTTTGCCATCTATCATTGTGTATGTTGATGGTTTTAATCCGTCTATCAGATCATTGGCATATTGTTCATCTATTTCAGTTATATTTGTTTTTAATCGTCTGTCTGATGCCGTAAATGCTCCTGTGTTTGTTGTCACAACTCCATTTTCAGTGCCTACAGCAAACAAATACCCGCTGCTCATTTTTTTATCTTTAGCAAAAATTCCGGCAACTGAAAAATCACAATATCCCCTTGTCGTATCAGGAATAGCCTCGTCTAAAGCTCCGCTTTGGATTCCACATATAAGTTTTCCTTGCATTATAGATGCTTTATAAGGGAACCCATCCCAGTTATAGTAATTTGTTCTTGAATGTGTCGAAATGAATGCATCTCCGTCTGAATACATATATCCTTTGCCAAATTGCCATCCACCTATTGAACCTGCACCATTTCTATCTAAAGTAAAATTGGTGCTATTTACTATCAATCTATTAGAGTTTAAAGTGATTACGTCTGCACTTTCGTTTATCATAGATATAATTTGGCCGTCATCGTCTTTATCTATTTTTAAGGAAATTGAAGCACGCAGCGTATTTTCTTCACTTGTCGCTCTTGTCACTTCCTGTGTTATTTCACCAGCAGTAACGGTTATTCGACCACTCAATGTTGCTTCTTCAGCTTTTGCTCTTGTCGCTTCCTGTGTTATTTGGTCGGCAGTAACGGTTATTCTGCCCGAAAGTTCTCCCTCAGCGTTGTTTGCTCTTTTTACTTCCGCTTCAATCTTACTTGCTGTCTGTTCAAATCTTGAGCTTGTATTTTCGTCTAAGTTTGCCAACTCAATCGACACGCCGTCAACACTCTTTTGAATTTTAGCCGTTCTTGATTGCAAATACATTAGCTCTGATGTTTGAACATCTTCATTTACTCTTAGTTTGTTTCCTTTGCTCTCATAAGTGTCTTTTAATGCTTGTACTCCACTTAATGTCCTAGAAAAAATGAATGAGCCTATGTCGTCACTGTTTTCTTTTATCAATACAAAATAATCACCTGTTTCCAAATACGGAAGTCCCTCAAGTGTAGTTATATTAGGACGATATATATATCCTCTTATTTGTTCATAAATTTTTTGTCCTATTTCCTTTAGTTTCTCGGCTGTACTGCCGTACAAAAGAGGATTTCCGCTGATTACATAAGGATTATCTTTTGTGCCTGCAAGCTCCCCGACATTATCACTATCACCTTTAATGATAACCCCCGTGATGCCCTCTACCTCATATTCTTCGTAGCTTGTTGATATGTAGCTTGCTGAATTTTCATCACTCGCAATAGGCTCGTAATGGTCTTCCGGATATAATTCTTCTGACGGGTATAATGTTTCTTCCGGGTATAGTCCCGGGCTTAGCAATGAAATGACCTCAAACTTTCCATCTCTGTTCATTTTACCAAAACCGGCATTAACCTCACAAATATATCTCAGCATATCCGTTCCGAGTAGTTCTCCGTTTTCGTTTGTGTCAATAGTCCTTGAAATTGTAATATCATCATTGATTATATCCTGTTCAACAAAAGGAATATTCAAATAATTCAGCAAACTTTCACGCAGTTTTTTAAGTGTTGTTGTTGCATAAATATACTTTGTCTGTGTCTTTCTCTTACATTGGTACACCTCAATCCAACGATACAATTCGTTATTTTCGTCTTTACTTGTATTTTGTGCTTCGTATAATTTGCCTGTTACTGTGTCGAGATATGTTGTATCTTGACATTCTTCGGGCACTGCACCGTTCGCAAAAAACGCTATCCAAGGTGGTTTTGTTCCCGAATTATCTATCTCATAAGTTCCGTGTTCCCATAAATCATCAATATCGCCGACTGTAATCAATTCTTCGTATTGAGACACAACATAGAAAACTTTGTTATACCAGTCAGAAACATCTATTTGTGCATCGTATAAAGCATCATAAGCAACAATTTTTCTGTAGTCTTTATCATCGACTTTTTTTGCAGAGTCCACACGATATTTTCCCATCTTTACAACTACATCTTTACCATTATTTACAAGTATTTTTGCAGTAAACTCTACTCCTGCAAGCTGATTGTTTTCAAGTTCCGATACCTCAAATTCACATGAGGATGCAATACAACCGCCTAGCCGTAAATCCTCACTATCACATATACTTTCTTTGATAGTCACTGACTCTTGATGTAATGTCTCGTTTGCTATAGTAAAATTTAAGTCAGGAAAATTAAATTCATAGTCATTAAAATAAGTTCCTCTGCCGTAAAAGCATTCTTTTTCGCTATCTGTAAGATTAAGCATTTTATCACCTCGCTAATACTCGATAAATTCAAATGTTGTTGGTAAATAGGTAGGTGTTCCCTTATATGTACCGCCGTATTTCCATTCAACATCGGGTATATAAAAAAATCCTGTTTCGTAATCGTTAGTCCATTCATTAAAGTACCTAACACGAACTTTCTTTTCGGGCGGTTCTGCACAATCCTTTTGTTTCATGGCTTTGCGTATGATAGTCATAAACTTTTCTTTTTTGTCATAATTCATATAGACCGTTGAAAAAGATATGCCATCACGCATATGCTTTAAAACATTTCTCTTTAAATGACCGTTTGCGTTGACATAACTGTCTAAATCCTGTGCCCTGTCAGCGGTGATACTTAAATTATCTGCCGCTATGAATTGGTCTATTTTTGTGTATTCGTAGTTTCCACCGCTATATCCTGTAGCAATGGAAACAAGACCCTTACTCTTTGAAAATGCCATAATTCTACCTCTAAACTTTTTAAGGTTAATGATTTTTTTGCATCAAAAAAGACGGATATTAAATCCGTCTTGTGTTTTTATAAAATTTAATTTATTCTTTTATCAATTTAGCATAATGTAAATCCAATGCAACATCTTTTGTTTTTTCACCAGTAAGAGAATTTTCAGTATCTCCCATTCCGTTAAAAACAGTATATGCTTCGATAACATCACCCTCTAATATATTAAGGTTATCATCCTTTGTCTGATAGTCATACAGCCAAACAAATTTATCATAATCTTCTTGCTTTTCTTTCTTGTTATACACATATGCTTTATAATACTTGTCACATCCTGTTTTTACGCTGTCGTTTATTACATCACTAATGTAAAGATTGACCTTAAAGCATTGTCCATCATATTTTTTAGGCTCTCTTGCAACCTTTTTGTACGGAAACGATACACTTTTATTCTTCATTTCTTGTAAAGTATAACTTTGTTCTATTTGTTTCATATCATCATCTGAGTTATCATTCCCGATTACTGACAATACATAAAGTGCTATTGCAATGCCAACTATCGTCCATAATATATTATGTTTTTTATTACCATTATTCATTTTTTCAACACCTACTTTTTATTTAACTGTTACTTTACAAGTTGCTGTACAACCACTTTTCATTTTTAAAGTTATTGTAGCTTTCCCTTTTTTAACAGCCGAAACTTTTCCTTTTTTATTGACTGTAGCAACTTTTTTATTGTCAGTAGTCCATTTTTTCAATACATCGGGATAAGTTCTTTTTTTTATTTTTAATTTCAGCTTTTCACCTACTTTTAAAGTTTTGCTCTTGCATGATATTGAAACTGTCGCCTTTAATTTAGGTATTTTCTTTTCTTCAACTTTTGAGCATGTATAACAGAATCTTGTTTGCTTTCCTGCTTTAAAAATAGTTGGCTCGACAGAATATACCCATCCTGTGCTCCATTCGCTCCAATCATGCTTTGTATCATCAACCGGAATATCTTTATACTCTCTCTGATAACAGTTATAACAATATCTACTTTCCTGTCCTTTGTTTAAACAGTCAGCTTCTGTCCACACTTCCCAATTAGACCATAAATGCGAACCATCACCTTGTCTTGTTTTTGTTTCTTCTTTGTAACATTCAGTGCAATATCTTTCCCACTTTCCATCCTCACATAAATAGCCATCAGCTTTCCATTCAGTCCATTTATGTATTCTTGTCGCTGGAACAGTCACTTTCTTAGAATCGCCGCAAATAGAGCAATCATACCAATTATAACCCGCCTCAGAACATGTGGGTTTTTCACTAAAACTAGAATCTAAAACCCATCTGTGATTACATACTGCATAAGATGTAGTATAGGTACTGGAGATAACAAGAGTTGCTATCCCTAAAAATGCTACAATCTTTGTAAAAAAACTTTTTCTCATATCCGTTCACACTCCTTTTCTTTTAAATATTTGCTATATCATACCACATTCAGCACGATATAGCAATATTCTAAGTGAAAAGAGGTCTGCCGTACCGCTTCTTGTAATCAGCATTAGCATTCTGTGTTATCTTAACTATATCGCCCTCAGAAACCCCCTCGACATAGAGAGGTGTGCCACTACTGTTCATACGGTTTATACTTGATACAAGACTTGTTAGGACTGGTGTCATAACATTATAAACTGCGTCTGACACACCTTGTGATACTGACGCAACTATCTGGTCGTTGTTCATAACCGCAGTATGACCCTTTAATGTACTTACAAGCTCAGGACCTTTTTCTCTTGCTACAAATAACTGCCCCATATTCGGCATACCGCCGCTTGCATATTTTGTTATATTATGCCATGAACCGTTTTCAAAGATGCCGCCTTTTGCTTTCTTTTTAGGTTTACTTCCAGTCGAAATTTTATTTAAAAAATCAGAGAGATTGTCAGTGAAATTGTTTTTCATCTTAAAAGTAATCTCTACATTCCTTTTTATTGTATTTTTCTTGCCTATATCGGTTAGCAACGGATTTTTCGCAACTTCCTTTAACTTGTCTGCATTTTTTACATTTAGCTTTATATTTGCATTTTTAGTCTTAAAATGGTCATAGTCCTTTTTAGTTTTATCAAAATCTTTACCTTTTTTGGCATTTGCGGTAACTTTAACTTTTTTACTCTTTATACCGTCAATATCTTTTTTAGTCTTTTCAACTCCTTTGGAATTTATAGATACAGTAGCTTTTTTGCCCGACAATTTATCGGTTTCTTCCCCAACACCTTTTATAGCGTTTTTTTGTTTGTCTACACTTGTTGTATTTCCATCTATTTTTTCGGTGTACTTTTCAACAAAATTTGATGCGTTTTCGTATTCGTCATTCAAACTTTTCTGAGTATCTTTTAATTTGCCGATTGCTTTTTTGTGTTTTTTGTAAGTGTCTTCTTGGTCTTGTATCGCTTGTGCTAGTTTCGGCACCTCCGTACGCAGCTTTTCCATTTCCTTGTACTCAGATTTTGTCATCGAAGCTGAACCGCTTTTCCATTTCAAATTCTTTTCTTCAAGTTCATTCAATCTTTTTGTCTGATTTACAAGGTTTATTCTTTCATTTTTTAATACAGCCTCCGCTTTCTTTGCATCATTTGTCGCTTTTGCTAAATCCTTTTCATTCTCATAAAGTTTATTGCCTATATCAGCAAGGTCTTTTTGTGCCGCTTTCGCTTTGTAATATTCTTTTGTTTTTTCAACAAGTTTTTTAAGCTGTTTCCAACTACCCTTGTATGCTCCTGTCTCTTTATCCACATTCTTTTTTAAACCCGGTATTTCTTTTGAAAGTTCTTTTGACATCTTTTTGAGAGTTGCCTTTTCAGCTTTTGTCTTGTTGACTTTTTTTGAAAGTTTATAATAAGCACTTGCTAAATTTTCAACTTCTTTGCCTTTGGCTTCTGCATTTTCGTCTCTTTCTTCGACTTTTTTTAATGCATCTTTAGTTTTGTTGACAGCTTTTTCACATTCTTTCGCTGATGAATTTAAGTCACCTAATGCCTTATTAGCTTCTGACATATCTAACTTTATTTTTTCATCAGCCTTGCTTTCTGCATAGTTATAGAAAGCTACTAATGCTGCCGTTGCCGCCGCTATTCCAACTACACCTACCGAAACACTTAAACTTGTTAAGCCTGCTTTTGCTATAAGTCCTTTAAGTCCTGTTTTGATAGCTGTACTTATTCCGGCGTCTTTTGCGATTTCAAAACCCATTTTTTCAGCTAAAAAAGCCGCCATTTTCTTAGAAACTTCTCCAGCAATAAACTTTCCTATGCCAGTGTATTTTACTAATGCAAATGCCGCCAATAAACCTGTCTCAATAGGTGCTTTTGAAAACGAACCTTTAAGTGCACTTCCTATTGCACTTACTAACGCTTTTGCCAGCCCAAGTAAACTCCATGTTACCTTGCCAAAATCAATAGCTGAGATAAAATCTCCAATACTTTGACCGACTTTCTCCCACTTCACCTTTTTTAAAGCTGTAGTTAATGTATCTGCAATCCCTTTTATGCCATCACTTAAACTTTTACCAAGTTCTTGCCAACCATTAAGACCAGTCTGCTTATTTTTCTTATTCATTGTCTTAAAAAAGTCATTTATTCCCTGTCCTAACGCATTTCCAAGTCCTTTAAAATCAAAAGTAGTAATTGCTCCAAACGCTGTCTCAATAGCCGCCCTTAACTTGCTTGCCATTGATTTAAAGTATGACTGCAAAACTCCTGTTTTGATAGCTGAATTAAGAGTTTTCGACAAACCTTTTCCAAGATTTACCCAGTTTACTTTTTTAAAGAAGTTTGTTTCTGCTTCAAGTGCAGCTTTAATTGAATTGCCTATAGCTTTTCCAAGACCTTTCCACTTGAATTTTTCAACAAAACCATTTAAAGAAGTACCCATAATTGAGGTAATCTTTTTCAAGCCTTTAGCCCATTTGCTTGTATTTTCATTTACCCAGTCAATGCCCTTATTTAAGGTTGTCGCAAGTGCTTCACCGATTTCTGTTCCGTCACCTGTGTCCCAAGCTGTTGTAAACAGTTTTTCAATCTTTTCTTTGAGTTTGTCAGCATCGCTTGTCATACTCTTAAATGCTTTGTTCCAACGCTTCTCGTAATCTTCAACAGCGTTTATAAGTGCATCTGATAAAACACCGCTTATATTGCCAGTATTGCCTTTGTCATTATCACTGTCACTTTTTGAAGTTTCACTTGTTGTAAGATTATTTAATTTATCAAATCCTTGTAACTGCTTGTTAAACTTCTTCTGTGCGTCTGCCGCATTATTTATACTGTCTGCCACATTGTCAGCACTGTCTGATACATCATCATAACTGCTTGATGTGTCATCGTTTGAAGAACCGCCTATGCTTTTAAATTTCAAGCCAAATAAGTCACCGATATGTTTTATTAAATCTTTGACAGCCATTGCCATTGCGTTAAGCCAAGGTAAAACCTTTTCAATGACGGGCATAAACAGCCTTGAAAGCATCAAGCCGCATTGTTTGATATTTGACTTTAGCATTCTAAATTGGTTTGCGGGTTGGTTTATCGTATCTGCCAAATCACCCCATGCGACTTTAGATTGTTGCAACATTGTTATTACACGCAAGTATTCTTTTTCAGCCTGTGTCATATCAGAAACATTTTTCTTAACACCTAGCCCAAGTGCTGTTTCCTGTAATGCCGCAACTGATATGTCCATGCCGTATTTTTTGACAGCCATTGCCGCACCCGAAAGACCACTTGAAAAGTTTTTCATAACGGTGTCTAATGGCATATTTGTTAATGAGGACATATCCCCAGCAAGCATTGTCATAGCTTTTGATGTTGCAATAGACGCTTCGCCCATCATTCCGACAGAATTTGTCATTTGTGCAATCTGTGCTTCAAAGTTTGTTATCTGTGTAATGTCAAGTCCAAGACTAGCTGCACCTGTGTCAAGTAAATCTCCATCCTTGCCAATCTTATATCCTGTCATTTTGCCTGTAAGAGTTGTAAGCCTATCCTCAAAGCTATCCGCATAACTCTTAGCATCATCATAGCCGTATTTTTTATAATTACCTTTATTTTCCTGCGCAATCTTACCTATTGCCTTTTGAAAATAGTTGTATTCCTCGACATAATCACTTGATATGCCAAGAACTTTACCAAGTGCACCAGCAACCCTTGACAGCATCATGTACTTGAAATACAGCCTTGCAACCGAATTTCCTAATTTACTAATTTGACCGAGTGCAAGTTTTAAAGGCGATTTCATGTTACGGACATTCTTAGCAAAATTCAATGTTGCCGCACCAGCATTTTTAATCTTACTGATAAAATTAGAAAAGCCTGTTGCCGCACTCTTTAATGTACTGCCAAAACTTCTTGTCGAGTTTTCACTTTCTGTCAGTCTAGCTTTGTACTCTGCAAGTTCTTTCTCAGCTTGATTAAGTTGCTGATACAACTTATCAAAATTTGTATCACCGAAACCAATGCCTCTATTTCTCATTTGCTCTATAGCAAGATTTAATTTTTTTATCTTTGTTTCAAGGTTATCCGTTGATTTTATGTCGGTATCAAGTCCTAATGCTTTTTGATTTAAAGCCGCTTTATACCGCCTTGCTTCATCTTCTAATTTGGTCAAAGCCATTTTGGCAGTGTCCCATTCAGAAGTCCCCATGCCTTTGCCTGCGGCTTGTATATTAGCAAGATTGATTTTAGCTTGTGCAATACGCTCGTCATAACCTTTTAAAGCACTGCTTGCACCTGTAATTTTTATTTTCTGCTTATCTAATTCTTCTCTAACTCGTCCAAGTTGATAAATTGTTTCGTTATAATCAGCACTTCCGTATAATTTTTTCCCAGCAAGCTGATTTGATTTTTGCACTAATTTGCTTTCTTCTGCTTCAAGTTTCTTAATAGATTTGACATTCAAATCAAGGTCGGCAGCCGCTTCTTTTAAGGTATTTTTATACCACTTAGCTTCTGCTACAACTTTTTGTAAAGCAATACTAGCATTGTCCCATTCCTCAGTACCCATGCCCTTGCCACTTTTTTCGACTGCTTTAAGGTCAGCTGTGGCTTTCTTTATTCTTTCGTCATATCCCTCTAATGCTCCTGCTGTTCCCTCTCTCGCTTCTTTTTGCATTTTAAGGAGTTCTGCTTGACTATCCCAGCCTGTATGTTTAGGCAATGTGTCTGCGGATATTTTTTCTATATTTTTCTGATAAGCGTTTGCGGCTTTTTTTATTTCACTTTCAGGCGGTATCATTATTGCTGAATTACTTGCGTCTTCTTTCACGAAGCCTTTTTGTGAAGCCTGCTGTGCTTCTGCAATTTTGGCTTTTAAAATATCAAGTTTATTTATAGTTTCCTGTATTTTATACTCTAACCCGTCAAAAGAAGTGCTTTTGATATTTGCTTTACCTCGATTTAGAAATTCATCTTCTTTCAAAAGAAGTTTGTCGAGGTCGGTAGATAGTTTACTATACTGTTTTTCAAGTTGTGTAGTCGTACCACTGAATTGTGCACCTTTACCTGCATTCGCATATTTTTTCTGTAGCTCTGCAATAGCTTCTAAGCCTTGTTTAACATCAACTTTAACCTCAGTCTTTGTTTTCTTCTTACCGACATTGTCTACAGTTTTTCCTAAGTCCTCTACCTCTTTAGTGACAGTTTTCAGACCGCCGACTTTAGCAAGATTTTCAAGGTTTTTACTGATGGAAGTAGTGTTTATACCGCCAAGTGCTTTTGAAAAACTCTGTAATTTACCTATCAAGCTGTCAAGTGCTTTTTCTGCCGACTGTGCTTCTGCCGATACTTTCAGTTCTAAACTATCTAATTCCATCAAATCGCCTCATTCTGATTAAATCTCTTTTACTTTTTCAAGACTTATCCAATATCCGTTGTCAGTAAGTCCCCAATTCCCATTGAGTTTGACAATCTTAACTTTTGTTCCTTTTTTTGCAGTACCTTTTTTATTTACTGCCCCCAGCTTCGGTTTACTTCTTAATGCCGCATCTTTCGTAACAACCGCCGTAAACTTGTAGCCTGCTGTTATAAAACGCTTAAATTCAGTCCATTTCTCATTACCACTACCTGTAAAAGGTGCTGGACAATCTTTTCCGTTTACATCCCAATGTCTAATAATTGTTTTCGCATTAGGGCACTTACTTTGAATATATTTAACAAGTTTTCTTGTCGCATACATCTGTTCCCAGTTTGTTTTTAAGCACATATCACACAATTCAATAGACACCGAATTTGCATTTGTACATTTGCCAAAATAAGCTGCTTCGCCTTTTCTTCCACTTCTGTGGTCACCACCTACCGCCCATGCTGTACGGTTCATTGCTATTGACTTGCCGACATTTCCTTTTTTATCAACAAAGAAATGTGCTCCCGCCTGTCTTGTATTGCCATTTGCAAAATAATCAAGATCATTCTGTGCCGTATCTCCTTTATTGCCTGTATAATGTATGACAATGTATTTGATGTTGCTTAATGGTCTTTTATTTCCATAACTAATGCTTTTTGCATACTTTGTAGTCATTTTCATTGATTATCACCTCAAAAATAAAAGAGGAACGGCAAATAAAATTGCTATTCCTCTTTTTCTATTTTGTCTAATTCTGCATTAGCAAATGTAGCAAATAATCTTGCCGCAAATAATTCTCTTTGCTTCTGCAATTCTGATTTCGGCTTTTCGCCGTTCTCATTATTATTATTTTCCTGTAAAGGATTTTTAGGGTATCTTCCTTTTCCAAAAGTACAAGCTATTGCTTCGACAACATAATAGCCGTTGAGCCATGAAAGATATTCAGATACTTTTACTTTTTCCTGTTCTTTCTCACTATACGCTTCTATATGCATCTCAATGGCTTTTGGGGTCATATGCATAGCTTCTTTATATGTCAATCCTGCCTTTATCGCACTTGGCAAGATATTTTTTTCAATATTTTCTTTGAAACTTAATTTTTCTTCAAATGGTCTTGTGGAACTTTCGGAGTTTTCTTCGGTTCTTCTTCCTCGGTCTGTATCATGTCGTTCAGACCTATCAAATCTAAAAAACCATCTTCTGCCATCTGTCCCATAATTATTTCCATAACAGCATAGAAGTTTGTTTTATTTTCACTTATATACTGTTTTAACAATGCCTTTGCATTTTCTATTGATGTTACTGTTCCGTCACTATCTGAGCCTGTACCATGATGCTCAAGTAAGCCTGCATAGAACATATGTAATGTTGTTTGCGGAACATTTGACATTCCTTTAATTATATTTTTAATCTTGTCATTCTCGTTTTCTGCATCTGTTGATGATATAAGTTCTAATAACTTTTCTGTGCTCTCAGGATAAAGTGATGCTTCTAATGAGTATTCAAGTTTATAGTCCTTTTTATTGATATTTATAATTTTATACATATTATTTCCCTTTCCCTTACATTTGTAAGAAAGTGGGGCAGTCCTAAGACCGCCCCACTTTTAATCATTTAATCAATTTTGCTATTTTTAAATTGTTTCATCTTTATCGTATGAGTAGTCGGCTGTTTTAGATTTGCTATCCGACACAGCCTTTGTCTCAGCCGAATAGCTTTTTATTCCCCCGGTGTAAAGTCTACCTTTGTATCAGGGTCTTTTTTCTCAACAATAGTCAAGTTCATCTCAACTGTTAAGAGTTCATTCTGCCCGATTTCCGGCTGAGGGATGCTTTCCGGTGGCTCTGCGATAACAAATAACGCTTTATCAATGCCCGGAATGATAGTTTCAAACCACATTTGTTTTCCACCTGTCAACGCTTTATACGCCTTTATAAGAGCTTCCCACTCTTTTACGGTATCATCTGTAAAGTTTACCGTTACTGCAAAAGACCCACCAGTATCGGCACGACCTTTGACATATTTTGTCGTGTAATCTTCAAGTGCTGATGCGTCTATTTGCTCCGGCTCAATATTGATACCGCCGATTGCATTTATTCTTGTAAGCTGTTTAAAAGCTGTCGGCTTTTCTCCAGCTGTCGTTTCTACACCATAACCGAATGTAATACCGAGTGTCGAAATTCCGGCTGCTGCCATAATATTTACCTCACTTTCTTCTGCTAATTTTATGCAGTTAGCGAACATTTCTAAAAAAATGTCCGGTCAATAAGTTACAATCTGTCATTTGCCGCAACTACCCTTGATACTCTGAAAGTTGCCGACCTGACTTTGTTTGAAATACCATAGACGATGCTTGTTACTTCAAATCTTTTATCTTTAAAAAATAAAACGGCATATGCCGCTATATTTTCTAAATCACTTCTATTTCCTTTAAATGTTATTGTTATCTGAAAAATAGGTCGTATTGCGTTTATTAACTGTCCGTCAAGTGTTTTGCCTACTTCTGTAAATGAAATTTGTTGAAATAACACTGTAGGAAACACCGCTACTCCCTCTAATTCTTCATCTTGTGTAATATTAAGGTTTTTATATTTTGTTCCATACTCTTTTTTTAGGTTGTATGAAAACAAGCTATAAAGAGTATTTTTAAATTCTAAAGCCCATAAACTTGATTTATCCATTTCCAAATACTCTCCTTGCTACTGATACATAATCAGCTATAATCTTTTCATATGCCTTTAAAACAGGCATTGTTGCTTCAACACCATGTGTCATTACCAGAGCTCCTGTTTCGTCATAATATCCCCACACTTTCTGAACACCATGACCGACACCGTATGAGCCAATTAAAAAGCCAAATTCCTGTCCTTTTGGATGTGGGCTTGTTCCTGCTTCGCCGTTGTAATAAACACCAGCTCCAAACTCAATAAAAAGAATTTCTTCACCTTCGACAACAAGATTTGCTTGTGAATAACTTCCAAAATTATTAAGTTTTACATAGGTATAATGTTCAGTGTTAGAACCACTCCTAACCCCTTTGCTGTCAAATGTATAACTTGCGTCAGCGACATTCATTTCTATAACAGGTATGCCAATTTCCGCAAGTGCCTTTACAAGTTCTGTAGTTTTGTTTCTAAGCCATTGCTTGTACTGCCTAAGCTGTTTTAGAGCCTTTTCTACAGACTTTTGAGACAAACCCAGTGTTATTGTTTGCTTTGCCATAAATCACCTACTTTACGACCGCTTTAAGCACATATTTTGTTGACTTTAAAGCCGGTTTAACTCCAACTATAGTAAAATCTGCCGATGTTTCGTCAACTATTTCGTCAACTGTTTCTGTATCTTCGTTAATGTAAGTCACTTCACTATCAAGCCATATCAAGTCACCCTTTTTTAAAGGGAACTCATTTTTATCTGTCAACATTATTGCGTCATAGTCGGCGGCATCAAAGCCAAACTCTTCTGTTTTAGCTTCGCCGCCGCTGAACGCTATGTTTGCTCTAAAATCAATAGGTTTTGAAAAACCGACTTTTTCCTCGATAATTTTAGGAATTTTATTTCCATCATCATCAAGATAAGGAACAAAGTTTCCATCGCTATCGGTATAGCCCTCATAAAGGATATTGCCCTCATCGTCTTTTTCGTAAATTGTGATGCGTGCCCCTTGCTGTGAATACTTCATTGACTGCTTGTTTATATCAAGCATTTGTTTCTACCTCAGGAAGTCCTGCTACAGATGTTAAAATACTTACAACTCCTGCAAGAACCGCTGACGAAACAACCACTTTCCAATCGACCGAACTTACAACAGTGCTTGCACCGATAACTCCGACCGCTGTTTGTGCAACTGTTTTAATTGCTCTAACTGCCGCCGCCTTAGTCCACTGTTTCCAATCTCTCATAAAACAATCACTCCTTTTCATCGTTTATACGAACTTCCAAACCATCAAGCCTATGGTGTGCTGAACTTGCACTTTGTTCAACCTTTGTAATTCTACTTTCATGGTCTGCTAATTCTTTTCGCATTTCTGAACGCTCGCTTTTTAATTCGTTAATTAGTTCCAAGATACTATCTAACTTCATATTGATACGGGTGTTTTCTTTGACCCGTTCTTCGATTTCTTTTGTATCTGTCCGTTTGTTGTTTTTTAATCCAAAATAGACGGAAAAAGTAACGGATATGACACTTATAAGAATTGCAACTTCTATTTGCATCCTATACCGCCTTTCTATAATTTGGCACACTGCCCACCACCCTTACCGTGTGCCGCCTGCTACCATTTTCGTAACCTCACGAATATGGTAACGCACATTCTTCTTTTTAATGTTTATAACATTTTTACAAAAGGAAATACCCCAACAAATAAGCTGTCTCTGTCTTTCCATGTTCGACTTACACCATTTTCACCATAGCTTGCCATAAATGCTTCACCAGCCTGTGAATGGTCGTACACAACAAGATTTACGATAACTCCCTCAAACTGTTTTAAGTCCTCTGTTATCATTTCTTCCGTGTAGCTGTCGGGGTAATTTCTTCTGTTTTTAACATCTTCTGTAGCCTGCTTAATAAGCTGTTCGATAAGCAAATCATCTTCTTTGTTGTCGAACACAACTACATCCTTTGTTGTATCATCTTCATTTGTGACAGTCTCTATATGAAATTGTTTAAGTCTGATTTTTACTTGTGCCAAAATCGTATATTCTGCTTTGTTCAATTCCATACAGATACCTCCTACAAATCTACATTTTCCATCACTGCTCTTGCTTCAAGAACTGCAAGATAATCTACCATTGCTTTAATCTGCATATTATATGTGCTTCTCGGGCAAGTAGGTTTAAACTGTAAAGTTCCATTGTCCCACTTATCAAGCATTGATTTCAGACCTTTGTATCTAATTGCAAGCTGGTTATATTCAGCCTTAAATCTTTCTTTATAATCTGCACTGTTCATCATCTCGACTGTGTCTTTTAATTCCATATGATTACCCCCTACAAATTGAATTTCTCGATTAACATACTTTTCAAATCAGCACCGCTAAAACTGTCAGCATCTAAAATTCCGTTTTCAGATGCAAGTGCCTGTAAGTCGGCGGTGCTCATACGATTTATGTCCGTTTTGGTATAAGTAAAAGGAGCCCCCTGTTTATCTTCGGGAACTTTTTCTCCGGGCATATACCATTTGCCATGATATTTCACTTTATATTCATAAACCATGAGGCACCCCCTACTCTCCTGTATAGCACTTGATTACATATGTACTATCCATTCTTTCATAAGACGGAAGAACAATTTCTGAAACAGTAGTCTTTGTCTGTACTGGGTCATTTGATACTGTTACTGCAACTGCAACACCTGTATTTACAATAGATACATCTGCTGTCGCATTTCCCATAAGTGTTCTTTCTTCCGGTGTAGTGCCATACCAAGTGTTACCAAGTGCTCCGGTCGGAATAAGTGTTGCAAATCCATCAGGGTAAAACTTCTGTGCTTTGCCTGTTTCGTCTTTATACTGCTTAGAATAAACAATAACGCTAATTCCAAGTTCGTTAGAAAATACCTCTTTGACACGATTGTCATTCATAAAGATATTAGCCGTTGCGTTTTGTGCAAGAATAGCATTGCGGATTTTCTTGTTTTGTTTCAAGTAGTCCATCGTCTTGCGGGAAATAATCATAATAGATGGTCTTTCCCCTGTTTCTGCTTCAACAGCATCAAGAGCAACTGAAACATCGTCAAGTGGGTCAGAGTTTTCCGTATCATTCCACATATCTGTAGTCGAAGATAATTCTGCATAATTTTTTGACGAATATGTGCTGTTAGGGTCATAATTATATTCATATGGTACGCCGTTTGCCTGAATAGAAATTTTCGGATGTCCGTCCGTTGGTGCAAGTAACTGCATAATCATTCTTTCAGGTACAACATTTGCCCCATCAATAAGAGTGTTCGCATCATCAAAAATTCTACTTAACACTTCTGCTGCATATGGGTCGGTGCTATCTTGAACACGCATCATTTCCTGTTCGTCAGCTTCCTTAATAAGCATTGATTCTCTGAAAAATGCCATTTCTGTTTCTGTAAGTTTAAATCCTTCACGGCTTCTTAATGTTGATACTGCATCGAAATTTGATGGTGCAAGTGAAACTGGAAGTCCCTTTGAAGTCTTAATCCATTTAAGGTCTAATCCCATTTTCTTTTTTGCAGGGAATAAGCCGGAACCAAGATAAGGAATTTTATTACTTGCTACTTCTGTATTAACTAGAGCGATTGCACTAGCATTATAAGCATCTCTAATGTTCATTTATTTCCTCACTTTCTTCTGATAACTTTTTTCAGTCAGCGATTACATCAATCTGTAACCGGTTCTTATTATTTCTCAAATACAATAAGTGGTAATGCTTTTTTTGCCTCTTCTGCAAGTGTTATTGAAGCATTTGCGTTAGCATTTGTTTCGTTTACAACTCCAAATGCTTTAAGAATTGTTCCATTTGGATTATCCTCATAAACATCCGTTAAGAGAATCCCTACAGGACTAGTCGCATTGTCAACTGTTCCTGTTGCTGAAATAGGATTTCCAGCTTTACAAACTCCACTTGTAAACGCTCCACTTGCAAGTTTGATTTCCTCGAATAATTCTCCACCAAGCTTGCGTTTTAAAATTTCTTTTTGTGTTGTTACGCCACTCTCTGTAAATTTCATTTTTACCTCCTATAAATAACTATCAACAACCGTCTTAGTTACTTCATTTGAACCAGCTAATGTTTTACCGATTGTTTCTGCTGTCTTTTCAGCTTCTGTTTTTTCTTTATTTTCGCCGCCTACACTGCTACCGCCCGGATTTGTCGTATTGTTTGCAATCTCCTGTTCCTTAGCCTGCGCCGCAGCGGTTTCTTTTTCAGAGATAATCTTTCCGAGTACTTCGTAGTCAAAACTGCCGTCATCCTTGATAACCTGTGATGCCTGTTCAGCAGAAATGTTAAACTTGGATGCCGCATTGCTTCTTTGATTTGCAATAGCTTGTGTCTTTTCAAGTTCTGCGATTTTTGCATTTGCAGAATCAAGGTCTTTTTGCAGTCTTTCCGAATCGGATAAATCCTTATCTTTCATGGCTGTGTATTCCTTTTCCAACTCACGCAGTCTTGTCAACTCTTCACTGTTTTTGTTTGCCTTTGCGTTTGCTGCCTGAACATCCTTGCTATTCTCAGCAATGATTTTTTCAATCTGTTCATCAGTCAAACCCATAGCTGTCAGTTCTTCTCTCTTCATAAATTACCTCCGTTATGTCCTACGAATTTTTATACGGTGCAACGACACCGGTTGACATTGCCGGTTTATACGCTCACGGCATTGCGAATTTTTATAAAATAAAAACAGCTACCGATTACTCGATAACTGCTTCATTTTTGTTATTATCATTATTTACTTCATTGTTACTGTTCATTTGTTGCATTATCTCTTGTGCTTTCTGTTCCTGTGCTTCTACATCATCAATAGTTTTCCATAGATTATCAATGTATGGCTGTGATAGTAAGAATGTCTTTTCTGCATCTCCCCACAATCCTACAGTTTTAATGGCTATAAGCGGATGTATGCCGCACTGTAAAAGTTGTAACAGTGTTTGAGCCTTAGTGTACATATTATCCTGTGGGCTGTGATTTATCTGCACATCAAAATCTCTTAATGTTATACCTAAATCGTGGTCTTTTATACGAATAATATTTAAAGCTACTTTAGCAAGCCGTTTTTCTGACGACTTAACAATCGGGTCTTTTAACTTTGCTCTAGTTTTTGAAAAGTCCCATCCATTTCTTAGCTGTACAGCCCCTTGCGTATCGCCGCCACTGTTATTGTTATTTTTGTTTGGTATAGCCAAAATAGATAATGTATTGTCCCATAAATCATCTTTCGCAACTTGACATTGTGTTTGATTAAGTTCTTGTGTCATAATGTCAACATCTGATTTATTATCGTTATTTGTTGACTTGACCACAAGTGCATGGCTTTCTTTCATTTTTGCAAATGTTTCTTCATCAATCTCGCAATTTAAAAACTTAACCCAGTACTCAACGAACTGTTGTACACTGTCCATTCTGTTAGACTGCATATTGTTAATAGCATCTAATATATCTATAACAATTTCAATGTCAGACAATCTTTCGTGGTTGTTTGGAAACTCAACGATAGGAATACTTCCAAAACCATGTAGTTTCCAGTCAGATACAACACCATCTCTAATGATACATGAACTTGTATCTGTGTAGCACAACTTGTAATAATTGCCCTCAAAGTCCTTTAATTCTTGTACTGCAAGCATGGGTTCTTCTGTACTTAAATTATAAACTACAAAAGTATTTATGGGTGTAGGACACACAATTCTGAATGGTATGTCGCCATCTGAAAACTGTAACGCTTTGAATGATGTTCCTGTTGCCGACTGCCATTCACCCGACTTAATGTCTTTTTCTTGTTTATTTGCATCTGACATATAGTCGTTAAGTTCATCAACAGCATTATTTACGGCATCATCATCTTTTCTGCTTACAAATTGTACCGGCTCGCCATAAGTTTGTCCGACTTTGAATTGCACTATCTCATATGCATGATTTTCTACAATTTTGTTTATAATATCATCATTTGCAACTTTTGTTCTGTATAATACCGGTTGGTCGCCTTTGTAATATCGCCACAAATAATCTATTATTGTTTTGTTATAATAGAAATTTCCGATAACATCACCGACAACCTTTAATATGTTGTCCTGTGTTATTGTCTCAGCAGTAGTATATAATACTTTTCTACCGTAATTCCCTTTTATAATATCTCTCAGAGGTCTTGTATTTCGCATATTCCCTCCTAATATAAAACAGCACCGCTAGATGTTTCTCTTTTTGGTAACGGCTTAACTGTTGTTTCATCCCTTGCAACATCATAAATAACTTGTAAATTACATTTTTTGCATTTTGCAATTTTATTTATCGTTGCTCGCCCATCATATGTAGCGACTTTTCGCCTGCATTGAGGACAATATATCATTTTACTTTTCATTCTGTTTTTCTCCGTAAAAAATGCGTACCACCTGTTAAAAAGTGATACGCACTGAAAGGATTTTACTTTATTGATTATTTTTACAATTATAATAATATCACATTCGCTATGTGACATTCTATGACAACTTTATAAATATTCATTTCCGTATTTTTCTTCAAATTCTTTTAATGCTTTTGAATGTATTCTGTGAACTTGTCGCCAGCACCATCCTGTCTTATTTGCTATTTTTTCAAAAGTCAGTTTTTCAATGTATCTTGCAAATAAAATCTCATAGTAATCATCATTTTCTATATTTTGAATTTGAGATATAATATAGTTCTTCTTGTCAACATAATCATCTATCATATTATCAAGTTTTCGCTCCATATAGTCCAATTTTGCTATGCTTGTCCCGATTGGATCTTGATTAGGCGTTGTCATTACTTTTTCATCGTTTTTAACTGCCGAAATGCTACAAGATAACTCTTTAAACTGTGAAATTTCCAGTAATTTATTATTTATCAGCATATTTAATCTGTTGATTTGATTAAGATAGTCTTTTGTCGTCATATGTCAATACCTCCTACCGCTACTAAAAGGATTTACGGCCGCTTCAACTTTTGCGGCACTCCAATTACCCTCAATGAAATATGCTAATGACGCAAGGCAGTCAGCCGCATCTTCATGTTTGTTTTTTCCTGTTATTGTAAAACTGTATAAGTTTGTCATAAATTTTCTGTATTCTTGACTTCTGCATCCAACATCACGAAAATAAAATTCTCTTATACTTCCTGCTTTGTCCCATATTCTTTGAGTTTTTCTTTTATTCGTTGGTGCATATTCTGACCTCAAATTGATTTTTTTCCCTTTTGCTTGCAACATTACATCAACTTCATCTTTGTAACCCTCGCCGCCTTGATTTGCTTCAAAATATGCCGACCCGACATCATGGTCTATAATCATATTTACAACTTTTGGCTTTGTAAATTTCTTTTCGTTGTTATCGAAAACAACATCATCTATATATATTGAGTTATCATCATACATATAAGCTACCGCAAATGCAAGGAAATCTTCTCCGCCTAAAGCAACATCGCAAGCCGCACATATTCTGTATGGTTCTTCTTTCGGAAGTACACCATTATAAAATCTCATATGCTCAGGATTGAATACTGCTCCATCTCTTTCAATAGGCTCTTGCTGATACTGAGCATACCAAGAAGCCATATCGTCATTTTCTTCAAATTTTGCTCTTAATGTTCGATAATACTGCGTTGTATATCCAACTCCGTAATCATAATCAAAGTTACTTTCGTCATTTTCATCAAGTGCCGGAATTTTTAAAATTTCATATCTAATATCTTTTGCTTCAGGATTATTTTGTAAGAAATCTAATCTGTCACTATAAAGGTCATGTAAACTCCAAATTGTACCGTTATGTATGAGTTTGCATTGTTCTTTTTTTCGTGACATTACATTATTGTCAAATATTATCTGTTTTCGTTTAAGTGTCTCAGGATTAAGTACATCTTGAATACCCTCTAAAATATCATCAAGTACCATCCAGCCGTATGCGTCATACTCCCCATTAAGACCACTTTCCAGCCCTTTTCCTGACAATGTTTTGTATTTTTTCTTTCGTTTTAAATCTACTTTGTTGTTTTTAGCATCAGTACACGCAACTTTAATGTCCGGAAATACATCAGCAAAGCAATAGGTAGGGTCAGTCCATATTTCCATCACACCAGTAAGAAAAGCTCCGCCCAATCCCTCTTTATATGTTATATATAAATTGCTTTTTTCCGTATCTTTTGCACAATGCCACGACATAGCAAGTGTTATAATTTGGGATTTACCTATTCTCGGTGGCATATGTATAAACAGCTCGTCAAGTTTTCCATCTTCTAATTCTTGAATTTTATCTACAACTTGTTTAAGCGTTTTTCTTCTAGGCTCATAGAACCTTTCTTTTCGGGGTCTGTCTTTTTCAATGTATAAAATATAGCTATCAAGTAGCATTGGTGCTTCATAAAGTAAAACCTTGTAATATTTTTCTATAATTTCATATGTTTGCTTGTATGTTTGTGATTGTTCTTCGAGCCATTTAAAATCCGCACCATTTGTAACTATACTTATGTATTCAAAAATTAACTCTTTTGCCTTTGCAGACAATTTCAAGCCATATTCTTTGTCTTTTTCCGTCAGCAAAGTAACTTCTACAGCTTCAACATAAGCATTTATAACACTTTCATCTATTCCATTTTTCTCTATGTAATTTTCATAACTTTGAACTGTTTCTTTAAGATATTTAGATGCCAAAAAAGAAGCACCTCGCTTTCTGCGGCAAAGGTGCTTATAGACCTCTGCCTATAACTGTTTTAGGGTAGTGACTAACTCCATTTGTTAGCCGGTAAAATTTTGTTAGAATGTTGGCATTCCTTCATTGCAAACCGGATGCAATTTGTTTATAAGTGCATTATAATCATCAATTACATACCTTGCCGGAATCGTATATGCTTTAATGCCATATTTATTTGCTGTTTCCATTTCAATGCAACAGCCGTTCCAATCGTAGCTCTCGCATATTCCCATGAATACATCAGCCTGCGCCAGCTTCTTAAGGCTTTCTCCTAAAAACCATACAGCTTCTTTGCTGTCTTTAGGTGGGTTATCCTCAATGTAACTGTCGATAAGTTCTAATTCTTCGCCCTCGTATATTTCAGCAATCTTTTTCATCTTCTGAATACTTGCTTTGATTTCTTCCTCTGTTCTGCCTTTCATCGGCACGCTTACAAATAATTTTTTCATAAAAATTCCTTTCCGCTGATAATCAGCAATCATTGTTTTAATTCATCCGCACGCCTTGTCATTTCAATCTGTGTTCCGTTTTCGTCCCTTGTGCCGACAGTTACATATCTGTCACAGTCACCACTTGGTATATTGCCAAGTCTTATTTCCGTTTTATTATCATCAAACTTGTAACAATCACGCATTTTTTCGATGCAGTTATTCATTTCTGATATTTTCATAATCTCACCCCTTAAAGCAATCTCTTAACGCTTGCCTGTCTGCTTCATTATCTGCCGCAATAACAGGTTCATCTTCTAAAGTAGAACAATCTATAAGCTCACCATTTAAACCGCCTATTTTATGCGGCTGTATCTCTCTAAACGCTCCACACTCTATTGATTTAATTATATCTGCTATGCTCATTCCTCATAAACCTCTCAAAATCTTTCCTGCACTCAGGGCATAAATCATATGTTCTTTCTAAAAATTCATATCTGCGAACATTCTTGATTTCAAGACACATATCATTATCTTCAAAAGTGGGAACTATATCTCCGCAACATCCAACTTGCTTAAATCTAACTTCTTTCCAGCTCTTAGGTATTATTTCTTTTCCGCACCTGTCGCAAGTGTGCCATTCTTTTTGATGTTTCATAAAATTCCTCGTTTACAAATCAAGTTTATTCAAATAATCCGTTCCGCTATTTTTAAGTGCCTTGCTAATGCCGTTAATCATATTAGCCATTGTCTGTTCGACTTCCTTTATCTTTTCAACGCTTCCACCGCATTGTAATGATAAATATCTTTTCTGCCAAACGTTTGCATTTACAACTATACTATTGTGGACATCTTTCTGTGCAACCATCATTCCACCTCTTTAATATCCTCCACACTTGTTTTGAGTTACTGCCATCCGTCCTGCACCATTTTCGGTTTATATTCATGCTCTGTATATCCTTCTCCGTTGCAAAGGTCACATTCTATGCTATTATATTCATATCTATCACTGCATTCCCAATATTCAGCCACATCTTTTCTTATAGTAATTTTTCCAGAGCCGCCACACTTTGGGCATTTGTATTTCCTATTTCCTTGCACTTTCTTCAAGACATCTTTCAATGTTGTACTTTCTCCGTAATCTGCTATTAGGTTTTTTATGTCGTTTATCTTCACATTCTTTCACCAACTTTCTACCGCAAATAGGGCAATATAAAATTCGCTTTTTTAATGTTGTAAGATTAAAGTAAGTTGATAAGTGATTAGAAATTATTTCAAACATCAATTCATTGCCTTTTATTGTAGCTTGAAAAGCTTGTACTTTCTCGTCCATTATGCCGTCTCGTTCTACATTTAAAATTATAGGTTTAGCTTTATTATTACAAAACTTACACATATTACACCTCAAATTTACCTCACTGTTTATATTTTTTAATAATCTTGCATACCATGCTTTGCGAACACCCCATTTCATCAGCAATCTTTGCTTGCGACCATTTGGCATTATGCAAAGCCATTACCTTGCCTACATCAATAGAACTCTTTTCCGCTGATGTTTTATTAGAAGTATCTGTTTCTTCATTTTCGTTCTCGTTATCTTCTCCAAAAACTTCGGTATATTCATCACGAACCTGTTCTTCAAATGCCTTTTGATTTGCGTTATCTTTCTCTCTGTCCAGTTCCATCGTTGTCATAACGCAATATCCAGCAAGGTCTAACAGTGTATCTCTTATAGTTTCATCAGCAACTTTTTGTTCTGCTCCTGATGCCATATTATCAAGTCTGTTCCATTTATCTTCCATGCGAACCATAGCCGCTACTAATCCATATTTCTTAAATGAACGACTAAAGCTATCGCCATAATCATGATTTTTCTTGACATATGTATCATGTATCTGTTGCAAAAGCTGTTTGTGTTGCTGTAAATTATCCATTATTTACTCCTTTTCTAATATTTTAAAGTTAATTTAGTAAAGAGTAGTCCGGGGTCGAACCGGATAAAACACCATCTGTCTACTCTTCTTCATATTGTCAGGAAGAACTTTAAAAAGCCTGTTTATCAGCTATCCTCGATAGTTTTGAGGATAAGTAGATAGGTGTGGATTTGCACCACACATAGCAACGACTTTTCACAACGGGTAACACCATTTCAGGTTCATTTATCGCCTTTTTAATTCGATAACCTGTTTCTAACCAAAGCGTGGTTGCCTTATGCTTAAGCGTTTACCTATTCCGCCACTATCTACCACCCGCGTCGTAACTAGTATTTTTGCGTGGGCATTTTTTAATAATGTCAACAGCTAGTTTCTGTTCTTTCATTGCCGACATTGGTTCCTGCACAAGTGTTGACATAACTGGCATAGTAGGTATCGAACCTACGACCTACAGATTAACAGTCTGTCGTTCTACCACTGAACTATATGCCAAAATTGCATACACCTCTGTATAGGCTTTTAAGATGGTATGCAAGCACCTGTGTGTTATGGGGGTGTGAAAGTTGTAATGGAACTACATTAGTCCAGTACGGAAAAAGTATGTAAGTTCGGGCATCGTGGGATAGACACCCGAACAACCACACCGAGCCTTGTGACGACTCTTAACAGCTTTCCGCTAGTGTGGGAAAGGAGTTTTTCTCCGCGATTTTGCAAGAAGAAAAACAAAGATGGCATATCTTGCCAAACTGGGGTAATGGGATTTGAACCCATGATGTAGCAGTCAAAGTGCTATGCCTTAACCTCTTGGCGATACCCCATTATCCCGCAAGACTGTTATTGCCTTGCGGATGTGATATGTAATATTTTTTAAGAGATACGAAGATATGAAAAAAATAACTGTTAAACAAGTTTCAAAAAAATGTTTCACTTTAAATTGTTGGTGCTCTTATTGCCATTCTTTATCACCTCAGTTCTATTTATTATCTTCACATAGTCGGGCACATTCCCAATCCACACAGACAGAGTCTCTCGCACTCCATGAAGTTGAGCCATTAGCCCATGCGAAAACTTTTCCATTTTCATATTTTGCAAAATGTCTATGTATCCATTTTGGTGCCAGTTCGTCTTTTACAAGAATTGGAGTATCGACAGGTACTTTTGACCAATCTGTTTTATATTCTTCATCAAGCCACTGTTTTGCAAGTATTTTACAAGCTATTCCGTTATGATGAAACTGGCATTGTTCACTACAGGATGCAGGGCACTGAAAAGGCTTGTTTTCTTTATCCACCCCAAAACTGTTTAAAAAGATACTGTGTAAATCTTCCGCATACTTTTCTTTGTTTGTCATTCTATCCACCGCCCTTATCAATATTTTAGAATATGCTTTTTCAAGCACTTTTTACAAACATAAACATCTTTATATCCGACTGGAATTTTATCATTTTCTCCTTGTATCGCAATACAATGTTTTAATTCCCATTCATGCTTACAAAATAACCTTTTTAAAATCTCTGCTATCATATACGCCTCATACCAATTTTGCTAAATGTTTGCCTTTAAGAATAATATACACTTTTTCAGGACTACTGCCATCTTTCGGGAAATGCCAATCAACTATATGATTTTGCACCAGTAGGTAACTTTTAAAAATAAACCTTACCGGAATGTCATTATGTCTCAATGAAAACAATTCTTTTACAGTGTATTTTCTCATAGACTACTCCTTTTCCTAAAAAGCCGGTTTTTGTTTTTGAGGATATTCGAGGGACTTAGTGGGGCGATTTTTTCAAGCTCACCAGAGGGGCACCCCCTGCCGCTGATGACGGTATCCCACTTTTCTTCAACTCTTTGATAAACTATTGTTTATCTTAAAGTTTATCAAAATTCATACAACATCTAGTGGTTTTTATCCTCAATAACCGCTACATCTTGGGACATTGCGTCAAGTCTTGGAAGCTGGTCAGCTGTCTTTTGTTCGACTTGCTGTATGTGTAACTTGCCATCCTCCCGCCAGCCTTTTTTGTGATTGAGTGCTGCGAGTGCTCCAGTCGGATTTCTGAGCGAAAACGCTTTGGAGGTCAACGCTTCCTCTTCGCTTGTATATATCTTTTGTAACACTGCTATCCTCGATTTACTTAATGAGCTTTCTATATTTGTCTCCCAGCTTTTTATAGTATCTGTACTAATACCTGTAAACATACAGAATCCAAATTTACATGGCACTTTGTCATTTAATAAACAAAGATATATATATATATCACATATACACTCTATCTTGTCTAAATCATAAGCATTGCAGGTGCTTTTATTCAAATTACTATATTGGTTTGTGTATTCGTTATTTATGTAATTAGGATGTGGCTTGGATGTTTTTAAAAAATCTCTATTCTTGAAAACATTTTTTTGTATAAACATCAGTGCAGCGTTCCAGACTGATTGCGGTTCTGCTTTCATATCCTCTATATTATTATTATTGCAAAACTCATTCAGATACTCTTCAATACTGTTTTCAAAAACATCAACATTGTTTAAAACATCTTTTACCATTTTTCCACCACCTTAATTTTATAAATAAAAAAAGCACTTAAAAAGATATATACCTGCATCGTATATTCTTTAAAAGTGCTAAACAGCTAAGTCATTTAATTTATGCGTTTAATATACAACTTTTGTTTTTAGTTGTCAATACCAAATTTTATTTTATATATATAATTTATATACTGGCTATATGTGTGTTTAATATAATTT
>ENA-ORNR01000239-ORNR01000239.1-human-gut-metagenome-genome-assembly--contig:-NODE-239-length-53845-cov-4.044785_pt1 | contig 53845 bp, 51 predicted proteins | sample MGYA00242114_ERZ509020 | MGnify/ENA primary metagenome ERZ509020 (study PRJEB26280, sample SAMEA2338758) | human gut metagenome | biome: human gut; feature: human-associated habitat; material: faeces...
TACGCTAGGCATAAAAACATTATAGTCACCCATTGTGACATCATGACCTACAGACACTTTGCCGTTCATGACATTAAAATTTCCCAATCTGATATTACACGTAAATGTACATGGCCCAACTATTATATTACCACGTCCCATATATAAAGAATCCGGATCAGACATAACATTGCTTTCCGTAACAATATTCGGGAAATCCACCTTAGGATTTATAACAGAGGAGGTAATCTTTTCAAGATAAAAAGACGAGCCAATAGCCATAACAACGTCTATCTCTTTCTCATAATTGTTCAACTCTTCAAGTCCACCCAATATTACTCCATATTCGTTATTTGTCCCCTTCTCCTTGCCGTCATCAAAAAAGCCTACAAAGTTCCACCTAGGCTCATGTTGGTTCATCTTCCGCAAATAACAGAATATTTCTCTGCCAAATCCTCCTGCACCATATATCGCTAAATCTTTCATCTTTTCAAATCCGATATTCCGTTATACTTCAAAAGCAAATGATCTACGATATTATTTACGCATTCATCTTCAGCGACATCACACAATTTCTCAAAACCAAGATAGTGATATGCACGAATAGAATGCTTTGCAAAAGCAAAAAGATATGCAAGCAGGTCATTCTCCTCGTATCTGAAATTTTCAATAAACTCTTCAATCCGGCTTGCCGATTCTTGATCTGTTATTCTCAGAACACCGGAATACCTCTCATACCATATAGATCCAAATATTATCACTGGTTTCCCTTGTACAATCGCCTCCCAGCCTACGGTACCAGTAACCGTAGATACAGCTTTTGCGTTTTTCATTAATTCAAATGAATTAAGTTCAAAAGGCACCAGCCTTACACGCTTATTTTCTTTCAAATCCCTGTAGAACTGGGCTGTACGACCTCTAAACCCCTCGGTATGTCCCATATACTGATGAGGATGTTCTTTAACATAAACCAGCACATCTTCAGGCGTATTTTTAAGTAATGACTCCACACACAATTGCTGATTCACAAATATATCTCCACTAGGAGACGTTGTGGCTTCAGGTTGATAATGAGGGAAGAAAACGATGTAAGGCACATTCAAATCAATACTATCAGTAAGACGATCGTATTCTTTTTTTAACTGTTTCTGAATAGCTAAAGACGTTTTCTTAATTTTATATTTTTCAAATAATGAGAAACAAGACTCTTCTAATGTCTGTTTCTCATGCTTATAATGCATTGCCTTATATTTAGAATGATATCTATAATCCTTATCAAACAAGTGCTTTAGCTTATTTTTAGCTACAACAGGTAAAATTCTGTGCCAGCTAGACCATTTAACATCCATTTCATTAAATGGAGCCATATAATAAGGCTTAGCTTCAGAATAATTCGCATGAAGTCTTCTATATTCCGTACTTACATCCAGAGGTAAATCATCTATATGATTTTCTACTTTTTTTTGCTCTATATAATCTTCATCAAGAAAATCCCCTATCGAGAAAATATCATCCACCGCAAATGTCCTACCTGGCGCAAAAGAATACTGGAACAATATAAACGGTATCTTCTTGAATTTGCATATCATATACAACACATAGTCATATATTCTATGTGGCATAATGGCACTTATAACCAAATCCGGCTTATATAAATCCAAGCAAATTGTCCAATATTTTATCAATCTGAAATAGTGTCTCTGCCTTTCGGTAAAAGAAAACGAACCCGGCAAGCTCTCAATCCGATCCATCATCTTGTATATCTGCACCTCATATGGAGCCGCCGCACGCAAAAAATCAATATCAATGTAGCCATTACCTTCCATGAATGATTTTTCAATCTCTTCCGGAAAAATTCCTTTCCAGGCATCTAGCCATGGATGATATGTTGCCTCCGGAAAAATCTGTGAGACAAGAACCTCTGAATTATCATTATCATAGCCGATCCAGTATACTGGTTCAAAATCCTGCTCTTCTTTAAGTTTTTTAGCCACTTTAACCCATGGATCCGCCGCACAAGTATTATATAACACCCTTTTAACCATTATTCTATGTTTTATTTATTTTCTTCATTCATAATAATCAAATCAGAGACAATTACCTTATTTGTCTTAAGGAGCATCGTTCCCCATGTTAATCCCAGACCAAAAGCCGATAGCAATAACGACAATGGCTTATGTTCAATTTCCTTCCTTATGTCAGTGACCATCAACATCGCAATGGAAGCACCTCCGGTATTAGCGAACTCTTCAATATTTGACGGAACCTTATTTTGATCTATCTTGATTTTTTTAGCTATCGTATCTACTATCTTTTTATTAGCCTGATGGAAAAGGAAATAGTCGATATCATTATCCTTATCAATATGATAGGCATCCAGCAAACTCTTTATGCTCTTAGGAGGCTTGCTTATAGCAAAGGCAAACACATCCATACCTTGTATCACAGAATGTACGGGAGCACGCTTGATGCCATGTCCGAAATCCTCGTATTTAAATGATTCAGGGGTGACTTGATGCCTGAATCCACTATGCGGGGTTATCAAAGAGCGAAAACCACTGCCCAATGTATTAAAGTCCGCAATGATTTTGTCGGCGTTCTCGTCATACTCAAGAGCCAAAGCCGTTCCACAATCCCCAAAAAGAGGGACACGGCTTTGATCATAGGGAGAAGACATCCTTGTGATGGTGTCTCCTATCAATAATAAGGATTTCTTCACACACCCTGTCTGCATCATACTCCCCACGATAGCGATGGAATATAACATACCGCAACATCCCATGGGGAGATCAAAGGTCATGCAAGAGGAGGGTAAAGAAAGTCGATCCTGCAAGATACAAGAGGTAGGAGGAGTTCTATAATCAGCGGTTACAGACTCAAAAGACAAAATACCGATATCCTCCTTATTCCACCCTAAATCCTTGATCAAACGCTCAGCAGCGACACTGCACATATCAGATGCGCAAATCGTATCATCAGCCATATAACGGTTCTTAATCCCCACGGTATCAACAAACAGATCAGCTTCTTCATGAGTGAAGAAGTCAAAATCATACGATGACACTTTTTTAGGAGGAACTACTGCCGACACACCTCTTAAGGCAACATTATTAATTTCTAACAGGGCCATAGTTTACAACTCAATGCCGTTTTTCCTCATTATCTCTTTCCCTATCTCATAAGACTTGAGATTAAGAATATCCTCAGTGTCAAACATCAAGTCAAAAGTATCTTCAAGCTCATTAATCAATGCCAATTGGCGGATAGAGGTCCACTCTGCTACATTCTCATACGAAAAGTCGGCGTCAAGATCCTGATCTTCCACCGAAAAAGTTTCACGGAAAATCCGGTTGTACTGTTCTAAATTAGTCATATTATAAGTTATTTATCTTTTTATAATCCATTAAGCTTATTCATATCCACTTTCCCTGATTCGGCATGTGGTATGGCCTCCAACTTAATTACTTTTATACATTGATGGAAAAGGCCTGTTTTTTCTTCGATGAAACGAACCACATCATCTCCATTTGCCGCAGTAATTACTATCTTGAGCAATTCATCATTCCCCATACACACACAATCCGTTTTAAACCTTTCCTTGACAAGCGTCTCAATCTCATCAAGACCAATTCTCAATCCATAAATCTTTAAGAATCTCTTCTTGCGTCCAATGATAAAATAGCATCCATCAGCATCACGTCTCACCATATCCCCGGTATGCAACACGCCATGGTTCTCGTCCCCCTTGATCAAGTCCTCACCGCACGTAGCATATCCCAATGTAACGTTCTTTCCTTCATAAACCATCTCTCCTTCAGCTTCAGGCTCCATAATCTCCGCACCATTATCATCGATAACAGACAGCTTGCCATTTGGCACCGCTATCCCTATACTGCAAACCTTCGATTGAGCTAGGGGATGTGGCAGATAAGCCATTCTGGAAGTCCCCTCCGTTTGTCCATAGGTTGGGATAAATTTCTTACCATTGTTCTTCGCATATTCCGCATACAATCTGAACTGTTCTTCGGTCATCTTTCCACCACCCTGAGTTATAATCCGCATATCCGGAAGTCGCATCCTGGTAAAACGAAGCCTAGTAAGTATCTCATAACTATATGGAACTCCCGTAAAACTTGTTGCTTTGTATCTTTTTACCATTTCCCAATATTCACCATCCAGCAAGGATCTGTTGGAGAGAATAACCATCGCACCTACCAGAAGATGACTCGAAACGACAGACAAGCCCATCGTGTAATGCATGGGCAGAGTTCCCATCGCACGTTGGCTCGATGTTAATTCAAAAAGCGTTGCCACATTTAACGCACTAGCCTCCAAATTCTCGTAACTATGACGAACTAGTTTTGGACTCCCCGTCGTACCGGATGTCGGAAGGAGCAGTGACAAATCAGGATACATGGGAAAAGATGTGCGGCCTGTCCTTAGCAAAGCATAATGATATTTTCCAAATATTTTTTCTTCATAGCGATAGTTCTCCATCATCGACTCAGGCAACCATAAATATTCCGGCTGATATATTTCAATCAATTTATCAAGTAGCCCCTTCTCTGTACAGCAACTTAATATCAAAGGAACAACGTGATTATTAACACAAGCCACATAACCCAATAGCGACGCTATCGAATTCTCCGAAAGAATAAATACAAGTGTCCTATTAGGCAATACTTCTGCAAACTCCTTGCAGAACAAACATAGAGAACCATAAGACAGTTCATCCCCGCTATCATCTACAACGGCGATAGATGAGCTATCATGTTTATTAATATTGAGATACATATTGATTCGAATTACAGAATTAGAGAACCATCTACGCCCATAACTTGGCCTGTGATATACCCTGACATATCACTAGCGAGAAATAAGCAAGCCTTAGCAATTTCATCTGGCCGAGCGAGCCTGCCCCAACGAATGTCATTAGCCTTTTCTTCAAAATTAGCCTGCATCACTTGGCTAAACCGTTCTGTCGCTACCATACCAGGAGCTACCGCATTGACCCTGATATGACTAGAAGCCAGCTCTTTCGATGCTGATAGTGTGGCTGAAATAACCGCACCTTTCGTCGCTGAGTAGGCTAATTGACCAGCGGCACCTTGTTTTCCTACCATACTTGCTATATTGATAATAGAACCCGACTTCTGGCGAGACATAACACGCGAGCATAACTGCATAAGATTAATCAGAGCTATAACATTGACATCAAACATCTTACGCAGTTTATCAAAATCAATCATGCTCAATAGTTCATAAGTAACGATTCCGGCACAATTGACAAGAACGTCTATACGACCATGAGCCTTCTTTATATCCATGACCCTGTTTCGTACAGCGGAAAAATCACATATATCGCAAATGGAGGGTAAAATACCATCAGACTCCGCACCTTCTATAACATCCAAGGCATATACTATCGCACCTTCCGACGCAAAAACTTCAGCAATGGATCGACCTATACCACGAGCAGCACCGGTGATAATACAAATCTTATCTCTTAATAGTTCCATGAGATTCTATACATTGACTATATTCGGTTTGTTAAAAATGAGAAATATCGTTTCTCCAATCTTCTTTATTTCTTTTAAATTCAGCAATAAGAAAATAACAATCATATACTGTGAGACATTCAAGCCAACAATCGTAGTTGCCAAGAACACCAAATATGGAACAAGCAACCTCCACGATACAGTGTCCCTTTTCCATGTCAAACCAATTTCTTCCTTTAAATAAACGAACAACAAAATGGAGAATACCATCATTGATAATACGGATGACAGCATGACATATTGGTATTCAACATGAAACACTCTCGACAAAAGAGCTCCAACCACAAGATTAATAGCCAAGGCAATAAGAGAAGACAAAGCCGCCTTTTTTTCCTTATTGCGAGCAATAAGACACTGTGCGAATGCCATGTTAAAAGATTGCGTCATCAGGATAAGGGAAACAAAGATAAATGCGGAAGATATGGTAGTGTATTGTTTGAATAACAATTTTACATATGGAAAGACAACTAATGCCATATACATTAATAGATGGATCAAGGTGATATAATTGAAACGAATCTTTCTCATGTTTATCCTTATCTTTTCAAGATCAGCAGAGGCATACATGGATATCATTTTAGGAGACACCAGGAATATCAAAGCCTCAACAAGAAGCATAATGGCATTTGATAGCGTGTAAGCAAAAGTGAAATTGCCAAACTCCTCTGGCGAATAATCGGAGCTAATAATTGTCCTAAGAGACATCATAATGAAATAGAAACAGGTATTGTAAAAAAACAAGGCATAACCTTTATTTAACAGCTCCTTAATTATAGTCTTATCAACGTGACATCCCTTAACAGACATTCTATTTCGGCATAGCAACAAAAACAAAGAAGATAACGCCGAAACTAACAAAGCGAACAATAATACAATGACCAAATGTTCACCCTGCGCAAAAAACAAAACAACCAATTGACAAACAACCGTAATCGACTGCTGGAATGCTATTTCATATATTTGATTATTAACCCTGAAAACACTTATGAGAAGATAGTTAACATGCTCAATACATGCTATCGCAGCCAAAACATACAACTGCCAAGATATATTATATTTATCAAAATATGATACGGATACGCTTCCTAAAATAATTGTACATACCGCAACTATTAATATTAAAAATCCTGTTACTATCAACGAGTTGAAATAGATCAAATTACAGTTGTTCCTATCTTTCAGATTTTGGATAAGCATCACTTGGGAAGAATAAGGTATCCCCAAATTCAGCCGATAGTAATAATTGTGAATAACGATATAAACACCCCAAACCCCCAAATAATGGGGACCTAAACGAGCAGATAACAACAAGGACACTACAAATTGAAGAATAAACGTAGCGTACCTTGATGAAAGATAGAAAAAGACTTTATTCGATATAAAATTTAGTAGATCTTCCTTCATATTATACTCTTACAATTGTTCTTACCCTCTTTTTTATAAACCATCTTATTATCAAGGCGAAAATTATAGAAAGATTCATTTGTAAACTTGAAAAAGTATTACCCGCAAAAAACACAGCAGGAAAAGTCAGCAAAGGAGGAAGAAGAAGAAGATCGCCAAATTTAATCACTCCTTTCCGCGGGCTTATCCTTTTTATGACAGATGTGAATATCAATATAAATATTATTGTGCCTATATATCCAAAGTCATACAACAATCGCGCCACGGGTCCATGAAACTGAGTGCTTTGATACCCCATGATTCTTTCCTCTATATCCTTCCGTTGATTAGCGACAGTAATCGTTTTACTCATCCTCATCTGAATCGCTACAGCCAAACCACAACTGTTATACATGCCATAACGTTTATACTCCGGCTTGTAATCCTGCATTACAATCATACTGTTTTCTTCCCATAAAGAAAAATAATCCAACAAAGAATATAATAAAGGGCTATTGGTTTCATCTACCACAGCTTCATTCTGTGAATTCTTTCTATATTTTTCTCCATATCTAACTGATGAAATCGCAATAAACATAGTCAACACGATCGCTACCGTAAGAATAACAATAGTCACTATTTTCTTTCTTACTTTTTTATCTAGGATGGGATAAAGAACAAGAAATAGCAAACCATATATAAGTATATATTCAGTAGTTGCAGAACGTGAAAGAGCTGCAATTCCAATCAGAAACTGATTCCAAGAAAGGAGAAAGAAGAAAGCGCTCTTTTTAATCTTATTTTGATACAAATATAAAAAGTGAAAACATAAAGCTATATAGCCAACCGCACTACCCCATTGCGTCAATGTAAACAAGCCAGAAATAGGTAATTTACTAGATATCAAATCAGTAAATCCACCACCCCATGTTTTATAATCAGACACATTCAACATTCCCAATGCCAATTCCTGCAATGAAGAGACTAATAAATATACATTTACTACCAAGCAATATAGCCCTAGAAGCATGATACATCTTTCTACTATTTTAAGATTCTTCTTACTTATAAAATCTACACTTATCGATGTAATATTCCTATATCTATGAAAAGAATTAAAAAGAATATAATAAAGCGCGATAGAATAAATAAGATATACAAATGTATCTATCGATGTTTTTGGCTGCCTTCCTGTTAAAAAAGCCGCTATTGTTGAAAGAAAAAAAAGTCCGAATAAGAAAAATGACAAAGACACTTTTCTTATGTTTACTATCAAGTATAATAAACTGACAGCTAAATATATCATTATTGTCTAATTTAGTTGATTAGCGTCTAAACGTTAGTAAACCCACCATTACAGCGTACCAGCTGTTTCCAACAGATTGCATCAGTAAGTGGATTTATAAAATTGAGTAATATTCGAGCTTTGCTGGATTTAGGCGATTACCAACTCACCAAACCGGGTTGAGACAAAACCATTGGGGAGAAAAGTGACTCTCCATGTCCATGATATCGGCATCCACACGGAAACGATCCGGCAAACCAAGCTCCTTAAAGTTCATGAAGAACACACCAACAACTCATTCAATAACGTGATCAAGAACGGCTTGCTTGCAGGCTTGCCGAAAATGATCTTAAAATCAAGATCCGTAAACGGATTAATGTAAACTGATACAACGTGCCCTATGTGAATTCATATCACAATCCTTTCATATGCTTCACCAGCTCCTTTGCCTTCTGATACTCTTGTGGATTGCCTATATCAATCCAAGTACCATTAATCGGGAAACGGATAATATCACCTCCTTGCTTAAGGATGGCATCCATCAAGTGAGTGGCATGGAAGAACTCTCCCTCTGGGATCAAATCGAGCATAGACTTCTTGATCAAATAAATTCCGGCATTTGCATAGTAGTTATATGTAGGCTTCTCAATCATACCTTTAAGATTACGCCCCTCCAAATCCATGATACCATAAGGCACGGACACGGTATAAGGAACTGCCGCTACTGACATATCGGCATCGTGTTCCTTAAAATGCAGATAGAAATCCTCATAATTGATATCCGTAAAGAGATCCGAGTTCATTACAAGAATAGTATCATTATAAAATTTTTCTATAAACTTAACACTTCCAATTGTTCCCAAAAACCTCGGTTCGCTCACGCAATTCACCTTCACTCCATTACGTGGTGTGGCAAAATGTTCATACAACTGCTCTTTAAGGTAATTACATGTTACGCTGATATGTTCCACACCATAATCTATCAGTCGATCCACATTATGGTCAATGATACATTTGTCTCCTACCGGGAGAAGTGGTTTTGGGGTTTTCTCCGTCAAAGGGCGAAGCCGCTCACCTTTACCGCCCGCCATAAGGACCACGTCAATCGGTAATCTGGTGATGAAACGTTCGAGATTGATGATTTCTACAATATGATCATCAACATCCAGCACAGGCACAAGCTTCATCTTCTTTTTCTTCTGCTCCTGTAAATGTTGAACATCATCATCAACTCCTTGCCTCAGATAATTGAAATTACATTGCATCACCTTCACAATAGAATCATCTACTGAAACTCCTGCTATCAAGGCTCTTCGTGAGTCACCATCTGTTAGTGTTCCAACTAACTTATTGTCATCATTTATGACAAAAAGGACTAATGGGACACCCCTAAGATTATTTAGCTGAACAAGGGCATCAATCAAAGATTTTCTATGACTGATAAACCTATATTCATCATTATTTATTAAATCGCTGTCCATCCCCCATCAACCATCAAATTATGACCTGTAATAAAAGACGATTCATCTGATAATAGAAAAGAAACAGCAGGTGCTACCTCTCCAGGGTTTCCAAGTCTTTTCAAAGGAGACTTTTTACTATAGGCTTCAATAAAAAGAGGATTCTGATGCTTATGATCTAATATACCTCCAGGAGAAACGACATTTACACGAACATTGTACTTACCATAGTAAGAGGCTAAATATCTACTAAAGTTAATTATTCCAGCTTTAATGGCCGCATAGGCAGCGGGTGATGTTCCTCCGTATCCCTCATAAATAGTAAAATCATTACCCACAACCCCATAAATAGAGCCAAAATTAACTATCGAACCCATTTTTTGATTCTTCATTACTTCAAGAACTTTTTGACAAATATAGAAGCAACTATTCAACTGCCAATCAACATTTGTTCGCCATGAATCTATTGGAATATTTTCAAAAAAAGAAGCCCAATCTTTAGTTCTTGGATATCCACTATTTGCAAGTCCATCAATCCGTCCATATTTACTTAGTACATCCTCTATCATTTTATCGATAGCATCCGTAGAGGTTACATCTAAATTATACGTTCCTTTGTCCCAATTAGTTTCATGCAATATATCACAATCAACAACAGTTCCATTCTTTTTACGAATGTCCTTGACTATTTCCTTGCCTATAAGACCACCACCGCCTATTACAATAATAACCTTATCATTTAACATATTCTCGTCCTTTTATGATTGCTCTGATAATTGAAATAGTCTCTTGCGGATTAATAACCCAATGCCTCGTTTCTATCATTCTTTTAAACTCTAGAATCATATATTTAAAACATTCGAAGTTATCATCAAAATCGACATGGCAAGTACTACCATTCTTTAAATAGAATGTAGCATTGATCCCAATAGGCACTTTTTTATTTATCTGAATCATAAGATATTTATCATTCTTATATTCAATTTTAGCGCAGAGATTGTCTCCTGAATGAAGAGACTTTACATCAACGATATCAGCACCCATTATAGGCGTGACACCCTCTAGAACATGAATAGCATATTTACACCAGTCAAGAACACTAAATGCATTGGCAAACAAAACATCATCCTTTTCTAGTTTTCCATAAAATGAGGTTCGCATTTCACTTTTGTACCGAAGCCCTGAGGCACTAAGCAATTTACCTCTTTCAAGGAAAGGTATATAATATCGCAACTGATCCTCGTCTATTGTCAAAGGCTTATCCACCATTACATACTTTTCATTATCCAAGAAGAATCTTGCTATTTCATAGTGAGAACCAACGTCATCACGCGCTATGATGACAGCATCCACCACGCCCAACATATCCTCATAATTCTCAACCACATGATCTATCTTTGAGCATCTAGCAATATCTTTTGCAACCTGAATGTCCGGGCACCATATATGGGTCACTTGCATTTCTTCCAAACCCAATTCGTCCGATGGGCGAGAGCTCAAATATTTATAGATTACCCTATAAGGGCATTGAGACATGAATTCCCTATCATAGCCATTGATAATGGCAGAAAAGGAGTATGGATGCCCATTACCCTCATTATAACCTATCAGTCCTATCTTAATCATAATACTTTTTGAATTTTATCATTTCCAATACCATGAAGCCAATCAATACCTTCCAGATCCGGCTTCAAAGGAACCTTATGCCCAAGCCAATAAAAACCACCACTTGTCGTAACTTCATCCAAAAGATAATACACTGTAGGAAGACAAACTTCTGGCTCCATAGGAGCATCTGGAGCCATTTCAGTCCTTACCGGCCCTGGGCTCATTAAATTGATTAATACATTAGTATCTTTAAGTTCATACCCTAGTGTTACCGTCCATGAATTTAACATTGCTTTCGATGCGCTGTATACAGAATAACCCGCAAAATTATTAAGAGGCGCTCCAGATGTAAAATTAATAATCCTACCATAATTCATTTTTATCATCCGCGGTAAATAATGTTTGACGATTGCTAATGGTCCAAGTGCATTTATATTAATAGAATACATATAGTCTTCTATTTTATTTTCTTCCACACTACCACTTTTCATTATTCCAGCGCAATTAATAATAACATCAATTTCACCAAATAAAGCATCAATTGATTTTAGTAAATTATTCACATTTTTCATATCAGATATATCACATCTAAAAATAGAAACATTTGGATTTAAGCCAAACTCTATCTTCATTTTATCTATCCGTCTAGCTACTGTAATAATTTTATTATCCTTAGCTAGTTCATGAGTAAGCAATTTCCCTACACCACTACTTCCACCTGTTATAAAAATAGTTTTATTTTTCATTACGTTATTTTATCACTTAATTAGAATAGGATCTATATATTTCACAAAATATTTATCCTATCCAATGGCTATATTTTATATCAAAATTATAATATATTAGGCATTGCATTATCTAATTTTATTACAATTATTTTGACTTAATAATAATTCCGCTATATTAAAATCATCTATATTATCTATATCCACAACAAGTTTGTTTGTAATAATCGCAAGTTGTTTACCAACAAATAACGTTTCAGTAAAATTATTAATAAGAGTACTAAGCCTAAACACATATACCAAACCATTCATATAATATCCTAGGGTTTGTTCTTGCCTTGGTCTGAAAGGGTTACTCCCTTCTATAAAAGGGGAAGGAATATCTCCTTCTATCTTCCATGTTCTTGTCACTGGGGGATCCATTTCTGAAAATGTTGCTATGCAATCTGCATCTTCAGAAGAAAAATACTTATCTAAACATAAATCAATATCAGTACCTTCCCGCATAGGAGATGTTGGTTCTATGAGAATCATCACTTCATATTGACGACCAAGATCTGAAAGTGTCTTAATTGTATACTGTATAGCATCTTTTACCAATGCTCTGTCTGTAGCCAAAATAGCTGGTCGTTTTATTGTTTCCACGCCATAGTTAAGTCCGATTTGCTCAATCTCTTTAGAGTCTGTTGAAATAACAATATCAATATCATACTTTGATTGTCTTATAGAATCTATAGCATAACCAATCAAAGGCTTTCCTAACAAAGGACGTATATTTTTACCAGGCAAGCCCTTACTCCCCCCCCTGGCTGGAATAATAGCCAAAATTTTCTTTTCTAAACTCATATTCTCATAGATTATAAAATGATTTCTGTATCAAGTCATCCAACGGATAGATAGAGATCACCTTAAAGATACTCTCCGCCGTTCCATCTTTCTCATAGGGATTTATAGTTGTTTTGCAAAAAGCACGAAAGTCAAGAGATAGGACTTTCGTTAATCCCGCTATAATGGATGTCTCATCTGACGCAACATCCACCACGGAAGCCCCTCTTGTGCGACCTTTCTGACGATCACCTATATTTAATGTAGGGATGTGAGCTGATGGAACCTCCAGCAATCCACTCGACGAATTCCCTACAACAGCCGTCACATAACCCAAAACGGACAGATAACGTCTTAGCCCCAAAGATTTGAAGCAACGGCATCGTTTCTCATTCCGGGCACAATACTCCTCTATCGCAGCCCGTATCTCCTCACCCCCTTGATCCGAGTTTGGCATGGTAAACAATACCCTCAGACAGGGAAAAGCATCCAAGGCCTTCAGTAGATCAGCAATCTCATCCTTTGGCGTGCGGTCTCCCAATGTCACAGGATGATATGTTACCAGCACGGACTGCCCCTCCAATTTAAAATCCAGGGAATCCTCCAGCTCGGATTTACCCATCAATGGAACCTTCCTGAGATTCTCTACTCCCAAGGATCCTACATAAAACACACGCTCCGGTTGTTCCCCCAACTGTATGACCCGCTTCCGGTACTCCTCCGTGGAAGTGAAGTGCAGAGAGCTCATCTTGGTGATCGCATGGCGAATGCTATCATCCACAGCGCCCTCGCTGATCTCACCTCCATGAATATGAGCTATCGGTATACGTTGTAACATGGCAACGGTAGCTACAACCAACATCTCATAGCGGTCACCCAATATCACAACCATATCCGGGCATAATTCACGGAAAGCGTCATTCATCCCGCTCATCTCCTCCGCCATAGACGTGATCACACCATAAAAGTCATCGGTTGGCTTTCGCATCGGTACCTTCGCGTCAATGCGGAAACCATCCTTTTCGATCTCTTTGTACGTATTCCCATATTCGGGAAGTAGGTGCATGTTAGTTGCGATGACCTGTAACCGGCAATCCTCAGACTCGTCAATCAAGCGCATCAACCTGCTCAAAAGCCCATATTCCGCACGGGTACCCGTAACTACACAAATCTTTCTCATAGCTCTATCAACTCATCTTCATTATAGTCACGGATAGCGATCGTACCAACAATTTCCTCCCAGCGCATAGGGCTGATACCTGTGCCCGGTCGCTTCACCGTTAGATTTTCCTCAAAAAGGATCTCGCCTTTTTTAATTGGACATGCGGCTACTATGCTCTTGCGAGCTATGGCGATGTTCTTGCCTTCCGACACGGTGACTTTCTTTTCTCCATCACCCATAGCCTGCTCTATATTTCGAATTGCGCTTACCATTGCTTTCAACTCATCAGGCTCAAGCGACGCCTTATGATCCGGACCGGGCAGATTACGATCTAAGGTAAAATGCTTCTCTATCACCTCCGCACCAAGAGCGACCGCCGCAATAGGCACCTCAATGCCTTGCGTATGGTCGGAATACCCTACCTTAACACCAAACTCTTCATTTATAGTGCGCATAGCACGGAGATTCACGTCCTCGAAAGGTGTAGGATATTCGGTATTGCAATGGAGTATAGTTATTTGCCCCTTGGTGAGTCCAAACTTGATAAGTATATCTAAAGCGTTCCTAATATCTGCCACATCACACATACCCGTAGAGAGAACAACTGGTTTACCCTGTAGCGCAATCTTCCGAAGATACGGATAGTTGGTTATCTCACCTGAGGGAATCTTCCATAGAGGTAAATCGAGAGATGCTAGATAATCTATACTTTCGAGATCAAAAGCAGTGGAAAAGAATCGAACACCTTTTTGTTCACAATATTCTATAAGAACATCATGATCAGCATGGCTAAGCTCCAGATTTTTGAGCATTTGATATTGACTGCCGTTACCATCACCGATATTCTTCTTTTGGTACTCTGCTTGCTTGGCAGATTTGGTCACAAGATTCTCAGCCTTAAAAGTCTGAAACTTCACATAATCCACTCCGGCATTTGCCGCGGCATCAACAAGCCGCCTTGCCAATTCGAGCGAACCATTATGGTTTACACCCGCCTCCGCTATAATCAAAGTATGTCTCATGCTTTCTTAATCAAAACAGCCGGATTACCGGCATACAGTCCTTCTATGGTTAGAGTTTTTCGAACCAGACAACCAGCAGCGAATACACTGCTAGAGGGAATGCTCGTATTATTAACCATCACGCTCCGGCTGCCTAAAAAAGTATTCTCTCCCACCCTGCAATCACCATTGACCATGGCACCTGTAGAAATGTGGCAATAATCACCGATTATGGCATCATGCTCAATATTAGCTAAGGTATTGATGATACACCCCTTGCCAATGGCAGCTCCAGCATTGACCATAGCACCATGCAATACAACGGTGCCTGCACCCAATGTAGCATACTTTGAGACATGTGCCGTTGATGCGACAATAGTTGCTAGATTTCCACCTGCCGCCTCAATGCGCTCGTGTAGTTTGTCGCGCAACAAGGGGTTTTTGATATAGCCAAGTGTAACGACAAAATCACACTCGTTTACATATAGAGGGATCTCTTCATCTGAGCCTATCACGGCATAGTCCAGGACCTTGTTCCCCATAAATTGGGGTAAATCCAAGATTCCCTTGATGGTATAACCGGCACTCTCCGCAGCTTCAATGACAGACTTGCAATGCCCTCCTCCACCTACCAATATAATCTGCCTCATCTCTAAAGTCTCACACTACTCGGTATATTCACCACCCGATCCGCAAACCAGGTGGTATTACTCAACCCGTCATTCTCACATTTCTCAAACATAGGCAAACGATTCATCAACTCCCAAATGGGACGTGTCATTACACCATGGTCGTTGGTATATTCCAAAAAGTCAAGTTGAGCATCTTTATCTCTCAAGATAACAGCGTTCAACCAATAATTGGAATAGCTATCCTCCGGCTCCTCAAAGAAATCAACATCACTTATATTCTTGAAGAAATCCGCATACTCTTGGGCTACTTTCCGCTTACTGGCCACAAACTCATCCAAATGCTCCAACTGGGCGCAACCCAAAGCCGCATTGATATTCGGCATACGATAGTTATAACCGATATGATCATGGCGGAACTCCCAGCGGTGAGGGACCTTCGCCTGAGTCGTGATATGCTTAGCCAGCTCACCCAGCTCCTCATCTTGGAACAACATCATCCCTCCACCTCCGGTCGTAATGGTCTTGTTCCCATTGAAACTAATGGCCCCAACCTTTCCGAATGTACCTGTATGCCTCCCTTTATAAAGGCTTCCGATACTTTCCGCCGCATCTTCCACCAACTCTATATGCCACTCTTGGCAAACATCCACCAGCTCATCCAGCTTGACTGGATGTCCGAAAGTATGCATGGGGACACACGCTTTCACACGCCTGCCCGTTCGCTTGTTATGACAAACACCATTCCTCAACTCAGCGTTATTCCCTAACCAAACCCGCAACGCTTGCGGAGAAAGCCCCATCGTCTCCCGATCCACGTCAATAAAAACAGGGTGTGCGCCGATATAGCCAAGCGCATTGCAAGTGGCCACGAAGGTCAATGCTTGGGTAAGCACCTCGTCATCCCGCTCAACCCCGACAAGGAGCAACGACAGATGAAGGGCATTGGTGCCCGACACACATACGACAGCTTTATTCGCTCCCGTATAACGGGCCATCTCATCCTCGAAACGGTCCACAAATTTGCCTACGCTTGAGACAAACGTCGTATCGATGCACTCGTCCAAGTATTTCTTCTCGTTGCCTATGAACCTAGGTACACTCAAGGGAATGAACTCCGAGCCGCCATAAATCTCGTGGATAAACTCCACCACTCTCGCATAATCAGACATATCTTGATTCCTTACATTTTTTGATCCAGATTCTTTCCCTTCTCCTCATGCTCGAAGTTGGGGATGAAGCGTTGGATAGCCTCCACGACCTCCTCTTTCGTGAAAGAGGGACTGGAGAAGATGGATTCCAACTCAACGAAGAAGGAGTCTATCTCCTCCAACGGACGTTTTTTCACCTCCTCTATGACACCAAGGCTGCCAAAACGCTCCATGTTCAATCTCTCGCCCGGGACGTAGAATTCCTCGTACGCCTTTTCACCGGTCGTATCCGAGCCAAAGTAGACGACAGGATATTCCTTATTGTCGAACGCCATGTCCGCAGCGAAGCGTTTTGCCTCAGCATCCGTAGAAAACTCTTTCTTCTCACAACCAAGAGTTTCGACATACCTGTCACAGATAGCAGAGAAAGTCAGCATCTGCTCCTCCCCAAGTTTCGGGAAAAAGATCTCACCATTGCGGCCAAGGATACAGGCTAGCATACAGATCTGCCCGGATTCCTCCGGAGAGACGAAATAACGCTTCACGTCATTCGGAGCAGCAAGGGGCTGCTTCTTCATGACACGGTGTATCCATCCATCGGGCAATGAGCCATTCGAAAAAGCGACATTCGCAAAACGGGCGGTAGTCACTTTAAACCTTGAGGTATATGCCATTATCATATCCTCCATGATCCGTTTACTCGCTCCCATAATGTTCACGGGGTTTGCGGCCTTGTCGGTCGAGACACAAAAGAAATGCCTAGGAGGATAAACGGAGAGAAGATCAAGAAAGCGTTTCGCTTTTATATCGTTGTTCTCTATGAGTGCTTGCACACTGTATTTATCCTTCTCGCTGCGCACATGCTTATGTGCCGAGAAATTCGCCACTATGTCAAATCCCTTCTCCTCACGGAAAATACGCTCAAAGATAGGATCGGCAAAACTCAACGTATAAGCTCTATATTCTTCCGGGACAGACATTCCCTCAGTGCTGCGAAGGTCACGGATAAGTTCCGCCAACCCATTCTCATTCAAATCCACCACAACCAATTTGGAAGGCTTGAATGGCAGCATCGCCTTAATGAACGATGAGCCGATAGATCCCGCACCTCCTATCACTAAAAGGCTTTTCCCTTCTATCTCCTCCGAAAGGGTCTCTCTATTATTCTCAATATCGGCAGCGAACATGCTTACCGAACGGTGGATTACATTGTCTGCTATAAATTTACCTAAGTTTAGCATGATGATTTTGTAAGCACTCTATTTAGGGTACACCCCTTCAGGTAGGAGCTTTAGAGTACCCTAAACCTAGTTATGTTAAATAATAAGTCATGAATTTCACATTGGCTTATAGACAATGTGATTTTGACCAGAGCCATATTAACATAGCCCCGTTGTCCGTTGTTTCAGCGTTCCGAATACAATAAAGACTTCAGACAGTCCTGTCTGAAGACATTAGATTCCAGATCATCATCTCAATCATTAAATATGCGGAATTTGAACGCTAACTAATTTAATGAATAGTGAATAATGACTTGGCTATTACAGGTTCATTATTCATTGAATCAGAGTTTATATTTCCGTGTCTTGAAATATTTATAAAACCAACTATAGTCAGAGAACGTATTCCAATAAGCATCGTTACGAAGCGTGCGCTGATCCTTTAGTGTTATCAAGGATCTCTCAATAATCTCCTCCCGCCACACCTTATCTTGACAAGCTCTTTTGCCATCAACAACCTTAAAGCAACCTCCAAGCGCTATTGTAGCCCAAGTGCGCCTCATCAATTTCAAGGTCTCGTGCTCCAAGTTCACGATCCGTATGGTATCCTCATATTTCTTGTCAAAAGTCATATCTCCATCCATCTCGTATATGAGGATCTTACTCGTATATGATGATCTTACTTATTTTCCGAATGAAGAAAAGTGGTATTATTTTCTTATTTCCCCGCGGATTGTTACAACACAGATGTACCCTTACAGGCAATTCATTATGATTTGAATCCGGGATAGTGCCATCACAAGAAGCCACAAGATTCTCATAAGCACAAAAATGCGGATAAGGCGGATAATATATTTTACGCAGAGATTGCTCCTTTATGTGACAATACATTACAAACCTTCTCATATTACGATTATAACGCATATAATACTTGACGACTTCCGCATCTTCACTTTGGTGGGGCATGATATGTTCCAATGTCGTATGGAGGTTATCCTCCAGCCGTCTCATGCAATAACAACAGCGACGATCTTGCTGCTCGATCAACAACCGCCTAAATTCCCTTTCACGCTTGAAACTGTCAAAATCGCAATTTACATACTGCCCCTCCGAATCATTCCAAGCCTTGTCCAAGAAGTATTCCACAATACGCCTTCCACGCTTTCTGTACCTCCCTGTAGATTTATTAATCCACCTCATCGATCCAAAGTCTGGTTGATCTCAGCCATTATTTGCTTACACCGCTCCTCTCCTATCAATTGGCGAAGCTCCTCTTTCCTCATAGCAAGGAGTTCCGTGTCATTCAACCTTAAGGCTCTCCGTATGGAGGAACACAAAAAGCGGACATCCTCGTCCGTATAGTTCACGACTTCCATCACATCCCGCACGGCAACATCATAATCTATGCCATAGACATCCGGAAGCACATGCGGCTTGCTTTCTCCTTTGACCATCCGAAGTATCTTGTTATCTCCATTCTCATGAGGAAGGTTGGTTATGGCAAGTGGAGAATGCGTTGTCATGATGTACTGCATCTTGGGGAATAAGTTCCTAAATCGCTTTATCACTTCCAATGCCAATGATGGATGAAGATGCAAATCCACCTCATCGATCAATACGCACCCGTATGGCTCCACCTCTACATTTCGGTTAAGCAAAAACGCACGGTATGCCTAATCGAGTACGATGGAATACAAACGACGGTATCCGATAGGCAACGCCTCAAATGGTATCTCTTTACCTGTTTTCAATTTGAGCCATAACTCACGCTTCTCCTTGCTGTTGAACGAGACAAAAGGGGTTATTATCTCAAAACTATTGTCCCCTTCTTCCCGCAACGGTTTCGAGAAACAACACAATTTATCAACTACATAAGTGACCTCCGCATGATCAAACGCATTTTTCTGATCAAGCATCTTATCCTTTATCAAGGCATTGGCCAGCCGTTGCTGTCAAATGGTGGTACATGCGATCTCGCTATCCCACTGATAGTACCCAAAATTCCGGAGTGTTTGCTTCCCTTTACGCATCTCCTCCTTGGCAAAAGATGAGATATTGGTCTGACGATGCGGGTAGGAATCCGAGAAATAGGCAATCACAGGCAATTGCCCCTTATCGCAGTATGAAGCCATCAACAGATAATAAGCCTCACGATATTTCGATGGATACAATGCCGAACCGGAAGTGGAGCGAAGAAATATTTCCCAAACCAGTCGCTCTCCTACCAATTCCATCTCTCCATGCAAGTTCACATCTCCTATCTCATCCGAAGAGGCATTACGATAAAACTCACCGAAATCAGGAGACTTCTTTTTCAAGTCCGGATTACCCGCCGCCAAGAAGTCTTCGCCCAACGAACGATCATTGGTAAACATAAAATATAGGGAATAGACAATAGCCTTGATAAGAGAAGTCTTACCCGCCCCGTTCTTTCCAATGATTATCGAAACCTCATTTGCGAAATCCACCTCAAAATGCTTAAAGTACCTAAAGTTATCTATTATCAGCTTATCGTACTTCATAATTCGATCCTTGAATTGGAGCAAAGATAGTCAATTCCTCTTTACCTCAAACATTTCCCTTGAAATATTCCCCTCAATCCAACTCCGCAAACCGGGAGTTCTGGCTCTTGAACTCAGGCACAAAGGATTTCATCTCCCTCACCATCGGGAGGATCTGGACACGAAGGGATAATTCGATTAATACATGGATATGTGTTATCACGTCCTTATAGTCATACTCACGAACCGCCGCCACCCGAATTTTCTCGTGAGGAGTCTCTTTCGTATTCTCCTTGTTGTTCAATAGCTCCTCATATAGTTTCTCGCCGGGGCGGAGACCAGTGTACTTGATCTCGATGTCTTTGTCTACCTGTAATCCGGACAGCTCGATCATACGCTTCGCCAAATCCGCTATCTTCACCGGCTCACCCATATCGAAGATAAAGATCTCACCACCCTTGCCCATTGTACCGGCCTCTAATACCAGACGGCAAGCCTCCGGGATGGTCATGAAGTAACGGATGATATCGGGATGGGTGACCGTCACGGGACCTCCTTGAGCGATTTGTTCACGGAAACGGGGGATAACCGACCCATTGCTACCTAGAACATTGCCAAAGCGGGTCGTAATGAAACGTGTCTCGCCTTTCACTTCTCCTCGCTCGATCGCAAGGCTCAGGCTCTGTACGTAGATCTCGGCCAAGCGCTTGCTACAGCCCATGATGTTCGTGGGGTTCACCGCCTTATCTGTACTGATCATCACAAACTTCTCCACACCATAACTTACAGCGGCATCTGCCATCACACGGGTACCGAACACGTTTGTTCGAATCGCCTCACAGGGGTTCTCTTCCATCAAGGGGACATGCTTGTAGGCCGCCGCATGGAACACCACTTGGGGGTGCCAATTGCGGAACATATAATCCACACGGTCCGGGCTGCGAACATCGCCGATCACCGGGACAAAGTTCAGTCCCCTGTATTTCTCTTCCAATTCCAGACGGAGATTATGCATCGGAGTCTCAGCGGAGTCGAAACAAACCAACTTCTTAATCGGGAAATGAGCCAACTGGCGGCAGATCTCGCTACCGATACTGCCGGCAGCTCCCGTGACAAGCACGGTCTTCCCTTCCAACAGATTGCCGATCTCATCCAGGTTGATATGGATCTCCTCACGACCTAGCAAATCCTCGATACGGATCTCTCGAACGGAACGCTTCGCCTCACCTCCACGTAGCTCCTCCATCTCCGGGACTACCAATGTCTTCAAGGAGGCCTGCTCGCAATAACGGATCAAACGGTCACGCTCCTGATGGGCAACCTTTATATTCGGGAAGAGAACGCCATCCAAGCTGTTGCGAGGGATCAAGCGATACAGATCCTCCACGTTCTCGATCTGGTAGACCGGTAACTCTGCAATCCGGATGCTTTTCTTGGAATTGCCAAAGGAAAGGAAGCCCATGATGCTATAATTCTGCATGAATACCTGACGGTTCGCCGAGGTAGCGATCATCACGCTCTCCTCCTCCGTGCCAAAGACCAGTACCCGCTTGCGTTTCTTGCCTAGTTGCAGGAGGACGCTGTTATAGACATTAATCACGAAGACACGCAACGTAACCAACATCACGATCGTCAACGTACTGTCCATAATTCCACCCAACCAATAGATAGGAGGGCTGAAACGGGCTTTCAACAGCCAAAGCAGCAGGAACATCAAGAGCGACTTGCCGATCGCAGCACCACCGATCCGCCACAAGCCACGCAGCGTGGAATGGCGAATAACCCCATGATATGCTTTGAACAGCAAGAACGAAACGATACTGGCCACAAATGAGGAGAGGCCCACTTTCAGCACATCAGACTCTCCAATACGTATATGCAGAATGGAGAACATTCCTAGTACGCCCAGCAACGATACGGAAAGCGAGACGAAAAGGTCCGCACTAAAAATGATCCAACGGTTGATATACCGCAAATTCACCAGACGGCCTAAGGCCAATCGCCATCTGCCCTTATGAAAATCCATCATTTGTATTTTGTTTGTTTTATATTCAATGCCCTAACTTTTCCCAACGGCGGCGCCTGTGACTCGTGGCGTCCCGAAGCGGCGGGCGTAATACAGCTTTCCGTCCGCAAGATCGTACCATCACCTTGGTGGATGATTTGGATCGCATGGGTTGCATTGGGCACGATCTGCACATTGCAACCGTAGATATGGAAGACGAAACGTGCTTGTTCCGCCCGCTCATGGTTTTCTGTCATATCGTAATTTTTTCAGTAAGGTTATCACTTTTCGTTTCCCTTGGAAAACGAGGTATATATGAATTGCCCTATGAAGTATATATCAATTGCCTAACGCAGTATATATCCTCGGGCATATGCAGTATATCTTCTCAAAAACGGCCAGTTGAGCGGTGTCTGAGACGACTGCTCCACGCATCGTTGATACGGGCACGGATGTTGCTGACGCTTTTACCCTTCGTGATTCGGGGGGTGATGGGTAGAAAGAGGCGGATGAAACGCTCTTTGACCATCTCCTCGGGGGTTATTTTCAGCTCGTTCTCTTGCATGACCAGAATGACTTGGGCCAACTCGGTAACCGTCCGGCACTCGACGATCTGCGCAAGATAGCGTTCCAGATCCTCTTCTTTATTTATATAGGCACGAAAACGGATCGTTTCAGGCATGAGACCGGATCTACCGTCCCCCTCTTCTAGGGAGGTCTCCCCGCAATATTCCCCCACATAGAAGTTCTGGATGGCTTCCGTAGCGTTGGGGAGTATCTGGTTATTGCCGCCGTGTATGGTAATCGTTATATCAGACATAAGGTATATATGAATCGTTTGTCAATGAAAAGTAAACAGTTTGTCAACGGTTATCAACGGATTTGATTTCGCTATCCGGGGGTTGTACTTTCGCATTGTCAACAATAAGTTTAATCTTTTAAAAAAAAGAAGTATGATTAATTATTCAACTTACATGTGGAAAAATCCACTGGATGAGACCGCAAAGGAACAGGCGTACGCCAAGAACCAAGTGACGAAAGTGATGAGTTTCGATGATTTCGTGAAGCACATCTCAGATCACAACGGTGTTTTCACACGCGGCACGGTAAAAGGCGTGGTAAGCGACACCTGCTCATGTCTAGTGGAACAATTGCTGAACGGCTACAAGGTACAATTCGGCGAACTAGGAATCTTTAGTATCTCCATCACCTGCGAGCCGGCCGCTACACTCAAGGACTTCTCCAGCGATAATATCAAGGCGGTGAACATTCTATTCAATCCGGGTATAGACTTCGAGAACCTACGTTCTAAGGCAGAATTCAACCTAGTAACCAGCCGTGCGATCCAAGCCGCCTCGCTGAAGGCGGTAAAAGAGAATAAAGACACGGTGGACTTGGCTGCATTGAAGAAAGGAGACTCAGAATCTCCTGATGAGATCTAAATCCTACCATTGAGAAATACGGCTCTTAAACCATGAAGCTTATTTTATTCATTTATTTAAAGACTACAAGTATGAAAAAAACAAATTGGAAGAGCGTCTTGCTCTACATCATCCGTATTGTCGAACTGGTCATCACCGGTGCTGCCGGTGGAGCCGCTAGCGGTTGGATCGGATGAGAACCATCACGCTGATTATCGTGCATTGCTCTGCCAATAGGCAGGGCAGCACTTTACGGATGATGGACATCGACCATCTGCATCGCTCTCTCGGCTGGAAAGGCTGCGGATATCACTTCGTTATCCCGACCGATGGTACGATCGAGATCGGTAAGCCCCTTGAACAAGTGGGCGCTCATTGTAAGAACCACAATCGGTACAGTATCGGGGTTTGCTATATCGGAGGACTCGCCAACGATGGAAAGACTCCCATGGATACCCGAACGGAAGCCCAACGAGAAGCCCTACAGGGTTTGTTTCGTGAATTGCATCAGCGATTCCCCAAAGCCCTAATCGTGGGACATCAAGACTTGGACCCGTCGAAATCCTGTCCCTGTTTTAATGTCGTGAACGAGTTTTCCGATTAGTTTAACGCAGGGAGTCCCTTCACCTCCCTCGAATGCCACGCTTGGTAGGCGGGAGCGGAGAGTTCAGGTACAGTCAATAACTTGTAATCCGCCCCGTTCTGCTTAGCTATATGTTTTCGTTCATACAAACGAAGGGAACGATCCGTTACGGAAACCATGACAACCGGAAAAGGATAAGCGTACAGGCGCATCGGCGTGATCTCACTATCCGGAAAGGCACGACGCAATTGATAAGCGGAACGTTCGAACGCGACCCAATAAGATCCCGTACAATATAAATGGATCGAGGTCTGATTCGCACACTCACGATTCATGATCTCTCTCAAATGCCCTTTCAGCAATAGCATCAAACGGATACCGGAGGGAGTTTCGCTTTCCTTTCTCATGACAGTCTACTATTTAATGTTTTAGCCAAATATCGTAATCGTGTAAACGCTGTATCAACAAGGCCTTGCTTCTCTTAGGCGAAGGGTCATCCCGCCAGGGATCTACCAGCTCATGCGCCATACGGTAATACAGGTTGCTATTCGTGCAGCCGTAAAGCGTGACGAGCAGCAAGGCACGAGAATTCACTGCCTTAACCAATGGAAGCATATTGCGTAGGGTGGAATACAAGCGTTCAAACTCCTCTTCCTGATCCAACAGCTTATAGGCCGGAAGGAGTAATGAGTAAACCTTGCAACGCATCACGTCGGTCTCCACACGAAGGGAAGCATAGCCCTTCAGCACCTCACGAACCAAAAGTTCGTCTTCCTTTCCCAATTTGCCCGAGAGATAATAACGCCCCAACGCCTTGTGCATACCTTCCGATAAACGATCGTTATCCAAATGGGTATAAACATGCTTGCCTTTCGTATTCAACTCGATCAGCTCATACTCGCCTTGCCTTACCTCAAATAGAGGAACCCACATACAGTCAAGGATACGTACCATGACATCCTTATGACCTCCACCCGGTTGCACCACCACCTCAGCCTCCATCCCCATGAAAGAACCCGAGGTGATACGTACACGGTCACCTTTCAGCAAGCGACCGCTATCCGGTACGTACACCGGAAGCTCATTGGAATAAGATTCAGCCATCCAGCGTAAGGTCTCCATCTCATGATCTGACAGGTAAGGAAAATAAGAGTGTTCGCCCACGGATACCCGAGGAAGAAGATTATATAAGGGCATGATACGTTTCAAACGGAAAATCTCATTCTCCGAAGCATGGATAAACACATAGTTGTATAAAAGAGGCTTCCTCGTATTGACCATCTTGCCTCCCACCTTGCGAGCCTCGACATACGAGGGGGCAAAGTACTCGAACAAGGGTTCCCCACAACGTTTACGACGGGAAAGCTCGGCATCTAATCCTTTTGACGAATAGATATTATCACGTCCCCCAACAGCGGTAGGAAGCGTCAGTACGTACCAACGTACAGCCTCCTGGCTACGGCGATTGCGTATATGCACCATAGCTCTATCAGAGCTATTACTTGTCACGATATTCATTGAGGAAGATAATTCAGAGCCTTATCAAGATATTCTTGTAATACCCTGATAAATAAATACTTATGTGAAAACAAAAAAGGAATTACTGAAAATTTGCATCCCTTCAATACTCATGCTACTTGGCGAGTAGCCTTAACAAGAGGAGTGAAAGGATATTCCTTAGTTGTAGAGACGGAGCGTGTCCCGTTTCATCCCCTTACAATGGTATTTTAGTTACTATCAGGCGGTGGGAGACGGAGCACGCTCCATCTCTACATGATGTTATATGGAATTTACTTCGGATAACGTGATGATTTCGGGAATAACGAGGCCATTTCGTTTCTATTGCCATGTCTATACATCAGAAATAAGAACGAAGATTTAAAGAGAATTAAGGTTGAAACACAAACAAAGCCTAATGTTTGCTTGTGTTATGTTATTTTTTACTACATTTGCGGCATGAAATGAACGCTACTCGCCAAGTAGCAGTCAGTTTGGCTACTCGCCAAGTAGCGTACTTTTCTTCACCCTACTTTCGGCGCATAATTATACACACTCTCGAAACAAAGTTTGTTTACGGTTGAGAGTTTTTCTAAAGAGAAACTCTTCAAGTATATTTGCGTAGTCTTGATAGATTTATGCCCTAACAGTTCACTGATCATCTCAATCGGTACGTTTTGCTCCTTCAAGGTCGTGGCGAAAGAGTGACGAATCGTGTATGAGGTAACCCGAGTATGAATGCCAATGGATTCCGACAGTATTTTCAATCTGCGGTTAAAACCTCCTAATACGGTATTATATTCCTTGTAGGCATCCTCACCGGTCTTCATTCCCTCTAAAAAAGGAAACAGATAGGGCGAATCCTCGGTTGTATCGGCTGCCAACTCATTCAGCAGCCCTTGTGCCTCCGCTGGGATCTCCACCTGTATAAGGGATCCGCTTTTCTGCCGATAATAAGACAAGATCCCTTCCTTGATATCCTCCTTTCGCAAATGCGCCAAATCTACGAAAGCCATCCCGCAAAACAAAAACATCAGGCAAAAGGCTGATTGGGTCCTCTTCTGTTGTGGATCTGTCACCGGGCTTGTCATCAGCAAGCGTAAGCTTTCCGAAGGCAACGCCTTTTTACGTTTACTCTCAACCCCCGTAAACACATGCTTAAACAAATGAGGAATATAGGCAGCCTCACCCACCTCTACCGCTAAATTATAGATGTGACGAATCCGGCGCATATAAGTAGATACCGTGTTACGAGCACATCCCTTGGCCAACAGCCAAGATTGATAACGCAAAAGTGTATCCCGATTAATATACGCATAAGGAATCTCTTCCCGGCCACAAAAACATTTAAACGACCTCAACGCATCTTGATAACTCTTCGCCGTGGAATAACGCTTTTTCTCACGCAGGCAGGTGATATACGTAAGTACACCCACCACAAAATCATTCTCATTCATACTTTATCTCCTTAAGAATTAATACATAAAAAAATCCTCTATCTCTCCGTTTACACAGGAAAGATAGAGGATCTTCATAAAATCCTTAAAGAAATATATTATTTTCCGGCTTTCTCAGCAGCAGCTTTCTTATTGATCTTCTTCTTCTGCAACTCGTAAGCGATCGGAGTAGCGACGAACAAAGTAGAGTATGTACCGATAATGATACCTAATAAGATAGCGAACGTAAAGCTTCGGATCGTGCTACCGCCCAAGATGAAGATACACAATACAACCACCAACGTAGTCAATGATGTATTAAATGTACGACACAAGGTAGAGTTCAACGCATCATTGATCACTTGATAACGATCACGCTTCGGATACAAAGCGATTGTCTCACGGATACGGTCGAATACAACCACGGTATCATTGATAGAGTAACCGATAATCGTCAAGATAGCTGCGATAAACGTCTGGTCTACCTCCATTGAGAACGGAAGAACCTTCCATAACAAGGTATAGAAAGAAATGATACACAATGTAGTCGTAGCAACAGAGGCGAACGCACCCACAGAGAATGACACATCACGGAAACGAAGCAGGATATAAGCGGCCATACAGATCATGGCGAAGATTACCGCTAAGATAGCGCTATTCTTGATATCGTCTGCCATGCTAGGACCCACCTTCTGCGAACTCTGTATGAAAGTAGTCGTGAACTCATCTAATGTAGTTCCTTCCGGAAGTAAGGATTTCACGCCCTCAAACAATTTATTCTCGATCTCTTGATCTACCGTAGGATCGTTATCATTGATCTTATAGTTGGTAGACACACGTACTTGATCAGCTGTACCGATCTGGATAACACTAACAGAACCGTCTAACTGAGCGTCCAGCATATTACGAACATCGTCAGTCTTCACCTCTTGATTGAAACGGATCACGTAATTACGTCCACCCGTGAAATCGATACCATTATTCAAGCCGATCGTCATAAAAGAGATAGCACCTAAAACGATGATTGCCGCCGGAATTAAATAACCGACTTTGCGAGCACCCAAGAAATTGATCTTCGGGTTTGTCAACAAGTCTTTCGTAATAGAAGTCGTGAATGTCACGTTCTTCAATTTATCTTTCGCTAACAATGCCTCATAAACGATACGAGTCAAGAACACGGCTGTAAGGAATGAAGCGAACAAACCGATGATCATCGTCGTAGCGAAACCACGGATAGGACCCGTACCGAAATAGAACAATACGATACCGGTAATGATAGATGTCAAGTTTGAGTCGAAGATAGCGGAGAACGCATTGCTGTAACCGTCGGCGATAGCCTTTCCTAAAGACTTACCGGCACGAAGTTCCTCTTTCGTACGCTCATATATCAATACGTTAGCATCGACTGCCATACCCAGCGTCAACACCATACCGGCAATACCCGGCAAGGTAAGAACGGCTTGGAAAGAAGCAAGGATACCCATCGTGAAGAAGATGTTCAATACCAAAGCACCGTCGGCGATCAATCCCGGAATCAATCCGTAGAATGCGCACATATAAACCATCAACAGCACCAATGCCAAAACGAAAGAAATCACACCGGCATTGATAGCCTCTTGTCCCAAAGACGGACCAACGACATCTTCTTGAACGATATGTACGGAAGCAGCCATCTTACCCGATTTCAATACGTTCGCTAAGTCCTTCGCCTCTTCCGGTGTAAAGTGACCGGTGATTTGTGAACGACCTCCCGTGATCTCATCGTTTACGTTCGGAGCGGAATAAACCATCTCATCCAAAACGATAGCGATCTGGCGACCGATATTCTCTTTCGTCAAACGAGCCCAAGCCTTAGAGCCTTCGGCATTCATAACCATGTTAACCATTTGCTCTGAACGACCGGCTTGTTGCATAAAGTCAGCGTTAGCATCTGTTACTACGTCACCACCTAAAGCGGGACTTCCGTCACGGTTCGTTACCTTCAAGGCATATAACTCAAAGAACTGCTCTTTATCATCGATCGCCTTTACACCCCATTTTAAAGCCAAGTTACGAGGCAATACCTCTTTCACTTGTTTCATGTTCAGGTATTCGCTGATCTTCTCCATATCTTTTGCTTGAGCGATACCTACCGTCGAACCCGGAGACAACTGACCGTTGTACTGGCTAATCTGCAATAAAGCAAATAATGGATGTTGCTTAGCGAACTCTTCCATGCTTTGATTAGCTTCCGTATCTTTTTTATCTTGACCGAGCTCAGCCAACAAAGAATCGGCCTCACTTACATTCGCATCAGCGGCATCAGCGATTTTCTCAACATTATCGGTAGCAACAGAATCAGCGGAAGCCTCCTTACTTAGGATAGTAGCCAATACATTATCAGCGGCAACCAATTGTTGATAGATTTCCGGCAACTTATAAGTTTCCCAGAATTCCAAGTTAGCGCTACCTTGAAGCAACTTACGAACACGTTCCGGTTCTTTCACACCCGGCAACTCAACCAAGATACGACCCGCTGTCTCCAAACGTTGGATGTTCGGAGAAACCACACCGAAACGGTCGATACGAGTACGCAATACGTTGAATGAGTTATCAATCGCACTCTGCAACTCTTGTTTCAAAACAGAAACAACCTGAGCGTCTGAGCTCTGGGGCGTGATTTTATCTTTTAACTCGAATGTACTGAAAATAGCGGAAAGACGTGCGCCGCTATCCAACTTCTTATACTCCTCAGCGAAAAGGTCGATGAAATCTTTTTGGCTAGTCGCTTGATGCGCATAAGCTAAATCCAACGCCTTGTTGAAATTCTCGTCTTGGTTGTTGTTAGACAACGAACGGATTACATCCGCCACGTTCAACTCAAGGACAACGTTCATACCGCCCTTTAAGTCAAGACCTAAACTAATTTCCATTTCACGGCATTGCTTAAGCGTATAGCCTAACCATACCTTCTGAGTAGATAGTGAGTCTAAATAAGCACTCTCTTTCGCAGGATCTCCACCCGCATACTCAGCGGCTTTACTGTTGTAATGTTGCGTCACGAACGAGAACGACAAATAGAACAAACAGACAAGCGTAAGTAACACCGCGAAGACCTTTACAAATCCTTTGTTTTGCATCTGAATCTTAGGTTTATGTTATTACATTATTTATATTCGTTTTTTCACAGGGTGCAAATATAGACTTTTTTTCTTTGATAAAGAGCAATTAGTATAATTATTTGTCACGCTCATAGTTTATTTCAAACGCAAATGTATATCTTTGGGGCTAAAATAATAAGGAAAATATACCATGAAACAGTTATTATTCGCTCTGTTATTTATCCCCGCCCTGCTATTCGCGCAAGAGGATCAACACTATCTGGCAGGGGCCGTTCCGGTTGCAGACGGTAAAGTCGTTTTTACCCGAGAGATTAATGCCCCCTCTTTAAGCAAGGCACAAATCTACCAACAACTATTAAAATGGGGACAAGAAAATTTTAACACAAAGGAAAGTAGAGTAGCTTATCAAAATGAGGCAAAAGGCGAGATCGCCATTATCGGGGAAGAATATATAGTATTCTCCAGCACAGCCTTATCCCTCGATCGGGCGATGATGAAATACCGTATTATCATTGAATGTAAGGAACATGCTTGTACCCTGCAACTTGCGGGCATCCGATATGAATATAACGTGTCTTACCAGAACGAGCCGGAGAAATACCTAGCCGAGGAATGGATCACGGACGAGTATGCCTTGAATAAGAGCAAGACGAAATTGAACCGTATCAGCGGTAAGTTCCGTAAGGCCACGATTGACTTCGCGGATAAGACGTTCGATAGCGCAGCCAACGCTTTAGGCGCACAGTTGCTGACAACCGCACCGGTAGAACCCGTACCCGCTCCGCAACGGGAAACACGACCTGTGGCACCGATGGAAGGTTTCGTAGCGTTCCAAGCTGACAAAATACCTAGCACGATCCTCCAAATGTTACCGGACAACGCTTTACAAATCAAAGCCGTAAAAGGAAATACGACCGACGCAAACGTTGAATGGAAAGGCATAGGCAATATGTTCGGTAAAACGATCAGTACAATCTCCATATCCAAAGATAGTCCTGCTTATAAAGCGATTGGCAATAACGATGTATATCGATTATCCTTCTCCAAGCCCGGCACATCTGCCGATGCGCCATGGATTATTATCGAGTGCCGTAAACAAGGCGAGACCTCCGAAGGACAGCAGACGATGTTAATCGGCGAGATTACGAATGTATGGATCAAATAACGAAAAAGAGAGTTGCATTTATGAAAAAGATTCTATTATTAATATATATGATGTTCCCTGTGCTAGTCATGGCGCAGGGGCATAAAGGCGAGGTAGACGAATGCGCCCCCATGAAAAACAGGAAGGTATGCTATAGCGATGATGTAGAGATCGAGAATACCTCTAAACTAGAAATATTCAACGCTATTAACGCATGGGCTAAGAAATCTTATGGAAAAGATGTCTTCTTATCCAACGTAAACTCGAACAAGAACAAAGGGACCATCTTCGTAAGCTCTAAGGTTGAATTATTGTTGAATGATACAGACAAGACTATCATTAAATATAAAATGCGTATCACCTGCTTCGACAACCGGTACACGATCGAGGCGAGCGATATCGTATATCAATATGATCCGCTAAACGATAAAAAGTACAAGACCTATAAAGCGGAAGATGTAATCGCCAATAATGGGGATAGCAATACGATAGCGCTGATCAAAGATCCTAAGCTATTCTGTAACGCTACCTTCTTCTTTGTCGAGAACTTGTTCGCCGACGTATTTGACGCTGCGCAAAACGCAGAATCCGAGTGATGAAACCCTTTTATTCAAGTTTCAGATAACACCATAACGGGTAGTGGTCTGAATAAGCGACCTTATCCACGGAACAATTCATAGAGGTCATGTTCGGGGAATGCAGGATATTATCGATACGGAACCAGAAGAAATTTTGATTATAGGTAATGCCCATTCCCCGGCCAGACTCGGCAAAGGCATCCGTCAAATCCCCTTGGATCGTACGGTGCGCATAAGAAATAGGCGTATCATTAAAGTCACCGCATACCAAGACATAATCTCCTTTCGCGTTCTTAATCTCTTTTGATACCGCTTCCGCTTGCTTAGCCCGAATCCGGAAAGCAGGTCCTAGCTTTTGCTCGAACGCTCCTTTCAAATCGTCCAACCCATCCGAGCTAAAGCTCTTTATAAGGGATGAATAACGGGTCCGATCCTCCATCGTCAGCTTAAAGGATTCCAAATGGTTATTAATCAAGGTCAACTTCTTTCCCTTGATGTTCACTTCATGTACGGAAGAGCCGTTATAATCCGAATCGTATTTCACCATCCGGGAATTCGACAGCGGATATTTGGAGAACACAGCGATGCCGAAACTCTGGAATTTCGTGGAGCTTTGATAAAATACGGAACGATAAGGATACATGCTCAACGCATCATAGATCTTAGAGGCAGTAAGGCTCTTCTCCGATTTAGCCGTGGCATATTCCTGCAAACAAACAATATCTGCGTCCGAGTTAGCGATATATTGGATAATTTTGTTCGGAGCTATCTTCGTATGATTCTTGTACCCAAAAGCCATCACATTATAAGTCAGCACCTTCAGTACCTCTTCCCGAGGGACATCCTTATGCGAGTGAAACGGAAAATAGCGTTTCACGGGACCCCAACATAACAAGAAGGAGAATATGCCGATCAATAAGAACTTCCATTCCCATAAGAACAGCCAATAGATAATAAAGCAAAGATTGACTACACATAAGACTGGAAAGGCTAATCCCAGATAAGATAACGTCATACTCGTCTCAGGAGACACCCGATCCGAGTAAGCCGAGACTATCAACAACACGACAGCCACCACATTCGCTACGACAAATAAGAATTGAAGAAAAATCCGTAGAGTTTTCATAAGTATCTGTTATTTCTTACTGGCGTCGAAAAGTCGCTTTTTCTCTTCAGCGGAAAGGCTCTCATAACCGGAACGTTTCAATTTATCCAGTATAGTATCTAGATCCACCGACTCCTGATGTTTGCGTGCGTTATACTCATAATCCGTCTCGTTACGTTTATAAGTCACACGCATCTTCGGTTTCCGTTTGCCCAAATTCACGAACCAGTCGATCAACCGATTCATTGGAGCGGTCAAGTCCTTTCCATTACGAATACGGGAAGCGAACCACATACCAAACAAAGCCCCGCCGATATGGGCGATATGTCCTCCCGCATTATCAGAAGTCATCGCCAACAAATCGATCACCAGCGTAAAGATAGCCAAATAAATTAATTTGATCCTTCCGATCAAGAATAAATTAATCTCCAAATCCTTCCGGTAAAACGACACAGCGAAAACGATCGCCATAACAGATGCCGAAGCCCCCATCAAATAGCTAAAAGAGGCCACGTTCTGGAAATAAGGGAAAATATTATAAGCAAGGACAAACAACACCGCACCGGCAAGACCTCCCAATATATACAAGCCTCCCAACTGCCGCTCACTGAAGAAATTCAAGAACAATCCCCCGAACCAATACAACCAAAGCATATTGAACAAGATATGCAAGAAGTCAAAATGAGTGAACATATAAGTAAACAACGTCCACGGACGGAAGAGCAAAAGTTCCGGAGAAGCCGGCAACTGCAAATACTGCAAGAAAGGCACCCCTTGCACATTAAAGAGCATAAACAATACGCTGGCCAAACGTATCAAGATAAACAAGCCTACATTTATATATATCAGTTTCGACAGGATATTACCCGACTGAAACGTACGCTTCAAATTAGTAAAAATACCGTCCATTGTCTGCATCTTTCTTTTTCCAATAACGAATTAAGAAATAACCGAATAACATACCCCCCAAATGAGCGAAATGCGCTACCGTATCGCCACCAAAACTAGCCACACCCATAAATAGTTCGGCAAGACCATAAAATATTACGAAATATTTGGCTTTAATCGGGATCGGTATGAACATCAAGTACAAAGGAACATTCGGGAAGATCATCGCAAATGCCAACAAGATTCCGAATACGGCACCCGAAGCGCCAATGGTCACGAAATAATTCAAGAACTCGCTTTTGCTGATAATCTGGGCTCCATTCAAGTTTATCATGTCTTGGCTAGCGAAGATCACATCCCGCAAATTAAAGAACCATACCACCTCTTGTACCAAACCGGCGCCTATACCCGTCACGAAGTAAAAAATCAAGAAACGTTTGGGGCCCCATACGTTCTCCAATACCCGGCCGAACATATAAACGGCGAACATATTAAAAAACACATGCGCGAACGAATGGGTATCGTGCATGAACATATAAGAAACGATCTGATAAGCCTTGAAGTCGGTAGCACCCGGGAAGTGAAGCCCTAATAAATCCACCAAATCGATGCCGACTTTCGGCAGTGCAAGGCTGGCTACCCAAAATAGCAAGTTTATAATGATAAGATTTTTCGTTACCGGCGGGATACTATTCAAGAACCCCGAATTTGTCTGATTCATCATATACTACGTTAATTTAGCGGCAAAGGTAAATATATTTTAGCCGTTTTTGCCCATAATAATACTAAAACATATGTAAATCGGTAAAAAAAGTAGGTTTTTCTTTTGTGATATTTCAAAATAAAACTACATTTGGAGCCGTCTATCGGTTATCATAGTTTTGTTTAATATATTAACAGTCAAACCATCATGAACAAATCAGAATTTATTAGTGCAGTCGCTGAAAAATCAGGTCTCAGCAAAGTGGATGCCAAAAAGGCAGTAGAAGCTTTTGTTGACACAGTTTCTAACGAATTAAAAGAAGGCGGTAAAGTCGCTCTACTTGGCTTCGGTTCATTCTCTGTGTCAGAGAAGGCCGCTCGTAAAGGTGTTAACCCGAAAACTAAAGAAACCATTGAAATCGCAGCTCGCAAGGCCGTGAAGTTCAAGGCTGGTGCTGAATTGAACGAGCTAATCAAATAAGAAACACCATTATTCTCTATAGAAGAAGGATACGATGCAAATTGTATCCTTTTTTTGTGTACCTTCGCGTACAAAATAAAATCCGAATTATAGTTAGACGAATATGGTTATCGAACAACAGATTACCGGGGCTATCATAGCCGGCATCAAAGAGCTGTACGGAGCGGATGTCACCGCTAGCCAAGTGCAGTTACAAAAAACGAAAAAAGAATTCAAGGGGCACTTGACCCTAGTCGTATTCCCATTCCTTCGCATGTCGAAGAAATCTCCGGAGCAGACCGCTCAGGAAATCGGTGAGTACTTGTTGAGAAACGAGCCAGCGGTAGCTGAATTTAATGTAATCAAAGGATTCCTTAACCTGACGGTCGCTTGCTCTTGCTGGATCGATTTACTGAACTCGATCAATGAGCAGCCTGCTTACGGTATCATTCCAGTTACCGAGCAGTCGCCTTTGGTTATGATCGAATATTCTTCTCCCAATACAAATAAACCGCTTCACTTGGGCCATGTCCGCAATAACTTATTAGGATACAGCTTATCGAAGATCATGAAAGCGAACGGTAACCAGATCGTAAAGACGAATATCGTAAACGATCGTGGTATCCATATCTGTAAATCCATGTTGGCTTGGCAGAAATGGGGAAATGGAGCTACCCCAGAGTCTACCGGAAAGAAGGGCGACCATCTGATCGGTGACTTTTACGTATTATTCAGCAACAAATTAAAAGAGGAAACCCATGCGTTAGAAGCGAAAGGCCTTACCAAGGAAGAAGCCGAGGCTCAATCCACCTTGATGGCGGAAGCCCGTGAGATGCTTCGTAAATGGGAAGCCGGAGACAAAGAGGTGCGTGCGCTTTGGGAAATGATGAATAATTGGGTATACGCCGGGTTCAACGAGACCTATAAGATGATGGGCGTAGATTTCGATAAGATTTATTACGAGTCTCAAACGTATCTGGAAGGAAAAGGTAAGGTGATGGAAGGCCTAGAGAAAGGGATTTTCTATCGCCGTGAAGACGGCTCCGTATGGGCAGATTTGACGAAAGACGGGCTGGATGAGAAATTATTGCTTCGTGCGGATGGAACTTCCGTCTATATGACGCAGGATATCGGTACCGCCAAGCTGCGCTTCGATGATTACCCGATCAATAAGATGATCTATGTGGTAGGGAACGAGCAGAATTATCACTTCCAAGTATTATCGATCTTATTGGATAAGTTAGGCTTCGAGTTTGGCAAGGGATTGGTCCACTTTTCCTACGGAATGGTAGAGCTACCGGAAGGTAAGATGAAGAGCCGTGAGGGAACGGTCGTAGACGCCGATGATTTGATGGCCGAGATGATCAGTACCGCACGCGAGATTTCCCAAGAATTAGGGAAATTGGACGAGATGACTCCAGAAGAGGCTGAGAATATCGCCCGTATCGTAGGTCTTGGCTCCTTGAAATATTTCATATTAAAGGTAGACCCTCGCAAGAATATGACGTTCAATCCGAAAGAGTCTATCGACTTCAACGGAAATACGGGACCATTCATCCAATATACCTACGCCCGTATCCGTTCCGTATTGCGCAAAGCAGCGGAACAGGGCATCGCATTACCGGAGCAGTTACCGCTTACTTTCGCCATTTCCGAGAAAGAAGAGAACCTGATCCAAATGATCGCCGATTATGCGGAGATCGTGAAAGAGGCAGGTAAGCTATACAGCCCGGCCTGTGTCGCCAACTATATTTATGATCTGGTAAAGGAATACAATCAATTCTATCACGATTTCTCCATCCTTCGCGAAGAGAATCCGGAATTGAAGAACTTCCGTTTAGTCTTATCCGCCAATGTAGCTAAGATCGTGAAATCCGGTATGGATTTATTAGGCATCGAGGTTCCGGAAAGAATGTAACGATAGAAGATGAACATAAACGAGAAAACAAGAAAGGCTCTCCTTCGATTTCAACAAAATGAAATCACGGAGAGCCTTCTCTATACGCAACTCGCCGCTATCGAGAAAGATCCAAGCAATAAGGAAGTATTACTACAGATAGCGAATGACGAGAAAGGACATTATACGATCCTGAAAAAGTATACGGGGCAAGAGATCTCCCCGAATAAATTACGCGTCACCAAATACTACTGGTTGGCACGTATCTTGGGGATTACTTTCGCCATTAAGCTAATGGAAGGTAGCGAGGAAAGCGCCAAGAATGATTACGCCTCTTATGATGAGTATCCGGATTTGCAACAAATCGCACGAGACGAGGATGAGCATGAGCAGAGGTTGATCGCCTTGATCAATGAGGAACGGTTGGAATATATGGGTTCTGTCGTACTGGGGCTAAATGACGCTTTGGTAGAATTTACAGGTGCTTTAGCTGGCTTTACCCTTGCCTTGAGCGACTCTAGATTAATAGCGTTGACCGGAAGCATCACTGGAATAGCCGCCGCATTATCCATGGCTTCCTCCGAATATCTATCTACCAAGTCCGAGAATGAAAATGAAAACGGGAAACATCCCGTCAAGGCATCGATCTATACGGGAATAGCTTATATCTTTACGGTAGTCGCCTTGGTCGCTCCATTTATCTTTATATCGAACGTATTAATGGCTTTAGGGCTTATGCTCATCATAGCGTTAAGCATCATCGCCCTTTTCAACTATTATTATTCCATAGCGAGAAGCGAGAGTTTCCGGAAGCGTTTTACCGAGATGGCAGTACTTAGTTTTAGCGTGGCCGCATTAAGCTTCTTGATCGGATATGCGTTAAAAGAATTTACGGGCATCGATGTCTAAAAAAATCATAGTTATGTTTTGAAAAATTCATAGTTATGAGTTTAGTAAATCATAACTATGAATTTTTAGAGCTATAATCAAGCCTTTTTCCGTGTCGTACGTTTCTTCGTCGCAGCAGGTTTTTCTCCCGCCTCGGCGATTATCTTCTGGCATTCCTCCAAGGTCAAGTTCTCTGGTTTCTCTATCGTCTTAGGAATTCTGTAATTCTTTTTCTTATAAGAGATATAAGGGCCGAAGCGACCATTCAAGATTTCCATTTCCGGATCCTCATCGAACTTCTTGATAAATCGTTGCTCATCTTTTTGTTTTTTTGCCTCGATCAACTCGATAGCTTCCTCGGCTGTTATCGACAAAGGATTCAAGCCCTTCGGTATGGATACGAACTTTCCGTCATGACGGATAAATGGGCCAAAACGTCCGACAGCGGCAACCATGACCTTACCTTCATATTCACCGATCGTACGGGGTAGATCAAACAATTTCAAGGCTTCTTCCAAAGTAATAGTCTCGATAGACTGCCCCTTCATCAAGGTAGCGAATTGAGGTTTAGGAGCCTCTTTATCCTCTGGGTGCGCCTGCCCGATCTGTACGACTGGGCCATAACGACCGATCTTCACGAAAACAGGTTTGCCGCTCTTCGGATCGATACCCAATTCACGCTCACCCACTTTATGCTCCGTACGGACAGAGGCTGCCTCTTCCACGATCGGATGGAATAGTTTATAGAATTTATCGATCGCGTCCGTCCATACCATCTCGCCTTCCGCTACGGCATCGAATTCCTTCTCCACGCTCGCCGTGAAGTTATAATCCATAACACCCGGGAAATACTCCATCAAGAAATCATTCACGACCGTACCGATATCGGTTGGCATCAACTTATTCCGGTCCGCTCCTACGATCTCCGTCTTTTGGACTTCCTTGATCGTATGCTGAGCCAAGGTTATGATATTATAAGTACGCTCCGTTCCTTCCTTATCCCCTTTCACGACATACTCCCGATTCTGGATCGTCTGGATCGTAGGCGCATAGGTAGAAGGACGACCGATTCCCAATTCCTCCAAACGGCGAACCAAACTTGCTTCCGTATAGCGGGGAGGACGTTGCGTGAAACGTTCGGTAGCGACGATGTCCTTCATACTCAATACCTCGTTCAAGGTAACCGGAGGAAGAAGGCCGTTTTCCTGTTCCTTCTCATTCTCGTCATCAAAACTCTCGCGGTACACCTGAAGGAAACCGTCGAAAGTAATGACCTCACCGGTAGCCACGAACTTCTCTTTCTTGCCGCCGATGCCTACGGAGATCGTCGTACGCTCCAACTCGGCGTCCGCCATCTGGCAAGCGATCGTACGTTTGCGGATCAATTCGTATAATCTCTTTTCCTGAGCGGTCCCGCTTATCTCATCATGGCTGATATAGGTCGGACGAATCGCCTCGTGCGCTTCTTGCGCTCCCTTGCTCTTGGTATGATATTGACGGAATTTATAATATTTCTCACCGTAGGTATCCAAGATAGCTTCTTTTGCCGTCCCCAAAGCCAAATCACTTAAGTTCACGGAGTCAGTACGCATATACGTGATCAATCCGGACTCATACAGGCGTTGGGCGATCATCATGGTCTGCGAGACCGAATAACCCAACTTACGGGCGGCCTCCTGCTGCAAGGTAGATGTCGTAAAAGGAGGGGCTGGTGTTTTACGCACCGGCTTTTTCGAGATATCATCGATCGTGAAAGAAGCGTCCTTGCAAGATTCAAGGAATGCCTCCACCTCTTCCTTATCTTTCAAACGACGGTTCAGCTCCGCCTTGAGGATTGTCGTACCATCCGGCAAGATAAAGCTAGCGATCACACGGTAGGCGGCCTCCGAGACAAACTCGTTGATCTCTCGCTCCCGCTCTACGATCAGACGTACGGCAACCGATTGCACGCGCCCCGCGGATAAAGCCGGCTTCACCTTACGCCAAAGAATGGGGGATAGCTCGAAACCCACGATACGGTCTAAGATACGACGGGCTTGCTGCGCGTTCACCAAATCGATATTGATATCTCTCGGCGTCTCGATCGCATGTAATATAGCGTTCTTGGTAATTTCATGAAAAACGATACGTTTCGTATTCTCAGGTTTCAATCCTAATACCTCATATAAATGCCAAGAGATGGCCTCTCCCTCCCGGTCCTCATCGGAAGCCAACCAAACCTGCTCGGCTTTCTTGGCTTCGTTCTTCAATTCGGTCACGAGTTTCTTCTTATCTGAGGGAATCACGTATTCCGGGGCATAATTGTGTTCGAGGTCTATACTGAAATCTTTCGTTTTCAAGTCGCGGATATGACCATAGCTAGACATAACCTTATAGTCCTTTCCGAGGAACTTCTCGATGGTTTTTGCCTTGGCTGGTGACTCCACTATTACCAAATTCTTTTGCATATCTATTTTTTGCTGGTTAGAAATCGGGTGCAAACTTACACAAATAATTAACGTACGCAGTATATCGATCACTAAAAAAGCGTTTTTTCCTATACATTATATATATAGTCATGCGTTTCTATTTACCTTCGCGGGACAAAATCAAAAAGCTATTCAAAAATATGGAAGAGATAAAGCGACTTATTTCAGAGAATAAACTAGAAGAAGCGATCCGGCTCTTGGACGCTTACCTCACGGAGCAACCGAGATCCGACGAGGCTTGGTTTCTCCTCGGAAAAGCTCATTATAAACTAGGCAACGTACGCCTAGCCCTCAACAGCTACCTGCAAGCGATAGAGATCAATCCGGAAAGCCCGGCACAAGCGGCCTACGATATGGCGATCAAGGTGCTGGATTTTTATAATAAGGATATGTACAACCATTAAGAAGACAGAGCACCCGCACCCAAATAAATTCTAGAAGTACAAGTAACTCGACTTTATGCATTTATGAAGTTAGTTGTTATTGATATAGCGTTTATTCGTATAATGCTCATTTACAACCTATAACGTAAGCTCGTCATAATAGGCATCGTTAAAGGCTTACAATGGGCATTATAAAGTGCTTATAATGGGCATTCTTAGCACCTAACATTGCCCATCGTAATTTGTAGAGACGGGGCATGCCCCGTCTCTACAAGATATACAATGAATTTATGTTTCTTTGGCTATCAATCTTCCACCGGAGTAATCGTATAGTTATGCAGACAGAAGAACTCCTCGGTCAGTATAGCCGGAGGGATCTTCCCGTCTTCCAAAGAGTATGCCTCTCCACTGAACCGAACCTCCAATCCCTCTTGCTGATAAGCCTTCGGCATATCTTCCACATAGTAATTACCCACAAAATCGATCGGCTTGGAGCAAACGATGGCCCATAGATTCACCCGATCGTCCCAACGAATACGACCAAACTCATCAACTAGATCCGTCCTTCGCCCATGCTCATGCTTATCCTCATGCTCATGCTCATCATCACCGCAAGCGGTAAAGCCTAGCATGGTAATAGTACACAGGCAAAATGATAAAAATACAGAAAATGCTTTTTTCATATAAGTAAACTTTAAGAAATTACCTTTATCCAGATGATTATCCTTTATAAGTCAGCGCCAACATCGTAATATCATCGCTCTGCGTAGCGCCGTTCACGAATGATTGGACGGATTCGGATATACCTTCGATCATGGATTTGGGGGATTGGTTCTTTACGGAGCTACAAGCCTCTACCAAACGGATATCTCCATATTGCTCATTCCGCAGGTTCATCGCCTCACTGATTCCATCCGTATAGAGGAACAAGCTGTCTCCCGCTTCCAGTTTCAAGGATTGTTCTTTATAAGCTAATCCCGGCACGACTCCCAAGGCCATCCCACCAGTCATCGGCAAAAGAGATACCTTATCGTTCTTACGAATCCAAACCGGACGATTATGCCCCCCATTGCAATAAACCACGTCGCCCGTATGGATATTCAAGATCGCATAAAAAGTAGTGACAAACATCCCATTGACACTCTCACGGCACAATAGATCATTCGATTCCTTCATGCAGACCGCCGGGGAAAGCTGCCTAAGCGCCGTAGCACGGATCACCGTACGGCTGATCGCCATGAAAATAGCGGCGGGAATACCCTTATCCGACACGTCAGCGATCGTAAAACCCAGATGATTATCGTCCACCAAGAAGAAATCATAGAAATCACCCCCCACGGCCTTCGCCGCGCTCATGGTCGCGTAGAGATCGAATTGCTTATATTGCGGGAACGGAGGGAACTGCTTCGGCAAGATCGATTGCTGTATCTCACGTGCCACGTTCAAGTCGTATTGTATCTCCTCTAGCTGATGATGTTCCTTTTGGGCCTCCTTGATAAAAGAAATCTGCTCGACCGCCTTCTCGATCGTACGTTCCAGATCCTCCATATCGATCGGCTTGGTAGCGAAGTCGAAAGCACCATGGTTCATGGCGGTACGAATATTCTCCATATCCCCGTAAGCCGATACGATGATACATTTCAAGGCCGGGTTACGCATCTCGTTAATCTTCGTCAGCAATGTCAAGCCATCCATCTCCGGCATATTGATATCGCTCAATATGATATCAAAGTCCGGATGGTCCAACATCATCCTCAACGCCTCCAAGCCATTATGGGCAAAGGAGAACTCATACTCTCCCTTACGGATCTTCCGACGGAAATATTGGGTTAGCAACGCTTCCAGATCCTGTTCGTCGTCTACGCTTAATATCTTGATCGCCATAATTCTTCTGTTTATTTCGTTAATGGAATAAGGAATATGAAACGGGTAAACTCACCTTCTTTCGATTCCACCTCTATCTTCCCGTCATGCTTCTCCTCTATAATGGATCGAGTGATAGATAGCCCCAAGCCAGTTCCCTCTCCCACCGGTTTCGTGGTGAAAAACGCGGAGAATATCTGCTCCCGGATATCCTCCGGCATACCGATACCATTATCCTCGATACTTAATCTTAAAGAATCTCCCTCCTTCCGTAGATCCACGGATATAACCGGCTCATACCCGATCGGCGAGAGCTTGGATTTACTATAGACCGCATAGCAAGCGTTATTCATGACATTCAATACCGCACGGCTCAAATCCTGTGGGATCACTTTCAGCATCGGAAGCCCTTCCTCGTAATGCTCCCGGATCGCGATATTGAAACCTTTATAGTTCGCTCGCATCGAATGATAAGCCAGCCAAACATATTCCTTCACCAGATTCTTGATATCCGTAGGGATGTACTCGTCATCCTTCCCTCTGGAATAAAGCAAGATACCCCGGATGATACTTGTCGCCCGGTTTCCATGTTCCTCGATCTTCTTCAAGTTACCATGCAAATCGTTAACGATCTCGCTAAACTCCTCATGCAAGGCGGTCAGCTTCTCCCAAGATTCCGGAGGCAAGACATCTTTCTCTTCTTCTAATATATCTTCCAAGTCATCCACTAACTTAGAGGACAGCTTACTGAAATTGATGACAAAGTTGAGCGGATTCTGGATCTCATGCGCGATCCCGGCACTCAACATACCTAAAGAAGATAATTTCTCTAAGTTCTTCACTTGCAAACGTAGCCGTTCTATTTCCTTACTCTGGTCTTCCATATCTATTCCTCCTCTTTAGGCGGTGTAATTGTTTTCGGTTGATATACAGGGATCGTAATTAGAAACTGGGTATATTCTCCTTTCTTACTCTCCACCTCGATAGTTCCCCGATGGTTTTGCACGATCTCACGGCATAGGTAAAGCCCTACGCCGGCCGCTTCCCCCGTTGTCTTTGTCGTGAAGAAAGGAGCGAATATCTTATCTTTTATATTCTCGTCGATACCGGACCCGTTATCCCGGATCGTTATTTCCAGCATATCCTTATTGACTTTCAATCCAAGGAATATCTCCGGACTAAAAGTCACGGTCTCCGATTTCTTCAACAGGGCATACATGGAATTTTTCAATATCCCGGCCAGAACCTTACTGAACTGCTCCACGTTTACCTCCATCATCAAAGACAGCGTCAAATTATCGAAAACAATCCGGATATTCTTCTCTTGAATATCCTGCTCATACGTTTTCTTCAATTTATCCAAGGCGATCCGGCATAATCCGTTTATGTTGGTAAGCGTAAGATTACCTCTTCGGTCTTTCAGCAATTCCTCCATCGCCTTAACGATACGGACCGTATTGAAACCATGCTCAGAGATCTTCTCCAAATTACTGGTCATCATATTCAGCAAATCTACCGAGTCATCATACACATCCGGTTTCAGATGCTCTTTCTGACTATCCAGATTTTCCCGGAGATCCTTGGCCAACCCCGATGTCAGATTTGCGAAGTTATTGATATAATTCAGTGGGTTCAAGATACGGTCCACCAAACCTTGGGTCAATTGCCCTACGGTAGCCATCCGTTCCTTACGGACCAGCTCGTCCTGCGCCTCACCCAAGGCTTTCAAAGCCGCCGCCAATTTCTCGGATTCCTCTTGGATCGCATCTTTCTCCGAACGGATCTCCTGCGTACGCTCCTCTACCTCTTTCACCAAATACTCTTTTTGTTTGAGTTTCCGCTTGAAAACCAACTTAGAGATCTGGCAAAACAGAATCAAGAAAAGCAATCCGATCCATTCTTGATGACCGAACTTCACAGATACACAAATACCGACCAAGCTACCCAGCGTAATCCGCTCGCAAAGTTTAATTCGCCTTTTTAACCGATCGATCTCGGTATGTAAATCCTGTATCATGATGAACCTCCTTTCCTAACTATAAATAGGCAACGTAATCGTAACTTCCGTATATTTATCTTTCTCAGACTCGATAGCGATCGTACCCTTATGGTTCAAAACGACCTCCCGACTCAAGTAAAGACCTGTTCCTGCCGCTTCCGCGGTCGGTTTGGTGGTAAAGAACGGAGAAAAGACTTTCGTCTTTATCGTTTCTTCTATACCGACGCCATTATCACGGATAACCACTTGCAGCTTATCCGCTTGAATACGCAATACCAACGAGACAGAAGGCTGATATCCCGGCTCTCCGGCCTTTTTCAAGACCGCATATATACTATTATCCAATATCTGCGACAAGGCTTTTCCCATCTGATCGATATTCACCTCGATTGTCAACGGTACGGAAAGCCCGGAGAATGATAGATCTACTTGATTCTTCTCGATCTCCTTCGCATAATTCTTTCGCAAGATATCCAGATTGACCTTACATAAATCATTAATATCCACGCAGGTTCGATTCGCCGAATGATCTTTCAGCAATTCTTCCATCGCTTTTACGATCCGCACCGTGTTATCACCATGCTTGGCTATCTTATCCAGATTGCCAGTCAAAAGAACCAGCAGTTCTTGCGTATCATTATAATTATCGTGTTTATCGGTCTCTTCGTCCTCATCGATATTCTGCTTGATATCTTTCGCTAATGCAGCAGACAAATGAGCGAAGTTATTGATATAATTCAAGGGATTCAAGATACGGTCTACCAGACCTTTCGTTAATTGGCCGATCGATGCCAGACGTTCCTTACGAACCAACTCGTCTTGAGCGTCCGCCAAGGCAGAAAGGGCACGGGATAGTTTCTCCGACTCCGCTTGCATCGCATCCCGCTGGAAACGCAATTCCATCGTCCGCTGCTCCACGAGATTAGAGACGAACTGTCTTTTTCGCAGACGGAATTGCGTATAATACTTTAACAGGAATAGAAGGACTACGGCTCCCACCAAATAATAAACCAGTTCTTCCTTCTTCTGGTAAACCGCCAAGGCGATCCACGCCGTCCCGATCACGGTCAGCGTCTCGATCACCCGCATCCTCCAGCGAAGGCTTTCCAGTTGTTTGATATTTATGTCGCCCATCCTTCCTGTCCTCCGGATATCAGAAATTGATATTCACGCCCAACATCGCATTAAAACTCTGCATCGGATAACCGTAATACAGTTCGTACTTCTGGCAAAGAATATTGGTCAACTTGGCATAAACACCAAAGGTATCGTTGAAGGTATAGGTACCTGTTAGGTTTAGCTCGTTGATGTTATCCATCTTAAACTCATTCATTTTATCGTACGTCATACCAGTGTTCCCATTGACACCCCAAGTCCGTACATTCGCATAACGTCCGGTAGCCAAATAATAATCCAAAGCGATAGATAATTTCTCAATCGGGCGGACGGTCAGGTTCGCATTCAGTTCCATTTCCGGCTTCCCCCACGCATGAGGCAACTCGCCTTCATCCGTTTCCGCTTTCCAATTATTATATACACCTTTCAAAGCAATATCGAACCATTGTTGATAACTATACTTCAAGTTGGCTCCCACGAAAAGTTGCTTCGTGTCGATACCCGGCTCCGCAACACTGAAACTGCCGAAATAATTCGCTGACCAAACATCAGACTGAGTAAACAGCACATCATCGCTCGTTATCTTATATCCGGCGAACACATCAAACCAAAAGCCCGGTGCCACGCCGCTCCGGATACCCAAGACAGCGTCCAGCCAATTGCGCGAGGGCAATAGTTCTGCCATCGGGTAGAGGTAGCGGTTCACACGCGACATCTCGTACATGCTGTTGGAGTACATCTTGCCGCCAGCGTTCACGTATAGCTCCGTCTTGTCGGCCACCTCCACATCGGCGGCTACATTCGGAGAGGCCATGAATTTTGTCTCGTCGCCCGTAGCCAGCATCACGTTCGCACCCAGCTTTAAATTCCAATTATCACCCTCTACCTTATAATAAGGCGACAACATCGCCTCGACATGGTTCTTGAACTCATATTCATAACCTCCTACCTCCGGCAAACTGTAATTGAAATATTCGACCAAACCGCCCAAGCCTACTCGCATATTCCCATTGAAACCAGCGTTCAGATCAAACTTTGCCTCTAGAGTATGCTCCGTAGGGCCGTCCATCACCCTACTTAATCCATATTTATGCGAGAAATTAGTATAACCTAAGTCCAACAAATAGCCAACCTCAGCCTCCTCCTTCGACTCGAAACCTATCGTAGCAGCGATCGTCTGGTTCACTTGGTTGGTTTCGCGATCTCTCTGTAACAAATCCTCCGAAGGGGCATAACTGGATGTAGGATCAGACAATGCCGCCCCATAATAATTGAATGCGGAGTAGCCGTACTTCGCTCCGATACTGAATATCGTCTTCTCGAAAGCGTGCTTGTAGTTGATGCCTCCCAAGTTGTCATTGATTTTCGCCTTGACATCATAATCCTTTGGCTTTCCGTTCGTGGAGCGATGCGAATACCATAGATTCAGCTGATCCTTCTCGGTACTCAGGATATGATAGCCCAAGTCTCCGTTGATATTCATGCGCGTACCCATACCAAAGTTAAAATATCCCCGACGCTTGTTGTAATCCATCTGCGTCATGATATTTCCGGAAGGCAACAAACTAATCTCTTTCTGCGGATCGGCGGCGATCGTATAATTCGAGTAATCGATCGGGATCTTACGAACCTCCGGCTCTTTCACCACGGGAAGCGTATTTACCTTGCTAGCGTCCTGCACGGAAGGATCATACTCCCGTTCAAGCGTCATCTCTCGGTTCAGGTTCTTTTCTTTCGTAACATCCTCTTGCGCACTCGCAGCAGCAGCCGAACCCAGCAAAGCTACCACACACAACGCCTTTACATTATATATAGTCTTCATCGCTTTCTTTTATTTCTTTAGTTTACCCAATCTGTCTTCGATCATCGCGGCGATCTCATCATCGCCCTTGTAGTTGTTTTGCAAACTGGTCAGATATTGACGAGCTTGGAAATCATCACCTTGGCGGATATAAATATCAGCCAACAAGATAAAGCCCCGTGCCAACCAATATTGGTGAGGCGTACCGTTCTCGATGAAGTTCATCAAGACAGTCTCGGCATTCTTATCATCCTTATTATCATAATACAATTGAGCCAATAGATATTTAGCCTCCGCCCCGTGTATCGTACGGGTATCCTTGCTGATCTCCTTCAAGTCGGCCAACGCCTTGTTCTCCTGCTTCAAGCTGATATAAGCCTTCGCACGGACATAACGGGCCTCGGACATGATCTCCGGAGATAGCTTCGGTTCCTTCAGCAAATCGTTGGCGGCAAGCAAAGCCTCTTGCGGCTGACCGATCAACTCGGCGCAACGCATCAAGCCCAATTTAGCGGCCTCCTTATTCTCCGGATTCTCCGCTACCGCCTGTAGATGCTTGAAACTTTCCATAGCGGCGGCGTAATCCTTATCCAGATACTCGATCTCAGCTTTACGAGCCCAAGACTCTTCCCTGAATTTCGTATCACCGCTCTCCAATACCAATGAGAACAGACGTTTCGCCTCCTCCAGATCTTTCTTGGCAAAAGCGATACTTGCCAAATAGAAATTAGCGTTCGAGCTAAACGCTCCCTGCGGGAAGGTTTGCAAATAATTCGTCAAGCTACGACGAGCGCCCTCATTATCGCCTCGCATAAATAACTTCTCGGCCGCCAGATAGGTCAAGGAGTCTTGCTCACTCACCTCGAAACGAACATTTCCACCTAACGAATTCGCATAGGCGGCAAACGAATTGATATCGTTCAGCTCGATATATACGGACTTCAAATCTTGCAAGGCCACTTTCGCCTCCTCGCTACCCGGATAATTGCTAATCACGCTCTTATAAGCGTCGGCCGCTTTCTCCGGCTGATTGTCGTTGAAGTAAATCAAACCAAGCTGTACGCCGGCCTTACGAGCCAGACTGCTTTGCGGGAAATCACGCATCAATTGCTCAAAGCTTGCCGCAGCCGCTTGATTGTTATCCAATAACACGTAAGAACGTCCTTTCTCGAACAAGGCATCATCCACATATTGTGATTCCGGGAACTCACGGATCAAGCGATCCATCACGCTGATCTTTCCCTTATAATCTTTCTGCAATCCCAGCAAGAAGCCCTTCTGATACACCGAATAATCTCCGGCGGACGGTTGCAATTGCGCCGCACGGGTATAATTCTCTTCCGCCATAGCGAACTGACGGTTGTGGAATAAACAATCGCCGATACGATTATAAGCGTCCGCATAAGCCGGAGTCTGCTGATTGCTTTCCAAATTCACGTATTGACGGAAGCGGTTCAACGCCTCGCCATACTCTTTCAATTTGAAGTAGCTGTAACCTAAGTTATAATGTGCCAAGGCATACATATCCGTATTACGTTGGCGGGTATTATTCAAATAGGTACGATAATCGGAAATCGCCTTGTTATACTCACCTTGGCGATAATAAGATTCCCCACGCCAGAAATAAGCGTCGTTACGAGATTCCAGATTATAAGCGCCCAACGAGATCGCACGGCTGAAAAGATCGACCGCCTTATCCAATTCCATATTCGTGAACGCCTGCGTTCCCAACTGGAATAAGATATCTTGCTTCGCCTCCAAGATCTTCGTGCTCGGATGCTTGATCTTATCGATAGAGTTCAGAGCCGCTTGATAGTTCTTGGTAGTCAAATAAACCTCCACCAGATAATCGTTTACCTTATCGGCATATTTGGAATTCGGAAAATCATTCAAGAAATCCTCGAAGATTGTCACCGACTCGCCAAAGCCCGTGAAAGCGGTCTCGTGGATCAATAAAGCGTAATTATACATAGCCGCCTCTTTCACTTGCTTATCGAAAGAAGAAGTCGCGGCAGCCTCGAAGGCCATACGGGCGTTATTCTTATCTTTTAATTTCAGATAACTTTGCCCCAGATACAGATAAGCGTTCTGCGAAAGGGCATCGTTCTCACGTACGGTCCGCCCCAAAGCGTTCACGGCGCTACTGTAATTACCCTTATTGTAATAACATACGCCCAAGATATATAAATCGCCCCTCAACGGGCTATCCGTCGAGGATACATATTTACTCAGCATATTAATCGCCTGATCCTCATTTCCCAGATGATAGTAGGCGTTACCCATGATACGGTAAACCTCGCTATTGTTCTCGCTATCCGGATAAGAGGCTAGCAATTCCTTACCTTCGCTGATCACTTTCTCGTATTTATTCTGGATAAAATAAATTTGCGTGATATAGTACAAGGATCGCTCTTTATAATCAGGCAAGTCCTTCAAGCGGGTAAATTCCACCAAGGCATTGTTGTATTTACCGGTTGCGTAATCGATATAAGCGACATAATAGGTAGACGCTTCCCGGTACTTCGTTCCAATCTGCTCGATCCGTGCGAAATAACCACGGGCCTTCTCCATATCCCCGATTTGCAACAAGGAATAAGCCAGACGGAAACAATAAGCCTCCTGTTGTTCCGGACTTAGCATATCAATGTTCGATTCGTTAAACCAAAAGATAGCTTTCTGATACTCTCCCTGTCCGAAATGGGCGGAACCGATCAAGAAGTTCACCTCGTCCGCATGACGGGAAGCCGGGTACACATCCAGATAATCTTTCAATAACTCAACGGCATTGGGACGGCCTTGCTCATAAGCGGAGTAGACCAACATATAATCGGCTTCTTGAATCAAGTCGGCATCCGTGGAATGCTGTTTATACGCCTCCAGCTTATCGATGCAACCTGAATAATTCTTCAAACTAAACAACTCCTTGCCTTCGACAAACAAACGGTTCGGCGCATCAAATTGATACGATCTCTGCCCGCTTGCCATGTGGCTGCCTACTACCAGACACAGCGGAATAAGTATTCTTTTCATCACTCATTTGCTTTTTAATACAAGCACTTACTTCAGTGCCTATTCGTTCTAATTCGCAAATATAAGTAATATGCGCCAAACAGAAGGCAAGTTCTATTAATATTTAGGACAACACGTTCTAAAATTATCTCTATGGAAGATGATACACCTTATAGGGAGAAGATGTATTATCTTACAACGACAAGATGTATCATGTTGCAACGATAAGATATATCATCTTTCATTTTCGTACAATTTTCCTAATTGTTATTTTCTAAGATAGGCTGGTACCGCCTTTCGGATAGAGTCTAAACCGAAGTCTTCCGGATTCACATTCTCCGGGCGAAGGATCACGATCTCGGCGGCATCATCTTCCGCATGCACGTTATTGAAATCATCTACCAAGCACTCATAAAACATATCCAGCGTATGCACCTCAAAGCCGGAATACATATATAAATTAGGCAAGGAAAACAAATAACGGCAATTCTGGATATGCAACCCCGTCTCCTCCCTTACTTCCCGGCGAGCGGCCTCCTCCCCCGACTCAAACATATCGACGAAGCCACCGGGCAAATCCAATGTACCTTTAGCCGGCTCTTTTCCTCGGCGAACCAGCAATAACTCCCCCTTAGCGTTCTTTATGAAACAAGCGACAGCCGACGACGGGTTGAAATAATAAACAAAACCGCACGCCATACATTTTTTCGCTTTCTCGTTATGTTCCACGAAAGCTTTTGCCCCGCAAACCGGGCAAAACTGAAATTGATACAACGGATGTCTCATACTTTATGATTTATAATTCAATTAAAAACAACAAGCCGCACCTAAATATAGATGCGGCTTGCCTTATTTCGCAAATGTCTTTTCGTTATACGTAAAACCGGATTTAGACTTCCAAACCAGCGCTTTGGTCTCTTACTTCCCAACCCAAAGCACTTGCTCCTAATACGGCAGCGTCGCTCTCTTTCAATTGAGAGAATAATAATTTAGTCTTACCTGCGTAAACCTTCAACATATTTTTCTCCATTGAACGTTTAATCGGGTTCATGATCAAATCGCCAGCTTTCGTAAGACCGCCAAACAAAATGATAGCCTCCGGGCTAGAGAATGCTACGAAATCAGCGAAAGCCTCTCCCAACATAGAGCCGGTAGCCTCGAAAATCTCAAGAGCGATCTTATCATTCTTCATAGCTGCGTCGTATACGTCTTTTGAAGTGATTTCATCCGGATCCAAGTCGCGAAGAACACTCTCGTCCTTACGGATTTCCAGATATTCACGAGCCGTACGAGCCACACCGGTAGCTGAAGCATAAGCCTCCAGACATCCTTGACGACCGCAACCACACTGACGACCGTTGTTACGACGCATGATAACATGGCCCAACTCACCGGCAAAACCGTCATGTCCGTATACCAAGTTACCACCTACTACGATACCGCTACCCACGCCGGTACCCAAAGTGATCACGATAAAATCTTTCATACCGCGAGCGGCTCCATAAGTCATCTCACCGATAGCGGCAGCGTTGGCGTCGTTTGTTAAAGCAACAGGAATACCATCAATCTGTTCGCTGATCAATTGAGCCAAAGGAATCTTACCTTTCCAAGGCAAGTTCGGAGCGAATTCGATACATCCGTTGAAAAAGTTTCCGTTCGGAGCACCTACACCCACACCTTTAATCTTATCCGGACCACCAGCCTGATCAATAACAGACTTCAGACCTTTAGCAAGTTCCGCTACATAGTCATTAACGTCTGCATATTTACCAGTCTTAATTGATCCACTATACAAGATTGTTCCTCTTGCGTCAACTACACCAAAAACAGTGTTGGTACCACCTATATCGATACCTACTACATAAGGCTTCTCCATGATTTTATATTTAGGATTAATAATGATTTTCCTCTTTCTAGGTAGCAAATATAAGAGGTTTAACACAAGTTGCAATACGATTTGAAGAAAATTTTACAGATTCCTGTCATTTTATCTTCTTTTTTCGAAAACTTATGTTAAGCAACATTGTTATATAATAATGGAGAATTATCGCAACGGTAATATCTCGATCCAATAGTCATCCGGATCATTAATAAAATACAATCCCATCTTGGTATTCTCGAAGCAAACCGCTCCCATTTCCTTGTGGTATTTACGTACTTCCTCATAATCGCCGGCTACCCGGAAACAAAGATGGCTCTCATTGTCGCCTAGCTCATAAGGTTCTTTCCGGTCACGCAGCCAAGTCAGCTCCATCAAGAAACCGGTTTGCTCATCCGTTAGATAAACCAAGATAAACGAACCGTCTTCCGCTACCTTACGATGGTGCTCTTTCAATCCCAACGCTTTATTATAAAAAGCGATACTCTTATCCAAATCCAATACATTAATATTGAAATGGTCAAATCTACCTTTAACTTCCATACCTAATAAATTTATGCGTTTAATAACCTATACATTAATAATATATTATATATCCGTCCCTTCTCCCGGAACAGACAATACGATATAACGACATCCTTTCGATTCGGCGTAAGGGCCGAAAGCCATAACCTCCGCCGGACGTTCCCAAAAGTGCATCGGGACAAATACGCTTGTTTTTATACGATCGATAAATTGCTGGGCGCCCCTCATGAAATCGGTACCCAAACGAGGATCGACCGGGGGTTTTATGTCTACCACCTGATGGAGGTCTTTACATGGCTTGCCGGTGTGCTGCTTCTGCGCAGAAGGGGAAAGGAATTTGCGGTGGAGATGGGGCTGTCCGTTGTGGTGGCGGTCTTGTATCAGCTCATCCTGCCGCACTGGGGATGACCCCGAAAACGAATAAAAACCCGACCGAGGAATCCCCGGCCGGGTCGTTTTTTGGGCAGGTCAATCGTTCCCCGCAAAGCTGCGGAAGGGGTAGGGGCAGATTTCCCGAAAGCTGGAAATGACAAAGCTGCCATCCCGCCCTGCGAAAAACAGGGGGGCTTCCAGTGCTTCATCGGCAAATTCCAGCATAAACTGCCGGCAT
>ENA-ORNR01000246-ORNR01000246.1-human-gut-metagenome-genome-assembly--contig:-NODE-246-length-53334-cov-17.641059_pt1 | contig 53334 bp, 86 predicted proteins | sample MGYA00242114_ERZ509020 | MGnify/ENA primary metagenome ERZ509020 (study PRJEB26280, sample SAMEA2338758) | human gut metagenome | biome: human gut; feature: human-associated habitat; material: faeces...
AGCGGAGGAGCACACCGGACAACTAAGTCCACAAAATATCCGCCAAAAACAAAAAGGAGAAGTTGAATGTTAAGAGTAACCAGTAGAGAACTACTATTATTAAAAATGCATAGAGGGGATATAGTAATAAAGCATTTATTCCGGGGATATTATATAGCCAAGAAAAGGAAACGGTTTCTTGTATGGCTGTTGAAATTGATTTAAGGAGATATTGGAAAATGGAGAATATGAACGACTGTAGAGTTGATATGACTAACAAAGATAATAAAATCGTTATTGGGTCAATGATGTTATGTGCTTGTGCAGGGGAGATAGAGAGCGAAGTAATATCATCCATCGTCAGCGGTACGGTAATTGATACGGAATTGGTAAAAGAACTGACAGATAGCATTTTGCAGTCTGTAGAGGAAATAAAAAACGGATTAGATATAAAATGACAAATGGATGCCATATCGGAACCGTTCCTTTCACAATGTGGCAGCACCGAATAAAACCGGTAATAAGGTGCGTAAATGTCATATACATTTATCGTCCAAACCCGATAGGAGTTTCTGTTAAAAGGCGTGCAAGACGCCTTGTCGGGTTTTGCCACTGAATGTGGCATACACATGTTAACTCCAATATGAGTTTGTAAATACCGGCAAGCGCAACGGCGCAAAGTGGCGGGTCACACCGCCCGGCCGGTTTTGGGTTCGTCATTACCCAAACCTCTAATACTTCAAATAGTTTATTTCGGTACTGCTGTAGCTTAATTGGAAGAGCAGATCAGCGGCGCAGGTTCGATTCCTGCCAGCAGTGTTAAGTTTCAAAAGAAAGAGAGATTAAGAAATTGAAAACGCTTATTACTTTTATCAAGAACATTAAATATTTTTATCGTTTGTGCAAAAAATGTTCGGACGAGAATTGCGAATTTATTATTAAAAAATACCAGGTAAAAGATGGTATTGCTGAAATGAATAGCGCATATCAAGTAACTTTTGAATCAGTGTATAGAAATCCGCCGATAGAAAAATCTGATATATGCACGCAATCGAATCCATTATGCGATTTGGAACCGACAAAATGCGGAATTTCTATCGATTGTTCAACATTAGAGGATGCTGCTAGAGGAGAGAGATGTTTTATCTGCGGTAGAAAACCTGCGGAATGAATTGAATTATATCAAGACCGACTAACAAATGGAGTTAGCCGCTAACCTAAAAAAATTATAGGCAGAGGTCTTTTATCAAGCACCTTTGCTTTTAAGCGAGGTGCTTTTTTTTGAAATCTGATGGTCTAAAAGAAAAAATCCAAGGATATGAAAACTACATAGCAAAAAATGGCATCGACGAGACAGTAATGAGGGCATATGTGCAGGCCTGTAATGTTGCGGATCAAATGAAAGAGGAAGATAAAGTCCTTAAAATCACAAAAAGGGCAAAAGAAATAATCCAGTCTTTTTGCAAGCAAAAAACAGGCGGTACAATATGGGATCTGGAAAAGTATGCTTTTGCGCACAATACAAGGTACCAACTTATTGATTTGTATTATGAGCCTGTGCTGATCGAAGCAAGAAGAAAAATATTTGACAGTTATATGCAATATATCGAGAAGAACAGGGAGCCGCAGGAAAGGTTTTATATGCCTAAAAAGAAATGCTTTGAAAAAATGGGACTTATTGATGCATTACAAGGAATGATTGATGATAAATACGATATATTATGTATTTCCGGGGTTCCTGGCTTTGGAAAAACAACGATTGAGAAGTTTTTTAATTCGGCAATAATAGGCTGGTATCCAAAAGATTATACTTTGTTTTACTCTCACAGCGGAGATATTACGAGAATGTATTATGACGGCGTTTATGACATAGTAGCAAACAAAGAAGAATACACATGGCATGAAATTTTCCCCAAATTAAAAATAACGGGTACAAATGCAAAATTAGAGCAGTTTAATGTTGGGAAATACAAGCCTTTTCCATCCTTGCAATGTACATCAGTTGGAAGTAGCAATGCCGGAAAAGTTCGTGCTTCAAAGTTTTTACTTGTAGATGACATGATAGGTGGAATTGAGCAAGCCTTAAATCCAACGATACTAGAAAAACTGTGGGGGAAATATTCTATTGATGCAAGGCAAAGGAAAACTGTTGATATAGACCAAAAACCATGCAAGGAAATACACATAGCAACAAGATGGAGCGTAAAGGATGTAATCGGACGGATACAAGATGAGTATGCCGGGGAAAAAAGGGTAAAAGTAATAGCAGTTCCGGACATTGATCCGAAAACAGGGAAAAGTAACTACAACTATGAGTTCGGAGGATTTACTGAAAAGTTTTTTGAAGATCAGCAAAGACTTATGGATGAAATCTCTTATAGGTGTCTTTACAAACAGGACCCTATCGAAAGAGAAGGCTTGCTCTTCCCAGAAGACAAAATACGAAGATATTTGAATCTTCCGCACGGAGAGCCAGAAATCATTACAGGGCAGTGCGACACAAAGGGAAAAGGAACAGACTACTTTGTTATGCCGATATTGCAGAAATATGGAGAAGATTATTATTGCGTTGATTGTGTGTGCAGCAATACTTCTGACTACGAAGAACAGTACAGAAACGCTTCGTTCGTTTTAGTAAACAACAAAGTCCAAGAATGCGAATTTGAACGAAACGCAGGAGGAGACCGTGTTGCTATGGAGGTAAATAAAAGAGTTGAATCTGCTGGGTGGATTTGCAATATAACAGATACCCCGACAGAAACAAATAAAGAAGCAAGAATATTCCAGTGTTCAAGCTGGATATTACAGCATGTTATTTTCAAAGACTCCTCGAAGTACAGTCCGAAAGAACCTTACGGCGTAATGATGGGTCTATTGAAACGATATTCTGTTTCCGGGAAAAAGCAATTAGATGATGTCCCGGATGTTTTTTCAAACTTTGCAATAAGGATGCAGAAAAAGAAAAATGTATCAAAGGCAGAGGCAGTAATTAATCCGTTTAGGGGGTATGGTGGAATATGGTAACAAAAAATGTTTTATCGCAGTATGTAGACCTAAGAAAAGAAATGGGTGAGGTGCGAAACAAAATTAAGAAACTGGAATCTGATATAAAAAAAATAGAAGATGGAGAAACGGTAAGAGATACTGTTACCGGGGGATATGGCGGTACACAGCATTTTAAGGTAGAGGGAATACCGGTACCGGAATACAGCAGAAAAAAAACATTGTTGTATGCCAGAAAAGCAACGCTGGAGTTGCTGGAAATTGATCTGGTAGAAAAAACAAATGATGTTGAAAAGTTTATAGCGTCCGTCGATGATAGCAGAGTAAGAAGAATTATCAATTTAAGATTTTTGGAGAGTAAGTCATGGAATGAAGTAGCGGATGCAATCGGCGGAGGAAATACAGAAAACAGCGTCCGGATGATTTTTAACCGTTTTATGGAAAGTTGTTCGATATGTTCGGAAAAGATATTGTAATATTAAAATGCCAGTTATCATATAATACAACAAACCGTGGTGTATTATTCGTGAAAGGAGCGCAATTTTGCGCTCCTTTTTCTATGCAAAAAAAGGAGAAAAATGAGTAAAAAAACAATATATTGTCCAGATTGCGGAAGAAAAGTAGCAGAATACGACGGAATAACAAAATCAAATGTATATTCCATTTGCCGCAAGTGCAAAAGACAAATTGTGTATCTGACAGATACTGGAGAGACAGTAAGCAAAAGAAGGTCAAACCGAACGACCTCGAGCGGTATGTCGTTTTGTTAAGTAAGGAGTGTAGTTTATGTTTAGGTATTATGGGAAAAACATAAGACCGTTTACGGCCGTCAATGGGTGTAATTTTGGAAGAAAGAAAATTATTACAAGAAAAAACCAGATAAGTGCCGGGAACATTATTGAGGAATTAGACAAAGCACTTACTTTTCATAGACAAAATGCTGTAGAAATAGAATACCTTGATAGATACTACCGGGGAGATCAACCTATTTTGTACAGAACCAAGCAAAACAGGCCGGATGTAAACAACAAAATTGTTGTGAATCTGGCATATGAACTTGTGGAAAGAAAAACAGCGGACATATGCGCTGAACCCATCCAATATGTATTGAGAGGAACTGATGAAAAGAAATCAGAGGAAATCACTCAATTAAATGTAACGATGGATTCAGAAAGCAAGCAAGAGGTTGATATTGAGATTTGCAGATGGAGAAGCATTTGTGGAACGGCATACAGATTTATTGGAAATGATGAATCTAATGGAGAATTGTTAGACGAGAGTGATTTTTTCTTGTCTTCTGAAGACCCAAGATATACATTTGTCGTTTACTACTCAAACGGCAGACCGGCTTTTTCTTGCCAGATAAGGGAGGATGAAGATGGGAAAGAAATTTATTTCTGCTATACAAAAGGAGAATGGTTTTTAATAAGAGATCATTCTATCCAGTCAAATGGCGTAAACGGAAATGGAGCAATCCCGGTAGTTGAATACCCAAACAATGCGAGAAGAATTTCAGATATTGAGATCACGATCCCGATTACTGATGCGCTTAATACACTTAGTTCTGACCGCATAAACGGTATAGAACAATTTGTTTCTTCCTGGATTAAGTTTGTAAATTGCGAAATAGATGAGGAAAATTTCCGGAAAATGGCATTGATGGGAGCGTTAGTTGTCAAATCAAATAACGGATCTGAAAACAAGGCTGATGTTGATGTAATGTCAAACGAACTTAATCAGACAGAGGGACAGGTTGTGTTTGATGATCTGTTTGAAAGGTTTTTGAGTATACAGGGCTTGGCTAATAGATCAAACAACAACGCCGGTGGAGATACTGCCGGTGCTGTAAACCTTAGAAACGGCCATTATGACGCCGGATTAAGAACGGCAATTAACGAGCCAATTCTTAAAAAGTCTGAAAGAATGTCATTAAAGATTATTCTTAACCGGCTAAGGATTAGCAAAGAGTTTACGCTTATGCCGAGTGATATTGAAATACATATCAACCACAATAAACTTGACAATCTGCTTACAAAGGCAGAAGCACTTGAAATTTTAATACGGATTGGAATTGACCCTAAAATTGCGGTCAAAACGGTTGATATGTTTGGAGATCCGGAGTTTGTATCAAAAGAAAGTATTGATATGATGATAAGGATCCAGGAAACATATGCGAATGGCAATGACCAAGCAAATAAAGAGACGGTTGAATAAACTGTCTCTTTTATTTTATAAAAATGCATCTGTGCGTAAAACAGAAGAAACAATTCAAGCGGAGCAAACCGCGTTAAAAATCGTGAATTGATGGAGGAAAGATTATGACCAGAGAACAAGCAAAACAGAAACTTATTTCTTTAGGAGTTGAGGAGCCGACAGATGGCCAGATTTCTGATTATCTGAACTCAATCAACGAAGCCTTAAAAGGCGAAAGAGAGAAAGCAAAAGGCTACAAAGAAAAAGCTGAAAAGGCTGATGAATTGCAGTCGCAGCTTGACGAATTAAATAGCCAGAATTTATCAGAAACAGAAAAAGCCGCAAAAGAACTGGAAAAAGCCAATCAGAAAATTGCAGAACTCGAAAAGAGAGATGCAGTTAGAACCCAGAGAGCAACAGCCATGGAAAAGTTTGGCATTACAGCAGAACAGGCGAGCAAGGTTGTGACAGATGAAGGAATGACTGATTACGAAGTTTTAGGCCAGATCTTTTCTGACAGCAAAAAAAATGCTGTAGCCGAGTATGAAAAACAGGCATTAGAAAAAACACCAAACCCAGGTGGTAGCACTGAAACTGCTGGAGATCAGAAGACAACGGCTGAAAAGATCGTAGAGAGTCTTTATCCGGCAGACAAAAAAGAAAACAACGATATTATTTCAAATTATTTAGGAGGTAATTAAGATGCAGTTTGAACAGACAAACTATGCAGGGGATGTATTGATCCTTAGCAGAAAACCGTTTGAGGGAATCCCGATGACCTTGGACTTTACCAGCGTCCAGGAAAAACTGGCAAATGGGAAAAAAGTTGTAAAAGCCGGAACACCTATTGGTAAAACTGGCGTAAAAGACAATACAGCAACGGTTGTTGGTATTTTGTTACACGATGTGACAGAAGACCGGCCGCAGGCAACATTGTTGAAAAAAGCATACATCAACGAAAAAGTGGCAAAAGAACATTCCGGTGTAACAATTGATACGGCGGTAAAAACTGCTTTGCCAATGATTGTTTTTGAGTGAAAAAGGAGGACAAAAAATGTTAACAAGCGAAGTTGTAAATACATCTGCTATTGCCCTTGCGGCAACCAACGATGCAAGTAACGCAATTCCATATCTTGGTTTGCAGTTTTTTCCGGAAATGAAAAAAGCAGGCCTTGATCTTAAATGGATCAAAACACACAAAGGACTTCCGGTTACTTTGAAAGCATCAAATTTTGACGCTTTGCCTGCATTGAGAACCAGAGAAGGTGTAAAAATCGAAAAAACGCAGATGGCATTTTTTAGAGAAACAATGCAGATCACAGAGGAAGATGAGCAGGAGATCGGAAGAGCCGATGATGAAAACGATCCATACCTTAAAAGTGCATTGCAGAGCGTTTATGATGATACAAATGCACTTTTGAGCGGAGCGGAAGTAGTTCCGGAGAGAATGAGAATGTCTCTTTTGGCAACAACGGAGGGCCATCCATCCATTGGAATCGAATCTGATGGCGTTAAATACGAATATGATTACGACCCTAACGGAGAGTATGCTGCAAAGCATTACTTAAAATTAGAGGGTACATCGGATTGGAGCGACACGGAAAACTCAAAACCGCTGACAGATCTCAACAACGCCAGAAAAGCACTTGCAAAACTTGGGAAAATTGCCAGTTATGTTCTGATGAACTCAAACACATTTGAGTATCTCTTGAACAATAAGCAGGTTAAGAACGCAATTCTGGCACAGAATTTGACAGCCAACATTGAAATGACAGAAGAGAATGTTGTTTCCATTGTAAGATCAAGAACAAAACTTTCTATCGTGTTGTACGACAAGATGTACATGGATGAAGACAAAAACGATCAGTATTTTTATCCGGACAATAAAGTTACTCTTCTTCCTGCTGGTGCCCTTGGCAAGACTTGGTTTGGAACTACGCCAGAGGAGAGAACTGCTTCACAGGTAGCGGATGTTGATGTGTCTATGTATGGCGTTGGAATTGCAATCGCAAAGAAAGTGGAGTACGGACCACCGGCAGTTACATCCGTGACTGCATCTGAAATCGTTTTGCCATCATATGAAAATATGGATTCCACCTTTGTTATCAAGGTGTCTACAAAATACACTTACGAGGCCGTAAGTGACGCATCTGGAAATCCTAAAGAGCAGGGATGGTACGAAAAGAGCGGAAACGATTATGTACTCACATCGGATGAAAGTGTGACTGGATCTAAAACCTATTACACAAGAAAAGAAGTGTAAAGAGGTGATCGTATGAAATATCCTTACATCGTAAACCGAAATGGTGTTTGGTATCCATCCGGGGCAGAGGTCCCGGATGATAAACCAATCTCAACAAAAAGTGAGACTAAGAGTTACACAAAAACGGACATTAACAGGATGCCGGTTGACGAATTAAAAGAAATGGCAAAGAAAACCGGTGTAGAAAACGCTGAAACCATGACAGGTGCAGAGTTAAAAAAATACATTCTGGATGTGTTTGGGCTTTAGAAAGAGAGTTTTAATATGCAGGAATATACATTGGTCGAGCAGGTAAAAATTCGACTGGGGCAATACCATGTAGAAAAAAAAGAAAATGAAGAGGGAGAGGAAGAAGAGGTTGTCGTTTTTGATAAAGTAAACGATAATCCACTTATTTCACAGCTGATACAGCAGGCTAAAGATGATGTCATAAAAGCAAGGTCATATCCCCCAAATTATACAGAAGAACAAATCAATGGAGATTTGGAAAAGTATAAGAGTACGATAATAAACCTTGCGGTATATGACCATTCGCAAGCCGGAGAAGCCTATATGTCTTCGTATTCAGAGAACGGGGTTAGCAGAACATGGAAAAGCCGAAATGATCTGATAGCAAATGTTGTTCCGATGGTTAATGTTCTATTGTAGCAGATTGTGCGTTGCGAAAGCAGCAGGGGGCATACATTATGCGGCGGTGGGCTGTATGCCATAAAATGAAAGGCGGTATAGGATGCAGTTAATTGCAATTCTTATAAGCATAGTATCAGTTGTTTTTTCCATCTTTTTTGGTATGAAAAACAACAAACGAACAGATACTAAGGACATTGAAGAAAGAGTAAAACAAAATACAAAGATAAACATGAAGTTAGACAACATCAATTCGACAACCCAAGATATAAAGTCTCAATTGTCAAGTGTTAGGTCAGATATACAGAAGCACAACGACAAGTTGATTGTGCTGGAGCAAAGTTGTAAACAGGCGCACAAGAGAATTGATGAAATCGCATCAAGACTTAATCTGGAAGGAAAGGAGATTGCAAGATGAAAGGAAGAAACTGGAAAGATTGGTTTAAGAAAGCAGGGATTAGAGCAGCGCACACTGTAGCGCAGTCGGCCGTGGCTTGCATTGGAACTGCAGCAGTTGTAGAAAGTGTTGATTGGAAATATGTCTTGTCAGCATCATTGCTTGCTGGCGTATTATCTATCTTGAAAAGCGTTGCTGGACTGCCAGAGGAAGAAAAAAATGCTTAGGTTAAATATGCAGCCGATGAAATATGCCAAGCAAGGCAAGGAAATTACATTATACGAAAGAGACGAATTAGGGAATATTATTTACACCGGCTACACAGACAGCCAAGGGAATTTTATATATTACCTGGATGACTCTGGTAGCAAAATCCCTAAAATAAAAGGCGAAAAAACAGGATATTATGATCCGGTTGATTTTGAAGCAAACATAAGCAACAAGTTAAGTGAAGCACTTATGAAAGAATTTGGCGTTGATGATTCTGCTTCATACTGTCAGATCGTAGCTGATAAGGGAGAGATTCCTCTTGAAAGCGGAGATCTTGTATGGAAAAAAAGCCAGGTCGGAATAGATAAAGATGGTATGGTCGAAGAAAAGACGGCGGATTACATTGTGAAAGGCGTTGCAGACGAGGGTATCACTTGTGATTTGTTTTTATTACAGAAAAGAGTGAAGCAATGAAAAAAATAAAAATGTCGTTATCGGCAAAATCTATCAAAAATGCAATAAAAGAGTTGCAAAAGTATAAAAATGAATTAAGAGATAAAAGCGAAAAATTCATTGATATGTTATCAGATGCAGGAGAAAAAGCAATGCTTGAAGCAATCAATGAAAGCCCTCTTGGAAATACTGTTAGCGTAAGAGTAGAAAAACAACAAACGGAATATGGTTGTAAAGCAATGCTTATAGCGGCAGGAGAAAAACATGAAGTTGAGGGCAGAGATCCTTTTTATACAGTTCTTGCTATCGAATTTGGATCTGGAATACATTACAACAAGATACCTAATCCTAAAGCAAATGAAATGGGATATGGCGTAGGAACATACCCGGGGCAGATACACGCCTTTGAAGATGGTTGGTATTACCTAGGAAACGATGATAAATGGCATTACACACACGGTGTAAGGGCAACAATGCCAATGTATAAGGCAGAAATAGAAATGATGCAGAAATTCAATAGAATTGCAAAGGAGGCTTTTAAGTAGTGGTTAGCGAAAACCAATGGATAAGCGACTTGGAAACAAATATTTTTTCCAATGTAGTGGCATTTGCAAAACCACTACTAGAAAAAGATTATCCGGATGTGCGCTTTACGACTGAAAGTAAAAGCACACAAAAACCAAGGTTCCCCACTGTATATATCCACGAACTAACACCGGTGGAGACCGGATCAACACTGGACGGGAAAACGGTAAACGCAGTAATGGAAACAATGCAAGTTGAAATTACTACAAACACTGACAAATCAGATGCAAAAAAAGTAACCTTGGTTGTTTTAGAAGCGTTCAAACGAATGCGATTTTCCGGGAATCAAATCGGAGAAATACAATATGAATCGGATGTGTATAGATCAATAGCAAGGTTTAGCCGTCTGATTGGAGCAAATGACACACTAAATTAAAAAAAGAGCAAATATGCTCTTATTTTTTTGCAAAAAAGGAGGAATTAAAATGGCAGTAGCAGGAGTATCAACGCTTGGCGTTACTCTTTCATACGGAGTAGAAACAACAGCCGGAACAAAGCCAACAGCATTTACTTTGCTGACAAGAATTAACAGCATTGATGAAATTACGGTGGATCCGGAAAACATTGATGCGTCAGCGTTGGAAGATAGTCAGACAAGAAATATCCCAGGAAGAGATACATTGACTGACACTATGGCTGTAACGGTAAATAAGACAAATGAGACCCTTGCAGAGTGGGAAAAACTTATTTCGGAGTATAAGAAACTTACAGGTGGAAAAAGAATGTGGTTCCAGGAAATCACTCCGGGGCTTGATGAGGCTGAATTTTATGTAGCATCACCACCTACTAAAATTCCGAAATCCGGAAAAGAAGGGAATAGCCTTGCGACAATGGCAATGAATCTTATCATTGATGAATTGATCGGAAGTGATACCAAAGTAGAACCCACAGCGGGGGAATAAGTAGCCATTCGTTAGATGATGAAAAAGAACCGGCCGTTGTTACGGATGGCGAAGAAACAAAAACCAAAACGGTCATTGATGACTTAAATATTTAATGTGAGAACTGGTGGCGGTTAAGACCGCCACCTTTCCCTATAAAAGGGAAGAAAGGGAAAGGTAAAGAATATGAAAACAATTACAGTAGACGGAAAAGAATATAAGATTGAATTTAGAATGAAATCAATCGAGTGCAAAAACCTTATTCAGAAAATGTTTTTGATGCTTTCCGGCGCACATGTGCTTAGACAGTTAGACAACGAAGGAAAAGGAGAAATCGGTGCAATGATGGATGGAACTGCCAATATGGCAGCAGACACGATTGACACAACGCAGATTGCTTTTTTTGCCGGGCTGCTGCAGCACCATAATATGAGTGAAGATGAAGCAAATGAATTGCTTGAAAAATATATGGACGAAAAAGACATTGGATTCTATGATGTCTTTGAGGAAATCAAGGAATGTATGGAAGATGATGGTTTTTTCAAACGAAGCGGTCTTCAGAAGATGATGGAAGAAATGAACAAGAACTTCGAGGAACTGGATCAGGAAGAGAAAAAAGAACCGAAGAAACCGCAGGATCACAAGAGGAAACAGACTTCCACAAAATAATATGGGATGAGTGGTTCCCAGATGCAGTCGCAATGGGAATCACTTTAGAAGAATTTGAGAACATGAACCCAAGAATGATAGAAAGTTACAGAAAAGGGTTTGAGCAAAGGCAAGAACTTGAAGACGAAAAGATGTGGAATTGGTTTGGAACATACGGAATTTCCGCTGTAATGGTTGCGGTGGAACACGCACTTTTAGGGAAAGATGCAAAAAGCGAGTACCTAAAAGAATCAATAACCAAGATGCAGAGAAGAGAAAATGGGGAACTGACAGAAGAAGAAAAGCAAAAAGAACTTGAACAGTACATAATGGAAAGAGAAATAAGAAAAGCCAACTGGCGGTTGGCACATCAAGATGGAAAGGGCAGAGATTGATACTGCCCTTTTTTAATTTGAAAAGAGGTGGATTTGCATTGTCTGAAATGGATTCTTTAGAATTGGAGATTTCTGCGGAAACAAGTAAAGCAGAAAAAAATATTGATTCTTTATGTCGAAAATTGGAAAATTTATCAAAATCTATTACAAGAATCGACACAAAAGGGATGCAGAAATTTTCAAGTGGAATAAATATGATGGCATCTGGAATGAATAAAATGAAAGATGTCAAAATGCCGGATTTTACAAGAACAGTAAAAGGATTAAAAAAGTTTGAAGAACTGGACGGAAAAAAAATATCCACTGTTAGCAATGCACTTAATCCGTTATCGGCATCATTAAAAAACATAGGGAATACAAATTTTAATAACAAGAATGTAAACAGCATGGTAAGTGCTATAGCAAGGCTTACAACATCATTGAGCGGCAATGTGGATGTTTCCAAGTTAGGAAGCATCGGTAACGGAATTACAAGCCTTGTAAGTAGCCTTTCTTCTGCTGGCAAAATAGAAAATAGCGTAACAAGGGTAGTTGGCGCAATTGCGAGACTGGCAAGCGCAGGAAGTAAAACAGGTATGTCAGCAAGCGGATTGCCGCTGATGCAAAAAAATTTAGAATCATTTATAAAAACACTGGCAAAGGCACCGGTTGTAGATGCAGGAACTACAGAAATAACAACAGCCATTGCAAAATTAGCAAGTGCCGGCATGAGGACAAAGCAGACGGCAGACAACTTGAAAAATCTTTCTGACAAACTGTTGTTATTTATAAAATCGTTGCAAAGTGCGCCGCAGGTGTCACAAGGAACAGTTCAGCTTGTATCAGCAATAGGTAATTTGGCTACTGCCGGATCAAAAGCGGGAACGGCATTAAATGGTTTTTCTGGATCGGCAAACAGAGGATCAAAAGTTGCGTCTTTCTTTGGGAACAAGATAAAAGAGGCTGCTTCAAAATTCAGTCCGTTTAATAAAGGCACGAAGAATATGGCACAGGTTGTAGGATTGTTTTATGCCAAGGCGTGGATAGCCATAAGAGCATTAAAGGGACTTGGCAGTGCAATCGGATCAGCGCAGGACTACATAGAGGAATTTAACTATTTTTCTGTTGCATTAGACAAAATCGGAAAAGATAGTGCCGAAAATTTTGCAGATGCAGGGTATAAAAGCGCGGAAGAATATGCAAAGAGTTTTAGAACCAGATTTTCAAAACTGCAAACTCAAATGACTGGATTTAATGTGGATTACAACACAGGAGATCTGGAAAGCAAGATGCAGAATAATCTTGGTCTTAATATAACAAAGGTTATGAATTACAACGCCGCTATTTCACAGATTACTAACTCCGCAGTGATGCTTGGAGAGACTTCCATCATGGCGTCAAAAGCGTTATCAATGCTTTCTGCGGATTGGAGTTCCCTGGCAAATGAAGATTTGCAGACAACCATGGATCATCTTAGAAGCGGTATGATTGGAATGAGTAGGGCTGTTTATAGTTACGGAATCGACATTACAAAGGCTGGTTTAGCACAAACGGCATTTAATCACGGTGTCAGCGAGAGTGTAAACAGCATGAGCCAAAACGAAAAAATACAGTTGCGTATATTGACCATGTTAGAGCAATCAAAAGTTGCATACGGCGATCTTGGTAGGACAATCAATCAGCCTGCGAACCAGTTAAGAATGTTGCAGGCTGGATTTGAAAACTTGGCTAGATCAATAGGAGCCTTGTTTATACCTGTATTAGAGAAAGTATATCCGTACCTTAACGCTGTTGTTATGGTTTTGCAGGATTTTGTTTCTTGGGTGTCAAAATTGGCAGGAATAAAACTGGGAGACCTCTCAAATTCATGGAAAATGCCAGATTATGGGGATGCGGCAGACGATATGGATGATTATGCCAAGTCCACAAATAAGGCGGCAAAATCAACCAAGAAATTGGCTGATAACATCCAAGGCTTTGATGTGCTGAACAAACTGCAAGACAATAGCACTTCCGACGGAACCCAAAAGACAAATCCCGGAAATGGAAATGATTTTGATTTGTCTGCCGATATTGCAAAGGCGTTAAAAGGATATGAAAGTATCTGGGATAAGGCGTTTAACAGCAATAAAAATAAGGCGGTACAATACGCACAAAGAATCAAAAAAGAAATCTTAAAAGGATGGAGAAAAGGCGGAGACTACACAGAAATAGGAAAGGCGTTAGGAACTTGGATTTCAAACGGCTTAAGTAAAATACCTTGGGCATCTATACAAGGCACAGGAAAGAAACTTGCCAAGTCACTTGCTACCTTTTTGAATGGGCTTATAAGAGGCACAGACTGGGTAGTTATAGGACAAACAATAGCAGAGGGATTAAACACAGGAATAGGAGTTGCTTACACATTTCTGACCACCTTTGATTTTTTAGCTTTTGGACAATCCATAGCAACAGGCCTTGATAGTGCGATAAGAAGATTTGACTGGACAAAAACAGGAAAACTTATGGGTGCAAAATTAAGGTCGATTATAACTTTTGCGTTTGGAGCAATTTCCACATTAAAGAGCAAAAATACATTTAACATCCTTGGAGAAAAAATAGGAGATCTTATCAACGGATTTTTTGAAGATATGAACAAGGTAGGAAAATCCGGGAAAAGCGGATGGCAGGAACTTGGAGAAAGCATATCGGACGGAATAAAAGGTATTGGAGATACGCTTATTTATGCTATGGAAAAAGTAAAATGGGATGAAGTAGGAAAAGCAATCGGAGACTTCCTTGGTTCCATTGATTGGATTGGAATATTAGGCAAAACAGCCCATGTGATTACTACTGCCTTGTGGTCGTTGCTAAAAACTGCTTTTTACGCATTTAAGACAAACCCGGCAGGAATGACACAAACAATTATTACGGTATTTAGTGCCGTATTTGCTTACAAGAAGTTAAAAGGTATATTGTCCATATTTACATCACTTTTTTCATCGGGAATTGGTGGAGGAATAGATGGTGCTGCGCCGATAGTACAAGGAAAATTCACAACCATGCTGACCTCATTAAAGGGCAGTCCAAAACTTAGCGCGGCCGGAACGGCAATAGGAAGCGTTATGGGAGCCGCTATCGTTGCGGCGGTTGCTGTCTCTTGGGCGAAGTCACAATGGCAGGAAACATTGTCAAAATACAGTCCTTCAGAAGTAGCAGAAGAAACTCCTTTGCTTCTCAAACCGTTTTCAGGACTTGGAGTGCTTTTAAGCGGAGAGTATTCAGCCAGTGAATGGGTTAGCGGCATTGGAGATATGATTAGTGATAAAATTGATCTTGCACTGCATGGCGCACATTATGACAGTAAGTTTGAGACAACAGAATCAAGAGTAAATTCCAGGCTGAAAGAACTTGGGAAACTTACAAATGGTGGTAAAAGGCAGGAAGAGTACCTTGCTGACATGAAAAAGAAAAATAGAAAATTGTACAACAAAATGTTTGTTGATACATGGGACAGTGAAGGGAAAAATGTAAGAGAAAGAAGGGATGAATACTACCAGAAAAACCAAACGAGAACTGCGGCTTATAAATCTCTGAAAGGAATACGAGGATCAGAAGATGCAGAATCATTAGTAAGCAAAGCCCTTACAATGTTCAAAAGTGGGCAGATTGATTACCAGACATATGACAATCTGATGGCGAAAACATACAAATCAACAGCAGAGTGGAACAATGCTTTAGATGATGCCAGAACATCTTCCAGACTTACAAATGGTAATATAAAAGAATTTAATAAGTACGGAGAAAAGTTCAAGAAGACCATGGATAAGGCCGGTGTCAGTACCGGGGTTACAAGTACAGCGTTGTATGTACTGAAAAAAAAACTTGACAAAGGAGAAATCTCATTTGACCAGTACAAAAAAATCTGCGATAAAAGTTATAAAAGCACAAAGGACTTTTATACACAATTAAATAAAATTGCAGGTAAAAAAGTCACTACTAGCATAAAAACTGAAATTGAGGGAATGAACCAAGTAGATGATCTTGGAAGAAAGATTGATAAGATTGCTCCGGGAGTATACTTTAAGGTTGATGCGGATGTTTCAGAAGTGGAAGGAAAGATCAAGAATCTTACGACCGGTAAAAATATCAAAGTAAGTGCTTCTTTTAACACTAAAGATTTAATGAGCAAGATTAGAAAAGAGTTAGGAGGCTTAAAAGGAAAAGACGGGAATCCTCTTATTCCTACAGCACAACTTTTCCCGACCGCAAAACAGGTAAAATCTTATTTTAACAGCCTTATCAAAAAAGGTGCTTTTGACACAGACATGACATCGAAGTTTTTGAAAGGCGTCAAGGTTGATAAAAAAGCCAAAAAAGTAAGAATGAAACGAACAGGCATAACTGTTCTTGATTCTACCAGTGCGGCACCGTACATAGCGGCCGGATATAAGGTAGAGTGGTACAAGAATGGTGGTACACCGCCAGTTGGTCAAATGTTTATGGCAAGAGAAAGTGGACCGGAACTTGTAGGAAAAGTAGGATCACAGAATAAAGTCGTAAACAACGAACAGATATACACCGGAATTACAAACGCCGTTGCTCCTAGTGTTTATACCGCCGTAAAAGCGGCCATAAATGAAACCATCGGTAAAATGGATATTGGTGGAGGGGATGTATACCTGGACGGCAAAAAGATTACAACAGAGGTAATGAATAACGCAACAAAAATAAGTAAAGGCCGTGGCGGCACATCATGGAGTATGGCTTGATAAAATCCGCATAAAATGATAAAATGAAACAAAAAATGGAGGGAACGATATGTTTTGTAAAAAATGTGGGAAAGAGTTGCCAGAAACGGCAAGATTCTGTGATGGATGCGGTGCGCCTGTATCAGCAGAAGTTGAGTATGAGGAGAAGAAAAAGGAGCAAGATCAGAAAGCGGAGAGCAAGCCTGTAAAGAAAAATAAACACACAGGGCTAGGAATTGCCGCCGCAGTTTTTTGTGGAATTGGTATCTTAGGAATCATATTGCCGTACTCATTAAGGATGGTTTTATGTTTGGTTGCAATGATTTTAGGAATTGTAGACTTAGCAACGCCGAGCGAACACAAAAACATCGCCGATGATGTTCTGGCGATTGTTGTTGGGTCTATATACTTGCTTTATGTACTGTTTACCGTATTTTTGGTTGGTGTAGTGATTTAGATACTTGCTAAAAAACAGAATAACTAATAAGAAAGACGCTAGAGAACAATCTGGCGTCTTTTTATTATGCATTTTTTTAGGAAAAGGGGTTGAAATATGAGCAGTTATACAAGACCAAAGATAGACGGAGAAAGCATACCGTCTCCATCTGCAAGCGGGGTGCAAATAACAAGAGAACTGGTACAAAGTTCCAAAACAAGGAGAACAAGTGGAACTGGAAAAATGACAGGAAAAGTTGTTACGAATAAAGTAACGGTAAAATTTTCTTTTCCACCAAGCCTTACTCCGGCAGAGATAAAAAAAATTAAAAGATTGGTAGTAAACAATACATTCATTCATACATTATCTTTTGTAAATGAATATTCAGAAGTAGAAACAATAAAATGTTACTTTGGCAATTATTCTGTAGAACAGTATGGATTTATAAACGGAAGAATAATATCACAATCCCTCAGTTTTGAAGCGGTAGAGCAGTAAAGGAGAGATACCATTATGAGCGTAACAAGAGAAATAAAGGTATACAGAGGATTATACAATACAGGAGAAAAAATCAATTTTTCTCCAATTACGGAAACTGTAACCGGGGATATATTGGAAACCTGGTACTCAATAGAAGTTTCTGGCGGTATTCCGGCAAAAGATATGGGTGTAGAAACGACAGATGGATTCGTTTACCCAATGTTTGCAATCCACGGCGGCAGAACTTATTACTATGATAGGAACACCCAAGAATCCATCACATTAAAAGGGGTGCTGCTGAACCATGAAATTGATAATTCGTGGATTGTTGTTTATGCTCCAAAAGGGAATTATGGTATAGGTGTGCCAAGACCAGAAATAGCCTATACTGAAAATAAGGATGTCAGAATCCATGTCGGAAGTAGCGTTGACACCATTGAAAATGATGTTTTAGAGCAGTCAGAAGATTTTGACTTTTTTGAGATCAGCATTAGTAACGGTGTAATGTCGGATAATTTCTTTACATATGGGGGAACTTTTAGCCCCACATGTACCATAGAAATGATGCCAACAGATAAAATAGCACAGGGCAATTTTATCCGGCTTGAATTTAAGTTATACGGATTCTGGCAGAACTTTGGCGTTTTCTATGTAAAAGAACCACCAGAAAGCACAAGTGAATATGTATCTGTAAGTGGTATTGGTATGCTTGAAATGTGCGGAGACTTTATTGCTAAAGACGCAACGAAGCCAGAGGGAATATGGAAAAGTTCTATTTTGTCGATAAAAGGACTGGTCCACTACATTTACGATACATTTGGTGTCCCGGTTCTTTTTAACTTTGATGTAAATAGGACTGAAACACAAAGGGAATATTACCAAAACTCGTCTATAGTTATCCCTCATGGAATTGAAGAAAGTGAGATGGAATCAAACGGTATCACATATTCCGGATATACTATGACGGACGGATTTACAAGTGTCAGAAATGCTATATCTAAACTGGCAGTTGCTTTGTACTCAAATGCCGTTGAAATTGCCGGTTCGATCGTCATAATGCATAACGATGAACATGACTTTGCAGATTGCGGATGCTTTGATGATGATACAATAGAAGAACCGGTCCAGAGGATGAACGCATACTATTGTCCGTACAAAGTGGATGTAGAGTGCCAGCAGATGCAAATGACAGAATTTTCAAAGAAAGTCACGGATTCAACCGGAACAACAGCAAAATATGATGCTATCAACGCTCCTGCGCTTATGGACACAACAAGAACCGTAAATATTCTAAATGAAAAGGTTATAGATGAAGCAAGAAAAATAATTTACTACCCTGTCACAGTATCAGAAGATGATGGTGGATGGTGCGATGTAACAAATCTTAGCCCTACATACTGGGGTCAAATGGATTTCGCAAAATATCCAATTCATAATTTTGCTACTTTAATGGCTCTTAACAAGCCTTTTTATTATTACCCAATAGAAACAGAATTAAATGGGTACAGTCCTTTTGTTTATGCAGGCGCAGGAATAAAAATAAGAATCAATGGCACAGTCCGCTTTGTGTATGTAGGCACACTTGATCTTTCATGGGAAGGTGGAATGTTCAGTATGTCAATATCTTCTCCGGCAGATATTGATTTGTACGGCGGAAATGATTCTACGACAAGCAGTGGGGCAAGTAGTTCCGCAGGAATTGGAACGCTTAGTGCAGGAGTTCTTAATTCAATGAAAAAGGCAAAATTACTGGACGCTAAAAGCATCTTGGGAGAAAAAATAGCAGATTCGACCATAGAAAATGCGAATATTGCAGATGCGACAATCGGTTTTGAGAAAGTGAATAAGTCATTTATTACTGATTTGACCGCAGATAATGCCTACATAGAAAATCTGACCGCAAAGGTGGCAGAACTGGGCTATTTGAAAGCAGATAGTGCAGATTTGAAATACGCTACAATCACAAATCTGGAGGCAGTAGACGGTAAAATTGATACATTAGAGGCTAAAGCGATTACAACTGATAATTTGACCGCAAAAGTAGCCGAGTTAGGTTATTTGACAGTGGATGCGGCTGATATAAAATACGCAAACATAGAATTGTCAAATATAGAAACGGCAAATGTAGGGAAATTATTTGCAGATGTTGGACTGATTGACCGGGCAACGATTGTTGAGGGGCATATTACTGGATTCCTTGATAGCGTGGAAGTAAACGCCGCCAGTATTACGGCCGGCACCTTAATAGCAGACAGAATATTGCTTAGAGGAAATAACCAAGGCGTATTATATGCATTAAACAACTTTGGAGAATTGGAAAGCCAAAATGTAGATACGCTTGATGGATATGTTTTAACAGATCATACCATTACGGCAGATAAGATTGTGGCAAAAAGCATTACATCAAATGAAATTGATGTTGAAAATTTATTTGCACAAAACATAACAGCAACATCCATGACCATAACAGGAGATAGCAAATTCGGGCCATTTGGCGTCTCTTCGGATCTTGCTGAAATAATAGCACTAGACACAGATCATAATCAAGTCAGTATCGGAACAAAAAAACTTGATTTGTATTCTGGTGTGGTTGGAACAGAAGAATTTGAACACATGGCTATTTCTTCTAATGGTTTTTACACATTAAATGGTGCCGGTGCTATTGCTAGATATGAGTTGAGCGGCTTCAAAATTGAAAACGATAGCGAAACAGTAGGGATAAAAGGAGAGTTTGATAAAATTGAATTTAGAGACGCTCAATCAACAACAAGTAAGATTGTAACATACGAATTGGATGGAATATATTTTACAGGCGTATCGAATTTTACTATTGGAGCAGGCCTAAAAACTTACGGAGATCTAACGGTAAATAACACTACATTTATCGAAGATGATGGAATTTCATTTGTAAATTCATATGGAAACCGAGTTAAAAATATTCATATGATAAGCGCTTCGAACAATTTTGAACTTGGATATGGAGGATACAACAATAAAATCGGTGCCACGAATATTTATGGAAATGAGATACAGTTGTTGACTCGGGGAAATATCACATCAAATAGGCAGTTAAAATATCTTTGGACAGGAGCCCATTTTATGAATGCTAACCAAACTGCAACACTAAACGATAAAATTTCAAATCAGTTAAATGGAATAGTTTTGGTTTGGAGTAAGTATTCTAACGGGGCACAAAATTACGAATGGAATTGTTTCTTTATTCCTAAACAAATAGTTACTGAACAACCTGGTGGAGGCCATGCGATGTATTGTATAGGCTCGTGGCCTAGTTATAAGTATGTTTATGTAAACCAAGCATACATAACAGGATCAAGCGCTAATGAAAGTAAGAACAATAAAATAAATGGTGTTACCGTGGATAGTACAAACCATGTATTGAGATATGTGATTGGAGTGTGATTTTTATGGATGATATTAGAATTAAAAACATTGATGAAAACGAAGTTGAAATCAAAAACATCGACTGGTCAAAATGGGACCGAGTAAGTGTAGAGGAAGTTTTCGATGATAAAGAAGAAGTTGTCGAGATATTGTCTCACTGTCGTAAGTACACTACCGAGGAATTACAGCAGCGGCTCTTAGCGGAGCTTGCTGCGACCGAGGGTGAAGATGTACAAGCCGCCCTATGTGAGTTAGCGGAGCAGCAGGCGTCATATGAAAATGATGTAAATGCCGCATTATGCGAATTATATGAACTGATAGAGAAAGGAAGTGGTAACAATGGCTAAAATCTACTATAGGCGCATTGTAGCAGGGCAGATAACGCTTGCTGATGTGCCGGACAGGTACAAGGAACAAGTTAAGATCATGCTTGAAAATGATGGCATAAATTAAGGAGGAATGATAATGGAAAATCAGTTGACCAGAGAAGATTATGTAACAAAGAAACTTGGTAGTAAATTGGCGTCTCTTGAAGCGTCTCTTGCCAAAACGGAATTTGCTTTTATGGCTATGCAAGAGGAAAACGAACGGCTTAAAGAAGAGATTAAGTCCTTAAAACAAGAAAGTGAGGGAACAAAAGATGAAAAAACAAAATGATATTAGAGTTGACCTTGAAAAAATGCACCCATGGCTGGTGTACAAATTAAAACTTTTGCTCAAACACTGCAATGAGAATGGAATTTATCTTATCATTACGGAAGGATTCCGGACAAAAGAGTATCAAGACAGCCTTTATGCAAAGGGCAGGACAAAGCCGGGTAAAGTGGTTACAAACGCAAAAGGAAGTACCTACAGTTCACAGCACATGTGGGGAATTGCTTTTGATATTGCTATCAACGACAGCAAATTGCTTTATGACAATGCGACCATTAAGAAAGTTGCTAAGATCGCAAAATCAAAAAAAGTAGGGCTTTCTTGGGGCGGAGATTGGAAAAGCATTGTTGATACACCACATTTTTACATTGGAAAGTGGGGCAGTACAACAGTCAAACTGAAAGAAAAATACAAAACCCCGGACAACTTCAAAAAAACATGGACTTCTGTTACGAAAAAACCATGCAAATTATGGAGCAAGAAAACTCTTCGTGCCAGCAAGTCTATTTTGTCTATCAAAAAAGGCTCAAAAGTAGAAGTACTGTATAAATCCAAACTTGGCTACGCAAAAGTAAAATACAAAGGGAAATATGGCTTTGTATTTAAGAGTGTTTTGTAATTAAAAAAGGGCAGGGGGAACGGATCCCTCTGCCTATAATTAAATGATGCAGGCAACATAGCCTATAAAATCATCTATTTCATTATCTTTCAATACAGGCTTATCGTTTTTTAATGAGCAGAAAAACGAGCCTATCTTTCTGTAGAATCGTATAAAATTCTGAACCCTAATAACGCATATTTCGCTTATTCTTGGGTTCCTGTCATTTGCTATCAGCAGTGTATCAAAAGGAGAAAATAACGGCATATAGTCACTTTTAGAGACGGATATACCAAAAAATATCGTACTGTAAAGCCTGCTTTCTAATGATGATATTTCTATTTTCTTGCAGTCGTTTGTTAGTTCCATATTATCCGATAATTTCATAACGGTAATAGTCTTTTCCTTTTCTGTAAATCCCTTTTCTGATTCTTTCAGATAATCCGCATACCAGCGAATAAAGTATTTATCCTTGGGAGAAAGGGAACGGCAGGGAGAAAGAATTGACGCTAAATCCTCATCAATCGTTCCAGATCCGATCAATTCATCCACGCTTACATTTAATGCCCTTGCTATCGGCACAACAGTGCTTAATTTCATATCGTCTGATTTTCCGTAAAGGAAATTGTTTAGGGTCGAGAATGATACCCCGGACGATTCTGATATTTCTCTGATTGTAATTTCCTTTTGTGACAGGTACAAAAACATATTCTGTCTAAATGCGCTCAAAAAGTTTTCTCTGTCGGTGACAAGATTCTCTTGAATTTCCAGCAATTTTTCTCTTTGCATGATATTCCTCCGTGTAAAATTATTTGCTAAAATACAAAATGTCTTGAGCGACAAGGCAATTTCTGGATGATGAGGGAATGGCTTTGGCTGGCGGTTCCCTCATTTATAAATATTTTATAAACAAATAATAATAAAATCAAGAAAAATCGTTCGACAAATTTTGACAGATATTGGAGGCGCTGCACATTGAAAGATACTGAAAAAAAAGAAATTTACAAGAAAAAAATAATTGATATTGTAAAAGATATTGAAAATGATAAGTATATAGAATTTATATACAATCTTCTTATTTCATTCAAAAAGAAATGGGGCGTTTAACGCCCCTCTTTCTCGTACCAATAGGTTATATTGTCGTAAATGGTTTTTTTATGCTCTTTTGACAACCGCATCAATTTCTCGATATGTTCCAAGAGTTCCTCGTCCGACAAAATGTCTGGTATCAAATCCGAAGCAGTTGAGCTTAAATTATCGTCCCAGCCCATCAAAAAAGATTCAGAAACATTAAGTACTTTTGAAATTTGCTCAATTTTATCAGAAGGGATATTGGTTATTATGTTCTTTTCGTATTTATATAATGTTTGTTTTGAAATATTAACCTTTTCTGCCAGTTCTGTTTGAGAAAATCCTAGTAATTCTCTCTGTTTTCTTATTCTGTCCCCGACTGTCATTGCCGTGTACCTCCTTTCCTATTGGTAACTTAATTATATCACAAAAAAGTTATAAGTCAAGAAAAAAATAACTTGACAAGTTACGGAAAAGTGATATAATGAGAGTAACCTAAAAAGTTACAGAGGTTGGAAAGGAGTTGATTATATGTTGAACAGGGCAGAATTGAGAGGCGTTATAGCAAAGAACGGGAAGACGCAATCTGATGTAGCCAAAATGCTGAAAATCACGCCTAAAACTTTTTATATGCGTATGCAAAAAGGAGTTTTTGGAAGTGATGAGATTCAGATTATGATTGATGAACTTCACATTGATAATCCTATGGATATTTTTTTTGCCAAAGAAGTAACTTAATAAGTTACTTGGCGATGGTTAAATAATTTCAAGAAATGGAGAAATGTTAGTGAAAGAAATCATAGCAGTAAATTTTGATACGCAGACAATATCTGCAAGGAATTTGTACGAGCAATTAGAAGTTACAGATCGATTTTCAAGATGGTTTGAAAGAATGGCCGCTTATGGATTCGCAGAAAATGTGGATTTTACAAGTGTGAAAAGTTCCACATTTGTAAATAACGGTGCTAAAAGAGAACTGCAAGACTACGAATTATCCGTTGATATGGCAAAGCATATATGCATGGTACAGAAAACCGAAAAGGCGAAGAAAGTAAGGCAGTATCTGATTGATCTGGAAAAGGCGTGGAACACGCCGGAGCAGGTCATGGCCAGAGCATTGAAGATTGCTGACAAAAAAATAGAGGATTTGTCCCAAAAGAACAACGCCCTTGAACAGAAGATTGAGCGGGACAAACCTAAGACAATCTTTGCTGATGCGGTTTCTGCAAGCCGGACATCTATTTTAATAGGGGATTTGGCGAAAATGATTTGTCAGAACGGCGTCAAGATTGGTCAGAAGAGACTTTTTGATTGGATGAGGAATAACGGCTTCCTTATTAAAAGCGGTTCTTCAAAAAATATGCCGCTACAGCGGTATGTAGAACAGGGACTGTTTGAAATAAAAGAAAGCAATGTCCAGAATCCAGATGGAAGTATAAGAACCACCCGGACAACAAAGGTAACCGGAAAGGGACAGATTTACTTTGTGAATAAATTTGTTTCCGCACCAAAAGAAAGCCAAGGTGGTTGATTATATGAAAAAGTCGAAAATCGGGTTTTATGCTGAAAAATCACTCATAGGTATTTCGGCATTTGTTATAGGATGGTTGCTTTTGTGTGTGATTGATATAAACATTCACAACATGACTGACTTGAATTATTCAAGATGGAACTTGATCCGGTACTTTCCTATTGAAAGAAAGTATTGCGGAGACACAAAACAGGCCAAAAGTCTTATAAGAACCCCCAAAATAAATATGAAAAACTCTGTTAAAAAAGAGAATAAAAAAGAAAGATCAGATCATCATGATTTAATGGCATTGGCAAGAATCATCGAAGCCGAAAACGGTAGTCACGAGAACAAAGAGGCTTTGATTTTGACTGGTGCCGTGGTGGTAAAAAGAACGAAGCATGATAACTACCCAGATACAATCATGGGCGTTATATCACAAAAAGGCCAGTATTCAACATATGCTGACGGAAAGTTCTGGAATAAGCCATCAAAAAGAAGCATAAAGGTTGCAAAAATGCTTCTTGAAACAAGTTATTGTGATTCACTGCCGGACAATCTTGTTTACCAAGCGGAATTTAGGCAGGGAACAGCAATATATAAAAAACTGGGGCATGAGTATTTTTGCTTGGAATAGAAAGGAGGGAAAGAAATGTATATAAATCCGTTTTTGTTTGGAGTGATTACAACAGTCGTTGCTGAAGTAATCATTTTTACAGTTTCCGTTTTTGTTTTTACAGCAAAAGAAAATAAAAGAAGAAAGGATTGGATAAAAGAACTTGAAAAATCAAGTGACAATATCCGGGAAGAGGATAAGTAGTAATTTGGAATTTTCCTATGCTGCATGGGGGCAAAAGTTTTATTACTTTCAAATTGCGGTAGAGAGGAAAAGCAAAAAGGTGGATTGTATATGGGTAATGATCCCAGACAATCTGATTGTTTTTCTCCCAAAAGTTGGCGAATATGCGACCGTCAAAGGTAGCCTGCGAAGTTCTAAAAGGACAGCACATGGCAGATATTTATTTGCCAATGAGATAACGAAAGAAGAGGTGGAGAAAAATGAAAACAAGGTTTCTGTACATGGTGTTGTGGTTTCTGATCCGCATTACGGGCAAAAAAAAGACGGAAGAGAAATAACTACAATAATAATTGCTTGTAACAGAAGAAATGGCAATCCTGCTTATATCCCAATTGTGGCATGGGGAAGAAACGCCGCCATATTAAAAAAATCCCAAAGAGGGGATATGGTAGGAGGAATTGGACGGTACTTAGAACGGCCATACTTAAAAGATGGAATGTTGTTCACAACATACGAGGCATCCTTGGATGTTGTGAGAATAGAAAGGAGTAATAATCATGGTTGTTGATACAATGAAACTCATGTGCGATCTGACAGAAAAAGAAACACGGTTGAAGATCGCAGTTGATCTATTAGATCGAAAAGAGAAAGAATGTATTTTTGTAAACGATGAGGTAATAAGAACTGTGCTTGGAGGTGTAAAAAATGAAGTTAAAAAGGCTGATTCTTAAAAACTTCAAAAATTTTGAAAGTGAATCGGTAGAGTTTGCAGAAAAAAATATCATAAGCGGAGAAAATGCCGCAGGGAAAAGCACATACTTTGATGCTTATGCTTGGCTGTTTTTTGATACTGACTCTCTCATGAAATCTGCACCAGAAGTAAGGATGAGAGGGAAAGAAGAGCCGGTTTCTGTCATGGCTGTAATTGAGACAGAGGACGGGAAAGAGATTGAATTTGAAAAGGTTCAGAAAAGAACCATTTCAGAGGACGGAACGGAATACAAAGACGCTAACACATACTTTGTGAATAGTGTAAAAATGACAAAAAGGAATTTTGAAGAAGCATTTCCGGTAAAAAAGGACATTCTGCTGTTGTGCAGTTTTTGTGACGGCTTTATTCAGAAAAAGCCGGATGAAATGAGAAAAATTCTTTTGTCTGGTATTTCCGCAAAGCCAGATGAAGAAATTGCGGACAATGAAGAACTTTCCGAACTTCTTTCAAAAAACACAGTAGAAGAGATAACGGCAAAGGCGAAACAAAAGAAAAAAGACTGTGATGAAAACATCACAAAAATAGATGCTGAAATCCGTGTCCTTAGAGATCAGATTAAGGAAAAAGAGGACAAGGATATTTCCGAAATGGAACTGTTAAAGAAACAGTTAGAGAAAGAAATTGATGAAACTGTTTCCTTAATAGAAAACAATTCTATCATGGAAGAGAAATACAAAACGATCTCTGACGGTATATTGGAACTGAAATTTAAGCAGAACAATTTAACGATGAAAGAACAGGATCGGATCAATAAAGAGAGGAATACAACGGCATATGAAATGTCTTGTATCAAGGATGAGATTGAGAAGATGGAGAAAAAAATTGATTCTCTCAAAAATAATACTTCCAATATAACGGATGAGATAACGGCATATAAAAATGAAATCCGGGTGCATCGTGAGAAATGGGAAGCTTTGAAATCGGCTGAAATGGATGAAAATTGCTTAGTATGCCCTACCTGTGGCAGACCTTATGAAGAGGATGAGCAGGAGAAAAAGAAAGAAGAATTTAATGAGGGCATAAAAAAATCACTTTTGGAGATTGAAAAGTACGGGAAATATGCAAAAGAAGCCATTGAAAAACTGGAACAGGAGATCAAGGAAAATGATGAATCTGTAAATTTTGCGGAGAAAACTCTTTCTGTATTGAAAGAGAAGTTGTGCGAAAAGTCAAGGGAACTTTCAAAAATACCGGAAAAAGCGGATATATCCGGCACTCCGGAGTACATACGGATTCAGAATGAAATCTCTGAAAAAGAAGAAGCAATAAAAAAATATTCCTCTATTTCTGGAAAGAGAGAACAGTTGCGGATCAAAGAAAGTGATTTACGGCAGCAGTTGGTAGAAGCAAAAAAATATATATCAGACGCAAACACGGAAAAAGAGGAAGAGAGAATTGAGGAACTTACAAAAGAAAAACGGGAAGTGGCTCAAACTGCTACGGATGCTCAAAGAATACTTTCTCTTTTGACGGAATTTGAGGTCAAAAAAGCAGAATCTTTGCAGGAAGATGTAAACAAAAAATTTTCTTTTGTGGAATGGAAACTTTTTGAAAGAGGTAAAGCAGGAACGATAAAAAATACCTGTACACCAATGGTAGACGGTTTTTCAATCACAAACACAATGTCCAACAAGGCAAAGAGGATCCTTGGTAAAATTGACATTTGCCAATCCATGCAAAGAAAATACGGTATTAAATGCCCTGTTTTCATAGATGATGGAGAGAGCCTTGATACAAACAACTTAAAAGCGGCACTGGAAATGATTGAAAACCAAGTTGTAATCATGGTTGTTAGTGACGAAAAACTGAAAATAAAAAATGATTTATAGAAAGGAGAAAAATATGCATTTAGAAGAAAGAGTTGAAATGTTAGAAAAAAAGGTACGGGAACTCGAAAACAACAAGAGTATCAATTTTGTTAAACCACCCGAAATTGGTGATAGGTTTGAGTTCAGAGGCATTAAATTCACTTGCCTTGACAAAGTAAAAGGAGGTTACTTGGTTATTGCCGATTTTCTGGATGAAAAATACAAGTTTGATGAAGAAAGCAATAATTGGCGGGACAGTGAATTAAGTAATATTTTATCTGATTCTTTTGTAGATGAAATCGGAAGGGAAAACTTACATATAATCGAAAGAGATTTAACTTCTTTAGATGGCCTTAAAGATTATGGAGGAACATATGACCTGGTGTCGATTTTGACCGCCGATGAGTACAAAAAATACCGTTCTCTTTTGCCAAACACGGGCGAATGGTGGTGGCTCTGCACGCCATGGAGTACAAAGAGCAACGGCTACGAAAGTAGCGTGGCGGTTGTTGCGCCGGGCGGCTTTATCCGCAACCTTAACTGCCTCAGCAGCAATGGTGTTCGCCCAGTTTGTATCTTAAAATCTGAAATCTTTGAATCGTAAGGAATGATTGTGGATTTTAGATGTTGCGGAACCGGGAGCAGCGGAAATGCATACGCAATAACTTGTCAAGAAGAGACACTTCTTCTTGATGCTGGGATGCCAATTAAAAGTATCAAAGAAATGCTTGATTGGAATATAAAAAAAGTTGTTGGGTGTGTGGTGTCACATAAACACTTTGACCACTCCCGGTCAATAAAAGAGATTGAAAAATGCGGTATACCAGTTTTCAAACCATATGAAGAACTGGAAATGATAAGTGCAGATGCAAGAGTAATGATTGCGGAGAAGTTGGGCGGCTTCAAAATTACTGCTTTTCAAGTGCCGCACGATGGCACGAGAAATTGTGGATTCTTGATTTCGCATGAAGATGAAACAATATTATACATTACGGACTTTGAGTATTGCCCGTACAATTTTGCAAAAAGAAAAATTGACCATATGGTCCTTGAATGTAATTACATTCAAAATCTTGTGAATGTAGAGGATTCAAAAAACATTCACAAAATAAAGGGCCATGCAGAACTTTTTACAGTAAAGAATTTTGTTCAGTCCAGTAAAACAAAATTTCTTTCAACAGTAATTCTTTGCCACTTAGGGAAAGAAAGCACAGACGAAGAAAGAATACTGGCTGAAATAAAGGAAGTTTCTGAATGCGATACATACATAGCACATCCAGGAATGAAAATTGAAATAAGAGGGAAATACGAATGCCCTTTTTAGTAGAAAGGAGAATGAGATGAATAAAGTGATTTTGATGGGAAATCTTACAAGAGACCCGGAAATCCGTTATACACAGGGCGAAAAAACTATGGCTATTGCTAGATTCAGTTTAGCAATAAATAGGAGATTTCCTCGTGAGGGAGAAACTAATGTAGATTTTTTTAATTGTACTGCCTTTGGTAAACAGGCAGAATTTGTTGAAAAATATTTCAGACAGGGTTCTCGTATGCTTCTGGTAGGCCGTGTTCAGAACGACAACTACACAAATAAGAACGGAGAGAAAGTGTACAGCGTCCAGATCATGGCAGATGAAATCGAGTTTGCCGAGCGGAAACAGGCCGGAGGCAACAATAACGCCGAACCTACACAGAAACAGGATGATGATGATTTTATGGAAATACCAGAAAACATCGAATCGGAATTGCCATTTAACTAAAGGAGGTAAAGGAATGGACAAAAAAGACAAAATTTACAAATTGGCAATGGAAATTGTCAATGAACTTAATTCTGATAACAAGGTTTTATTATCGTCTCTTAATCCGGGAGACAGTTTTGTGGCTGGCGAGGAAGACTTTATTGTTCTCGATCATGAGTACAATGGAGGGACACTTGCTATTACAAAAGGCTTTGTAACAGATGAAAGTGTTGAATTTGGAGAAAGTACTGATTATTGTTCTTCAAACTTAAAGAAGGTTATTGAAAATAACATTGAAAACCCATTGATTGCGAAAATTGGAAAAGAAAATTTCATAAAGCATGAGGTTTCTTTGGAAAGTGTTGACGGACAGAACAAATCAAAAGTTACAGAGGAAATTTTTCGCCCAATTACCTTTGATGAGGCGAGAAAATACAATGACCTTTTAGTTTGCAACAAACTTAACGATTGGTGGTGGACAATAACGCAATGGAGTACATCCGACCGTGGATGGAGTAGTTTGGCGGTTGTTGCGCCGGTCGGCTATATCGGCAGCCATAGCTGCAACGACGGCGATGGTGTTCGCCCGGTTTGTATCTTAAACTCTAATATCTTTGTATCAAAGGAGGAAAATTAAAATGGGTAAAAATAACTTAGCAATCGAGACATTGCAGGACAAGATAAATGAACTGACAAAAGCAATGGAAGTCCTCAAAAAAGAATCGAGATTACTTCCGGCCGGATTAAAAATCGGAGACACATTTAACCTTGCCACAATCGAATGGAAAATCTTGGACAAAACAAATGATGGATATTTTTGTATTGCCAATAGCAGTATCGGAGACATGAAATTTGATTCACGCAGTAATGATTGGTCTAAAAGTAAATTGAGAGAATACCTCAACAATGATTTGTTGGAAAAGATTAAAGATGAAATCGGGGTAGGAAATATTTTGCCACTTGGAAGAGATCTTATTTCTCTGGATGGAATTGATGAGTACGAAGATACGGTGGAGTTGATTTCTTTATTGACGGTTGACGAATATAGAAAATACAGAAAACTTTTGCCAAACACGGGCGAATGGTGGTGGCTCTGCACGCCATGGAGTACAAAGAGCAACGGCTACGAAAGTAGCGTGGCGGTTGTTGCGCCGGGCGGCAATATCAACGGCATTAGCTGCTGCGGCAAGTATGGCGTTCGCCCAGTTTGTATCTTAAAATCTGAAATCTTTGAATCGTAAGGACTGATGGTAGATGGCAGATTTGAAAGTAATCGTAAAATCAATGGAACTGGCAGAACATACATTAAGGATTACCTCAAATTGTAATAGGTATCCTAAAAAATACAGGTTTTCGTTGGTAGATAAGATGCAAAATAGTGCATTAGAAATTTACGCATATCTTACAGAAGCAAACAGGACAGATATTCGTAAATACAAAAGGGAAAGGTCTGAATTACAGACAAAAGCAATAACAAGGTGTGATAACTTATTGTTTTACATCGAACTATCTATGAAACTTAACATTATCAATGTGAAAAGCATGGAATATTGGTCAAAGATGGTTTCGGACATAAAACACATGGCTATTGCATGGAGAACCAAAGACAAGGAAAGATAAAAAATATTGGTTATGCGATGAATTTTGGCGGTTGTTGCGCCGGACGGCAATATCAACAACAATAACTGCAACAACAACAATGGTGTTCGCCCATTCTGTATCAAACAGGCAGACGGAGTAGGCAATAAGCCGAAACCAGACAAAGATACAAAAAATCGCATGACCATCCCGAAAAGGGTAAATACAAAGGAGTGTTTAATTTGGATTGTAAAAGTATCATATGTGATTTTGACAACCTATATACGGCATATAGGCGTGCTAAATCTGGCAAAACTAATAACGGAAGTTGTACGAAATTTAAGAGCATGAGCCTTGACGGATTAAATATCTTGAAAGAGAGTTTAGAGAATCAAACATATAAAATGAGCAAATACAATGAGTTCAAAATTTATGAACCAAAAGAGAGAGTGATTAAGTCTTGCTCTTTCAAGGACAAAGTAGTTCAACATTGCTTGTGTGACAATATTTTGCATCCCGTTTTAGCAGATGAGTTTATAAGGACAAATTATGCCGGGCAGATAGGAAAAGGTACTTTATTTGGTATGGATTGTTTGAAAGAACATATGACTACTTTTTACAATTCAAACAAATTAAATGGATGGATTCTAAAATGCGACATCCACAAATTCTTTTACGAAATTGACCATGAAATTCTTCTTGATATTTTAGATTATCATTTTGAAGATGATTATGTAAAATGGTTGAACCATCTTCTTGTGAATAGCACCGATAGTCCTGGATTGCCGTTAGGAAATCAAGCGGCACAGATATATGCATTGCTAATGCTAAACGGAATGGACAAGATGGTAAAAGGAGAACTGGGGATTGATCTTTACGGAAGATACATGGACGATTTTTACTTAATACACCATGACAAAGAATATTTGAAATGGTGCCTTGAATATATAAGAGAATTTGTGAAAAGCCTTGGATTATCATTAAATGGCAAAACGCAGATTATTCCATTCAAATGCGGTATTAGTTTTCTTGGCTTCCATCACTACATGACGGAGGACGGAAAATATATACGAAAGATAAAAAGTTACAACAAAAGAAGAATACGAAAAAAATTGTTGTCTTGGTCAAAACTTGTAAAAAGCGGCAAGATGCAAGAAGAAAAATTTTATGAAAAATACAATGCTTGGAGAAACCATGCAATGCATGGGAATTGTATCAAATTATGCAAAACAATGGATTTGTATTGCAAAAAAATATTAGAAAGTGAGTGAAAATATTATGATTCATGTAGACAAAGGAACGGTACGCGTAGATGGAATTAAGATAGTAATCATGGCAGAAACTTGTACATTGTTGAGAGCACTGCGAGAAAACATTGGAAATGATGAATTAGAAAAAGTGATTTCTGATTCAAGAAAAAGCGAAAAAGAAATCACAGAAGAAACAAAAGATCATATTTTGAAACTTTTTGACGAACTGATTGATAAATTGAGAGGTTCTTCTGATGATGGGAAGGAGGACGAGTAAATATGGACGAAAAAACAACAAGTACTGAAATTGTTCAGCACGAAAAAACAGAGGTTGCGCCAAACAAAAATAACAACAAAGTAACCGACTACAGTTTGGGTATTTTTGGGACATCAGACAATTTTATCATGGCAATGCAGATGGCAAAAGCGCTGTCAAAATCTACTTTGGTGCCAAGAGAATACCAGGGGAATGAAAGTAACTGCTTAATTGCCATTGATATGTCGCAAAGATTTGGAGCAAGCCCATTTGAAGTAATGCGCAATCTGGATATTATCCAGGGGCGCCCGGCATGGAGAGCATCCGCTCTTATCGGCATGATAAATGCCAGCGGACGATATGACATCGAATTGCAGTTTGACGAAAAGCAAGACAAGGATTCCAAGCCTTATTCTTGCAGATGCTGGACTACGAAACACGGAAGAAGAGTAGACGGACCACTTGTTGACATGGAAATGGCAAAGGCAGAAAAATGGTTTGACAAAAACGGCAGTAAGTGGAAAACCATGCCACAGGTAATGCTTAGATACCGTGCGGCTTCATTCTTTTCCAGAATGAATTGCCCCGAAATCTCAATGGGACTTTACACATCGGATGAGATTGTAGAGGGGGATTTTAAGGACAACGAAGTGACTTATGATATTGGAGAACAGGTCAAACAGGAAATTCTTGAGAACGAAAACAAAATTGACTTTCCACCCGAAGATGCTGTGATCGAATCCAAAGGAGAAAAGATTAGAGAGTAGCCATGAAGAAATTATATATGGCAGTAACCCCGGATGAGTTAGAATTGCCGCTGTTTGTTACAGAAAACATAGACGAGTTGGCCAAAAAGTTTAATACAACAACCGGCACAATATGGTCTTGCATTTCTCACAAAAGCAGTGGCAGGAACGCTGGGGCTAGATACATTAGAATTATTTTAGAGGATGAATAGGAATGGATAGTATGTATGAACAAATTGATTTGCTTCACCTTATAAAGAAGCCATTTAAGATAAAAAAACCAATTCGTTTAATAGAACTTTTTGCTGGAATAGGATCACAAGCTATGGCATTAAAAATGCTTGGATCTGACTTCGAACATTACAAAGTAATCGAGTTTGATAAATTTGCTATTAAAAGTTACAACGAAATTCACGGAACTTGTTTTGATCCTACAGACATAACTCAAATAAGAGGTTCTGATCTTGGAATAGTTGACACTGAAACCTTTACTTACTTACTTACTCTTTTCCTTGTCAAGATTTATCGGTTGCCGGTAAACAAAAGGGAATGGTTAAAGGTAGCGGCACCAGGTCCGGACTATTGTGGGAAGTAGAACGGTTGCTGAATGAGGTTGGCAATTTACCACAAGTGTTACTTATGGAGAATGTTCCACAGGTTCACGGAAAGAAGAATATGGAAGATTTTCAAAGATGGATAGCATTCCTTGAAAGCAAAGGTTATTCAAATTATTGGCAGGATTTAAACGCAAAGAATTATGGTGTTGCTCAAAATAGAAATCGTTGCTTTATGGTTAGTATTTTAGGAAATTATAACTTTACATTTCCAAACCCTATTGAACTGCAAAAAGTGATGAAAGATTATCTGGAAGATGAAGTTGACGAGAAGTATTACATCAATAACGAAAAAGCACAGAAATTGATACAGAAACTAATTGACAACGAAACACTTCAAAATACAATCAATAGAGCAGAGCAGAGCAGATTTGCGTTGACGGAACAATTAACGAGCCAAGAGAAAAGCAAGTCGGAAACTGCATTAAGGCAAGATATGACACAGGAATCTCAAACTTGCGGTCAGATGGAAACTGTATTGTTGAAAGGAATGATTGATAAACAATTAGAACCACAAGCACAAAAAATTGATGTATCATCAACGCTTATGTCAAGAGATTATAAAGGGATAAATAACTATGGAACCAATGGAGTGATTGAATGTCAAAAGTTAAATATGCAATAGGTATAACACTTTTTGAAAGTAAAAAGTTTGGTGGCCCAAAGATTTGTGAGGGTGCGATATGCCCTACTGAAAGAGTAAATAAAATGTGCTGCGGAGTTATTGAGGTGATGAAAATGGCAGATGTAAAAATAATAGGTCAAATGGATAACACGATAGACCATACATTTGAAAGTGCCAATCGTGTTTATGATATAGGAGGTGTGGCACCAACAATGAATACTTGTGGAGGCGGTGGATTGCAACCTAAAATTATAGAAACAAAATGTGTCTGTGGTTTAGGTGAAAAAAAGTCAAACAACGGAACACAATATTATCAGCAGGAAAGAGTTTATCAGATGGGAGAATGTTCCTTATGTTTACCGGCAAACTTACCCGGTGGAAGTTATAACTATATTACTGATGAGAAAGTTTGTGATGCAATGCGTGGAAGAAATACAACAAAACCATCTGACCGTACACCCGGAATTGAGTTGGAACAGACACTTGAATTAAATAATAATGGTACAAGTAATTGCCTGACAAGTGTGCAGAAAGATAATTTGGTGTTGGAAAAGCCTAATCAGTTAGGATTTATGGATAATGGAACTGGTCAGCATCAATCAAACACAGTATACGATGAAAAAGCACTATGTCCTAATATTACTACTGTTAATGGTGGCGGCACACAACAGATAAAAGTTGCAACACAATACCGAATCAGAAAATTGACACCGAAAGAATGTTGGAGATTGATGGATTTTTCGGATGAAGATTTTGAAAAGGCAGAAAAAGTTAATTCAAATACGCAGTTATACAAACAATCTGGAAATTCCATTGTCGTAAATGTTCTTGTTGCGATTTTAGGACAGTTATTTCCAGGAAAAGAAGATTTATATAAGGAAATTATTAAAGAAAGGAAGATAAAAGTATGAAAGTGTATGTGATAACAAAAGGAGACTATTCAGAATATCATATTTGCGCGGTGGAAACAGACAACGAAAAAGCGCAGATATTGAAAGAGAAATTCTCTACAGAATGGAGCCCGGCAAGGATAGAGGAATTTGATACGGAAAATTACAACCCTATTTTTCAGAGCAAAAAATTCTATAATATTTACTTTGATAAAAATGGAAATGTTAAAAAAACCTATGAAGACGGGCTGGAATATTTTGACCCGAACGATAATCCAGTAACAATATTTAATGACGGGGATGTAAAAGTTGATGTTTTTGCATTTGACCAAAAAAGTGCTATCAAGATAGCAGCCGAAAAAAGAGCGATAGAATTAAGCAATAGAGGTTATGTGTAATTATAGGAAGGAGTGAAAAAGATTGAACCAGTATAGCAAATTAGCAAAAGCAAAAGCCATTGAAAAAAAGAATAAAAATAGGCTCTTGCATCTGAACCCAAAACTGGATGAGAAAAGCGGAATATACTTCTTTCTTCGAGAAGATGAAAACGGATTCAAGTACGCTTATATCGGGCAGGCGGTACATACCCTTAGCAGATTGGCAAGCCACCTTGCAGGTTATGAACAGCATATAGACCTTAGCTTACGCAAACATAAACTATATGACAAAGAGAAGAATCCTTATGGCTGGCGAGTTGAATTTCTGAATTTCCCAGAAAGCCAGCTTGACGAGAAGGAGAAGTATTACATCAAGCTATATGCTGATAAGGGTTATCAACTTAGGAATGTCAGTTTGGGTGGACAGGGAGAAAATCGTGCAAGCGGTTCAATAGGCGACAGAAAATCACCTAAATGTTATATGCAAGGCATACAGCAAGGTAAAAAGGTGTTAGCGAGGGAATTATCGTCTATCGCTGAAAAACACCTTATAATCCGCTTAAAACCCGAAAAAGAGCATAACAAGGTATCGCAGAAACAGTATGAGAAGTTTATGGATTTATTGAAAGTGGGTGAAAGTGAATGAGCAATGATAAGGAAAATGAGCAGTGTGAATGGTATGTTACTCATACACCATGTGGATTTCCATTTTATACCACAGAGTGTGGGAAAATGAGGATTAGCTGTGAGACAGGTATTGACATTTACTGCAATGCTTGTGGCAGGAAAATCAAGATTGTTGATGATACGAAAGTGGGTGATTTATAATGAAGATTTTAAGCAAGAAGAAATGTGAAGAAATCTTAAAAAGAATTACTGCAAATGAAATTATTCAGACAGAGTACGGACTACACGATATGGAAGCAGAAACAAAGGCAACGGAAAATAGAGCAGAGATAGCTTTTATTATCGGTGGCATTAAGGGAATGAACAAGGTACAGAACACATTGAGAAAAAGATATAACAACTAACTAAAAAACAAAGAAAGGAATAGGTTGTGCGCACATAAAACCGAGGTTTCCTTTTGGTAAGAGAAAATGTTAGATTTTGGATATTACAACATGGATTGTATGCAGGGCATGAAAGAATTCCCCGACAAATATTTTGACCTTGCGATTGTTGACCCGCCATATGGGAGAAAGGAACATGGTGGAAGAAATAGAAGCGGATATGTTAGGCAGAAAAACGGAAGTAAAATATTCGTAAAAGATGGGCAGTACAGAAATCAGAATTGGGATAATGAGCCACCTTCAGAAGATTACTTCAATGAAGTTATGAGAGTTTCAAAAAAACAAATTATTTTTGGCTGCAATTACTTTGATTATCCGCTAATAGGCGGTCGTATCGTTTGGGATAAATGCAACGATGGAAGCGACCAGTCAGACGCAGAAATAGCATACTGCAGTATGAATGATAGGGTTGATATTTTTCGCTATATGTGGCGAGGAATGTTCCAAGGGAAATCAATTACTGAAGGTACTACCCAACAGGGTAACAAGAGATTGAATGAAAAGCGCATACATCCAACGCAGAAACCAGTTGCGTTATATGAATGGTTATTAAGCAGATACGCAAAGCCGAATGACATTATACTTGATACTCATGTAGGCAGTGCTAGTAGCTTGATAGCTTGCTATAACACTAACCATAAATTTGTTGGATTTGAGCTTGACGAATACTATTACAAGGTATCAAAGCAAAGGTTAGATACCGAAATGGCACAAATGATATTGAGTGATCTTATAGGAGATACAGTATGAACTTGAATAATCAAATGAGCATATTTGACTTCTTAAAAACACAACCAAAGAAACATTTCAATCCGATAGCAGCATACGCCATGCATGGAAGTGGATTTGTTAAGGGGAAGGAACGAATAACAAAGTTCTTTTCTGAAAATCCGAAAAAATCAGACAGAGTTACATTTTTGAAAAAAGAATATGGCGTAGGTGGTTTTGGATTCTGGAGCAATGATCCTTGCGTTGTGCATCAAGGGATGTCTGATGCAAGCGGTCACAGGATAGAGTACAACGATGAAAACGGGAAAATGTGTGAAATAAAGGTCACATATGATGAATTAGAGGGAGAAATTGACAGATTGATTGCCAGTGGAAGATACATGGAAGCGAGGAATAGTATGACAGAGAACAAAGAAGTAAAAAAACTGAAAACATTGAGAGGTGGAGAAAATGAGCGATAAGCAGAGCAATCTCACAGACAAAGAAATGGAAGATTTACAGAGCATAACAACCGAAACATTAGCAAGTGTATGTGCTATGGCAGATAAGCACAACATCGACAGAGATAGTATGCTGAAATACTTTGCTGATATGCTCACAGCTTTTGCAGAAGTGGCAAGCATACAGAATTATGAAACTAACCATACCAACGCAGATAGAATAAGAAATATGTCGGATGATGAGTTGGCAGTTTTTCTTACAAAATTCAAAAATACATTTGGCGAAGAATATGAGGGAGAAAAAAGTTGCCTAGATTGGTTGAAAGAAAGGAGTTAGCAGATGAACGACAGATATTTATTCAAGGCGAAAAGAATTGACACTGGAGAATGGGTGCAAGGGTATTTATATGGTATTTGGGAGAAAAGATATATTCTATGGGGAATGACAAATGATGTTCCCAATATGATTGAAGTAGACCCCACCACAATCTGCCAATGCACAGGCTTGAAAGACAAGAACGGCAAGTTGATTTGGGAGAATGATATTGTGAAAAATGAAAAGGGTAATTTTTATAAAGCCTTTTGGCAGAATAACTATTATCAGTTCTCTTGGATTTGTGTCAAAGCAGATGTATTGCCAATCGGTACAAAGTGGAATTTATGGAGTATTAAGAGTTTTGAAATAGAAGTTATCGGCAACATTTTTGACAATCCAGATTTTTTAGAAAGAGAGTGATGATATGACAGAATGCAACAAATCAGTATATCTGGCAAAAAAAAGTATTGACATGATAGATTCGGTCAATAAAGGATTTGCATACGGATATAACAAGGCGATTGATGATTTTATAAGAAAATGTGAAATGGAAAGCAGAGTGATTTTAGATGAAACAACTCATCTAAGTTATTACGGATTGAGCATGATAGAATTGCAAAGAATAGCAGAACAGTTAAAGGCAGGTGGAAAGAATGAATGATAACAAAATTATAACGGCTTTTCAAAAGGAGTACGGAAAGGATGCAAAATTTGAAGAAGGAGAAACACAGGTTTTTTCTTTTCAAGACGCTACGGTCATTATAACGCTTGAAAATGGCACCTTAAATGCAATAGTAACAATGGACAAACCTATACAGTGTGACGGTAAGTTTTTTGAATGAAAAGAGGTGTTAGTTATGTTAGATAGATACTTATTCAAGGCAAAAGGATATGATGGGGAATGGGTAACTGGATTTCTCATTTTTAACGAAGAGGGCAAGGCGTTTATTCAAAATTTGGGAGATTCCAAAGAAGTAGATGAAAACACAATTTGCCAGTGCACCGGATTACAAGACAAAGAGGATGCTTTGATTTACGAAAACGATATTGTTGATGTTGGCGCAGAAAAATTTGTTGTCGAATGGGATGAATACGAAGGATTATGGGTTCTTTGTCAATACGGATCCGTTATGTATGATTTTTCTGATTTTGAACCATCAGCAGTCAAAGTGAATGGAAATAAACTTTATGAATCGGAGAGTTAAAAATGTCAAAAAATGATTATGATTTTTACAAAAAAATTGGTATATGTCCGGACTGTCGAAAAAATCCGGCGGTTCCAAACCGTGTTTTCTGTGATGATTGCGCCGAGAAAAGAAGAGAACGATACAGAAACAGCGAAAAAAAGAAAAGGGTAGGCAACAAAACTGTGCAGGAACGGAAGAAAAAAGGAATATGTACACAATGCGGTAAATGGTCTGCAGCACAAGGGAGAACAAAATGTAAGTTATGCCTTTCTAAAAACGCAGAAGCGCAGAGGATTAAAAGAAATTCGTACATAACAAGATCAGAACGACCAAGTTATGGAATGTGTTATATATGCGGAAATAAAGGACTGCATGATGGTACTAGTCTATGCGAAGAGTGTTACGAAAGAGCATCACGGAATATAACAAGACCAAAGAAGTACAACTATATATGTGTTTATCAAAGGAGGTCAAAAAAAGATGGCTACAAACAAAAGAGCGGCAATGCGCCGGGAGAAACGAGTACGGGAAAAACTTACACAGGGTAAGCAAACCGATCAAAAACTGATGGCAAGAGCATTTATAGCAGGAAAGAATGAAGGATTTGAGACAGCGAGCGGAATTATCTTTCTTGCATTGTGTGAAGAGTTTGGTTTTGGCGCAAAAAGAATTGAGAGACTTATGAATAGAATCTCAAATGAATCTTTGAAAATGGATGAGGATGCGACAAAATTTAATGTTGATTATTACATTCAACGGTTACACGAAAAATGCGGAATTGAAATAATAAAAAACGAGGATGAGGTGATTTCTGTTAAAAGATAGACACTATATAAAAATTACTAAGATGCAAAAATAATACTAGGAGGTAGAAAAATGGCAATTTACCGAAATGTACACCTGTCCTTTTGGACGGATAATAAGGTAATAGACGAGTTTACCCCGGAAGATAAATACTTCTATCTGTATTTACTGACAAATCCACATACTAACATATGCGGATGCTATGAGATCAGTTACAAAAGTATGTCAGATGATACAGGATATAACAAAGACACAATTATGAGGCTTCTTGACAGATTTGAAAATGTTCATAATGTCATAAGGTTTAGCCAAGAAACCAAAGAAATATTGATTCTGAATTGGTATAAGTACAACTGGAACAACTCTTCAAAACTCATTTCTGGTGTAAGAAAGTCGGCAAAATACATCAAAAATGAGGACTACAAGAAATATGTTTTGGATGTTGTTTCAAAGATTGAATCAGAAGAAAGCACTGCGTACAGGTCAAGGAGCAAAAATAGATTTTGCAATTTTCCACAAAGAGGAATGACATCCGGGCAAAGCAAGCAACTTGAAAAGCAACTCTTAGAGAAAGGAGTAGCAAATTGATAAAATACGAAAATGAATGTGTCGGATGCTCTGCGGGTTCATACCCATGCCGGCCAGATCATTGCAAATACTCAAAAGTACCGCATTTTTACTGTGATGAGTGCGGAGAAGAATTTGATTACTTGTACGAGTATGAATTTGAGCAATTATGCATTGACTGCATAAAACAACGGCTCACAAAAATAATGTAGAAAAGGAGAGATACGGCTAATGAAATTTGAAGATTTCATTCAGCCAGAAATTGATGAAATTGTCGCGCAAGCAAATTTCACCGAAGAAGAAAAGGAAATATTTTTACTTCTTTGCAAAGGGAAAACAGTAGTAAGTATTTCCGGGAAACTTACAATGTCTGAAAGAACGGCATATAGGATAATCGAAAAAATAAAGAAAAAAATTAGAAAGGTAGGTGCATTTATGTTGATCCAAAATGGAGAGGAGGTTGAGCCGGAAAAAGTTGAGCTCCCTAAAAACATAGTTGATATGATAATGTCTATAATTGACAACAAGTAATTAAAAAGGTAAAATGTGTCGTACCACGATAAGTGCGGCACATTTTTATATAAAAAGGAGGATAATAAATGAAATGCGTCGCATATATAAGAGTGTCAACTGACAAACAGGTAGAGGAAGGCTTTGGGTTGGATAGCCAAAAGCGAGATATTGAGGATTATTGCAGAAAACATGAAATGGTTATTTCCGAATGGTATATTGATGCCGGATTAAGCGGCATGGAAATGACAAAAAGAGTTGAGTTGCAAAGACTTATTTCTGATCTTAACGACATTGATAAAATTTTGGTTTACAAACTGGATCGTTTAGCAAGGGATAGCGTTGATTCTTTGTTTATGATTGAGAAGATTTTTACACCTAAAAATGTCGAGGTAGTAAGCATCCATGATTTTGCAAAATATCAGACGCCACAGGATAAGTTCCAAACCCATATCATGGCTGCAGTAGCAGAATATGATCGTAATACAATGCTATTGCGTATGCGTGGTGGTATGTTAGAAAGAGTAAAAAATGGATACTGGATAGGAGGGGGAAACCCGCCGTATTGCTATAATTATGACAGAAATAAAGGTATATTGGTTCCAATCGAGGAAAGAGCCGAAAAAATGAGGACAGCCCTTGAAATGTATATATCCGGATCATCAGAGTGTAAAATATCAAAGGCAATAGGAGTAGCGGAACCGACCATTCACAAAAATTTAACAAGTTATGTTAATATTGGCATGATACCGTATAAGGGGAAAATATATCAAGGCAGGCATGAACCTATTTTTGATAAAGAAAGATGGAAAATCGGGAAAGATATAAGGAGTGCAAGAGCAGCTGGATCAAAAAGCGTATATCCACCAAATCTTTTAACAGGATTATGCGTATGTGGAATATGCGGGTGCAAAATGCGCTACCAAAAGCATTATAAGCATGGTAAAGTAATATGCTGTTGCTCAAGAGACAAGTGGCTTTATTATTTGCCTAATTTTGATAAAAATTGTACAAACAGATATGCAAATCCTGCTGATAAAATAGAGTCTGCTGTAGAAAAAGAGATTCTAAAAATATCAATGGACATTTCTTTGTATAAACCTGTTAAACCTAAGAGCAAAGTTGAGGTTATATCTAACCAGGTTGAAAAAGAATCCAATAAACTAAAAAGGTTATACGAATTGTATGCAGAAGGTAATGATACAGTCATTGATATGATAAAAAAGCAGGAAACTCGTGTGTATGAAATGAAAAAAACTCTAACAGAAGAAGAGAAAAAAGAAGCAAATAAGCCGGACAAGAGTTTTGTTTATGACAACATAAAAAAAATTGCCGATGTTTGGGACAACATCGACAAAACTCAAAAAAATAAGATACTAAGAATTATAATTGATAAGGTTGTTATTGTCAATGATGATGTAAAAATTTTTTTGAGGGATTTTTAGCACATCATTACGCACCCCCGATGGCGTAAGTTAGTGCTAATGCCGTACTTATCGTGGTTTTATTTTGTTGAATAACATCAACTGGCAGTTTCCTGTCATGTTTCTGTCTTAATACAGTCAGTTATTTGTCGCTTTGAGCGACTTTTTTTATGCAAAAATATAATTGCAAGGAGGGATGATTTGTATGTTTTCAGAAGAAACGCTGACAAAGATTTTTGCCAGAGAAGAAATACAGCGTTTAGATATTAGGACGCAATCAGCCGTTGTACACGCAATAGAAGATGTATTGGAGGAAGAAAATAATGCAGATGAATATTCCGAACCAACAACAAATGAATAGTTATACGCCGTCTTATGGATCATATCCATACAATCCGGTGCAGAGGTTTCAGCAGCAGGAGCAGCAGTTCCAGAATATCCCGGCTCAACCGCAGAATTATGGAATCCATCCGGGAATAAATGGGAAAATGGTATTATCTGTTGAAAACATTACGGCAAATGATGTACCAATGGATGGAACCGTTGCATTTTTCCCAAAACAGGATCTGTCTGAAATATACGCTAAGCAGTGGGCGGCGAACGGAACAATCAATACAGTCGTTTACAAGCCTTATATAGAAGGAGATAACACGCAGACTACAAATTCTATGGGCGAGAGCCAAAACTCAAAAATAGACCTATCAGAAGAGAGCATACAGGTATTCATGAAAAAGTTTGATGAAGTTTTCAAAAAAATAGAGGAACTTGAATCAAAATTAGTAAAAAGTTCGACTTCTCAAAGAAAAAGTTCGACTTCAAAAAGGAGCGTGAGCGAAAATGAGACCGATTGATTTTATGCGGAAGATAGCAGGACTGGATTCAAACAGCCTTGAAAATTTAATACAGAGAGATCCTAAACTGCAAAACAATCAGATGGCGCAAAACGCTTTAAGGATGCTTTGCAAAAAAGATACAAAAGGGTTCCGTGAAATGGGAGAAAATCTTTGCCGGGAACGGAACTTATCAGAAGAAGATGCTAAAAAAATGGCATTAGATCTTTTCAAAAATAACTGATACATTTTGGGTCGTGCGCACAAAAAGACTAGTTACCCGATGTAAATAAATTTACGGAGGTAAACCAAAATGTTTAATGGAAATGCAGGACCATCACTTGCCGATATTGCGGCAGTGACAGGGAACGACAGAAACGATGGATTTTTAGGCGGAGATGGAATCTGGGCTATTATCGTTTTTGCTATGATTTTCGGCTGGGGCGGCTTTGGTAATGGCTTTGGCGGCAACGGAAGAGAAAGCGGAACGGCAGCAGCATATACAGATTCTGCAATCCAGCGAGGATTCGATACGCAGGCTGTTATCAGTAAACTTGATGGCATTACAAATGGAATTTGTGACGGTTTTTATGCCACAAGCAACTCATTACTCACAGGTTTTAACGGAGTAAACACCAATGTAATGCAGACCGGCTTTGGAATCCAGCAGGCTATCAATGCTGATACCATCGCAAATATGCAGAACACAAATGCCTTACAGACACAGATTGCTAACTGTTGCTGTGAGACCAGAGAAGCAATCCAGGGTGTAAACTACAACATGGCGCAGAACACTTGCGCTCTGCAGAACACCATGAACAACAACACCCGAGACATCATTGAGAGCCAGAACGCAGGAACAAGAGCAATCCTTGACTATCTTTGCCAGGAAAAAATCTCTACCTTGCAGGCAGAAAACAATGATCTGCGAAGAGCCGCTTCACAGGATCGGCAGTCGGCATTGCTTACTACACAGATGGCGGCGCAGACACAGCAGATTATCAATGCTGTTAATCCTGCACCGGTCCCGGCTTATCCGGTTCCTAATCCAAATGCATATGCATACGGATGCGGATGTAACAGTTGTTGCGGCTGTTAGTAACTAAATAAGATGTAACTTAATCCGAGAGATTATGTCTGCAAAGCAGTATTACGAATTAGAGGGCAGGCTTTAGGGTTTGCCCTTTTGCACTTTGAAAACTGAATATTGGCTAGTGATTTGTGATTTTGAAAACTTTTTGAAAATAATGCTTGACAATTATTGTGCGTACGGTTTATATTAAATGTACGGACAGAAAAGAGGTGAGCATATGTCCACTAAGAAAGGTAGGCCGAAACTGGATAATCCCAAAAACGAAAGGATATATATTCGTGTTACAAAGGACGAAAAAAAAGAAATAATGGATTTCTCTGGTAAAAGCGGATATACAATACTTGATTTAATTAAAATCGGGATTGAGAAAGTAAAGGGCAAAAAAAAATAAAGCGTTGCACCGCTACCAACGAAAAACAACGCTTTTTGTACCAATCCGAAAGAGATTGATAAATTCATTATATCAGTTTCTTTCGGAAAATCAAGCATTTTCAGAAAGGAAGGTAGAATTATGAATAAAACGGAACAATTATCTTAAAATCTATTTGACATTTGGAAGACATAAGTATATATTGTACTTATGGAAGACAAAAGTGAGGTGATTGTATGTCTTCTAAAATGGGAAGACCAACGAATAATCCAAAACAACACAAAGTTACTGTTAGACTTGATAATGAAAGCAAAGAAATACTTGATTTGTATTGCAAACAAGAAAAAATCGAAAAAGGCGAAGCAGTAAGGAGAGGGATTAAACATCTAAGGTCTGAACTAAAATAAAAAAAGTCGGCAACTGTCGTTGATTGGTAGTCATATCAGTTGCCGAACCCCAAAAGGAGTATGTAAATTATAGCACTGCATACCTCCTTTTGGCAATAATTATTTATTAAATAGGAGGATTTTAAGATGAATAAAACGGAACAATGTAGGGAACTGTTAAAGCAACTGGTTGACGATCGAGACAACGAGAAATGGCTCCCGGTCACACTGTCATTTCTTGCGAACCTTGCAGACAAGAAAGCAATTTACAACGGAGAAAGCGTTGTAATCGTTGGGGAAGGAGGTGCAAGATGATGAGAGAAAAGTTAATCACGGAAATAAGCAACATTCAAGATGATAAGTTCGCCGAATTTATCTTGAACCTTATTTTGTCATTCAAGAGAAAGTGGGGTGTTAGATAATGGGTGAAATGAAAATCATTGAAAATGATCTTGTGCCGGTTTATGAAACAGACAAGGGAATTAAGGTTGTTTATGGAACAGAACTTCATTCAGCATTGGAAGTAAAAAGCAATTATCGTGAATGGGCAAACCGCAGATTTTCGGATATTGATGCCATTAAAGATGAAGATTTTCAAGCCGTCGAATTTTCGACACCTTCCGGCCAAGCCAAGAAAGAACACATTATCAACCTTGACACTGCCAAAGAAATGGCAATGCTTGAACGAAATGAAAAGGGCAAGCAGATACGAAAGTACTTTATTGATGTTGAGAAAAGACACAAGCAAGGAAGTGTGGACTTAGAGCAATTAAACCCGACAACCAAACTGATGAACTTACTTGTGCAGTCCATTTCTCAAAATGAGTTGGAACAGAAACGGCTTTCCGACGAACAGAAGAAGCAGGGCGAACAGATTAAGAAGATTGAGGAAACGCAGACAACCATTGCTGAAACATTCAAAAGTACAAGCGACATTGATAATTTCCAGAGATGGGTAAGCAACTGCATATCAAAGATTGCCGAAAGCCCGAAATTTACGGATGAATCGACACGCAGTACGAAGTATTCCATGGCAAGAAGCGAAAGTTATAAACGGCTCACGAAAAAGCGCAACTGCCGACTTGATGATAGAGTTCAGCGAGCAAAAGGAAGAGCGTTAGAGGAACGACCGGACATTAAGAAAGCAGAGTTAAACAAGATCAACAAACTGTATGTTATAGCAAATGATAAAGACCTTAGACCGGCATACGAGCTGGTAATAAAGGAAATGATGATGTGCTATTGCGTAGGAACTAAATAATCAAAATTAGAAACCACTAGCCAATATCGGTTGGTGGTTTTTATTTTGAAAGGAGAGAATTATTTATGGCAGAATTTACAGCAATTGCGCTGCAGGAGGTAGCGCAGGGAGAAGATGTTGCTTTTACAGAATCACCTGTAAGCGGCAGTAATTGTATCGTGCATCGGCAGGGATCCGGAATTGTTAAGTTGAGAGGTTTAACAAACCAGTGCAGGGCAAGATTCCTGGTTGGGTTTTCTGGAAATATCCAGATCCCTACAGGGGGAACAGTGGAAGAGATTTCTCTTGCGCTGGCAGTGGACGGAGAGCCGTTGCAGGCAACAAAGATGATCGTAACACCGGCAGCAGTGGGAAATTTTTTCAATGTTTCCGCACAGGCCTATATCAATGTGCATAGAGGATGCTGCAGCACTGTAGCGGTTCAGAACACCTCAACACAGGCAATCGAAGTACAGAACAGCAATTTAACCGTTGTTCGTTCGGCGTAAGAAAGGCAGGTGTTTGATATGCATATTAAGAGAATGCATGAAATGATCGAAAAGTTGGTCGAATGTACAGAAAACGCAATCGACAGCAATGAAACTTGTGTTGGAGCCTACCCAATATCAGATGTTGTTGATATGATAAAAGACCTTAATGAGGCCGAATACCATGCGGTCATTGTCAAAGCAATGAAAGAATCCGAAGAGGAAGAAAAGGAATATGAAAAGCGTCTGATGGTTTTACTCAAAAATGAGTACGGCGAAGAGGACGGCAGAAGATTCTATGATCGTTACCGCTATGCAAATGGACGGTTTGCACCAAAAGGTAAAGGGATGCGCATGGGATATGAGGAACCGCCTTATCTTAGAATGACTCCGGAAATGTACAGAGATATGGAACACGACCGGGACATGGACAGATATACCCATCAGAAAATGTTTTACTCCGAACCATCCATGGCGGCGCATGAGAGCGAATATGATATTGCAAAAAGAGAATACCATAACGCAAAAAGAGATCACAAGGGCAGCAGCCAGTCTGAAAAAGACGCAGTGATGAAAAGCTTTGAGAAATATCTGAAAGAGGTAGCAAAAGACCTTACCGGCCTTTATGATGATATGCTTCCGGAAGAAAAATCTCTTGCGAAAAATTCCTTGAACGCTTTGGCGTCCAAAATGTAGGACATTGTAAACTGAATATTTGATGCGGATTGTTGAACCAAGGTAAATTTTACGGTATAATGTTTTCAAAATATGTTAATGGAGGGTTGTTTATGAATAACGACAAATTTTGCCCGAAATGTGGGGCTGAACATGAGGAAAACATTAAGTTTTGTCCAAGGTGCGGAACCGATCTGGAAAAACTCCAGTACGAAGAGGAAAAGAATGTAAAAAAAGGAGATTTTTCATGGCTCAAACACCTTGGCATCTTGGTTCTGGTTGTAATTGGCGTTTTCGCCGCTATGGTCATATTGTTTTTGTCGATAAATCAAAAAAGATATGATCTGCGACACAGTGACGATTATGGCAGTGAGATTGTTTATCAACTTGCCGAAAAATGACAAAATAAAAGGAACGGGTGACGCCTTTCGCCCGTTCCTAGTACTTTAGTCACTTATGATACTATCACAGCATTTTGTTTGTGTCAACATTTTTTTGATCCGTTATTTTTAGCGGGTCATTTTTTTATGGAGGTATTTCTATGCATTTTTATATAAACGGGATAGAATGGTCGGTTGTTTTTGCGAATAGCAATAACGATCATTTTCAAAGGTCGAACGGAACATACAGCGTAGGCGTGACAGATAGAGGGGAAAAGAAAATATACCTATCTGACAAACTACAGGGCCCTTTTTTGAGGAAAGTTTTTACTCATGAGGTATGTCATGCGGTCTGCATGAGTTACGGCTTATTTATGCCTATATCGCAAGAAGAAAGGCTTTGTGATTTTGTAGCATCATATGGAAAAGAAGTATTTGAAATCGTAGATTTTGTTTTTAGAGAGATAAGGAGCATTGCATGAACAATTTAAGTAAAATTCTGGAATATGTAAGAAAAACAAATCCAGAAATGACAGAAGAAAAGCTGATAAAAATATTAAAAAACATCAACCCTTATGAGGTTTCTGCTTTACAAATTATTTCTTCTCAAAAAAATTTTGCAGGAGATTTTTAACCCCCCTACCCTATCATTTTTTCTATGGCCAGATTACGCAAAATTTTATTTTTCGTAATCTGGATTTTCCGTGCCGGTTTTGCGATATTCATCGGACAATTCCTTGAACCTGGCGTAAATCATTTGAAAAGTCGTATCATTCAGCGGCTCAAACTGCGGCTCGAGACCAAAGACGGCGGCTAGCATCAACATAGCGAAGCCGTTAGCGTCCACTTCGGATTTTTGCTGAAAAAAATCGTCAAGGCCTTCAAACTCTTCGGCGCTCTTGTAGCCGTCAAACCATTCCGCCGGGTCTGTTTCCAGTTGCCAGATCTGGCGCAGATCGTGCGCCATGCTGACAAAGATAAGAGGATCCGGCACGGTGTCCGGTATCTCCCGGGTATATATGCGCCAGTGTTCGCCGTCATACTCACAGCAAGCGGCCATTGTTTCAGTTTTTAATTTTTCCGAATTTACGAAAATCGGCGGCACTTCGCCAATTTCTAAAGCATCACAACAAATTTTTACAAATTCACAGAACGCTTTTTTATTTGTTTCTTTTTGGTTCATTTTTCATCCTTTTTTGCATCCAAAAAATAAGCCCCCTTATTTTTGAAAAAGGTACACTAAAAAGCGCAGTTTTTCCAAAAAATGCGAACTTTGTTTTTTATGCAATTTTTTCTTTTAATTATAACAAAAAAACCGAAAACCGTCAATTTTTTCGCTACAAAAAAAGAGGGGCAAACGCCCCCCCTAATATATTTTTGATTCTGGATCAAACAGGATCCGGAACCAGTCCCCGCCGATCGGCTCAAAGCCTACTTTTAACAGTAAGCCGATTCCGAAAACATCGGCGAACAATTCCCCAAGGTGGGAATATTCCCACCTTATCCCATTGCTTTCAAAAAGTCTAACGGCTGCGCCGTTTTTGCTCTCTTTTTCGGCCCAATAAAAGGCCAGTCCTGTATCTTTCATGTTCTTTCCCTTTCTGGTCTGCCATCATCAGAGCCGGGAGACCATCCCGCGGCTGACGCCCTGCCGGGCGTTTCGGCTTAGCACAAATAGTTATTTTTTACAAAATCAATGTGATCTTTTGTATCAAGCGGCTTATACACATTTTTAGCGTTTGGGTTAGGCCTATAAATGTGTATTGTTTTGCCGTCATTCAAAAAATAACAGTCAACTATAGACCCATTTGAAAGGGCCTTAAAAGGCTTTGCACCGTTTGGAATGTCTGACAGTTTCATAAAACTGTTGTTGTCGTCTATTGAGTGCGAAAGCCTATACTCTATATACTCGCCGTGTTCCGCTGAATGGCTCACATCTTCCAATGCATATGAAAAACCTAGCATTTTGGAAAATTTTTCAAGCTGTTCTATTGTATCCATTTCAGCGAAATGATAGCCAAAGGAACCATTTCTGTATATTATTATGTGGCTCCTTATTTGTTTGCTTGTTTTTTCCACGATCGTCATGACATTATTATTTTTCGTTTTTTTCATTATGGCCACCTCCTCTATTCTTCTGCGGTCGATACCGCTATATATTTGTTACAAAGTGCCTGCTTTGGACACTTAGAACAATCGTCCTCATATGTACCGCAGACTTTGGAAAGTTCCGCTTCCATCTGGGATATTAAAGCCTGTTTTTCTTCTTTTTTCATTTTAACCACCATCCGCCCCGTGGGGCGCCTTTCTTTATTTGATACTTACATTATAGCCCCATTGGGGCTAATTGTCAAGCATTTCAAAACAAAAAAATGGTCTATCTTTGTTTTGACTTGCCGGCCCGTATGTGGTAGGATATATATATCCTTTTGAACAAGGAGCCAAAACATATATATAAGGAGGTGGCTTATTTGATAAGATACAAACAGGATATTCTTACCTTATTAAAGAAACACGGATACAGCCAAACAAAGATACAGAGGAATAACCTTTTAAGCGGTCAAGCTCGCGCCAAGTTAAAGGCTGGCGACATGGTCAGTATAGAAGCGATCAACCGTATATGCGTTATGTGCCGATGCCAGCCGGGAGACATTTTGGAGGTCGTCACAACCGACGACGAAAAAATTAAATTCTTTTGAAAAAATGCTTGACAATTAGCCCCAATGGGGCTATAATGTAAGTATCAAATAAAGAAAGGCGCCCCACGGGGCGGATGGTGGAAAATATGAGAAAATCTGATTTGGTGCTGCTGAAAAGCGGCAGATATGAACTGAGCAAGGCGGAGGACACGACCGCCAGAAAGATCCTCTTCGATAGGTTCATGGAGGATCAATACAAGATGGTCATGCATCACTTGCGCATGGCCAAGGATTCGGAGGATTTTATTAGCCGGATCCTGGAAGACCCGGAAATGTCCGGAACATATGCATATGCGTATGTAAGCCAGAACCTGCGGCCGTCCGGTCACTGGGGCAGAGTGCGCGGGATGTTCGGCGCCCGGTGCATCAAAACAGAATCTGACGCCGGCGGCGTCAAGATCGGGAACGCTTCGGCTTACTCGATCGTACCGAACGGCGTAGGGGATGGAACCACCAGAGTAGCCGTGTTCCCGAAAGGGGAGCCGTTTAATGCATCTATGATGCGTTACTTCGGCATGATCGGCGGGGATGATCTCGCCGTGTATTCCTACGACTGCGGGGACGATATAGCCGTACAGTTGGACGGGGACAGATACCAGGCTTATTTCTATGATGGATTAGTGGCCATCGTTGAAATCTAAATAATGCAGGCTGGGCTATCGGCATGACGGGCAGACTTTCCAGAAAAAGCAGAACCAGACTTGTTGACCGCATACAAGCGGGCTAACAAGTGGCTGGATATGCCGAGCGCATACCATGTATGCGCTGAGATCCTGCGGGGGAATATGTAGCGCAGGATTTATATTAAAAAAGATCAATAGCCAGGGCTAAACACCTTGGCTATTTTTTTGCTGTTTTTTGATAGGGTATGCATACCCTATATATACCCTATGCATACGGTAGGTATACATCTGATACTGATATATATATAATATTTTATTAAAGTAATCATAGTTAGTTATAATAGATTTATAATCTAATATATTATAATAAAATAACTAAGGCTACTAAAAGGGTGTATATATCTTTACTAAATAATACTTGACAGAAAAAAATAAATCCTGTATGCTATAGGCATAGATTAAAAGATTAGTTTGACGGATTTGAAAAGTCAAGCAAAAGGAAAGGCCCCGGGATATACCCGGAGCCAGCAAGACGAAAGGCAGACGGGAACAGGTTGACCGTCTGGAAGAGATTTTTTATAACTCAAAAAAACGCAACGCCAACGGCCGGCGCGGTGTTTTTCTTTTCGTTTTGTTTTGTTCTTTTGCTTGGCTTTTTTGCTTTATAATATATTTTATCAAAAAAAGTTAGGAGGTGTGTATATATGGCTAGTGTATCAAGTGTACAGGACGGCGCCCCGGAAGTGGTGGGAGCGTTTGAATCGTATCTGGATGAACTGGAATTCTGGCTTGATGAGTTCTGCGCCAGCGAGTGCCGGCCACCTATCGAGGACATGGCCGCAGAGCCACAAAGCCGCTGGAACGCTGCACTAATGTATATATATAATAACACCTTTGGGAAAGATAAAAAAATATTAAAGAGTACTAAAAAAAACAAGGGCAATATGATTATGCAGTCAACTTGTAATGCATATGATTTTAATAAATTAAATATAATATTAAATAAATATTTTTATATGTGCATGAAAAATGATAAGGAATGTAACCCTATAGGGTTTAGCTTAATAACTGGCGTAGATTATACTACGGTTATTAAGTGGGGAACAGGCGGGGCACTTAGCAGCGAGGGATTCAATTTATCCCAAAAATTAAGGGCTTTCCGCGAGGAATCTCTTAGCGCTAAACTCCCGACAGCCGGAAGGAACGCCGTTGGCATTCTGGCAATCCTCAACCATCACTACAGTTGGAATCTGCCTGGAGTGTCAAAAGAGATCATGGCAGCGCCTAAAACTGTGTCGGATCTGCCAACATTGGACGCCCAAACGCCAAAGATAGAGGCTGGGCCACAAGATATAGTTATTGAACAACTACCAAACACAACATAGAGTAATGACTCTATTTGACAAACCGGAGTTTGTCCAAGAGAGCGAAACAAAATAGCATTTGATCCTTGCTGTATCTGATCTTCTGGGCGTTGGGCGCACCCCCTCCCCCTCCTATAGCGGAGGAGCACACCGGACAACTAAGTCCACAAAATATCCGCCAAAAACAAAAA
>ENA-ORNR01000248-ORNR01000248.1-human-gut-metagenome-genome-assembly--contig:-NODE-248-length-52843-cov-9.011991_pt1 | contig 52843 bp, 57 predicted proteins | sample MGYA00242114_ERZ509020 | MGnify/ENA primary metagenome ERZ509020 (study PRJEB26280, sample SAMEA2338758) | human gut metagenome | biome: human gut; feature: human-associated habitat; material: faeces...
TCGAAGCAATCCAGATCATGCTTGTGAAAAAGGGAGCTGCAGCACCGGGAGCAACTGTTAAGGGCATCACACAGACGACCGCCAAGAGCTTTAATGATGCGAATGCAACCGGTACAACAGAAAATCCGGGGAACAATCAGAGCAGTACCAAGCCTAGCACAGATACTAGCAAGCCAACATGGATACCGGAGCAGACGGTTGAAGTGACCTACTATCAGTGTGATTATTGTAAGCATAATTTCCGAACAAAGGAAGAACTGGAACAGCACTTCGCTTATTGGGATCCGAAATATGAAGATGTATTTAGCTATTGCGGAGTAAACAAAAAAGGCTCGAAAAAAACAGAAACATTCACGATCCGCGATGGCTACTGGAGCGATGATCCGGCACCGGATACACGCAAGGTCGTATGGGTAGCGACAGAACCGGCGTATACCGAGACGAAAGAAATAGTGGAAATGGTACCGTATATGTATTGCTCTGGATGTAAGAAAAGATTTTATATGGACGGCATAGCATTGGATGGAGAAGATCAGGACGAGCATATGAAAAAATATGTATTGCTTGGTACTCCGCATAATGGGATGATTGGTGGCAATTCAGAACGCCGTGTAATCGGAACGGAAACCGTTACAGAACCAGAATATGGACACTATGAAGTTGAGTAATTGAAAGGTATATAAATGATTAAATTTGTTATAAACAAAACAGGAGAAGAAAAACAAGCATATTCTTTAGAGTTTGAAGAGGACAGAGCTGTTGTAAAATTTTCAAAGGATGGGAAAGCTTATTATTATCACAAAGATAATATACGCGTGGTTGAAGATATGATCACGCAGCCAGATATACCTTTTAAAATATATGCATACGAACGTTTGTGTTATAACTGTAATAAATACACAACAATGTTAACATATATAATCTTATCAGATAGTGAACGCAGTTTAACTTTTCCATGGGATAAAGAGGCATTATTAGAAAGACAGGATATCTTAAAACATATTGCTGATCCTAGTATAGAATATTATGGATTAAGAGTTTTAGGTAAATATAAGAAATTTGACGATATAATGATTAAATTATTCCCTGATCGTATAGCTGACAGATATAGTAAAACAACAGACAGTATCTATGCCATGAATTTATGTGAACATTGTTGTGCAAAGCAGGGAGAAAACTTTTTATATAGGCATATCAATTATTTTATTAAGGAAATGATTGAGTTACCAGAAATTACAATATAAGAAAAAAACGAAAGAGGAACAATCTAAGGGTTGTTCCTTTTTTGATGCTTTCTTTTGATCGCTTAGAAAGCTCCAGTCTGTATCAGGCAGGCTGTTTATATAAAAATTAAATCATAAAGGAGGAAGAGAGATGCTATCAAAACGAAAAAAACGAATAGCAGCACTACTCACAGCCGTGGTTCTATCTGTAACCGCGGCTTTTTCTTTGCCTGACAATATCCGGGCAGAGGAAGTAACAGCAACCAATTCGGATGCAGATGCAGAAGCAACTACGGAAGAAGGGCTGCAGGAGGACGGAATTGCAGTACAGGATATTGGCGACACAGGCGAGACGGTCTATGTCCACAGCCGGTATTGGGATGGATGGGTGAGCGCTGATTATGTGAATGTTACGGCAACCGATTACACACCGACTTTGCATGGTGCGCTCGTAGCAAAAGATGCATCCGGACGGGAGACAGAAGCTTATTGCATGCAGTCAACGAAAAGCTCAGCTAAATCTGATACGGCATACAAGGAGGGCCGACAGTGGCTGTCTGATCGGGATACTGCAGCAGATATTGCGTTATTGATGTTTGCCTATGGAGGCAAGAAAGCAGATCCGAATGCGGATGGAAGCGGACGAAATACGCAGGATGGAGGTACATACGGTACTTATATCATAGATGGAAAGCCGGTTATGGGTATCATGGTTGCCGGTCGCGTCTATGCCATGACACAGGACGAAGCAAGAGCCATGACACAGGCAGCCGTGCATAGTACAGTATCTGACTGCGATATCAGAGCGGTTCGCGGAAAGGTAAGCGGGGAAAGTGTCAATTCAGCATTTAGTCATTTACGGTCGATCTCGGACAATGCCCGTCGCTGGTATGACCAGTATAAGGACTTTAAAGTTGTTGGAAATTATATCGATGCAACGGCAGCCTATACGCCGGAACAGACAATCACAACGCAGGTGTATAACGTATCAAAAAATGCATGGGAAAATTACAATGGAAGTGAACTGACAGATGGTTATAAGGATGCCTCAGGCAACGTCACTTTCCGTGTCGTGTACAGCTCGACCGGCATGTGTAACAAGCTTCTCACAAATGCGAGTACTGGAGCTGTCACAGTAAAACATTCCGGCACAAAGCTAAATGTGAATGGCACTAACTATTATGACTATCTGACAATCTCGGCAGATGCGTCTAATCAGGCTGCATTTACAGCTGATTATGGTGCACTTACATCGACGACTAGAACGATTAAAGATACCTTTACAAATACAGATGTAACACAGCACGTATTCGGGCAGACCGTTACAATTAAGGCAAGTTATAAGGATCTGCAAGGCAAGAAGCTTGCATTTACTGCTAAGACCGGCACCGGTGCCAGTCATACAAAGTATTACGGAGATGGGGATAAAAATGGTGTATCGAACTATGCAGCACGTATCTTTAAGAATACATCCTATCAGGATGCATGTTTTGCATCACCGAACGAATCTCTCTCCAAGAGTGCAAGCGTGACCGCAACCGCACAAGGTACCGGCAGTATTAAAATCCACAAATATTCCGCGAATCCGGAGATTATAGACGGCAACGCCTGCTACAGCTTAAAAGGTGCTGAATTTGGTTGAACGATACACTATTTTTGGAGTGGTGTTCAACTGAGCTTGTCCTCTTCCTTCGAGTTCTGCTCATCAATCTTCGCCTGCACCTGCTTGTACAGTTTTTCTCCTAACACATCTTTCAGTTCCATGTTTCCATCCTTTCTTGACTTTAATCGCAGTCACGCATGGCAGTTATCACTCTTGCCGGAGTAAGTATTCGTCACAGTTTAATCGCCTTAAGCCGATTTGGGCATAAAAAAAGACCACGTTTTAATCATGGTCTAAATTACATAATTATTTTGTTACATAGAAAAAGCACCCTGCTACTGCGGAGTGCTTTCGTCTATCTTTTCAAATTGATATCCATTGTCGCCTTCTATATGCTCAACATGATATTTTTTATTCCCAAATATATCGTCAGGTATACCTTCTGGAAATGCCTTGCAACAGAAAGCATCGTCCTTTTTTCCTATATAATTTTTACAATCCATACATTGAGAAAAAACAACCATTCTTATTCCTTCTTTAATACATATTTTTGCAATAATGCCATTACATCATCCGGCAAATGTTCGCCCCTTCGATACCTTACAAAAGCTTCCACTATTGTCTCTGCTCCATCATATGTACTATCCGCATACGCTGATACACCTCTTATGAAACTTTCCCTGACCTCTTCTTCCAATCGAAGAAACATTCCGAATGTATCGCAATCTTGGAATGTCAGAATATGTGCCATTTCATGTGCTATTAAATCTTCCACATCCTTAGATGCTAAAACGCCATTATTATAGTTTCTCATGATGCGAGCCGTGAAATTTTCAAGACTTCCATTAAAATCATATCCGGCATTCAAGTTGAACGATACACTATTTTTGGAGGGGTGTTCAACCTATTACATCTAGTAGCGACAAACCATCATATATACAATATGTAGTCATTTGTTCCTTGCTTATATTAAATTATAACATAATATGACAGTTGCTACCAACTGTTTTTTCTTGATAATCAGTTTCGCCGGACACCATATAAATATTTTGATATTGTTTTTCGGTAAGACGTAGAAGCCTGACGGTTCCTGTTTTAAGTGCGAATTATTCAATACACCGGTAGTGTTTTTCTGAGTTTTGTATACTTTGCTGCAAGTGCTTCAATGTAGTCAACATTGTCAAGATTTATCTGAGAAATATAGGGAGCTATCGGTATCATATTACCGTAACCATCTTCATACACTGTACAAACAGTCAAACAGAGGTTTGTATAGTTGAGAGATTACATTGAAGAACGGGCACTTGAAATTGGTGAATACATCATTGAGGAGGGGGCAACGGTCAGACAGGCTGCGCGGAGGTTCGGTATTTCGAAGTCAACCGTACATAAAGACGTCACGGAACGCTTAGAGCAGATCAATCTGCGTCTTGCACACGAGGCAAGGAAGGTGTTAGATGTCAACAAGTCCGAGCGTCATATCCGGGGTGGACTTGCGACGAAAGAAAAATATGCACATATGGAACATTGATTAAGATTGTAAAAAACCACCAAAAATGATATACTAATTTGTATAATATTACGAAATGGCGAAGCCATGAGAGATGGGGTGGAAGTATATGATTCGTATCGAAGATTTTTGTGACATGAAGAAGTTTGAGGACATCATGAAGAACTGGGCGATGAGTACCGGACTTGCAACAGTGGCTGTTGGGGCAGATGGAAAGTACATCAGTGAGTGCTACAACTTTACAGAGTTTTGTATTGATCTGACTCGTGGAAGTGCAGAAGGACGCAGACGCTGCGAGAAGTGTGACCGGGAAGGAAAGGGCGTGTATTCCTGCCATGCAGGACTCGTGGATTTTGGAATACCGATTACCCTAGATGATGGAACGGTGCTGGGAAGTGTAATTGGCGGACAGGTGCTGCCGGAGCATCCGGATGATGATGCATTCCGGAAGACTGCGGGAGAGCTTGGTATCGATGCAGAGGCCTATGTTCGGGCATTGCACAAGGTGAATGTTAAGACAAGGGAAGAAATCGAGGCAGCAGCGACGCTGCTTGGCGATGTGATTAATATGTTTGTGCGCGCATCTTATACTTCTGCAGTGAATAAGCGTTTGCTGGATAAACTGCAGACGGGGATCCAGGAGTGCGTGGAATACATTGATGATGCAAGTGAGAAGACACAGAAAATCGAGGAATTCAGCGGCCGTCAGAGAATTCTTGCTTTAAATGCCGCGATAGAAGCGGCACGTGCAGGGGAAGCCGGGCGTGGTTTTACAGTAGTTGCATCGGAAGTGCAGAAGCTGGCAGATGGTATGAGCCAGGCAAGTTCCCAGATTGTGGACTCGTTGCGGAAACTTTCAAAGAACATTCATGAGTTAAATGAATAAAGGAAAATCCATGGGTGATGGATCGAATTAAGAAGGGCTGTTCGCGAAAAGGGTGGACAGTCCTTTCTTTTGTGAAACTCTCGTGAATTTCTGGAAAAGCTTGATTTCAATGTACCGATGCGATAAAATAATCAGAAGTATGTAATGTGGGAATGGAGGCGGATGCGATGCCAACGATACTTTTATACAGTGTTCCAGCGGAACAGCACAGACAATTAGAAGCACTTGGCATGCGTCTTGGATATTCCTGCAAGAAGATTGCGCGCAAGCGCTTTTTACAGCCAATCGGCTGTCATGCCGGATTGCCGGGATTTGAACAGAACGGGGATTGGTACGAAGGAAAAGATCTGCCTGATCCGATGATATTATTTTCAGAGTTTTCGGGTGGGTTGTTGAATCGTTTTCTTGCGGCATGTAAAGAAGATGGCATGCCGCAGATCGATTATCGGGCAGTTGTGACAGAACATAACATTCACTGGAATGTGTTGGATTTATATCAGGAACTGGTGCAGGAACATGAGAGCCTGCATGGAGGCAAGGTAACACTATGAAATTCATACATATAGCAGACGTCAATCTGGGTGCGCAACCAGACCGCGGAAGAATCTGGAGTGATGTGCGGGCAAAGGAGATTTACAGTACCTTTCACCGTGTGATTGAGGTATGCGAAGAACAGAAAATTGAATTGCTTTTGATTGCGGGAAATCTGTTTTACACAAAGCCGACGGAACAGGATTTGAAGGAACTGGATTTCCAGCTTCGGAAGATTCCAAATACAAAGACGGTAATTATTGCTGGCGATCAGGACTATATTGATCCGGGTTCCGCATGGGAGACATATACATTTGAGAGTAATACGATCGTGATGCCACGGGATCAGGCGGCAAGCGTGTATTTTGAGGATCTGAATGTCTGTGTCAGCGGATACAGCTATGGACATGCGACGTACACTGGACGGATTCTGGAACGCATGCGACCGGGTAAGCCGGATGCATACAATATTCTGCTTGGACATGGCGGAGACATGGAACATATGCCATTTTCGAAAGAACATGTCGCGAAGCTGGGGTTCCAGTATGTGGCACTTGGACATATGCACAAGCCGGCACATATATTGAAAAATCATATGGCATTTGCCGGAACCCTGGAGCCGCTTTCTTATACAGAGACTGGAAAGCACGGCTATATTTTAGGCGAGGTGTCAACTTCAGGTGAGACGACGATCACATTTGTGCCATTTGCATGCAGAAAATATGTGAATATGGCGATGGATATCAATTCGACCTATACAAATGGAGATATCTGCAATCTTGTAGAAGGAAAGATGCAGGAGCTGGGGGCGGATAACATTTACCGGATTTTGCTGCGTGGACGTGCCGCTCAGAATATGGAGATCAACTTAAGCGAACTGACACGCCGCTATTGCATCAACGAAGTGATCGATAAGACAGAATGCGACTACGACATGGACGAGCTGCACGTGTCGAATCATGACAATCTGCTTGGCAGACTGATAGACGAACTGACAGACGATAAAAAAGGCGGCGATAAGGCGATTCGGGATAAGGCATTGCATTATTGTATGGAAGCCCTGCTTGGAGCAGGAGAGAAATAACGATGTATTTCAGTAAATTATTATTAAAAGATTTTGGAAAATTTCATAACCGCGATATTAATTTGAAGCCGGGTGTGAATGTTGTGTATGGCACGCGAAATGCGGGCAAGAGTACGGTCGCGGATTTTGAATATGCAACGCTGTACGGTATCGGTACATTTCCAGAGACGGAGGACGATGATCTGGCGCATCATAAGCCGATGGATGGACACGGCTTTTCTGGAAAGGCATATGTGATAAAGGATGGAGACGAGTATCTGGTGGAGCGCAGCTTCCGCAAGCACAATATGACGACGCAGGTCTTAAATGTGAAGAATGGTCGTGTTGGCAAGCTCAAGCACAAGAACAGCTTGTATGAGTCGCTGACAGGTGTAGACAAAAAGACATATAGTGATGCACTCTATATTCGTCAGCAAAAAGATACAGAAAATGAAGCAGAAGAACTCAATACATTTGTTACCAATCTGGCAACCACCGGTTCTTCCAATCTGGATAAAAGACGGGCGCTGGCAATCCTGCGCGACCAGAAAAATGCACTGGATGTGACGGAGACGGAGCAGCAGATTGCAGAGCTGAAAGAAGAACTGAAACAATACGATGGTGACGAAGAAGCGCTGAAGGAAGTCCGTAAGAAGATTGCGGACAATGATGAGGAGTTTGCAATCGAGACGGCGAAGCGGAAACGCGAAGCCAGACGGTTAATTGATACAGAAAAAGGCACGAAGTATGAGGAAGACGATGAGTTAAACGAGCATCTGGATTCCTTGCAGGAAAACAGTGTGTTTCTGGATGCCGATTTGCTGAAGGATTATAAGGCACCGAAGAAGCTGACAGATCGTTGGTGGATGATTGCCTTGACGGGATTGCTAGTCATTGGTGTAATTGCCGCACTTGTATATATCCTTCCATTTGATGATGGTGTGCGGCAGCTCTTTGTTGTGTGTACAGCATTGTTTGTAGTTATGACGATCGTGGACGGCTTGCACAGAAAAGGCGCGCTGGATGGAGAAAATCAGGCACCTTCGGAGGAAGAATTCAAGAAGATTGTCTATGAACTGGAACGTAAAAATGAGGCGTATGAGGATGTCGAGATCGACATGAGTTTCGCGCGGAAATATATGGATCTCAAGGAAGATCTGCGGGCAACGGAGGCAGAGATTCTGGAGCGAAAGAAGCAGAAAGCACAGCTGGAGGATGAAATCCGTGTGTGCGAAGGCAGAAAACAGGCAATTGAACGAGAGATTTATGCGACGACGCTTGCTATCAATACGATTCAGGAGCTTTCCAGAAGCTATGTAGAAGAGTGGAATTATATTATCAATGATCACATGACGGATATTATGCAGCGCGTGACAGGTGGATTGTATGAGGACGCGAAGATTGATGAAAAGCTTCGACTGGTGATTAAGAAAAATGGCGCATTTACGGATATTACACAGATTGATGCGACGGATTTCCCATTGGTGCGGATGGCAGTGAGGGTAGGAATTGCAACACGGTTATGCAAAGAGCATATGCCAGTTGTGATCGACGGCTTGCCGCAGATGAACAATACGCAGATGCAGGGATTTTTTGCGAGTATAGAGGAGATTCCATCCGAGCAGATTTTGATTCTGACGGATGATAAACAGTTGGTGTCAAAAATAAAGGATACAAAGTCAACTTATGCTTTGACAAATCTGAGTTAGTGTGGTAGAGTATCACATGCAGCTGGGATTTCTATGCGAATAGAAAGATGGTTGTCATGCTACTGTGGCTCAGTTGGTAGAGCGATTCACTCGTAATGAATAGGTCGTCGGTTCGAATCCGATCAGTAGCTTGGAGATATGCGGGTTGACGATACGTCAGCCCGCTTTTTTCTTAGTGTAAGTTCTGCGAGCGGGAATGTATGAAATTGTATAGATTTATGCAGGATATAGATACAAAATGACGCATGCAGGTACATGATGAAGTTGGGACTGAATAAAATGAGTAAGAAAAGACAGAAAACGACAAATAAAAAAACAGCGCAGAATACGCAGAAAAAATCGGACACAAAGCTGGAAGTGAAACCGACGGATTCGAAGATGAAATCTGTAAAGAGACAGCCAAAACGAATCCGTGAAGCGCGATTTGACAAGCTGGATAATACCGCGAATCTCTTCCCGGTGATTGCCAGCCGCAAATCAAGCAATGTCTACCGGATCGCGGCAACACTGACCGAGGAGATCCAGCCGGAGAAATTGCAGCAGGCGCTCGACATGGTGCTTCCGTATTTTGACGTCATGCATGTGCGTATGAAGACTGGTGTATTCTGGTATTATTTCGAGGATAATCCGAACCCGGCGCCGCGTGTGATGCAGGAGGACATGGGACCTTGCCAGTATATCAATCCGCTGTTAAACCGGGAGTATCTGTTCCGGGTGTTATATTATGAACGAAGAATCAGCTTAGAAGTCTTTCATGCATTGACCGATGGCAATGGTGCGCTGATGTTCTTAAAAGAACTCGTGTACCAGTATCTGCGTCTGGTGCATCCGGAGATCGGCAAGGGCGACCGGATGGAATTGCATGAAGAGACGACTGTCGACCGGGAGGACAGCTATCTGAAGCATTATAAGCGTCCGGCGAAGAAGAGCTATAAGACGGAGAAGGCACTTGTGATCCGTGGGGAAATGTTCCCGCGGGAATATTTCGGAATCATGCACGGCTATCTGCATCTGCCGGATGTCAAGCGCGTGGCGAAGCAGTACGGCGTGACTGTCAATCAGTATCTGCTCGGAGTATTTGCATGGTCGGTATATAAGGGCTATATGCACAGTATCCCGCACCGGCGTCCGCTTGCGGTATGCGTGCCGGTAAATCTGCGTCCATATTATGGTTCTGCAACAACGAAGAATTTCTTCGCTGTCGTGTCGGCAATGTTCCGGGCGGAGCGGGAAGATTATACATTTGAAGAAGTGCTGGCACAGGTGGCAGAGAGCCTGAAAGGCCAGATCACGAAGGAACACCTAGAAGAGATCATGGCATACAATGTGTCAAACGAGAAGAACAAGGCATTGCGTGCAACGCCGCTCTTTATCAAGAATATTGCGATGAAGATCATCTATCAGATGTCTGCAAAGGCGAACTCCGGCTGTGTGACGAACCTTGGTCTGGTGAAGCTTGCAAGCCCGTACGACGCGTATGTGGAGTCGCTGTATGCAACCTTGTCCATGTCGAAGAATCAGAACCTGAAGGCAGCGGTTGTGTCGTATAAGGATACGCTGGTGTTCACATTCAGCTCGGCAGTGCGGGAAGTCGATGTGCAGAAGGTATTCTTCCGCAAGCTTGCAGAAGATGGAATTGATGTCTCGGTAGAGACGAATGGAGTGTATTATGAGTAAATGTAATCGCTGTAATATAAAAGTGAAGGATGACAGCCTGATCTGCCCGCTTTGCAAGGGCGCGCTGTCGGAGACAGAGCATGTGCAGCCGGTCTATCCGGACATGTTCCCGAAGCAGCAGCGGATGCGTCTCGCAATCCGCATCGTGACGTTCTGCGTGGTTGTCGGTGTGGTCGTGCTTGGCATCGTAAATTATATGACCTATCATGGTGTTCGCTGGTCACTGGTAAGTCTTGCAGGAATAGCGTATCTGTACTTTACATTTACGTTTACCGCACAGCCACTTGCAGATGAACAGCAGAAAATCATATTTCAGGGAGTAATCAGTGCGGCACTTGTGCTTGCGGTCGATTTTTCTCTTGGCTATGAAGGCTGGTCCGTCAATATCGGAATTCCGGTTGTCGTGATTGCGACGAATATTACAATCTTCGTATTCATGATGGTGCGACGCCGTGACTGGCGAAGCTATATTATGCCGCAGCTCGAACTGACGCTGCTCGCAGCCGTTGAGCTGTTGTTAGTCAGCCTGGAAGTTGTCACATGGAAGCTTCTGACACTGGTTGCAGTATTTACCGTACTCGTCCAGCTCTTCGGAATCTTCGTGATCGGTGGGCGAAGCACTACGCTCGAACTAAACCGCCGCTTCCGTGTGTAGTATCATTATCAAAAGAGAGGTATGTATGAAGGAGAACGACAAGACAAGTCACCGCGCAGAACTGATGCGTGATATCGTAGCCATGGTCAACCAGAACCCAGTTTTAAAGCAGGCATGGCAGAGAAAAAAGGAGAAATCCATTCAGAACACAGAATTTGAATACCCGGAGCACCTTTCCGTAGAACATATCGACATGGGACTGTTCAAGATGGAATATCTGACATGGAACGGCTCGGAGAATCCATACGTGATCCTACAGCTTCATGGTGGTGGTTACATGTCCGGGCTGCAGGGACAGTACCGGAAGATGGCAGGGCTTTACGCCGAGATCAGCAGTGGAGCGGCAGTGCTTTCTGTGGATTACCGGCTGGCACCGGAGTACCCATTTCCGGCGGCATTAGAAGATGCGGTTGCCGCATATAAATGGCTGCGCGATAAAGGCTATGAATCCGATCGAATCATCGTAGTCGGCGATTCGGCGGGCGGAGGTCTGGCGATGGCACTCTGCATGGAACTGCGCACAAATGGCGAGCCGATGCCGGCGGGATTAGTTGCGATGTCGCCGTGGACCGATCTGGCAATCACGGGAGAATCGTATACGAAGAACCGGGAGATCGATCCGGTCTTTGGTGCAGATGGCGGTGGAGAGATGCTGCTGCACAGCCCGTATATCGGGGAAAATGATGCGAAGAACCCTTTGATTTCTCCTATGTATGGTAACTTTACCGGATTTCCGCCGATGCTGATTCAGGTCGGTACACACGAGATGCTGTATGATGATGCGGTATCGGTTGCGAAGAAGGCAAAGGAACAAGGAGTTCCGGTACGATTCACAGTATATGAAGGTATGTTTCATGTGTTTCAGATGAGCGGCACGGTGATACCGGAGTCAAAGCGCGCCTGGGAAGAGGTGGGCGCATTTATGCATAAAGTAATGGGACAGTGGTAAAATTGTGGAGGTAGACAGCGTATGCGGATCGCACTGGCACAAACGAATATCCTATGGGAAGATAAACAGGCGAATCTCGTCCGGGCAGAGGAATTTGTGATAGCTGCGGGCGCGGAGATCGTATTGTTCCCGGAGATGAGTCTGACGGGATTCTCGATGCATACCGATGTGACGGCAGAAATTTGTCAACCGTATGCTGAGATACAATCGCGTGCGCAAATGGATAGCACTCCGGACATGACGAACCAACCAACAACCGGCTGGACGATTGAACAGATAAAAACACTTGCAGATCGGCACCACACGACAATTGGTATCGGCTGGGTGAAAAAGACAGAACCACTCTGTGAGAATCATTATTCGATCGTGACGCCGGACGGTAAAATTGCGATGGACTATGCCAAGATCCATCCGTTTTCCTACGGTGAAGAACATGCACATTTCCGGGGTGGAGAGAAGATTTGTACCGGAAAACTCGGAGAATTTCAGGTAGGTCTTGCAATCTGCTATGATCTCCGCTTCCCGGAACAGTTCCGGACGATGGTGCCGGAGGCTGAGATTTTTATTGTGCCTGCAAACTGGCCGGAGGCACGTACGTCGCATTGGAAGACATTACTTGCGGCACGAGCCATCGAGAATCAGTGCTATGTGGCAGGGGTGAACTGTTGCGGTGATATGGACGGACAGTATTATTCCGGGGATTCGGGGGTGTATGCTCCGGATGGCAGCCTGCTTGTGCCGATGAGGGAAATCCGGCTTGCAGATGATTCCTGCAAGGAAGAAAAACTACTTGTGTATGATATACAAAACGATGTGACAAAGATCCGGGATGCATTTCCTGTGTTGCAGGATCGAAAAGAAATGAAATGTTCTTAATAAAATCTTAAATATATGAAATCTAGTATCTTAAAATTCATTTTGCGATAATACAGGTATCATAACAACAGGGATACCTGTATGGTCGGAGATTACCGATAAGGAAGAGGAGAACAATATGTATAACATTTTAGTCTGTGATGATGAGAAGGATATCGTGGAGGCACTTGGTATTTACCTGTCTGCAGAAGGGTACCAGGTGACGAAAGCGTACAACGGACAGGAGGCATGTGAGAAGCTGAAAACCGGGGATGTACAGCTTGTACTGATGGACATCATGATGCCGGTGATGGATGGTATCACAGCGATGAACGAGATTCGCAAGATGTCCAATGTTCCGGTCATTCTGCTCACAGCGAAAAGTGAAGATACAGATAAGATTCTCGGTCTTTCCGTCGGTGCCGACGACTATATTACCAAACCATTTAACCCGGTTGTTATGATCGCAAGAGTAAAAGCACAGCTGCGCCGTTACATGATGCTTGGCGGAAATGTTCCGAAGGAACCGGAAGCGGATACGCTTACCATCGGCGGCGTCTGTCTGGATGACAGGGCGAAGAAGGTTACGATTGACGGAGATATGGTAAACCTCACCAAAACAGAGTATGCAATCCTGAAATTCCTGATGGAACATCCGAATACGGTCTATGCACCGAAGGATATCTACCGGGCTGTCTGGGAGGATGCACCGTTCGGACAGGAGGGCACCGTTGCGGTACATATTCGCCACTTGCGTGAGAAAATCGAGGCAGACCCTTCGGAACCGCGCTACATCAAGGTAGTCTGGGGACAAGGGTATATGTTTGGGAAGGAATGATAAAATGGACAAATTAAAGAAAAGTGCAGTGGCAAAGGTGGTTGCTGCAATCCTGCTTTCTGTATCGCTTTTTCTGGCAGCGGTTTCCAGCTGTGTGGTAGTTGCGGCGATTTCCTACGGCGGTTCCAGCCAGATGCAGGCGGAGGCGATTTACGATGGCTATATGGGAAATCTCGTGGATAATTCCTCGTATCAGGTGGACGAATACTACAAGGCATATGTGGAAAGTCAGGATGATACGCAGGAGAATCATACGATACGGTATTATAAGGATTATTTCAATGAGAAAAACAGCAATTTCTACTTCGAGGTCGTACCGGATGATGCAAAGAAGTATCCAACCTTGTCGAATTATAAGGCAGAAGAGTATCAGTATCATGACGTAAGATCCAGGCGGATAATGACCTATACCGGACAGACGACGATCACCTGTAAGCTTTCTCTGGAGGATATCATTGATTTCTGGAAGAACAATTATGTACCGGACGAATATGATGAGGATTACAGCAGCTATGAAGCGGACGAAACTGTATTTGCAACATCCGGGGAAGTTCCTATGTCAATCCGTGACGTGTACTGGGATTGGAGCAATATTTCCTTTGCGGATATGACCGTGGTTGACAGTGCCGTAGATGACGAAGGCAATGCGGATCCGTATATTCAGCTTGACAACACAAATTTTATTTATTATCTCTCGAACAATTCCGCTTATCAGAAGGCAGTTGCACGTGCGACGAAGAAAGCCGGTGATGTGCAGATATACAATGAGAGCCTGACGCTGGATTATGACGGCAGCCTGACGCAGGGCATTGATATGTATACACCGGTTTCTTACACGCTGTATGCCTATGTCAGATCCGACCTGACTGCACGTGATATCTATGCAGAGTCGATCGTGCTGCGGTATTGCAAGCCAATTGTGAATATGGCACCTTATGTGCTTGCGATTTCGCTGATTATGATTCTTTTTATGGGCGGATTTCTGATTGCAGCGTCTGGACACCGGAAAGGGCAGGAGACAATCACCTGCAATGTATTTGACCGGATACCATATGATTTATTCATTGCAATCGCGGTCGGACTTGTTGCTTGTGGAATTAATTTGCTTACGTGGTATAGCTATTCCACACGGGATGAAATCTTCCTAGCATCCATCTGTACGGCGGTTGTGGCGTTTCTGATTCCACCGCTTCTGATGACGACATCAACCAGACTGAAGGCTTCCGGCTGGGCAATGTTTGCAAACACATTGATCTGGCGGCTTTGTAAACTGCTTGTGCGGGTTGTAAAGTGGGCGTTTGGCAAGCTTCGGGATTTATTCCGTTTCCTTGGAAGACATTTTAACCTCTATTGGAAATGGATTGGCGGATTGGCAGGAATCGCACTGCTCCGGTTGATCCTCGTGGCTGCAAGTGGTTCTGCCGGACTGGCAATCATGCTGGATCTGGTATGTGCGGCTTTGCTTGCGGTATTCCTGATCCGCGTGATCGTGCAGATGTATCGGCTGAAGGATGGTGCGAAGAAGATTGCGGACGGCGAGACCGATTATAAGATCGACACGACACATATGCTGCCGGAATTTGCGGCACATGGCGAGACATTAAACTGTATTCAGGACAGCGTGCGCGTGGCAGTGGCAGAACGGATGAAGAGCGAGCGGATGAAGACGGAGCTTATCACGAACGTTTCCCATGATATCAAGACACCGCTTACGTCTATTATCAATTACGTGGATATCCTCTCCAAGGAGGGCGATTTAAGTGACAAGGAAGCAGAATATCTGGGGGTGCTGCAGCGACAGTCTGCAAGGCTCAAGAAGCTGATCGAGGATCTGATCGAAGCGAGCAAGGCGTCTACGGGTAATCTGGAAGTGCATATGGAACCGACCGACGTGGAAATGCTTTTAGAACAGGCGCTCGGAGAATTCGAAGAGCGGCTTGCGGCATGTAAGCTGCAGCCGGTAGTGACGAATTATCTGACGAAGAAATATGGTGCGCAGGCAGACTGCCATGTCATGGCAGATGGCAGACATCTGTGGCGCGTGTTCGACAATCTGATCGGAAATATCATCAAGTACGCCCAGCCAAACAGCCGGGTATACATCGATATTGACGAGGCAGAACCGGGAGAGATTACAGTGACCTTCAAGAACATTTCGAAGGAACCACTCAACATCTCTGGCGATGAATTAAAGGAACGGTTTGTCCGTGGCGACCGTTCAAGAAATACAGAGGGCAATGGACTCGGACTATCCATTGCGCAGAGCCTGATGGAATTACAGAACGGCAAAGTGGAAATAATGATTGACGGAGACCTCTTCAAGGTTGTATTATTGTTAAAGACCGGAAACTGTAAAAATTAGGTGAATTTTGGGTAAAATCCAGCAGACCGGCTTATAAAATGTCAATAAAGAGAATAGGAGAAAAAGATGGATATTTTTGACGTTCTATCCATGGTTGGTGGTCTCGCATTGTTTCTGTACGGTATGCATATAATGGGAGACGCATTAGCGAAGATGTCAGGTGGTAAGCTGGAAAAGGTTCTCGAACGCCTTACCTCCAATAAGTGGTCTGCTGTGTTGCTTGGCGCAGGTGTAACGGCAGTCATCCAGTCATCCGGAGCGACGACGGTTATGGTCGTTGGTTTTGTTAACTCCGGTATCATGAAGCTCAATCAGGCAGTCGGTATTATCATGGGCGCGAATATCGGTACAACGGCAACCTCGTGGCTGCTGTCACTGTCCGGTATTGACGGAGGAAGCTTCTTCCTTCAGATGCTGAAGCCGACCTCTTTTACGCCGATTCTGGCTGTGATTGGAGCGATTTTAGTTGTATTTTGCAAGAGTGAGAAGAAACATAACATCGGAACGATCTTACTTGGTTTTGCGATTCTGATGTATGGTATGACCGCAATGAGTTCGGCAGTGGAACCGCTTAAGGATGTTCCGCAGTTCACACAGATTCTGACGAAGTTTGAGAATCCGCTTCTCGGAGTTATTGCAGGTTTTGTATTGACGACAATCATGCAGTCTTCCTCTGTGTCCGTAGGTATTTTGCAGGCACTTTGTTCCACGGGCGCTGTCTCCTATGCACTTGCTCTCCCTATCATTATGGGACAGAATATCGGCAGCTGTACGACTGCGATGATCTCAAGTGTGGGAGCAAGTAAGGATGCAAAACGCGCGGCAGCGGTTCATTTTTACTTTAATGTAATCGGAACGGTTGTATTCATGTTAGTATTTTATATCTCCAATGCATTTGTACATTATGCATTCCTGCCGCAGGCGGCAAATGAGGTAGGAATTGCAACGATCCATTCGATCTTTAATATTGCCGCAACGATTGTGCTGCTTCCGCTTTCCGGATTCCTGGAGTTTCTTGCTGTCAAGACCATCAAGGATGACGACGAGGAAGAGGATGAGCTTAGCAAGCATGACAAGGTACTGCAGCTTTTGGATCCTGTATTCTTAGAGAGACCTGGTTTCGCAATCATGCAGTGTCGGAAGGTAGCTTCTGAGATGGCAGAGCTCTCCATGAAATCTGTTGGACGTGCAGTCGGATTGCTTACCGCATACGACGAGGAAATAGCGGAACGGATCCGCAAGGAAGAAGATACCGTCGACAAATACGAGGATCAGCTTGGCACATATCTGCTCCGGCTCTCCACGAAAGATCTTTCGAAGGAAGATGGACACCGCCTGTCACTGATGCTTCATTCGCTGGGAGATATTGAGCGTATCTCGGATCTGGCGGTGAATATACTGTTGGCAGTGGAACAGATGCATAAGAAAGAACTGATTTTCTCGAAGAAGGCGATGGATGAGCTTGCTGTCTACAGCAAGGCATTGAAAGATATCCTGACAATGACAGTCGATGCATTTGAGCAAAATGACCGTTATAAGGCAGCGCTTGTACAGCCTTTGGAAGAATTGATGGACGATATGAACAAAGAACTCAAGAAACGTCATGTCAAGCGTCTCCGCAAAGGCAAATGTACGATTGAGCTTGGACTTAGTCTGTCAGATATCTCGGATACTTACGAGCGTATCTCCGATCACTGCTCGAATATTGCTACCTGCGTAATCCAGGTGGAGGATGATGAACTCGATGCACATGAGCACCGCAAAGAAGTGAAAGAGCAGGATGCGAAGTGGTACGACGAACAGTACCGCGCATATGAACAGAAGTATGCACTGCCATAACAGTTGATAATAATAGAAAGATATGCACGGATGTGCATGCCGGTCATCATGCGGATACATGGTGACGGATCATAACATGTTTTCAATAGACCTGTATTTTATCTGGCGGACAGATGAAATGCAGGGGCAGATAGTTGTAAACGACAATTAATTCTGCTATATTGGGGACATGTTATTTTTATACAGATTTTTGGATTTGTATAATACGCGGTAAGCGGGAATAACAAAATCGGTAGACAGGAAAGAAGGAAGAGGTTATGAAGCTCGAATTAAAAGATATAAGAAAAAGCTTCGGGGAAAAAGAAATCCTGCATGGGGTCAGCTTCGCGGTGGAGAGCGGACGGGCGCTCGGGCTGCTTGGCCGAAATGGTGCAGGTAAGACGACGACGATCCGGATTATCATGGATGTATTCCATGCGAATTCCGGTGAGATTATGCTTGATGGAGAAATATTTCGTCCGACGGCAAGCCAGGTTGGATATCTGCCGGAGGAACGGGGGCTTTACCCGAAGAAGAAAGTACGTGACCAGATGGTGTATCTTGCTATGCTCCGTGGCATGAATAAGAAACAGGCGAATGAGAGCACTGTAAAATGGCTGGATCGTCTTCATGTATCCGAATATATTGACCGGAAATTAGAGACATTATCAAAAGGAAACCAGCAGAAGGTACAGCTTGCGGCAACTCTGGTCGGTGAGCCACAACTGGTAATATTAGACGAGCCGTTTTCCGGGTTAGATCCGGTCAATGCACAGGTGTTAAAGGACGTCATCCGGGAATTGATCCGTGAAGGCCGCATCGTTATTTTCTCCAGCCATCAGATGAGCTATGTGGAAGAATTCTGCGAGGATATCGCGATTATCAATCATGGCGACGTCGTATTAGCCGGACATCTTGATGATATCAAGGATACGTACGGACGTGGCAGAAAGACGATATCGGCGGATAATTACAGCCCGCAGGAGCTGGCTGATATCTGCAGGGAGAAGCTGTCTTCTTATGCAGCTGTTGAGCGTGTGACTAAAAAGTACGTGGTGCTTGAACTGAAAACCCAGGCTGATATGTGGCAGATCCTTGATATTTGTAAACAAACAGGTGTTGAAATTCACCAGTTTGGAGCCTATGAGCCATCCTTGAATGATATCTTTATCTCTTGTGTCGGGGATGAAGAACCGGATGCGGAAGCAGCAAAGGAGGCGGTATAACATGAAACAGTTTTTCACGATATTAAAGTTTGAGCTGGACAACTATTTTAAGAGCAAGTCATACGTGATATCTACAATCCTGATTGCTGTTTTGGCAGCGGGCATCATGTTTGTTCCGCGTGTCAAGGATGCAATTACGGGAGATAAGAAGGATTCTACCGTTCAGGACAGCGCTTCAAAGGAGGATTCTTCCGCAGAGGCGGATGCAGAGCATACATATGGGGTCTACGATCCGGATGGAATTTTGATCATTGACGTGGATGGCTCGGTATGGGGGTCTATGGAAACAGGAATAAATCTGGTCAGCTTTGACAGTGAGGATGCTTTGAAAAAAGCGGTTGAAGAGGAAGAAGCAGCCGCCGGATTTGCGGTTCATTCGCTGTCAGACTACGATTATTATGTATATAACAAGAGCATGGATAATTCCGATGCGGCCGTCTTTGACAGCTATCTGGGGATGCTTGTCAAACTGGATTACTGTGAGAAGCATGATCTGGATCTGAATGAATTCATGGAGGCATCCTATAAGGAGATTACCCATGACGAGTATGTGCTTGGCAAGGATAGCACACAGAATTTCTGGTACTGCTATGTGCTTGTGATCCTGATATTTATGCTCATCATCATGTATGGCATGAGTATTGCGTCCTCTGTTACAAATGAGAAGAGCAACCGTTCCATCGAGATTCTGGTTACCAGTACCGATTCAACGGCGCTGTTGTTCGGCAAGGTATTTGCAGGTGCCGTGGCAACGGTATTTCAGGTCGGAATCATTGCTGTCTGTCTGCTTGGTTCGTACCAGTACAATAAAGATTTCTGGGGCATTGACCTTGGCATGTTCCTGGATATCCCAGCCAATGTATTGGTTGTATTTGCCATATTTGGAATTGGCGGATTCCTGTTCTATGCGTTTCTGTACGGTGCGCTTGGTGCTCTGGTATCGAAGATTGAGGACTTGAACAAGTCTGCCGGATCAGCACAGATGATTATCATGATCGTATATTTTGTTGTGCTGCTTCAGCTTGACAAGGTGGATGGCGTACCGATGAAAGTCTGTTCCTTCCTGCCGTTTAGCTCTTACAGCGCCATGTTTGCACGTGTGGCGATGGGACATGTACAGACATGGGAGATCATCGTATCTGCGGTAATTCTGTATATTTCCGTTGCACTTATGGGTGTGATCGGCGGTAAGATCTTCCGGAGTTCGACATTGCGTTACGGAAATCCGATCAAGCTTACAACAGCAATCAAAAACCTGCGTAAGAAGGATTCATAACGAATTCAGAAAAGAATTCAGAAAAGGAAAATGGTGGCTAGATCCAGCCACCATCGAATTTCAATATTTCGCCGGTCATATAATCCGGCATTGCCAAAATATGAGAGATACTGGCGGCGGCTTCTTCGGGAGCCGCCATTTTTTCGGCCGGGATTTCCGCGCAGAGTGCCTTCTTCTCCTCGACAGACAGATGACCGTTCATGGTCGTGTCCACGGCACCGAAAGCAATCGCATTGACCGCGATATGGCTTGGGGCAAGTTCCTTTGCAAGTGCCATCGTCAGGCTGTTGATGGCACCCTTCGTTGCCGAATAGGCGACTTCGCAGGAGGCACCGACGAGTCCCCAGACCGAGGAGATGTTCAGGATACGTCCCCGCTGATTCCGTACCATATCCGGAATGACAGCATGACAGGTGTTGTAGACGGATGTCACATTGATGCGCAGGATGCAATCGAATTCCTCCGGTGTCATGTCCTGAAAAAGCCCGACGAGCGAGATGCCTGCGTTGTTGACGAGTGTATCGACCGGATGGCCGGATGTGGCAAGTGACCGGACGCAATCTTCGACAAATGCAAAGTCAGACACATCTCCGGTAAATGGAATGCATTCGCAATTGGTAGTGGTGTGAATCTGATTCGCGACGGCATTTAATTTTCCGTCGGTATTCCGGCTCATAATGGCAACACAGTCGTATTCTTTTGCTAACTGATAGGCGGTGGCTTCGCCGATTCCGCGGGAAGCACCGGTAATAAGAGCTGTTTTCATGGGATTGGGACCTCCTTGTTATTCTTGAAATATCTATAGCAGGATGCAACTTTTTCACAAAAAATCCATACTACGATTATGCTATAAATGGTTGAAAAAAACAACAACATTTGCTATACTTGAAAAATGTATTGAAAAAAAGACTAGAATGAGCGACGGTAGATACGAATAGAAAAAGATGGAAACAACGTATGACGTAGATAGGAGAAAATTATGAGTGGAAAAAAACAGCAGACGGCAGCAGGATTGTTCTTTTCAATGTTGCTTCGCGCAGCCGTTATTATATTAGGACTTGCCATTGTGGCATTTGGCGCATTTTTTGTAATGCAGGCATTAAAGGGGAACACAGCGAAGGATACGCCTGCGACAACCCTCGATGAGAATGCATTGACGGATTCTCAGGTGGATGATCTTCAGATCACACCATCCACAGAGGCTGAGACAACCGAAGCTGCACAGGAGGCTGAGACAGTCAGTGCAACGGATAGGAAGATCCTGGTGCTGAACAGTACCGATATTGCTGGACTTGCAGGACGATGGTGTGATACATTAAATGCAAATGGATATGCAAACACAAATGCATCGGATTACACAGAAGCACTCGCTGATACAAAGATTGTAGCAAGAGAAGATGGCGTGGGCAAAGAACTGGTACAGTATTTTGCAAATGCCAGCTATGAAGTTGGAACTGTGACAAGCAATGTGACAGAATCCACAGACGGTTACGATGTCGTGATCATTATCGGTGCATCTGACAGTAATCATTAAAAGCGAATAAAAATCAATGGCGGACTCCATACTAGAGGTTAGTATGGAGTCTTTTTTCGTATGGAGGTTTGTGTGATGATTGCAAAGAGGTATGGTCTGATGACTGTGGGGGCATTTTTGATGGCTTTCTCGGTCGTTGTCTATTTTAATCCGCTGGAACTGGTAACTGGAGGTGTGACCGGACTGGCAATCTTACTGGAGCATTTGTTTCATATCCCACTGTGGCTGGTTAATGCGGCGGTCAATATTCCGTTGTTTATCATAGGATATAAGGTACTTGGAAAGCTGATATTTTACCGGACAGTCTATGCGACGGTGTGTCTGTCTGTGTTTCTCGGATTGATCCGTCCACTGCCGCTTCTGACCGGTGATGTACTGGTAGATGGGCTGTGTGGCGGCGTGATCATGGGTGGCGGACTTGGCTTGATCTTCCTGCAAAATGCGTCCTCGGGCGGTGCGGATATGACAGCACAGATCATCAACCGGCGTATTACACATGTATCCGTTCCAAAGCTGATGGCAATCGTGGATGGCATCATTATTCTGTTCGGAATCGGCGTGTTTGGGCTTCGCAATGGAATTTATGCACTGATTGTCCTGTTTGTCATGACAAAGGTCTCTGATCTGGTGCTGGAGGGACCAAACCATGCAAAACTTATGTATATTATTTCGAATGAAGAAAAAGCCCTTGCGGAATACATTACCGGACAACTGGGACGGGGCGTTACGCGGGTTCCGGCACAGGGTGGATATACCGGCTGCCCGAAGCAGATGCTGCTCTGTGCACTTAGTTCAAAAGAAATGGTAAATGTCAAGCGGAAAATTTATGAGCTGGATGACCGGGCAATCTGTTTTGTGGGGGATATTCGGGAGGCTTATGGTGAAGGTTTCACAAAATATAGCTAGTCAGAATTCGGTAAAGTTTGTGAAAAATCCACAAAAAAATCATGAAAAAATTTTTCATATACAAATTACACAATATTTTTCAGCCTTATTTGTTGAATAGTAATATGGCAACTTCGGGCCATTTGGTGTATCATACAAACATCATGAGTCAGATGATTATAGCTAAAATCTAAGGAGGAAAAATCAAAATGGCTAGTTTACAACTTAAGAATGTTTATAAAATTTATCCAAATGGCTTCAACGCTGTAAAGGACTTCAACTTGGATATTGAAGATAAAGAGTTCATCATCTTCGTTGGACCTTCAGGATGTGGTAAGTCAACAACACTTCGTATGATCGCAGGTCTTGAGGATATCAGTTCCGGTGAGCTTTGGATCGGTGACAAGATGGTTAACGATGTAGAGCCTAAGGACAGAGATATTGCGATGGTATTCCAGAACTACGCTTTGTATCCACATATGTCAGTTTATGATAACATGGCATTCGGTCTGAAGCTTAGAAAGGTACCAAAGGAGAAGATTGATAAGCAGGTACATGAGGCTGCTAAGATTCTTGATATCGAGCATCTGCTTGACAGAAAGCCAAAGGCTTTGTCAGGTGGTCAGAGACAGCGTGTGGCTATGGGACGTGCAATCGTTCGTGAGCCTAAGGTATTCCTTATGGACGAGCCTCTTTCAAACTTGGATGCTAAGCTTCGTGTTCAGATGCGTGTTGAGATCTCTAAGCTTCACCAGAGACTGCAGACAACTATCATTTACGTAACACATGACCAGACAGAGGCTATGACTCTTGGTACAAGAATCGTAGTTATGAAGGATGGTATCATCCAGCAGGTTGATACACCTCAGAATCTGTATGACAAGCCATGCAACCTGTTCGTAGCTGGATTCATGGGTATGCCACCTATGAACTTCATCGATTGTAAGGTTGTTAAGTCTGGAGCAGACGTATTACTTATGTTCGGTTCTCACTCAATCAAGGTTCCTGATGCTAAGGCTCAGAAGCTTATCAGCGGTGATTTCCTTGATAAGGAAGTTGTTCTTGGTATCCGTCCAGAGGATATTCATGATGAGCAGCTCTTCATCGAGTCTTCACCTGAGAGTGTTATCGATGCAAGAATCAATATTTACGAAATGCTTGGTGCTGAAGTATATCTGTACTTCACAATCGATCAGTTCGATATCACAGCAAGAGTAAATGCACGTACAACAGCAAGACCTGGTGATACAGTTCAGTTCGCATTTGACCTGAGCAAGATCCACATCTTCGATAAGGAGACAGAGGAGATCATCATCAACTAGTCAGGTGCTTGGTTCTAAAATTTGAACAAAGTGTGATTTTTCAGAGGAAATGCATAAAAATTATGCGTTTCCTCTTTTTTTTTTTGCATTTTTCGTGTAGAATGTACTTTGTATGAGTATAGGCAATGTCGAATAATTGGAAAGTATTTGACATTGACAGAAGAATATATAAATGTTACAATTTTGTTACAGAATTTTTAAAAATTCACAACAAAGAATAGGGGTGGACGAATGATTTCGAATCAGATACTGCAGGATACGGTTACTGGAATTAAGTCAATTACGCGTGTAGAACTCTGTGTGATGGATACCGAAGGTAAGATACTTGCGACAACTATGCGCGGAATGGAAGAGTATGAGGATGAGGTTGTGAAATTCTCTGAATCAGCAGCGGACAGTCAGGTGATTCGTGGCTTCCAGTTTTTTAAGGTGTATGATGAGAATGAACTGGAATATGTCATACTGGCAAAAGGGGATGCCGAGGATGTCTATATGATCGGAAAGATGGCAACTTTCCAGATTCAGAATCTTCTGGTGGCATATAAGGAGCGTTTTGATAAGGACAACTTTATCAAGAACCTGTTGCTTGACAACCTGCTTTTGGTGGATATTTACAACCGTGCGAAGAAGCTGCACATTGAGACAGATGTAAAACGTATCGTGTTTATTATCGAGACAAAGACGGAGAAGGATACCAATGCATTGGAGACAGTCAGAACCTTGTTCTCCAGCAAGACAAAGGATTTCATTACGGCAGTTGACGAGAAGAATATTATTCTTGTCAAGGAAATAAAGCCGAGTGAGACTTACGAGGACATGCGCAAGACGGCAAAAGTAATTGTGGATATGCTGAATACAGAAGCCATGTCATCGGTCAATGTTGCATACGGTACAATCGTCAACGAAATCAAAGAAGTGTCCCGTTCTTATAAGGAAGCAAAGCTTGCACTGGACGTAGGGAAGATCTTTTACAGCGACAGAAAGATTATCGCATACAGCAATCTTGGAATCGGTCGATTGATCTATCAGTTGCCACTTCCACTTTGCAAGATGTTTATCAAGGAGATTTTTGATGGTAAATCACCAGACGAGTTCGACGAGGAGACATTGACAACAATCAACAAGTTCTTCGAGAACAGCCTGAATGTATCTGAGACATCCCGTCAGCTTTACATTCACCGTAATACTTTGGTTTACCGTCTGGATAAGCTTCAGAAGAGTACCGGACTTGACCTCCGGGTATTCGAGGATGCCATTACCTTCAAGATTGCCCTTATGGTTGTGAAATATATGAAGTACATGGAGTCGTTAGAGTATTAAAAGACACGCTCAAAAGGAGATAATAAGATGTTAGAACTGAGTCACGTGAAGATGAGGTATCCGGCGAGTAAGACGTATGCCTTGAACGATGTAAGTTTGAAGATAGAAAAAGGCGAGTTTGTGTTTATCGTAGGTTCTTCCGGATCTGGTAAGACGACGCTGATTAAGCTGTTGTTAAAGGAGTTAGATCCAACCTCTGGAAAAATCAAGGTTGCAGACACAGATTACAGTAAATTAAAGAGAAAAAATATTCCGAAGATCCGTCGTAAGATCGGTGTTGTATTCCAAAACTTCCGGTTGCTCAAGGATCGTACGGTATATGAGAATGTTGCATTTGCGCAGCGTGTCATTGAGACGCCAAGCCGCTACATTCGCCGGCAGGTACCAGCGATGTTGACATTGGTTGGACTTGCGGATAAATATAAGTCATTTCCAAAGCAGTTGTCCGGTGGTGAGCAGCAGAGAGTTGCACTTGCGAGAGCACTGGTAAATAAGCCAGAGATCCTGCTTGCGGATGAGCCGACTGGTAACTTGGACCCGAAAAATTCATGGGAAATTATGCGCCTTCTGGAGGATGTCAACAAGAAAGGAACAACGGTTGTCGTTGTAACGCATAACAAAGAGATCGTCAATATGATGAAGAAACGTGTAATCACGTTGAAGCATGGCGAAATAATCAGCGATGAGCAAAAAGGTGGGTATATCGATGAGGATTAGTTCATTCATGTATAGTATCAGACAGGGTATTAAAAATATTAAACGAAACCTTTTGTTCTCATTGGCATCAATCGGAACAATTGTTTCCTGTCTGTTCTTATTTGGTTTATTTTATTGTGTGATCGTGAATTTCCGTACAGCAATGACGGATCTGGAGAATACAGTTACGATCTCTGTATTCTTTGATGAAGGTGTAACAGATGAGAATATCACGATGATCGGTCAGCAGATTCGACTGCGTGATGAGGTCAATACGCTGGATTTCATTTCCGCAGATGAGGCATGGAAGCAGTATGCAGAAGAGAAGTTTGATGATCCGCAGGCAGCGATTGATGCATTCCAGGGGGACAACCCATTGAAGAACAGTGCATCATATAAGATCACATTGAAGGATCTGTCAAATCAGGCAGAATTTGTACAGTACTTAAAGGGATTGACCGGTGTACGTAAGGTACTTAGCTCCGAGGTAACTGCAGACGGTGTGGCAGCACTGAACAGCGTTGTCAGCTATGCATCCATCGGAATTATTGTGATCCTGTTGCTCGTATCGATCTTCCTGATCAGTAATACGATTACAATCGGTATTACTGTGCGTAAGGAAGAAATTGGTATCATGAAGCTGATTGGTGCGACAAACTTCTTCGTACGTGCGCCATTCATTGTAGAGGGTGTTGTGATCGGACTTGTGGGATCATTGATTCCATTGATCTTGATCTACTATATGTATGATACAGTGGTTCAGTACATCATTGGCCGGTTCTCCGTTGTACAGAGCTTATTTGCATTTGTACCGGCAAAGGAGATATTTGCAGTTCTGATTCCATTATCTGCGGGTATTGGTATCGGACTTGGTTTGATTGGTAGTTTATTGACAACACGGAAACATTTGAAAGTCTAGGAGGGAAGCATATGAAGTGTAAAAAGCTTGTGAGAACAATCATTGCATTTGCTGTGGCTGGAAGCATGAGTATGACGGTAAATGCGACGAGTATTTCGGATCTGAAGGATCAGAAAGATCAGAAGGAAAGCAAGAAGGAAGAAGCAGAAGCCGTTCTCGCCCAGTTGGAGAAAGAACAGAATTCGATTCTGGATGCGATTGCAGAACTGGATGCGCAGGTAACGGAATATACAAATGAAATTACGGATCTGGAGGCGCAGCAGACTCAGCTCGAAGCAGATATTGAGACGAAGCAGACCGAGCTTACGGCTGCACAGGAGAAGGAACAGGAACAGTATGAGGCGATGAAAGAGCGAATCAAATACTCATACGAAAATGGTAATCCATCGTATCTGGATGTACTTTTCTCAACCTCCGATATCTCGGATATCGTAAATCAGGCAGAATATGCAGATCAGATTTATTCTTACGATAAGAATATGTTTGATGATCTGGTAGAGACACGACAGACGATCGCAGATACAAAGGCCGGTCTGGAAAAAGATCTGAAGGATGTTGAGGATATCAAACTGGAAGTGGAAGACAACAAGGCTGCTGTCGAGGTTATGATCGAGGGTAAGCAGGTACAGGTAGCAAACTACGAATCATCCATCGGTGATTACGAGGCAACGATTGCAGAGCTGGAGCAGGATATCGAGGCAACCAATCAGGCAATCGCAGCCGCAGAGGAAGCATATAGACAGCAGCAGGCAGCCGCAGCGGCCGCGGCAGCAGCTGCAGGAAGCACAACAACGGCACCGACAGATGTAAATATCACATATACAGGTGGAAGCCTGCAGTGGCCAGTATCAACTGGAGGAACGGTTACTTCCAGATTTGGACCGAGAGAGAGTCCTGGAGGTATTGGTTCGAGATATCATCAGGGATTGGATATTGGATGTCCGACAGGAACACCGATTGTAGCATGCGAGGCTGGAACGGTAATTGCGGCGTCTTACTCAAGCTCGATGGGTAATTATGTAACGGTTGCACACAGTTCGTCTATGTCAACTACATATATGCATAATTCAAGCTTGTGTGTCAGCGTGGGACAGACGGTATCGCGTGGACAGGTCATTGCGCTTGCTGGAAGTACCGGAAATTCGACAGGTCCACATTGTCATCTTGGATTAAGAATCAATGGCAGCTATGTTGATCCATGGCCGTATTTACAATAAGATGAAAGCGCAAGGTTAAAGGAGAGTAAAGGTAGACGTGAAAAAGAACATGAAAAAACTATGGGCTTTGGCGTTGGCAACCGCGTTATCTGTTGCATGTATCGGTTGTGGAAATCAGACAGAGTCAAAGAAGAATACACGGGAATCCATTGATGTACAGACGGATTCGGATGCAACACAGGCAGATACGTCAGAACCAGTAGTTGCATCGGATCTGTGGCAGGACAGTTCAGTTGCAAAGAAGGTCGATGAGATCAATTCCCTGATTGACAAGTATTATTATTTCGATGTTGACCGGGATAAGCAGGAAGAAGCGTTGTATGACGGAATCATGGATGGTCTGGATGATCCGTACTCTGTCTATTATACAAAGGAAGAGTATGCAGAACTGCAGGAAGATACTTCGGGTGAATATGTGGGTATCGGTGCAGTTGTGACGATGAATTCCGATATGCGTGTCGAAATCGTACGTCCGATCAAGAACAGCCCGGCTGAGCAGGCTGGACTGAAGGCAGGCGATATTTTAGTTCAGGTAGATGACACGGAGATTACCGATCAGGAGCTTTCTGTGGTAGTAGATATGATCCGTGGCGAAGAAGGAACGAAGGCACATCTGAAGATTTACCGTCAGGGCGAATCCGATTATCTGGAGTTTGATGTAGAGCGTCGTACTGTGGAGAATTACACGGTAGAAAGCGAGATGCTGGATGATCAGGTTGGTTATATCGCAGTTACACAGTTCAACGACAATACAGCACAGGAATTTGAAGATGCTATCGATGAGGTGCAGGCAAATGGAGCCAAGGCAGCTATCATTGATTTGCGTGATAATCCGGGTGGACTTCTGACAGCCGTTGTTGATATGTGCGATTATATCATGGACGACGGTGTCATCGTATCCACGAAGGACCGTGATGGAAATGTGCTTGGTGAGTACAAAGATACGGGAAAGCACAGCGTAGATATTCCATTGGTTGTACTTGTAAATGGCAACAGTGCCAGTGCATCTGAGATTTTCTCCGGAGCAATGCAGGATTCCGGTAAGGCGAAGCTGGTTGGTACAACAACATTCGGTAAGGGTATTGTTCAGTCGGTTATTCCACTTTCCGATGGAACAGCTGTGAAGCTTACGGTTGCAAAGTATTTTACACCAAATGGAAATGACATTCATAAGAAGGGCATTACACCAGATTATGAGGTAGAACTTCCAGATGGACAGACATCCGCCGTCAATATTGATCGTGCAGATGATACGCAGTTACAAAAAGCGCAGGAAGTTATTGCAGAGATGCTAAATAATTAGTATAATAAGCAGGGGTTTTATCGAAAGATAGGACTCTTGCTTATTTTCTTATAGAATATAACAATAAATTAAGAGAAGAAGGGAGACGCACATGAATAAGGAAATGATTATCGTGCTTGATTTTGGTGGTCAGTACAACCAGTTGATTGCACGTCGTGTCCGTGAATGTAATGTGTATGCAGAGGTACATCCGTACACCTTGTCGCTCGACAAGATCAAGGAAATGAATCCAAAGGGAATCATTTTCACGGGTGGTCCAAATAGTGTGTATGGCGAGGAGTCACCACGCTATCAGAAGGAAATATTTGATTTGGGAATTCCGATTCTCGGAATCTGCTATGGCTCGCAGTTGATGGCATATATGCTTGGAGGTACCGTGGAAACTGCGCCAGTCAGTGAGTATGGCAGAACCGAAGTGGATGTAGATAACAGCAGTGCTATCTTCCAGGGCGTAAAGCCACAGACAATCTGCTGGATGAGTCACACAGATTATATTTCAAAGGCACCAGAGGGATTTAAGGTTGTTGCAAAGACACCAGTTTGCCCAGTTGCAGCGATGGAGTGCCCGGAGCGCAAGCTGTATGCGACACAGTTCCATCCAGAGGTTATGCATACTGAAGAAGGACAGAAGATGCTGTCAAACTTCGTTTATAACGTATGTGGATGCTCCGGCGACTGGAAGATGGATTCATTTGTTGAGACAACAATCCGTGAGATCCGTGAGAAGGTTGGAGACGGAAAGGTATTATGTGCCCTGTCCGGTGGTGTCGATTCCTCCGTAGCAGCCGTTCTTCTCTCAAAAGCAGTAGGAAAGCAGCTTACCTGTGTATTCGTTGACCACGGCTTACTTCGTAAGAACGAGGGCGATGAGGTTGAGGCAGTATTTGGTCCGGATGGTTCATACGAGCTGAATTTTATCCGTGTCAATGCGCAGGAGCGTTATTATAAGAAATTAGCTGGCGTTACCGAGCCAGAAGCAAAACGTAAGATTATCGGCGAAGAATTTATCCGTGTATTCGAGGAAGAAGCGAAGAAGATCGGTGCGGTAGACTTCTTGGTACAGGGAACGATCTACCCAGACGTAATTGAGTCTGGACTTGGAAAGTCCGCAGTCATCAAGAGTCACCATAACGTAGGTGGACTTCCAGATCATGTTGATTTCAAGGAAATCATCGAACCACTCCGCCTGCTCTTCAAGGATGAAGTAAGAAAAGCCGGATTGGAGCTTGGTATCCCGGAATATCTGGTATACCGTCAGCCATTCCCGGGACCGGGACTTGGTATCCGTATCATCGGTGAAGTAACCGCAGACAAGGTTCGTATCGTACAGGATGCCGATTACATCTATCGCGAGGAGATCGCCAAGGCAGGACTTGCCAAGAACCTGGGACAGTATTTCGCAGCACTGACCAACATGCGTAGTGTCGGTGTTATGGGCGACGAGCGTACCTACGACTATGCAATCGCACTCCGTGCAGTTAACACCAGCGACTTCATGACCGCTGATTGCTCCGAGATTCCATTCGAAGTATTGCAGAAGGTTATGACGAGAATTATAAATGAGGTGAAGGGTGTCAACCGTGTAATGTATGATCTGACGAGTAAACCGCCTGGAACGATTGAGTTTGAATAATGTACATGAGCCAAGAAATGCCGAATTTACGGCGTTTCTTGGCTCGTATTATGTCGCGTGACAATCAAATGACAATAATTTTGGAAATAATTCTTTGTATAATGTGAATTACCAGATGAACAATGAGTTAAAGTAATCCGTACTTAGTTGCAATTATAGTTAATATAAAGATAATTAAGGCAGGAATAAAACCAATAATGATTCCGGTAATAAAAGAATGTTTATTTGAATCCTCATATTGTTTTTTTAAACTGTCTAAATGTTTTTGGGTTGTAGCTAAATCGATTTTTAGAGTGTTAATATCATCGCTTTGTTTATCAGTTAGTTTGTTGAGTGTATCTATTTGGGCATTGAGTTTTATATTTTCGTATTTGATTTTTTCTAATTCATTTAGCTGTGATTCTTGCGTTGAGTTAAGTCTGTCCATTTTACCACAAACAGTGTCTTCGTAGTCAGGAAGTTCGGGTTGGTATATTTCTATATTTGATAAAGTCTTGCTTAGTGAATTCAAAGCACTAATGTCCATATTTTTAATCTCCTTTTGTTATTCCTTCTTCGGTTTCCTTTTCCTCTTCACATAAGAGAAATCAGGAAACAGGTCTTTTAACAATTCAGCAGTTTCTTCTGCATCGTTATCCTCATCCATATTCTGAACCAATAACTGGTCGTCATCATCAAGATTCAACGAAACAGTATATTCCTTATTCGGGCCTGCTGGGTTCATTGGGTATTTTACCTCCTTGAGATAATATTCCGTTTCTGATATTTTATCATCCTCAAGTTTATCTCGTAAACGAGCCCAGTATTCAACCATCTTTTGGAAGTTATCAAGGTCTTCCTGCGGGCGGGGACCGGCACTTGGAAGCCGTTTTTCAAATTTGAAGTATACTTCTCCGTCTTTGATTGTAGGTCGTAGTCCGTATGCCCATTCAATGTCAAACAGCACATGAAGTGCACTGAAAATATTTGCTACATCAGGGTCAGATAATGCATAAAAGCTGACCCCCAGATTGTTTGCAATATTTAATAAAGTCGCTTCGTCCGGATATCGGTTTCCGAGCTCGTAATTTCGAATTGTGGATTCGTTTAGTCCGCACTTATCTGCCAATTCCCTTTGTGTCATTTCCGCTGCAATTCTAAAATTCCTAATCAAAAAGCCTACCCGGCTGGTGAATTTTTCGCCCATTTAACTGCTCCTTATAAGTGTAATGCGTGTTGTAGCATGCACGAAAACACGAGGTACAAATCATGCATTTACATAGATTATAACATCAACAGTACAAAAGTGAAATGTTTTTTGCTAAAAAGTATTGACAGTACAAAAGTGAACTGTTAATATAAAACACATCAAAACAGTTCAGAAATGAACTGAATAATAAAACGAAAGAGAGGAGGCATTTGCTTATGGAGAACAAACGATTTTTAACAGCGCAGGATGTCATGGAAATGCTAGACGTATCACTATCCTATGCATATAAGCTGATACGGCGGCTGAATGCAGAACTTGAGGCTGATGGATTCGTGACAATAAAAGGGCGTGTAAGTACACAGTATTTTATGAAACGAATCTACGGGCTATCTACGGATAAGGAGGTGGGATAGATGGCGGTTATCAAGAATAATAAGAATGGAATGTGGGAGGTGAGAACCTATTATAAGGATTTGACTGGAGCAAGGAAACAGAAAACCAAGAGGGGCTTTGCGAAGAAAAGCGAAGCCCTTGAATGGGAGCGGAACTTCAAGCTGAAAGAGAATCAGAGTATCAGTATGAGCTTTCAAAGCTTTGTGGATATTTATTTGACGGATTTGGAGCCGAGAATAAAACGCAATACGTTCCTGACAAAGAAGCACATTATTGAGACAAAGATTCTGCCTTATTTCGGAAAAAGAAAACTGGATGATATACGAACCTCGGATGTCATCCAGTGGCAAAATGAGATTATGAAGCTGAAGAAGGATAATGGGGAGTTATTCTCCCCTACCTATCTGAAAACCATCCATAATCAGCTCAGTGCCATATTAAATCATGCAGTAAATATGTATGGACTGAAAGATAATGTGGCACGAAAAGCCGGAACCATGGGCAAAGAAGAAAATAAGGAAATGGAGTTCTGGACGCAGGATGAATTTCAGGCATTTTTAGAGTGCGTGGCAGATAAGCCTATTTCATATTATGCATTTGAAATGCTTTATTGGACAGGGATTCGAGAAGGTGAGCTGCTTGCCCTAACACCAGCTGATTTTAATTTTGAAAAGAAAACTCTTTGGATAAATAAGTCATATCAGAGGCTGGAAGGCAAAGATGTGATTACAGATCCGAAAACACCAAAGAGTAACAGAACAATTGTCATGCCGGATTTTCTTGCTGTAGAGATGGAGGATTTTATAAGCAGCCTTTATGGAATAAGGGATGATGACAGAATTTTCACTATTTCAAAAAGTTATCTGCATCATGAGATGGATAGAGGTGCAAAGCTTGCAGGAGTGAAGAGAATACGAATTCATGGATTACGACATTCGCACATTTCATTGCTAATCAATTTAGGATTTTCTGCATTGGCAATAGGGGAAAGAGTCGGACATGAGGCGGTAGATATCACATATCATTATGCACATTTATTTCCAACGGTGCAGACGGATATGGCAGCACAATTGGAAACGGAAAGGGAGGCGTTAGTCAATGTCAGAAAAGAATAGAGATGATAAAAACAGATGGCGGAATGTTACAATAGCATTCCGCATGTCCCCGGAGGAAAACGAGGAGTTGAATAACAGAGTGAAGCTCAGCGGATTTCGTACCAAGCAGGATTATATAATCCAGAGTGTTCTTCATCAAAAGGTGGTTGCTACAGGCAATCCGTTGATGTTGGTCCAATTCCGGCAGAACCTGCAAAGGATTGAGCGTGAGCTTGAAAGGATTGAAAAGGCATCGGATATGGATGGGGAGTTACTTACTCCCATCCGCTCCATGCTGGAAATATTGGAAGGTTTCAAGGAACAAGCGGGAACATTGGCAGATATGAAGAAACTAACAGTACCAAATGAGGAATAACAGATATTTTGTATAAAGGAAGTGACTGCTATGAGCGAAGAAACATTATTTGAAAAATTAGGTGTGAAATACATAGAAAAAGACGGCATTTTTTATCCGTTGATTACATTAGGTGGCGAGGAGAAAAACATAGATGTTGGGAAATACGGGCACATGTGGATTGATTACATACGGACAGAGTATCCGCGGCGATACAAAAGTCTGGTGCGGTTTGGAGAATTACATGATAAGGCAGCAGAGGTAAATGAGGTTGCCTATGAGCTGCTGGAGGATATTGAAAAGGAATGGATGGGCGAACATAAACCGAAGCAGGCAAATTCTTTTGTGGAAATGTACCGGCTACGAACACAGGCAAGAATGATAGCAGAGGAGGTAGTATTGCATGATGTGGTGAACTGTTTTCATTAGGAGTCGGTATGGGTATTAAAGGAGCCATGTATGGTAAATGATATGCCGCATATCTGCGGCTCATAAGCTCCCTCAAGGGATCTTTATCCGGCTCCCAGAGCCGTACAGCCACTCCGGCGAGGAGCGCAAAAACCGCTTGCGGGTCTGCATTTTTGATAGCGAAGCTGTCAAAAGTGCTTTTGCGTTACTTTTGACAAAAGTAACAAAACCTTCCCAAAGAAATCTGCTGTCTCGTGCCGTATCCGGCACTCGTTACGGATAAGAAAGAAATGCTTACATATATAACGAAAGAGGAGGATTTTGACAATGGAAAGAACAATCAGTTTTATGAATGGGAAGGGTTCTATCGGGCACAACACAAGAAGCTTTATCGCGGACAATGTGGATGCCAGCCGCACCAAAAATAATATTACACTTATTCACGAGGATATTAAGCAAGTCTACCATAAACTGTTTGACAAGGCACTTAAGGAATACAATGCAAAACAGAAACGCAAGGACAGGCAGGTTAAAAGCTATTATGAAAAGATATCCAGGAGTAAGCAGGAAAAATTATTTTATGAGGTAATTGTTCAAATTGGCAATAAGGATGATACCGGAGTGGGCAGTTCGGCTGCTGAGGTTGCAACATGGGTGTTGAAGGATTATGTAAAAATGTTCCAGCTTTGTAATCCGCAGTTATATGTGATTGGTGCTTATATTCATCTGGACGAGGAAACACCGCATTTGCATCTGAATTTTGTCCCTTGGGTATCCGGTTGCAAGAGAGGATTGGAGACAAAGACAAGTCTTAAGGCGGCACTTGCTACCAGAGGATTTGTAAGTGAAGGCAAAGGGAACACTGAATGGAGGCAGTGGGCGGAGGCAGAGAAAGATAATATTGCTCTTATTATGAGCCGGTACGGAATTGACTGGAAAAAGAAAGATACACACAATATGCATTTATCCGTACTGGATTATAAAAAGAAGGAGAGGGCAAAAGAAGTGGATGCACTTGAAGAGGAGATAGAGGGCGCACAGGTTGTTCTGGAATTAAAAGAGGAACGGATTGAGTCTCTGGAAAAAGAAATTGAAAGTAAGCGGGATCGTTTTAGAAAAGAACAGTCTGAGACTCAAAAAAAGCTTGACGATACCATAGCTGAAAATCACAAATTACAGTCGGAAACAACGGATTTACGCTTGAAAAATTCGGAATTACGGCTGGAATATTATGAGAATGTTGATAAGCTCACAGATAAACAGAAGGAAGTTGAGATGGCGAAAAAAGAGGCAGACAAATGGATGATGATATCGGATACTGCAAAATTACAGACTGAACGGGCTGAATTTGAACTGGAAGAGGTGGAAAGGCTTAAGAAGGAACTGCTTGGTGCGGTCGATGGAGATGATTATCTGAAGGAGCAGGTGATAGAGCTGAGGTATCAGAATCAGATATTGCGGGAGGAAAACCGTAGCCTCAAGGAAAAGCTGGAAAAGGCGTATGAGTTTATGAAACAGTTTGTGATTGGCGGGATTAATCTGCTCGAGAAGTTTATGGAGTGGATCGGGGAAAATGTCAAGGATGTTGGGAGAGGAAGGTGATGTGAAAAATTCACAAAAAAGAAAGGAAATTAATGTGGAGACTTCATGAGAATTGTGGTAAAATTATTTTGGGTTTTTGTCTTTATTTCGATAAATGGGAATGCTATTTTAAGTAATATTGGAAATATGAGTCCTGATTATTGAACATATATGATATGTATAATGCTGTTAGATAGACAATTTTCTATTTACTTATTAAGGAAGTTAGTTATTATGCGAACAATGTTATTGAGCTTCAAGCCAGAATGGTACAATAAAATTATGGATGGTAGCAAGCTATTTGAGTATAGAAGAACATTTCCAAATGAAGAAATAATGGCATATATGTATGTTAGTTCTCCTGTGAAAATGATAGTAGGAAGGATTCATTTAGGTAAGAGAATTGATATTAACACATGGAAGGAACAATACAAAGCAGACAAAGAAGTGTGTGAACGAATAGATGATTTCCTGACAAGACATACTTATGCCATGCCGGTGTTGTCTTTTCAGATGACGAAGGAAATAGAGTTAGAAATACTTCGTAAGTTTAACCCAAATTTTGTATGTCCTCAAATGTATTATTATTTGGATAATTATCCGGAATTGTTTGATTTTATAAGGAAAAATGCAACTGACATTGGGGAATTACACATTAATTCATTTGTGAATATAGAGAAAGATGAAATTTGCAGAAAACAGTATTAGGAGGTTTGCCATGGGTGATTTTGGTGCTGCGGAAAGAAGAATATTAGAATTTATGTCAAAAGGGACAGAATTTGTCTTCAATGGGAAAGGATATACAGTAATGTTATCTGGAAAACCAACATGTCATAAAGGTGAACCGAAAACGGATATTTATATATTGGCAGACTCTTGTGAAGATGAAGTTGAAATAAAAATTTCTTATAAGAAAGAAAATGCGGATTTTATTGAAAACAAGATGAGCGCAGAACGTGCAGAACAATTATTTGGTGAAGATTGGATAGATATTATAGAACACTCTACTACAGCTATTCAGGATAAATTTTATGAGCGAATGCTGATTTATAAAAATGGATTTAGAAGAACTGAAAAGGGTTCAATTACCCTCGGATGGAAATTTGAGTTGCTTAATAAAAGTGGTGGAGACTTATCTGGGAAAATGTTACTTACAGATGAACAGGTAGTAGATGTTTATGCAGGAAGTAATCTTTCTCCAGATAAGAAAAATGCGAGCGTTTGTGGACAAATCATAAGAGATAGCGGTGTGGCTAACTACATATTGATGGATGAGAATGTTCATTCTGCGCAAGATGTAATAGATAAAATGATTCCTATAAGAGAATATGTAATGATGCACCCGGATATTTATTTTGCTTGTAAGGCTTTGAATTACAGAACTTTTGCTGAAAAATGGGATGGGAATAGACCGTTATCAGTTCAAGTAAATTGGGATGCAATTAATAATAGATTAGTTCCAGAACTTGTTTTTGACAAGCCATTAATAGTAAAAGGTGATGAGGTGGCTGAAAGACTTATTCATTATATGCGGAAATTAAATATTAGAACAACAGAAGATATTGATGAGGATAATTCGGGAACTGATAAAATAGTATAGAGGTGACAAACATGGCTGTTATTTTAGAAGAAAGAGGGCGTGGTAAATTTAAACCCGCTCCAGATTATAAAGTTGATGAAGTAAAAGAACTTCTAAATAAAAAAATTGAAGAAGAAAGACAGGCATTTGCAGATTGTAGTGAAGAGATTGAGTTTGATAAGCTTAACTATGATCCCAATAAGTGGAACCTGCTGTCACTATTTTCGGGATGCGGTGGTCTGGATTTGGGCTTCGAATTAGCAGGCTTAAAAGCAGTTATGGGCGAAGAAGTTATGGAAGTAGCATTTGCCGACAAAAAGGTCTTTGATGAAAATATCAATAATAATGTATTCAATACGATTTATGTAAACGATATATTTGATGAAGCAAGAGAAACCTATGCACAGAATGCAGGTAAGTATATATACATGGACAAGAGTGATATAAGAAAAATAAAGGAGTTTCCCAAGGCAGATATTGTATTAGGCGGTTTCCCTTGCCCGGGCTTTTCAGAGGCTGGACCGAGATTGGTTGATGATAAGAGAAACTTTTTATACTTACATTTTATTCGTTGCCTGATGCAGAGCAAACCAAAAATTTTTGTGGCTGAGAATGTAAAAGGAATGATGACTCTTGGAAAGGGTGAGGTTTTCAAGCAGATTGTTCAGGACTTTGCAGCAGCAGGATATACAATATATCACAAGCTTTTAAACTCGGCAGAATATGGTGTGCCACAGATAAGAGAACGAGTAATTTTGGTTGGTGTCAGGAATGATATAGACTTTGAATATGTTCATCCGGAACCTACACATGGGTATGGTATTGATGGATTGAAAGAGGTGGTAACACTTCGTGATGCTATTGGTGATTTAGAGGATGATCCGGGAGATTATTTTACAGGCTCGTATTCTACTATTTTTATGTCGCGTAATCGAAAAAAACTATGGTCACAACCAAGTTTTACGATTCAGGCATCAGGTAGACAGGCACCGATCCATCCAGCAGGAGCACCTATGGAACATGTTGGCAAGGATAGATATGTCTTTAGTGATGGGGAAGAGAATAATCGGCGCCTATCAGTGAAGGAAATAGCAAGAATTCAGACATTTCCGGATTGGTATGAATTTAGCAGAGGAACAAGTAACAGAAATGATAATGCCAAACTTGATTTGGTGTATAAGCAGATAGGTAATGCAGTGCCGGTACGCTTAGCATTGGCTGTTGCGGAACCGATTGCGGAGTTTGCAAGGACACAATTAGAACAAGAAAAAGAAGATACAAAGTATGTGATTGTTCATGAAACGGAGAAAAGAATGATGGCATAGAAAAGTAATAATACATTTTGGATAGAAAGTGGTGATGATATGCAGGATTTTTCAAGTGTAAACATAAAAAATATGATTATTCATAATGTAGGAAATAAAGTAAAAGGTGAATCGCTAGATTTATCAACAGAAATATGTGATACTAATAATAAAGTAACAAATCAGTATCTGAAACAATTCTTTTTTTCAACATTTAAATTTGATATAACATACAGGTTTGTACATGAGACAGATATAGCAATGAATGAAATATATAATTATGTAAAACACATATTTGATAATTCAGATCAGTTTTATGAGCAATCTGTAAATATTGCTAAGCACCTGTATGAAGTGTCAGTGCATCCTAACATAAAAGCAGGAGAATTGTGTATAGTATATTTACAAAACTGTATAATAGATGATAATGTCACTGATGCTGTAGGAATTTATAAATCAGAATCTAAAGATTATTATTTGCAAGTTAATAGTACTGAAAATGGATATGATATTGAATGCCAACAGGGTATTAATCCTAAGAAATTGGATAAAGGATGTCTTATATTTAATTCATCAGATTCAAATTATAAAGTATGTGTTGTAGATAAAAATGTTAATGATGCCATGTATTGGAAAAAACTTTTTTTGATGATTGAGGAAGAAAAAAATGAATATGCCAATACATCAAAGACATTGAAATCATGTAAAAGATATATTGCTAAAAATGAAGATTTAGAACCAAAAAAGAAATTGGAACTTATAAACAATTCTGTAGAGTATTTCGAAAATAATGATGAATTTGATTTGGAAAAATTTTCAGAAAAAGTATTTAATAATAAAGAAGAATCAGATAAGTTTAAAGTATATTTAGATTCATATGAGATAGATAATAAATTTAGTATATCGTCGAATGCTGTAACTAAAATTAAGAAAACAATAAAGAAGAGTATAAGATTAGATGATAATGTGGAGATTAAATTTAATGATACTGTAGATGATATTAATAATTTGATTGAGAAAGGTTACGATAAGGAAAAGAAAAAAAAGTATTATAAAATATATTATAATGATGAAGATTAGGAGGAGCAAATATAATGGCTGGTGGTGAAAAAGCGAAAAGCTCTGGTGAATACGGAGAACAAATTGTAAAAAATATTCTTGATATGATGGGATGGAATAATGCAAATAGTGGGGTGACGGTACCATGTGTACATAAAGAAAAACATAAAAGGGAAAATTCTAAAGAGTCTCAAAAGCATGGAATTGATTATGTCTATACATATAAATCTCAATTAAGAGATGCCACTAAGCAAGATGTTTTGGTAAGCGTTAAATGTAGAGATGGATATCCAGTAACAGATAGCGGAATAAAAAGTAAATTTAAAGAATTTGTATTAGATTTGGCATATGCGATGGAGTGCTATCCAGCATGCGAATTAGCAAAGAAAAAGATAACTAATACAGATAAGAAAGTTATATCGGGATTAATATTCTGGATTGACAGGAGTCGTGAAGATGGGAGAGAAAATGAAAGTGTTATAGACAAAATAGGAAATTTTTATATGAATCAAGAATGTGTGTATGAAACAATAGCATTGGTAGACAACAAAAGAGCACAATTCTTATATCAGTTGTTATCTTATGCTCATTCAAAATATGGTAAAGAAAACGTTGAGTTTTTTTATATTGACACGGGGTTGAATAATTCTAGCCTACAACGCGTATATAGAGGAAAAGAAATGCCATATGAGTATATTAACTCAAATGTTATTCCGTTAGCAATTAGCAATGGTGACGAAAAAAGATTGTTTATTGGTGTTGCTGAAGCTTTTTGTAAAGAGTATTTAGAACGCTTAATAGGATTAGCACAGGAACTAACTAGTACATGGACTGCAAAGGTTACAATAGCATTTCCAGATTATAACTCGTTTGAACATAAGGAAGTTGTTTTAATGGCAAAAAGTTCTTTTGAAAATGCTGATTTTGTAAAAAATATTGAGGTTATAACGTATAAACCAGATTTCAGAGATGAGGTGATTTAATAATGGAGGAAATAAATATAAAAACATTGCTTCCGGTTGGTGAAAAATTAAAACCTTTGTTAAGCAAATCATGTATAAGTGAGTCTGATTTAAAAGGGATTTTAGCAGAACGTGGAGTATTCATGGGCGACAATTCTAAACAAATGTCAATACCGCTTCTTACACTTTCAATTATAAGTCCTAAAGAGTTTGAAAAATTACAAGAGTTTCAAAAGACGAAAGAAGATAGTGTGAAATTTCGCACCTCAAAAATTGAATCATCGACAAATGAGAATTTAAATGATATAGTGCCACTTTCTTTGATTGAACCTCAAAAAATAATAGATGATTCAAGTAATTATACTGTTAATACGGATATGCAATTTACAATGAATTCTGAAAATAATCTTGTTCTTGAATACGAAATTTTACGAGAGGATATCACGAAGGATTGGGCAAATTGTGAGAGTAAATTTTCAGGAAGAGTTGAAATTGTAAAAGATGAAAAAACCAAAGAAATTACATTTAGAAATGAATTCACATCATCTGAAACAGAAGTAATTAATCGAAAAGTTGTTAAGGATGTAGTGAAACTTTTGAAGGACAAAGGTGCAGTAGCAACTTCTGATTATGCAACGGAGTTATCTGCTAAAGAATTCAATAATAATCAGCGATTTATGTTTATGTTGTCAATAGCTAATAACAGTCCAAATGGATTTTTAGAATTTGAAGCAGTGAAAAATATAGAAATAGGGCCAGATAGGGAATCAAAACAACCACTGCCTGATTCAGCAAAATGGATGAATGGAAGCGTAAAAAATATTATAATTAACAGTGAAAAAGGGGAAACATTAGAGAACGTAGAATACATTTCTGATCCATCATATCATGATGTACTAATACTTAGGCAGGTTCAAGCACAGTATAGATTCGAATTTGGAGAAATGAATGGGAGGTGCATTATTGAATATGGTTTTCCACATTATTTTAGAAAAAATGTAAAAGGTGATTCATTTGAATCGCGTTTGGCAAATATTTATTTTGGAAAAGCAAGCAAAAGTCAAAATGTAAAAAATGCAACTAGATTAATATTGGAAGAATTTGAAAAATTATATCAAATGCAATATCATTCGTGTTTGAAAAAATAAAATGGGTATAATTGCATTAAAGATTTACTGGTGAAGTGACAAGTTATTCTACTGACAACAAAATGACAATATAATCACCTAAAAATCTACGCAACAGGTACAATCTGGACAAAACTCCTGGATTTTCACCACCAAAATCAATACATTATACTACACAACAACTTTACAAAAAAGAGTTTGAATAGTAAACAGAGAGCCGGGAAGCCGCATAAATAGCGGACTTTCCGGCTTTTGAAGTGGGGCGTGATACCTTTTTGATACCTATATTATTATTCGTTTTTATTTTTAGATAATATATCTTCTAATACTTTTTGCTTTTTCTTATTCTTCGGAAATTCTGCTGCTTCCGTAAAGGCACGTCCACGCCGTGACATTTCTGGAGTCCATATTTTAGAAAATTCTTCCATGCATAGTCCTATATCTCTGCCTTGAATGGAAGATTTGATTAATGACATTATTTCTAAAACAGCGTTTTCAGAATAAAAATGTCCATAATTAGCGGCCATGACATTTGTCGGCGAAGATACACAGCGTACAGCATAGCGATTAGCTTGTGGTTCAATTAACCTGAAACGAAAATCTTCTTGTAAAGTTGTAAGCATAAGTTTTTTTATTTCAGCAGATACAGTAGCTTTCCATAAAATAAGTAATGCTACAGAGTTAGCAATGCGCATACTTATTACTTGACCAGCCCCCTTTAATAAAAAACGTTTTATCGGCTCGCCCATTTTAACTCTCATATAACTGTTTTGAAAAAACTGAGGAGAATGCATTATTTGTAAAGGAGTAAATGCAAAAAAATCTTCTGGTACAGGATTCAAATTTATATGTAAACCTAAAAGTATTGAAATGTTTTTGGGATAATCTGTGTCATTTCCTAAAATATAAGGTATACAATTGCTAATATATTTAATGTCGTACTTGTCGCATCGTAAGCTATTATAGGCAATTTTTAAAAGCCATCTCGTATATAAATTGAAATTTATTGTTATATCAAAAGGTATATAGTAGTCACTAAACTTATATGGGATGTAAAAATAACTTTCTATAAGTTGCTTACCGTATGAATCAAGTTCAGATAAAAAGCCATTATTACATGAAGAACATACATCAGAAATAGTCATTCCACGGTTATCAACAAAACGAGAAGTATTATGAATGCTAATATCTTGTTCGGGATAAAGCTTTAGTAACGAATCAGGGATAATATGCTCATCCGTCTTACTGTGAAAAGGACTTCCGAGCATTTCTCCACAATAAGCACATTTTTTCATAGTTCAATCCTCCAGCATCTAACTATTTTCTCCATTGATAACTGTTATTTTTCTTGTCATGTCCCTTTTCATCAACGCTGCTGCTAGAAGCAGGCCAGTTGATTTTCCACTCAAAATACTCATCTTCTGAAATCTCTCCGCTTTTTAACTGCTCTTTCCGCAAACACCATTCACGCAGAAATTCATTTACCAGACCATAATCAATCCACATACCGACAGGGGCATGAGCAGGCCATTCGTCACTATCATTATAGCAAACAGACTTATCATCAGAAGCGTTGCACTTGCCGGGATTGCGGACAAGCTGGAACAGATGAAAGGTATTGCGGTTGTCCTCGTCAAGCCAGAAAAAAATCTGCATAATGTCCTCGGCGCAGCCAGGGGTTTCTGTAATAAAATTGATATAGTTGACATTCAAAATTCTAGCAATTTCCATGAGAGTGTCTTTTTTGGGGACACGATAGCCAGATTCATATTGTGCCACACGGACATCAGCGTTACGTTCCTCATATCCTAACTTTAAACCTAATTCCCGCTGTGTCAATCCTCGAAATGTGCGTATCCTTTTAATGCGTTCACCTAATATCATAATCTATGACCTCTTTCCTAGTAATTTGCGCAATTCATCACGGAGCAATGCATATTCTGTGAGATTTGCTATTAGTTTTTTTACATCTTTATGGTTACAGTGCAATAAATGGGATTGGTCAAGCGTTCCTAACTGTATGTAACCATTTCTTGAAATATCTAGATTTGAATGTAGCCGCATATAGTCGATTACTGTCAATTTCTTTACAGATCCTCTTTTTCCAGCGGTCATTGTTCCATCGTGAAAAATAGACATCGAATTATTTTGTATGGTGGAGTAATGCTCAAGGCTTAACTGTAAGGAATTGTGATGTTTCTCAAAATCGTCTATTGCAACAAGGAGTAATGAGCGACGATTCAGACAGCCACTTACTCCTATGCTAATTATTTGAACATCATTATTTTTATCTTTTACAAGAATATAGCGGTATAAACCAGGGTAAGAACCACCCGAAGCATTTCCAAAAGAAGTAAATCGTATTCCACCGTCTTTAATGAAAGAGTATTTTTCTAGTGGAAGGCTATCTATCAAATGTGTGTCATCTAACAAACATTCTGCAAAATTTACAATATAGGGAATGTAATTTTTATTACAATCAGAACCTATAAAATCACCCAAATCTATTTCTTTTTGTATAGTTTCTGGTTTAAAAAGTTCTTCATAGTGATACCGCTGATAATGATACTCTGGTATGGCAGTTGCTTTTAATTGATAAGGTGTAAGCAATATGCTATATATTGGAGGATCAGTTAATGCTTCATACACGTTTTTTTCATAATTCCATAGCAGAAAATCTACTATGCTTCCGTTGGTAACCATAAGTACAGGAATATCAACTATTTCAGCATAATTTTTTGCTTGTTCATAAACGTCGTCTGTTAAAAGTACATCTGGAGCTTTGCACTCAACTACCATAATTGGAAATCTTTCAGCATTTATAACTCCATAAATGACTATATCCATTCTCCCTTTGGCCCCTTTTACAAAGTGGCATAGTGGAACTTCTGTCTCTATTGCTTGATACGGAATATCTAATTCTTTATTTAAATATTCAATTATTTTTTGTCGGACAATTTCTTCTGGGGTTGCAGGACGGAAAATATGTTTCACACTATCCAGTATACATTCTCTTCCGGAACGGATATATATTTGGGGAAATGGATATTTTTCTGTATTTAATTCCATAATTTGTTCTCCGCAATGTGTTTGGTTGTTGCTTAGAGTATACCACATAAAAAATAATACAGCAATGGGAACTTATCAGAAATGCTAAATTTAATAAAAAAGATAAGTTTAACAAAAAAGCTATTAACAATAACATGAATGTTAAGTATACTGAAAATACAGAACTTAACAAAAAAGTTAAAAAGGAGGACGTGTATTTGAAAAATGATTTATTTGTAACAGCCGGAGAAGTAGCGCAGGACTTAGGCGTTTCCAAACCATTTGCTTATAAGTTGGTGCGACAGATGAACGAAGAACTGGAAGAAAAAGGCTTTATCACAATCGCCGGACGAGTGAGCAGAAAATACTATGAAGAAAAGTTTTATGGCATGGCGCAGGCGAATTAGGAAAAGGGGAGATTATGGCAGCGTATAAAGACGAACAGCGGGGAACATGGTATGTGTCCTTTCACTATTATGACTGGACTGGTAAGAATTGCCGGAAAGTTAAGAGGGGATTTAAGACCAAACGGGAAGCACCAGAGTGGGAGCGGCATTTCCGCATGAGAGAAGCGGCTGACTTGGATATGACTTTTGAGGAATTTGTTCAGGTATACACAAGAGATATGAAGCCGAAACTGAAACACAATACCTGGCTGACGAAAGAGCATATCTTGAGGACAAAGCTACTGCCTTATTTCAAGGACAAGAAAATGCGTGATATTCGCCCGAAAGATATTATCCAGTGGCAGAATGAACAGATTTCCTATCGTGATGAAAAAGGAAAGCCTTATGCTCCGACTTATTTGAAAACTTTGCAATCAGAATTGAGCGCACTGTTCAATCATGCGGTACGGTTCTATGAACTGAAAAGCAATCCCGTTGTAAAGGCGGGGCCGCTGGGAAAGGGAAAAGCAGAGGAAATGCTGTTCTGGACAAAAGAGGAATATCTGAAATTCATTGAAGCGGTAAAGGACAAACCATATTCTTATCATGCGTTTCAGATATTGTACTGGTGCGGTTTACGAGTGGGCGAACTGTTAGCTCTCACGCCGCAGGATATTGATTTTGATAACAAAGTCATTCGGATAACAAAATCTTATCAGCGATTGGAGGGCGATGATGTAATTACAGACCCAAAAACATCAAAAAGCAAACGGAATGTGAGTATGCCGGATTTCTTATGTGAAGAACTGAAAGATTATATCGGTAGGCTGTATGGGATTCTTCCCACTGATCGTATCTTTCATCTGACAAAAAGTTTTCACACCATGAAATGACGCGAGGGGCAGAGAAAGCGGGAGTGAAACGCATTAGAATCCATGATCTTCGGCATTCTCATGTATCGCTGCTTATCAGCATGGGATTTTCGGCGGTATCAATCGGAAACAGGGTGGGACATGAAAGCGTGGATATTACTTATCGCTATGCTCATATGTTCCCGACAGAGCAGACACAAATGGCAAAATTACTGAATGAAGAATTTAAGGAGGGCGCAGAGGAATGAGCGGCACACACAAATATCCGACAATCAGTTTCCGTATTTCTCCCAGAGAGCGAGAAGAAATCGAAGCAAAGATTTTTGCAAGTGGCATGAAGAAAAAAGATTATTTTGTCCGTTCCTGCATTTATAACCGGGTGTGCGTGGTAGGCAAGAAAGAAACGGTCTATCAGATTGTGGAACGATTGCAGGAAATGGAGAATCAGCTGGTGGAACTGGCGGAGCAAATTGATAGCAAAAAGCCGGAGATTACTTCCGAAGAAATGAGAGATTTGCAGGAAGCCTATGAAGATATGCTGAAAGCAATTCTCTGGATGCTGGACGGTGTAAAGTATCTGTGGCAAGGCGAAGACCCCCCGACAGCGGCAACTGTTAGGGCTGTGATAACTGGAAAACCTCTGTTATTAACAATCACAATTCAAGTATAGCAGAGGTTTCTTCCAGTGACAATGAAATTTTTTAGAAATGGAGGACTTTATGGAGGGAACCAGAACAGAATTACAGATGATTAAAATGTCGGAGATACAGTCGCAGGAGGTGGCGTGGCTGTGGTATCCGTTTATCCCCTATGGAAAACTGACGATTGTGCAGGGCGATCCGGGAGACGGTAAGACAATGCTGGTGCTGAATATAGCGGCGAAGCTGTCAAAAGGCGAGGGCATAGACAGCGAGATGAAGCTAACGGAGCCGCTGACTGTGATTTATCAGAGTGCGGAGGACGGGCTTGCTGATACGGTGAAGCCCCGGCTGGAGGCGGCAGGAGCGAACTGTGAAAATATTTCCGTCATTGACGAGAGCATAAAATCACTTTCTATGATAGATGAACGTCTGGAAGAAGCGGTCATAAGGACAAAGGCGAAGCTGCTGATTTTAGACCCGATACAGGCGTATCTTGGCGGCGATATGGATATGAACCGGGCAAATGAAGCAAGGGATATGACAAAGAAGCTGGCGGCTCTGGCGGAGAAATATCAATGTGCCATTGTACTTGTAGGGCACATGAACAAAGCGGCTGGAAATAAGGCGGCATACCGGGGCATGGGTTCCATTGATTTCTTTGCGGTGGCAAGGAGCGTCCTGCTGGTCGGCAGAGTGGAGGGAGAAGCGAATATAAGGGCGGTAGTCCAGATAAAAAATAATCTGGCGGCGTTTGGACGCCCAAAAGCTTTTGAGTTGTCGGAGGACGGTTTTCACTGGCTCGGAGATTATGAGATTACCGCTGATGAAGTGCTGGGCGGTATCGCTCCGAAAGCGAATAAGCTGGAACAAGCGAAGCGTCTGCTCCGGGAAGTGGCAGAAACAAACAATGCCATGCAGAGCAATGAGATTTTCAATCTTGCAGAGGAACAGGGTATATCCAGACGGACGCTTGAAAATGCGAAAAAGGAATTGAGTATCAGAGCAAAGCGGATAAACAATTCGTGGTATTGGGAACTGGATAAAATCAAGCCGGAATAAGGCAATAGCGCAACAATGCAGAGTATATAGAATTTGCGGGCTTGGTGTCTGCAAGGTTGCAAAAGATATAGACCTTGCGTTGTTGCGGTCTTGAAAAGGAGGGCGAATATGATACGACAGCCAGAATGGGGAACCCGGAATGTGAACAAATATTTTTACGAGAGTGAAGCCCGGAGGATTACCGAACTCAATGAAATATTCGGAGATATAGAATTGACTGAGGCAGAAATGCGGATGCTGATATGGCTTGCCGGATGGGATGAATATACGATAGAAAATGTACTTTCGGCTATCCGAAAAGCTATAGCGGCGGAAGTAAAGCGGCGGCAACAACCGCCCCGTCCGTAGGACGGAAAAGCCCCCGGCAGGGCGCAAAGGCAGCTTTTGATGGATGGAACGGCTGTCAAAAGTGCTTTTGCGTTACTTTCGACTAAAGTAACAAAGCTTATGCGCCGTATCCGGCGATGATTGCCCGGAAAGGGAGAAAGGATATTGATTGAAGCGAACTATCAGCTTTATGACAGGAAAAGGCTCTGTTAACCATAATAGCAGAAAATTCCATGCAAAGAATACTGACCCGGAGCGAAGCTGTCTGAACGTGGAATACTGCAATGAAAATGTTAAGGACGTATATCACGAATTATTTGATGAAGCACTCGCCTGGTACAATGAGAAGCAGACCAGAAGTGACCGCCGGATTGACGATTATTATGAGAAAATCCGTTCCGGCAAGCAGGAAAAGCCATTCCATGAAATTATTTTGCAAATCGGGGATAAGGACAACATGGAGGCAAAGACAGAGAACGGACAGCTTGCGGCAAAGGGGCTGGATAAATATATGCGGGATTTCCAGCGGCGAAATCCTACGTTAAGAGTATTTAGTGCCTATCTTCATATGGACGAAGCAACGCCCCACTTGCATATAGATTTTGTACCGTATACGACAGGAAGCAAGCGGGGACTTGATACAAGAGTTTCTTTGAAACAGGCGTTATCTGCTCTCGGATTTAAAGGCGGTACAAGGCGGGAAACGGAATTAAATCAGTGGGTGGCTTATGAGAAAGAACAGCTTGCCGCCGTCATGCTGGAACATGGGATTGAGTGGGGGAAGAAAGGCACACATGAAAAGCATTTATCTGTTTTGGACTTTGAGAAAAAGGAGCGGGCAAAGGAAGTCGCAGAATTGGAGCAATCTATTTCTGACGGAAAAGAGCGATTATCAGATATTCAGATTCAGCATAGAAAAGCAGTGCAGGAAACAGAGCAGATACGGCAGAAGGGCGAAGCAATCCGGCAGGAAGTGTCGGAACTTTCGGAAACAAGTGATTTGCTGAAGGAGCAGGCGACAACGCTGGCAGAGGACAAGAAAAAGCTGCTGTCTGATAATGTGAAATTGGAGAAGCAACAGAAGAAATTGCAACAGGATATTGAGAAAATGGTTCAGTCTAAGGCGGTCATGGAACGGAACATACACGCCTATGACGAGGACGAGAAGTGGCAGTTGCCTGAACCGGCGGCGTTGATGTCTGCAAAGGCTTATAAGGATAAAAAAGCCTCTCCACTTGTGGAGAAATTGAAAGAGACGATAAAAGTACTGACGATTAAATGCGTTCAACTTGCGGAACAGGGAAAGAAACTGAAAGATAAAGTTACCCGGCAGGAACAGCAGATCAGCTGCCTGACAGATAAGATCATGGAGCAGAGTGACATTATTGACCGATTGCAGGAGAAAACGGCAGATTTGGAGCGTTTAGAGCGTTATTTTGGTAGAGAACAGGTGCAGTCGATAGTTGAGCGGTCTAAGGCTCTGGAACGGGCAGAAAAGGCAAATAAGCGCCCGAAACGTGCATTTGAAATGAACAGATAGGGGGATTGATAGAGTGACAGATATGGAGAAAAAAGTTATGGTTCGGCTATGCGCGAAAATTCTTTCGGAGACGGATTTGTATGATATGGATATGGAAGTACGCAATCTGATTGACTGGATATGCGTGTCGGAGCAGATAAAATCAAATAATAATGAGATACGCAGTCTGACCGGAGAATATAAGCGGATTGAGCCGGATTGCCGGGAGGGAGTGCGAGCGCAGTTGGAGCGCATGAAATCACTCTGTAAAGAACGTGACAGCTTGTATGAGAGGCAGAACGATTTGAAAGGGCAGAAGCAGAAAATCGAGAGAGCATTGGAACGGTAGGGATTTGGGGCATGGCGGCGGCTGTGCCCCTTATTTCTTGTGGCAAAATTGCTGATAATATGCTAAAATCAAAGAGCAGAGATAAAAACACAACGTAAGGGATAACATCTCTTATAGAGCCGGTAGGTAGTCCGGCCGCACCGTTTTGGTGTAAGTAGCCCTCCCTCCTTGGGTCGTCCGTTCTTTGTTCAGCACAATTTTTAAGGAGGAATTGTCATGGACAAAGTATCAGGCAGATTGACAGTATTTTTTGAGGAACCATTCTGGATAGGTGTGTTTGAACGCATATCGGAGGGGAAATTATCTGTATGCAAGGTTACGTTTGGAGCGGAGCCGAAAGATTATGAGGTATACGATTTTGTTTTGAGAAATTACTATCGACTGAAATTTAGTCCGGCTGTGGCAACTGATGTAAAAGAAGCTGTTCGCAATCCGAAACGGGTACAGAGAGAAGTGCGGAAACAGGTACAGAATACCGGGATCGGCACGAAGTCGCAACAGGCTTTGAAATTACAGCAGGAGCAGTTAAAAACTGAACGCAAGGCTGTGAGCCGGGAGCAACGGGAAGCAGAAAAACAGCTGCAGTTTGAACTGAAACAGCAGAAAAGGAAAGAGAAGCATAGGGGCAGGTAACGCCTGTCCCGGCGTTCCTTTATCAAATTGCGTAGACTTTGTTGTTACGCTTTAGAGGGTTTGAAACGCTTGTTTTATAAGGGCTTGGAAGTGCCGAAATGATATGGGCGATACTTTATACCTTTACCGTTCAAATTGGATTTTGGTTGCGTAACAGGAGCGATTGCACATTTCCTTGGTGGATATAATTACATGGTGCTAGCACCATGTAGAAATAGGATCAGAAAGGTTAAATGGTGTTTTCATAATGTCTATATCAGTAAAGCTGAATAAAAATGGTATTAAAAAATTACAGAAAGAATTAGAACAAGAAATGAAAAAGAGGACGATAGTGAGGGAAGGCGTAGGATTGCGTAAAGATAGTGAGAAATTTTTGAAAATAGTATTGGAAAAAAGAGAAGAAAATGGGAGTGATATTGTCACTTGTACATTAGATATGTTTAGTGAAATTCCAAACATTGAATTTAATGTTGGAAATATAATGGATGATTTGAAACTACATAATTGTATTAGCAGTAATAGTACAGTATTTATTTCTGGCGAGGTGCAGGTTATATTGACTATAGATGGAATTGAGTATTTTAAGGAGAAGGAGATTCAAATGAAAGAAAATCAAAGAATTACGAATAATACCAATAATTTTTATGGAGAAGTTACCGGTGTACAAATTCAACAAGGTACGGTTAATTCTTCACAATCTCAATCAGTTAATCAAGGGTTTGATTATGCTGAAGTGGCTGAAATCATTCAAAAGATAAAAAAATATGATTCTTTTTTGGATGATGAGTATGGAGAAAATGCTTTGGAAATGCGAAATAAAATCGACGAAATAGAGGATTTGGTGCAAAAGGAAGAAAATCCCAGTAGAATAAAGGCTTTGCTAAATGATATTAAAAACTTGTCCATAGGTGTGGCAGGTAGTTTAATTGCTTCTGGTATTGTTACTCTTTTGAGTAGAGTGTAGGAGGCATATATGGGTGGTATAGTCATTGAACTTCAAAGAGAAGCATTAGATGAAAAAATCTCTATTGAATCATTGATACGAAAAGCATATCTTGTTGCTAAAAAATTAAAATTAAAAGAATTTGAAAAATGGCTTAATCAAGAGCAAAATGGCTATAAAAAGGAGATTCCAGAATATCGAAATATTACAGGAGAAATAAAAGCATGGAATCCATATCATGGTTGGATTCCAATGATATTACCTGCAAAAGTGGCAGATATAGCTTCAAGAATGCCCATTCCAAACTCAATATCTTCTCTTTTAGATGTATACAATTCTAGCGAAGATAGAGTCGCTTTTTCGGTAAATGGGGCAATGACAGAATTTTTTAATAACAGTACAGATTTTATGCCAACAAAATATGTGTTTTTTGTTTCAAAAAGTGAATTATATAGAATTATGAGTACTGTTAGAAATAAAATATTAGATTGGGCATTACTCCTTGAAGAAAATGGAATAGTTGGGAATGAGATGACTTTTACTGATGTAGAAAAACAGATAGCGATAGATACACCGATAATCAATAATTACATTAACAATTTTTATTCTAAGGTGTCAGATGTTGATATGAAACAAGGATAGTATATTCGTGATACCTGTATGATACCTGTTTATGGTAAAACTGTAAATAAGGTGTGGAATTTGGATATTATGAAGAAATAAATCCGTAAAAAAACAAGAAATATTTAACAATTATGTTATAATTGCAAGGAGTTTGAGTGATAACGAGCCAAACACGACATAAGTAAATACAGCATCTGCGAAGCAGATGTCACACAAGAAAGGATGAGCCGTCATGCTTGCATGAAACGGTTCGTCCTTTTCTTGTGTGTAGACATCCGGCTGATCAGCCGGATGTTGTATTTCTTAATGGAAGTAATTGGCGACAATGGTCCTATGTCAAGATTTAGTACAAGTTAAAATGAGAAACTTTTCCCATTTTAA